>ULVQ01079363.1_pt1 | contig 13747 bp, 10 predicted proteins | sample 1959591 | NCBI WGS metagenome assembly ULVQ01 (sample SAMEA4835790, study PRJEB28245) | human gut metagenome | biome: gut microbiome; material: fecal sample | place: Denmark | collected 2008
ATTTTATAATTATAAATTTATTTCACTTGCAACTTGTTTCATGCCAATCCTTCAAAGAAAAAATGTATATTTATCGAAAAATACTTGCCAACCGCAGTCAATTGTGCTATACTTGGACGAAAGTATTTTTCGTACTTTATTCATTTTGAGGTTACGGAGGAAAAAGACGTGACAAACCGACAATATACCGCCGGCGACATACAGGTGCTTGAAGGTCTCGACGCGGTGCGTATGCGTCCCGGTATGTACATAGGCACGACGGGCGTCAAGGGACTGCATCACATTTTGTGGGAAATAGTGGACAACGCGGTTGACGAGGCGGCAAACGGCTTCGCGGACAGGCTCAGCATAGTTTTGAACACGGACAACAGCGCCACGGTTTCGGACAACGGCAGAGGCATACCCGTCGATATCCACCCCCAGCTGAAAATCAGCGGCGTGGAGGTGGTTTACACGCAGCTGCACGCGGGCGGCAAGTTCAACAACGAAAATTACAGCTATTCGGGAGGGCTGCACGGCGTGGGCGCGTCCGTCACCAACGCGCTTTCAAAGTGGCTCAACGTAGAGGTATTCCGCAACGGCAAGAAATACGTTCAAAGCTTTCACAGCTTTTACGACGAGAAATCGGGAAAGGTCAAGAGCGGCGTTCCCGTAAAGCCTCTTGAGGAGACGGAGCGCGGCGAAAACGAGCCGGAGCACGGCACGCGCGTTACTTTTCTTCCCGACAAAGAGGTTTTCGGCAACGGAGCGTTCAATTTCGACACGATAAACAAGCGCGTCAAGGAGCTTGCGTTTCTCAACAAGGGAATCGAGTTTTCCATCACGGATTTGAGAACGGAAGGAGAGGACGGCGAGCCGTTGAGCGCGGTTTATCGCTACGAAGGCGGGCTTGCCGATTTCGTCAGATATCTTAACGAAAACAAGGCGGTGCTGCATTCGCCTATATGCTACTCCGCAAGCAACGACGTCATGATTATGGAGTTTGCCATCCAGCAGACCACGGGTTATTCGGAAAATATCTTTTCCTATGTCAACAACATTCCCACGCCGGAGGGAGGTACCCACGAGACGGGCTTCAAGGCGGCGATGACCAAGGTGTTCAACGACTACGCGCGGGAAAAGAAGTTCCTTAAAGAAAAGGACGACAATCTGATAGGCGAGGATTACCGCGAGGGAATGACCGCCGTTCTGTCCATAAAAATGAAGAACGTCCAATTCGAGGGACAGACGAAAACAAAGCTCGGAAACGTGGAGGCAAAAACCGCCTGCGACGCGCTGACGCAGCAGGGACTGACGGAATTTTTGTCCTCCCATCCCGACACCGCGGAGGTAATCATACGCAAGGCGGTTTCCGCAGCCAAGGTTAGGGAAGCGGCGCGAAAGGCAAAGGAAATCGCCCGCACGAAGAACACTATTCAGAACGCCAATCTTGTAGGCAAGCTGTCAAGCTGCACTTCGCGGGATTATACCTCAAACGAGCTGTTTATCGTAGAGGGCGACAGCGCCGGAGGCTCGGCTAAGCAGGCGCGCAGCAGAAAATTTCAGGCTATTCTGCCGCTGCGCGGCAAGCCGCTCAACTCTGAAAAGAAGCGGGTGGATCAGGTGCTTGCCAACGAGGAAATAAGAACCATTATCTCCGCGCTGGACACGGGCATAGGAGAGGAATTCAATCTCGCCAATCTCAAATACGACAAGGTAATTATCCTGTCCGACGCCGACCAGGACGGGGCGCACATCAGGGCTATTCTGCTTACCTTTTTTTACAGGTATATGCGGGAGCTGCTTGCCGAGGGGCACGTTTATATCGGTATGCCGCCGCTTTACAAGGTCTGGAAAAAGGACAAAATACTTTACGCCTACGACGACAGCGAGCTTGCCGACTGCATAAACGAGGTTGGCAGGGGATACACGCTGCAAAGATACAAGGGCTTGGGAGAAATGAATCCCGAGCAGCTTTGGGAAACGACTCTCAATCCCGCAACGCGCACGCTTATGAGAATCACGGTGGACGACGCCGCCGAAGCCGAGCGGCTTATAACCACTCTTATGGGAGACACGGTGGAAGCGCGCAAGGCATACATTATCGAAAACGCCGATTTCAACAAGGAAAGGGACGAGGTTTTCGACGAGTATAATAAATAACGACGGGTGAATAATATGAAGCAACTTGAATTTTCGGTAAAGGAGACCTCCAAGCTGCCCGACGGCAGCACTCTGCTTACCAAAAACATGAGCGACATAATGCACGATTCTATGATGCCTTATGCCGAATACGTAATTATGGACAGAGCCATTCCGCGCGTGGAGGACGGTTTGAAGCCCGTACAGCGCAGGATTTTGTACTCCATGCACGAGCTGGGCTTAAAGCCCGACAGGCCTTACAGAAAAAGCGCGGCTGTTGTAGGCGACTGCCTTGCAAAATACCACCCGCACGGCGACACCTCCGTTTACGACGCTATGGTGCGTCTTGCGCAGAAGTTCAACATGAGAATGCCGCTCGTGGACGGACAGGGCAATTTCGGCTCTATGGACGGCGACAGCGCGGCGGCGATGCGTTACACCGAAGCGCGGCTTACGCCTCTTGCTCTCGAAATGCTGCGCGACCTTGACATGGATACGGTGCGCTGGTGCTGGAACTACGACGACAAGTTACAGGAGCCCGAAATGCTGCCCAGCCGTTTTCCCAATATTCTGGTCAACGGCAGCAGCGGTATCGCGGTGGGACTTGCGACAAACATACCGCCCCACAATCTCGGGGAAGTCATTGACGGCGTGGTTGCCTATATAGACAAAAAGAACATTTCCTTGAAGGAAATGATGAAAATCGTCAGAGGTCCCGATTTCCCCACAGGCGGCTACGTGGTTGCCGACGAGCTGGAACAGGCTTACGAGACGGGCAAGGGAAAAATCACCATGCGCGCCAAGGTGCATATCGAGGTATTGCCCAACGACAGAAAAAATCTTGTGATAACCGAGCTGCCATATCAGGTAAACAAAGCCGATTTGCTGACGAAAATTCTTGCCTTGCGCGAGGACAAAAAGGATTTGCTTGCCGGTATTGCGGAAATAGTGGACGAGTCCGACAAGGAGGGCGTGCGCGCGGTTGTCAGAATAAAAAAGGATTACGACCCGAAAAAAATTCTGGATATACTTTTCAAGCACACAAACCTTCAATGCACCTACGGAATAAACATGGTGGCAATCGCGGACGGCAAGCCGCAGCAGATGGGGTTGCTTGACATCATTGCCTGCTACACCAACTATCAGCGCGACGTGGTTTACAACAGAACCAAATTTCAGCTCAAAAAAGCAAAAGAGCGCGCTCATATTCTGGAAGGACTGATAATAGCCATTAAGAATATCGACGAGGTGGTGGCGATTATCAAAAAATCGCAGTCCACGTCCGAAGCGCGGCAGAATCTGCGCAGCCGTTTCAATCTCACCGAGGTGCAGGCGGACGCCATTTTGGAGTTGAAGCTTGCAAGGCTGACCAAGCTTGAAATAACCAAGCTGGTCGAAGAGCTTGAAGACCTCAACAGACAAATCGAGGAGTTTCAGCGGCTGATAAACTCCAAGCAGGCGCTTATGGAGCAGGTCAAAAGCGAGCTTCTTGCAATAAAAAAGCAGTATCGCGACGCCAGGCGCACCGTTATCGTAAACAAAATCGAGGACGTGCGCGTGCCGAGCGAATCGGACGAAAAGGCTGTCGAAAGCTTTGTGGTGGGGTTGACTGCCGACGGTATGATAAAGTGCATTCCCGCCAAAAACTTCGCCCTTTCGGCAAAGGACGCAAACGACAAGCTGACTCAGGCAAATCTGCACACCGAGCTGTTCACCGCTCTGTCGACGAGCAAGGTTATGTTCTTTTCCGACAGGGGCAATTGTTATCAGACGACTGCGGACAAGCTGACGGAAACTAAATTCCGCGAAAACGGAATGCCCCTCAAAAAGTATTTCAGAGACTGCGAGGATGGCGAAAAGCCCGTCAAGGTGTTTGTTCTCGGCGAAGCCTTGCCCAAAGGCAAGCTGTTGTTTTACACGGCGCAGGGGCTTGTCAAGCTGACCGATTGGAGCGAATACGAGCTTTTGAAAAGCGCGTTTCAGGCAATCAAGCTCAAAGAGGACGACGCTCTTGTCAAGGTGGAAACATTGGAAAAGGACAGCACGGTGCTTTATGTCACAAAGGGCGGTCTCTGCCTCAATTTCTCTCCCGACGAAATCCCCGAGCAGGGCAGAGTTGCGGGCGGCGTCAAGGGCATGATGATTGCCGACGACGACAGTCTCGTGTTCGCAGGACAAATTCACAGCGAGGGCGAGGTCGTCGTGGTGACGGACAAGTGTTTTTCCAAGCGCGTTCTTGCCGTGGATATAGACCTTATGACGCGTTACAGAAAGGGCGTGAAAATATGCGACATAAACGGACTCAACGGCAACGGCGTGTTTTGGGCGGGATATGTCACAAAGCCCTTTGACATTTTGTTTATGGACGCGGCGGGTATGCTTTTGCTCAACACCGAGGACATAAATATAGAAAACAGAACCACCAAGGGCAAGCCTCCCAAGCTGCGCAAAAAGGGGATGGCTTTGACCTTTGCCACAAGATTCGTGACTGCGGCGGCTATGGGCGAGGACGCCGACGCCGGCAAGTGACGGTGACGACGGCAGGCGAAGCCAAAAAGGATTTCATGAAATACAAAATCGACGAACAGTTCAGACCGCTTGACTTGTTGGGGCACAAGCCCTTAAACCGAGCAAAGCTTGCCGCAAGCAATATATTTCTCAAAAACTTTTTTACCCTTACAAAAAGGAAGGGCGGGATTGTTTACAGGCGTTACAGGCTTAAAAGCTTCGACGGCAAGCATTTCGACACGCACACCTTCGTGCCGCGCGAGCGTGCCGACGGCGTGACGCCCTGCCTGATTTATTTTCACGGCGGGGCTTTCAACACGGAGTGCAGCATTCAGCATTTCGTGGTGCAGAGACTTGCGGAAAGGTTGGAATGCAAAATTGTGCTTCCCTTTTACAGACTAGCGCCGGCGTATCCCTTTCCCTTCGGTTTCGAGGACTGCTATTCCACGCTTCAATGGGTAGTCAGGCACGCAGAGGCGCTTAAAGTGGACAAAAACAGGATAGCGGTCATGGGCGACAGCGCGGGAGGCAATCTGTCCGCGGCGGTGTGCCTGAGAAACCGCGACGAAAATTTTTGCGAAATAAAATTTCAGTCGCTTATTTATCCCGTAACGGACGACTCGATGGACAGTCCGTCCATGAAAAAGTATGTGGACACTCCCTGCTTCAACGCCGTTTTGAACAAGGAGATGTGGGAGATGTATCTTAAAAACGGATATTGCGGCATGAAGGATTATGCCGTGCCCTTGAAGGCGGGTTCTCTTGAAAATCTGCCTCCCGCGCTTGTGGAGCTTGCGGAGTTCGACTGCCTGCACGACCAGGGCAAGGCTTTCGCCGAGGCTTTGGAGGCTGCGGGCAACGAGGTCACGCTTTTGGAAACAAAAGGCACTCCGCACGGCTACGACGGTATACTCAACAGCACCGTGGCAAAGCAGTGTATGGACGTGAGAGTCAGACTTTTGAGAAAAGCCTTCGGTATGGGCGAGGAAAAAACGGAAGAAATTTAATTAGGGAAAAACGGAGCGGAACACTCCGTTTTTTGTTTTTGGCAAAAAAAAGCATTAAAAAATTTTTTATAAATATGATTAAATAGGGTATGTCAACGGACGCTTCGCGCGTCTGCTCAATGTTCTCGAAAGTTCGTTAAAATACGACAAAATATTTCAAGAATATAGGTAGTTTTTTCGTTGCGCGGGTGTTATAATGGGAGGGTAGTTTTTTTGGATAAAAAGTTTCGTTTAAAGGATAAATTTAATTTCTCCAAGGTAAAAATACTGAAAATTTGCGCTTACACTTTGTGCCTGATTGCTTCCATAGCGCTTTTGGCAGGATTTAACTTTCAACCTTTTGCGGCAGCGGTAAACAGCAGAAAAATTCCCATTTATTGCGTGGACAGGAGCGACAACAAGGTCGCGATTACTTTCGACGCGGCATGGGGAGCGGACAAAACGCAGAAAATTCTGGACGTTTGTCATCGTTACGGCGTAAAAGCGACTTTTTTTCTTGTCGGATTCTGGATAGACAATTATCCCGATATGGTGAAAAAAATCGATGAAATGGGGCACACAATCGGCACGCACAGCGAGACGCATCCCAAAATGGGCAGTCTTTCCGCCGAAAAAATCACCCAAGAGCTGTCAAGCAGCATGAAAAAAATCACCGACCTGACGGGAAAAGAGGTCAAGCTTTTCCGCGCGCCCTTCGGAGATTACAGCAACAGGCTTTTGGAGGTTGCCGAAGGCATGGGGCTGTCCACAATACAATGGGATGTGGATTCGTTGGATTGGAAGGGAATCAGCGCGGTTGAGCTTGCCAACAGAGTACAAAAGGCAAAAAGCGGCTCGATTATACTGTGTCACAACAACAGCGAGCATATAGTGGAGGCGCTTCCGATAATATTTGAGGCGTTGAAGGCGAAGGGACTTGAATTCGTCACCGTCGACAGCCTCATTTATTATAAGGATTTCTATATCGATCATGCAGGGAAGCAGATACTTAACGCTCCTGTTTCCTGAACTGATAAACAATTTGAAAAATTTTCAACACACATTAAGGAGGATTTCTTTTTATGTACGACAACACCAACGCCAGCCCGACAAACCGGGTGACGCTGACAGGGAGAATGTCTAGCGAGCCGAGATATTCGCATGAAATTTACGGCGAGGCGTTTTACGAATTTTCGCTGGAAGTCAAACGACTGAGCGACATGGCGGACACGCTGCCCGTCGTGGTCAGCGAAAGACTGCTTCTTTGCTGCGAGGTCAAGGTGGGCAAAAACGTGACGGTTGTGGGGCAGCTTCGCAGCTACAACAAGCTTGTGGAGGACAAAAGCAGACTTATGCTTAATGTTTTTGTACGCGATATTTACGACGCGGACAGAGCTTCCACTCCCAACGCAATAGAGCTGCACGGCTTTTTGTGCAAGCCTCCCGTGTTCCGCACGACTCCCTTCAACCGCGAAATATGCGATATTCTTTTGGCTGTGAACCGCGCTTACAACAAGAGCGACTACATACCCGCAATCGCATGGGGACGCAACGCGAGGTTCGCCAAATATCTGTCGGTGGGCGAGGAGATTGAGATAACGGGCAGACTTCAAAGCAGGGAGTATCAGAAGAAAATTTCCGAGGAGGTTCTCGTTACAAAGGTGGCTTACGAGGTGTCGATAAGCAAAATCGACGTCATCGGCGCCGCGTTCAAGGCGGGCGACTTCAACCGCCGTTTCGACCCCACGGAGGCAAAGCACGCTTACGGCATGGAGTGCGGCGGCGTGGAAATAGGCGGCTGATAATATATTGGTTTGACAAATCCGGTCCGGACACAGCGTTATTTAACGTCTGTCCGGACTTTTTATAAAAACTATTGTCGTCTCTCATTGATTTGTGCTATTATTACGTCGGGTAAACAGTTATGGTTTATGTTTGTCATTATGATTCGCCGTTGGGAGGGATTACGCTTTCCTGCAACGGAGAGGCTTTGACGGGGCTTTGGTTTGACGGTCAAAAATATTTCGGAGATTCCCTTCCCGATTCGTATGAAGAAAAGTATTTGCCCGTTTTCGGACAGACAGTCCGCTGGCTGGATGTGTATTTCGGCGGCAAGGCTCCCGATTTTACGCCGCCGCTCTTTTTGGATACCACGCCTTTCCGCAAAATCGTTTGGGAAATAATGCTTACGATTCCTTTCGGCAAAACGATGACTTACGGAGAAATTGCCCGTGAAACAGCCAGGCGGATGGGCTTGCCGAGAATGTCCGCGCAGGCGGTGGGAGGCGCGGTAGGGCACAATTCCGTTTCGCTTGTGATACCGTGCCACAGAGTTGTGGGCGAAAACGGCAGCCTGACGGGATATGCGGGCGGAATCGAAAAGAAGATAAAGCTGCTGGAACTTGAAGGAGCGGATATGACAAGGTTTTTTGTGCCTGAGAAGGGGAGCGCGCTTTGATACGGCGTACAGACGGCATATAATTAAATTATCAACGCGAAATTTTCCGCCGTCTGCCGTTTGTCGCGTCAGACAAAAGAGCTGCCCGTTTAAGTTTTTTTATTTCTTTTAGGTAACACAATTTTGCTTATTTCCATATTGTGAATTGTAAGCCCAAACGGCTTTACCAAGATAATTGTCAGAGGAGGTAAAAAAATGTTCAACGGGTTGTTCGGCGGCGGTTGCCCCAACGAGGATGCAGGCGTAAACGGCTGCGGCGGCGGCTGCAACTGCACATGGATTATACTTATCGTTCTGTTTCTTTGCTGCTGCTGCGGCAAAAACAAGAGCTTCAGCCTGTGCGTAAATCCTTGCTGCCTGATTCTGATGCTTGCGCTGCTTTATTGCTGCGGCGGCATTCGTTTCGGCAAGGGCTGCATGTAAACATAGCCGAAAAGGCGGAGAAAACTCCGCCTTTTTTCTTTGGCGGCGGAAAATATGAATTTGTTTCGGGTTTTTTGCGAAAAATTGTTTTTGATTATTGTATTTTTTCTTTTTTGGTGGTAATATACTTTCAGGTCGTATCGGAGTGTCCGAGCGATACTATGTTTTATCTTTTTTGACAAAAAAGAAGTCTGCGACCCGAGCGGCGCAGAACGGAGAACAAAAATGGCAGACAGGTCCAAAAAATCCTTTTACGTGGCAATGTACGGCATTATGGCGGCGACAATCTTCGTCGCGATGTTCATCGACAAGGCGTTAAGTTCTTTTTTGCCTATATCGATGGCGGTGGTGGTGCTCATTGCTACATTTTCTTTTTGTCTGGTCATGAACGATTGGCTCATGGGCTTTGCGGCGGGAGCCGTGTTCGGGCTGGCGTCCTGGGTGAAGGCGATGATTTTCGGCGAGGCTATTGCAATCAACCCGCTGGTTTCGCTTGTTCCGCGACTGTTCGTAGGCATTTCGTGCTTTGCGGTGTACAGGCTGGCGCTGTGGCTGGTCAAAAAATGCACCAAGGAAGATAAATTTCTTTCCGCGACAAAGCAGCAAAGATGGTGGAGACAGACGGGAGCCATGACGGCGGGCATTTTCGTCGGACTTGTTGTAAACACCGTGCTTTTTTTGACTGCCACGAATCTGTGTAAAAGATTTCTCGGTCAGGAGTATACGGGACTTCTTGTAATAATCAAAACGGTGCTGTTTACCAATATTCTGCCCGAGTATCTCATTTCCCTTCTGGCGGTGCCTCAGATTGTGCTGGGCGTCAGACGCGGACTCAGACTGGGCATAGAAGCCGACAGGCAAAAGGAAAGGGTTGCGGAAACGCAAAAGAACGAAATACAGACGACTGCTTAAAACAATCGCAAACGGAGATACTTTATGATTATCGCCGCCGATATCGGCAACACCAACATCAAAATAGGATTGTTCGACAAAGACAGACTGGTAAAAAGCTGGCGTATTTCCACGGACGTGCACCGCACCTCCGACGAGCACGGCTCAATCTTGAAGCAGCTGTTTTTTGCCGCGGGCATAGACGCGGACAGCATTACGGGAGGGATTATCAGCAGCGTTATTCCCCAACTGAATTATACCATCATGCACATGATGGAATTTTATCTCGACGTCATTCCCATAGTGGTGGGCGCGGGCATAAAAACGGGGCTTAACGTAAAGTATGAAAATCCCAAGGAGCTTGGCAGCGACAGACTGATTAACTGCGTCGCCGCCGCTAAAAAATACGGCGCGCCCTTTGTGCTAATAGATTTCGGAACGGCGACCACCTTCAACGTGGTCAACGAAAAAAACGAGTTTGTGGGCGGCTGCATAACGGTAGGCATAAAGACGGCGGTCAAAGCGTTGGCAAACTCCACCGCAAGACTGCCCGAGGTGGAGCTGAAGCCTCCGCAAAAGGTCATCAACGCAAGCACCGTCAAAGCCATTCAGAGCGGCATAGTGTGCGGCATGGCGGGGCAGGTGGAATATATAATAAAGCGCATAAAAAAAGAAACGGGACTCCCCGATTTGAAGGTCATCGCCACGGGAGGCTTGAGCGAGCTTGTTCACGAGGTCAACGACTCTCTGTTCGACATCATGGACCGCGAGCTTTCCTTGGAGGGACTGAACATTCTTTACCACCTAAACAGCGGGGGAGCCTGAGTTTTTACGGAAACAGAACTATGGATTTCAAGCTTGTAAGCAAATACAAGCCTACGGGGGACCAACCGCAGGCAATAAAAAGCCTTTCCGAGGGTCTGGAAAACGGTCTGCGCACACAGGTGCTCAGGGGCGTCACCGGCAGCGGAAAGACTTTTACTATGGCGAATATTATTGCCGAAACAAACCGTCCCGCATTGGTGATTTGTCACAACAAGACGCTTGCCGCACAGCTGTGCAACGAATTCAGGGAGTTTTTCCCTTACAACAGGGTGGAGTTTTTCGTTTCCTATTACGATTATTATATGCCCGAGTCCTATATACCCTCGCGCGACCTTTACATCGAAAAGGAAATGAGCATAAACGACGAAATCGACAAGCTGCGTCACTCGGCAACCTGTTCGCTTTTCGAGAGGAGGGACACGCTTGTAGTCGCAAGCGTTTCCTGCATTTACGGTCTGGGCGCTCCGGGCGAGTATTATCAGATGAGCTTGTCTTTGCGTCCGGGCGACGTCGCAGACCGCGACGCGGTTGTCAAAAAGCTGGTTGAAATTCAATATCAGCGCAACGACATCGATTTTCACCGCGGCACTTTTCGGGTGCGGGGGGACGTGCTGGAAATTTTTCCCTCATACAGCTCCGACAAGTGCATACGGGTAGAGTTCTTCGGCGACGAAATAGAAAAAATCAGCGAAATCGAGGCTGTCAGCGGAAGGACGCTTGCAACGCTTCTGCATTGCTTTATTTTCCCTGCGAGCCACTATGTGGTCAACGGCCTTACAATGGAAAAATCCATTGAAAACATAAGGCGGGATATGCTGGACGAAACCGCCGCGTTGGAAAAGCGGGGCAAGGCGATAGAGGCGTACCGTTTGAAGCAGCGCGCTTCTTACGACATAGAAATGCTCAAAGAAATGGGCTTTTGCAGCGGAATAGAAAACTATTCGCGCTATTTCGACGGCCGCAGCCCCGGTCAGCCGCCTTACACTCTTTTAGATTATTTCCCTGAGGATTTCATTACCTTTGTCGACGAAAGCCATATGACGCTGCCGCAGATACGCGGTATGTACAACGGAGACAGAGCGCGAAAGGAAAATCTCGTGAATTACGGCTTCCGCATGAAAAGCGCGTTTGACAACCGTCCGTTGACCTTCGGGGAGTTCGACGCAAGAGTAGGGCAGTTGATATGCGTTTCCGCCACGCCTGCCGAGTACGAGCTTTCCCGCGCGGACAACGTGGCGGAGCAAATCATCCGTCCGACGGGACTGCTCGACCCGAAAATCGAGCTTCATCCCGTCGAGGGGCAGATAGACCATCTGTTCGGAGAAATCGCAAAGACGGTGGAGCACGGCGGCAAGGTGCTGGTCACCACACTGACAAAGCGCATGGCTGAGTCGCTGACCGACTACATGACGCAGCGGGACGTGCGCGTCAGATATCTGCACAGCGACATAGATACTTTGGAAAGGGTGGACATAATAAGCGGACTCAAAAACGACGAGTTTGACGTGCTTGTGGGAATAAATCTGCTGCGCGAGGGACTTGACCTGCCTACGGTCGAGCTTGTGTGCATACTCGACGCGGACAAGGAGGGATTTTTGCGCAGCGAAAGCTCTCTGATTCAGACGGTTGGACGCGCGGCGAGAAACGACAGAGGTCGGGTTATTATGTACGCCGACGTCGTTACTGGAAGCATGCGCAGAGCTATTGACGAGACAAACAGGCGCAGAGCCATTCAGGACGACTACAACAAAAGGCACGGAATAGTGCCGAAAACCATCGTCCACGACGTAAAAAACACTCTTGAAATCACGAAAAAAGAAAACGCCGTCGGAGAAAAGGATATCAAGGCGGAGATAGAGAGACTGACCGCGTTGATGAAGGAGTACGCTTCCCGTCTGGATTTTGAAAGGGCGATAGAGCTGAGAGAGCAGGTCGCAAAGCTTGAAAAGCGTCTCAATGCGCTCAAAACCAAAAAAACGGGCAAAACAGGCTGATTCGGCAATTTATGAAAAACGAAATTATTATCAAAAACGCAAAGGAAAACAATCTGAAAGGCATAGACCTTACCATACCGCGCGACAAGCTGGTGCTGTTTACCGGCATATCGGGAAGCGGAAAAAGCAGTCTTGCCTTCGACACTATTTTCGCGGAGGGACAGCGCCGCTACATCGAAAGCCTGTCGGCTTACGCAAGGCAGTTTCTCGGTCAGATGGACAAGCCCGACGTGGAAAGCATCGAGGGACTTTCTCCCGCAATCTCCATAGACCAAAAAACCACATCGTCAAATCCCCGCAGCACGGTGGGCACTGTTACTGAAATTTACGACTATCTCCGTTTGCTGTACGCAAGGGTGGGCACGCCTTATTGCCCCAACTGCGGAAAGGAAATAAAGCGTCAAACGGTGGACCAAATTGCCGACAGGGTGGCAGGTCTCGGTCAGGGCGCGAAAATTCAAATCCTTGCCCCCGTTGTCAGGGGACGCAAGGGCGAGTTTCAGAAGCTTTTTGAAAGCCTTAAAAAGCAGGGCTTCGTGCGCGTCAACGTGGACGGAGAGCAGCGTTTGCTCGAAGAGGAAATAAAGCTCGAAAAGACCTACAAGCATACGATAAGCGTCGTTGTGGACAGACTGTCCGTCAAGGAGGATATGTCTCAAAGGCTTTACGACAGTCTGGAAACCGCGCTTAAATTGGCGGAGGGGCTTGTCGTTGTCAAGACGGAGGACTCGGAAACCATGTACTCCGAAAAGCTGTCCTGTCCCGACTGCGGCGTGACACTCGAGGAGTTGGAGCCGAGAATGTTCTCCTTCAACAGTCCGTTCGGGGCGTGCCCCGACTGCACGGGGCTGGGGTTCAAGCGGGAGTTTGAGCCCGACCTTGTCATACCCGACAAAACCAAGTCGCTTTCGGGCGGCGCGGTCAAGCTTATGGGGTTCAATCTGGACGGCGGAGTCATGCAGCTTTATTTCAAGGCATTGGCTAAGCGCTACGGCTTTGACCTTAACGCTCCGGTCAAAGAGCTTCCCGACGAAATCATGCGTATCCTGCTGTGGGGAAACGACGGAGAGCCGCTCTCGATAGAGTATCAGACGCGCAGCTTCGAGGGGCAGTACACAAAGCATTGGCACGGGCTTATCCCGACGTTGGAGCGTCGCTACAACGAGTCGACAAGCGACACGGTCAGACGGGAATACGAAAACTATATGGTGGACAGGGAGTGCCCGACCTGTCACGGAAAGAGACTCAAAAAGGAAGTGCTGTCGGTAAAAATCGGCGGCAAAAACATTTATGAGCTGACGCAGATGAGCGTCGGGGAGTGCGCCGCTTTCTTTGAAAATCTGCGCCTTGACGAAACAAAGACGCTCATCGCCCGCATGGTGTTGAAGGAAATAAACGCCCGTCTCAAATTTCTGAAAGACGTGGGGCTAGACTATCTTACGCTTGCGCGTTCTTCCGGCTCGCTTTCGGGAGGCGAGGCGCAGAGAATAAGGCTTGCCACGCAAATCGGCAGCGGGCTTGTGGGAGTGCTGTACATCCTT
>ULVQ01001150.1_pt1 | contig 13737 bp, 9 predicted proteins | sample 1959591 | NCBI WGS metagenome assembly ULVQ01 (sample SAMEA4835790, study PRJEB28245) | human gut metagenome | biome: gut microbiome; material: fecal sample | place: Denmark | collected 2008
AATAAAAAATGAAGGTTGATAACTCCGTGCAAATCCGGAATCGGATCGAAGAACTGAAACGCGAGAAACACGCCGTCATACTGGCCCATTACTATACGCTGCCCGAAGTACAGGAGGTGGCCGACTTTCTGGGCGATTCGCTCGCGCTGTCGGTCAGGGCGCAGTCGGTCGATGCGGAAATCATCCTGTTCGCCGGCGTGCATTTCATGGCCGAGACCGCCAAGGTGCTCTGCCCCGGCAAAAAAGTGCTCATACCCTGTCCCGAGGCGGGATGCTCGCTGGCCGAATCGTGCGACGCCCGCGACTTTGCGGCCTTCAAGGCCAGGTACCCGGGGCATACGGTGGTTTCGTATGTCAACACGACCGTCGGGGTCAAGGCGCTGACCGATATCTGCTGCACTTCGTCGAATGCCCTGAAAGTCGTGGAGTCGATCCCGGCCGACCGCCCCGTCATCTTCGCGCCCGACCGCAACTTGGGCGCTTACATCAAGAAGCTGACCGGCCGCGAGAATATGGTGATCTGGGACGGGGCGTGCCATGTCCACGAGGAGTTTTCGCTCGAAAAACTGCTCCGGCTCAAAAAGGAGCATCCGGCGGCCCGGGTCGTCGTGCATCCCGAGTGCCGGGCCTATATCATCGAGGTGGCCGATTTCGTGGGGTCGACGGCTGCGATCCTCGACTATTGCGGCCGCAGCGGGGCCGATGAGTTCATCGTCGTCACCGAATCGGGCATCCTCGCCGAGATGAAGAGGCGCTATCCCGGCAAGACATTTATCCCGGCGCCCCCGGACGACGAGACATGCGGCTGCAACAACTGCAAGTACATGAAGATGGTGACGCTGGAAAACATCTGCGAATGCCTCGAGCGGGAGGCCCCGGAGATCGTGCTCGACGAAGAGGTGCGCCGCAAGGCCGAGCGTTCGATCCTGAACATGATCAACATCAAATAATCGTTTATATATATGAAGAAACTGTTTTTACTGATTGCAGCGGCGTGCATGTCGCTGACTGCTGTGGCCGACGAAGGCATGTGGATGCTGCCTTACCTGCAGAAAATGAATATCCGGGACATGAAGGCGCGCGGATGCAAACTTTCGGCCGAGGATATTTACAGCATCAATAAATCTTCGCTCAAGGATGCGGTCGTCATTTTCGGCGGCGGCTGTACGGGCGAGATCGTTTCGCCCGACGGCCTGCTGTTCACCAACCACCACTGCGGCTACGGGTCGATACAATCCCTGTCGTCGGTCGAACACGACTACCTGAAGAACGGCTTTTGGGCCATGTCGCGCCAGGAGGAGATTCCCGCCCCGGGGCTCAAGGTGCGTTTCATCCGTTCGATCAGCGACGTGACTGCGGATATTCTGGGCAACGTGCCTTCCACGGCCGGGCAGCAGGAGTACGAACGGATCACCTCGGAGAATATCGCCGGCCTGACCGCTTCGCTGCAGGAGGCCAACCCCGGCATGGTGGTCGAGGTCAAGCCCTTCTTCGAAGGGAACCAGTATTTCGCCTTCGTGATCGAGGTCTATACCGACGTGCGCCTGGTGGGAACGCCCCCTACGTCGATCGGCAAGTTCGGCGGAGACACCGATAATTGGATGTGGCCGCGCCATACAGGCGATTTCTCGGTGTTTCGCGTCTATGCCGGACAGGATAACAGGCCGGCGGATTATTCGCCCGAAAACCGCCCTTACAAGGCCGAGAAGTTCCTGAAGATTTCGCTCGACGGCTACGAGGAGGGTGATTTCGCCATGATCATGGGGTTCCCGGGTTCCACGCAGCGTTATATGACTTCGTACGAGATCGACGACATGCTGAACGTTTCGAACCCCAACCGGATCTTTATCCGCGGCGAGCGCCAGGCCATCCTCAAGGAGGATATGGCTGCCAGCGACAAGGTACGTATCCAATATGCTTCGAAATACGCCACGTCGTCGAACTACTGGAAGAATTCGATCGGCAAGTCGCGCGGCATCCTCAAACTGGGTGTGAAGGAGCGCAAGCAGCAGCAGGAGGCTGCCTTCCAGGCATGGGCCGATAAGAATACGCTGCCCGAGGAGGGGTATATCGACGCGCTGCCGAAAATCCGCGAAGCGATCGAGGGGCTGGCCGGCATCGACGACAACCGCCAGTATCTGGAAGAGGCTTTCCTGCGTGCGGTGGAGATACTGACCCCGGCGAGGATGTTCGACGGGCGGACGGAGATAAAGGATCCCGAAGCGGCCCGAAAGGCGATGGCCAAGTGGTACAAGGATTACAATGCCCCGACGGATCGGAAGGTGGCCAAGCGTATGCTGAAGATCGCCCGCGAGCATATGACCGACCTGCCGTCGTTCTATACGGAGATCGTCGACAAGGAATTCAACGGCGATACGGATGCCTATGTGGATTATATTTTCGATAATTCGTTATTTACATCGCAGGAAAAGGTCGATGAGCTGATCGGTGCTTTTTCGGCCGATAAATATGCCGCCGACCCCATTGCCCCGTTTGTAAAATCGGTGTGGGAGAAGCATAACGCGCTTTCTCAGGCACGCAAGCCGATCGTGGAGAAATATTACGAGGGAAGCCGTAAATACGTGGCGGGGCTGATGCTCCAAAACCCGAAAAAGGCGTGGGCTTCGGATGCCAACTTCACGCTGCGCCTGACCTATGGCCGCGTGCTGCCCTATTCGCCTGCCGACGGCATCGAATACAACTACTATACGACGCTCAAGGGCGTAATGGAGAAGGAAAATCCGCAGAACCCCACGGAGTTTACCGTGCCCGAAAAACTCAAGGAACTTTATGCGGCGCGCGATTTCGGCCGTTATGCAAATGCCCGGGGCGAGCTTCCGGTGGCGTTCCTTGCCGACTGCGATATTACGGGCGGCAATTCGGGTTCACCGGTGATGAATGCCAGGGGCGCACTGCTCGGGCTGGCTTTCGACGGTAACTGGGAAGCCATGTCGGGCGATGTGGCTTTCGAGCCTGATTTGCAGCGCACGATATCGGTCGACATCCGCTACGTGCTGTTCATCATCGACAAGTACGCGGGCGCAGGATGGCTGCTCGACGAGCTGGTGTTCGAATAACGATTCCGACCGCCGATAATTAGGAAATATGCCCCGGACTACGCCGGGGCATATTTTTACCCGCTGCTTAATGCGGGCCGATTCATTCCCGCGGTTTCCGTTTTGTTTTCTTACGGCGGGGCCCCCTTGTAGTTTGTAAACAAATAATGGGGCTTTGCTTTTTCTTTCCCTAAAAATTACTAATTTTGACAGAAATTAGTAATACTGTATATCTCAATATGGCAAAAGAGTTCAAGCGTTACCTCGTTACATCGGCTCTCCCCTATGCCAACGGCCCGGTGCATATCGGCCATCTGGCGGGAGTTTATATACCTTCGGATATTTACACGCGTTACCTGCGGCTGAAGGGCTGCGACGTGATTTCGGTCTGCGGATCGGATGAGCACGGCGTACCCATCACCATCAAGGCCCGCAAGGAGGGTGTGACCCCGCAGCAGATCGTGGATCGTTACCATAACCTGATCAAAAAGTCGTTCGAGGGGTTGGGAATGTCGTTCGACATCTATTCGCGGACATCGTCGGCGACCCATGCTGCGACCGCTTCGGAATTTTTCCGCAAACTCTACGACGAGGGGAAATTCATCGAGAAGACCACCATGCAGTATTACGACGAGGAGGCGCAGACGTTCCTTGCCGACCGTTATATCGTCGGTACTTGTCCCAAATGCGGGAACGACCGTGCCTACGGCGACCAGTGCGAGAAATGCGGGTCTACCCTCTCGCCCGACGAGCTGATCGACCCGCATAGCGCCGTGTCGGGTTCGGTTCCTGTCAAAAGGGAGACGAAGCACTGGTATCTCCCGCTGGATCAATACGAAGGTTTCCTCCGCGAGTGGATACTCGATGGGCATAAGGAGTGGAAGACGAATGTCTACGGACAGTGCAAGAGCTGGCTCGACGGCGGATTGCAGCCCCGTGCCGTGAGCCGTGACCTCGACTGGGGCATCCCCGTGCCCGTGGAGGGTGCCGAAGGGAAGGTGCTCTATGTGTGGTTCGACGCTCCGATCGGTTACATATCCGCCACGAAAGACCTTACGCCCGATTGGGAAAGGTACTGGAAGTCGGAAGACACCAAGATGGTGCATTTCATCGGCAAGGATAATATCGTGTTCCACTGCATCGTCTTCCCCTCGATGCTCAAGGCGCACGGGGGGTATATACTGCCCGAGAACGTGCCGGCCAACGAGTTCCTGAACCTTGAGGGCGATAAGATTTCGACCTCGCGCAACTGGGCGGTGTGGCTGCATGAATACCTGGAGGAGTTCCCCGGAAAGGAGGACGTATTGCGCTATGTGCTGTGTGCCAATGCCCCCGAAACCAAGGATAACGACTTTACATGGAAGGATTTCCAGGCCCGCAACAACAATGAGCTGGTCGCTGTGCTGGGAAATTTCGTCAACCGTGCGCTGGTGCTTACGCAGAAATATTACGGCGGCGAGGTTCCTGCCTGTGGAGAGATGAATGATTATGACCGTCAGACAGTTACGGAAGTAGCTGCCGTGAAGGGTTCGCTCGAGGCCAATATCGAGAACTACCGTTTCCGCGAAGCCCTTAAGGATGCCATGAACATTGCACGTATCGGCAACAAGTATCTGGCGGACACCGAGCCGTGGAAAGTCATCAAGACCGATCCCGGGCGCGTGAAAACGATTCTCAACATCGCGTTGCAGATTACGGCCAATACGGCGATTGCCATCGAGCCTTTCATGCCTTTCTCGGCGTCGAAGATCCTGAAGATGCTCGCCGTGGAGAAATTCGGATGGGAGCGCCTCGGGGCGATGGATCTGATCGCTGCCGGGCATAAGATCGGCGAGGCGTCGTTGCTCTTCGAGAAGATCGAAGACGACGTGATCCAGCGCCAGTTGGACAAGCTTGCGGCGACGAAAGAGGCAAACCTTGCTGTTGAAAATTTGCAAAATATTGAATCTCAGAAAGATACGATACAATTCGACGATTTCCAGAAAATGGATATCCGGGTTTCTACGATCCTTGCGGCGGAAAAGGTCGCCAAGACGAAGAAATTGCTGAAATTGACGGTGGACACGGGGATCGACCAGCGGACGATCGTTTCTGGAATTGCGGAATATTTTACGCCCGAAGAGCTGATAGGGCGCAGGGTGCTGGTTCTTGTGAACCTTGCTCCCCGCGAACTGAAAGGGATCTTGTCGCAGGGTATGATCCTGATGGCTGAAGATGCTTCGGGGAAACTGCTGCTGCTGGGCCCCGACGGAAATACGAATAACGGTGCTATCGTAGGATAATGCGGGATATGGATCAATTGGCGGTTTGCTTTTATCCGTTTTCCTTTGCTATATGGGGATAATTAAAAAAACCTTTAAATTTTACTATAATGGAAAATATTGATTGGAGTGCCTTGGGTTTCGACTATCACAAGACCGACGTCAACGTCCGTTATTATTTTACGGATGGTAAATGGAGTGATATGGAGGTTACGAGCGACGAGTACATCAAGATGCACATGTCGGCTTCGTGCCTGCATTATGGCATCGAACTTTTCGAAGGGCTCAAGGCCTTTCGCGGGGTCGATGGGAAAGTCCGCCTGTTCCGTGTCGAGGACAATGCCCGCCGCCTCCGGTCTTCGGCCGAACGTCTTTGCCTTCCGCTGCCGACCGTCGAAATGGTCGTCAATGCCTGCGTCGAGGTCGTTCGGCGGAATGAAGCTTATATTCCCCCCTACGGTACAGGGGCCTCGCTCTATCTGCGTCCGGTGATGTTCGGAACGACGGCCGGCCTGGGGGTCAAACCTGCAAAGGATGCTTTGCTGATTGTTTATTGTTCGCCTGTGGGTGCTTATTTCAAGGAGGGAATCAAGCCGATCCTGGTTGCCATCGACCGAGAGCAGGATCGTGCTGCTCCACGTGGAACAGGCGATGTGAAAGTCGGCGGAAATTATGCGGCCAGCCTTTTGTCGGGAGAAAAAGGGCATAAAATGGGCTATTCGAATATCATGTATCTCGACGCTGCGGAGCATAAATACATCGAAGAGTGCGGTGCATGCAATTTCTTCGGCATCAAGGATGGCAAATATATCACTCCGAAATCCCCTTCGGTGCTTCCGTCGATCACCAATATGAGCCTCCGCCAGCTGGCCCGCGATATGGGGCTGGAGGTCGAAGACCGAAAAATCCCGGTCGAAGAACTTGCCTCTTTCGAGGAGTGCGGAGGCTGCGGAACGGCTGCCGTGATCTCCCCTATCGGCACTATCTATGACATGCAGACGGAGAAAACCTACTCTTATGGTGATAAGGTTGGTAAGATTTCTCTGGAATTATATACCCGATTGCAGGATATTCAGTACGGACGAGCTGAGGATAAATACAATTGGTGTACGATTGTTTTGTAGAATACGAATATATTGTTAAGAGGCCGCTATATAGTGGCCTCTTTTTGTTTCGTTTATGTTTAAGGCTTTTGTATATATGTTCCACGTGGAACATATCTTCTTTGGTGGTTGTTTGTGAAGAATATAGAAGTGATAATATTTGCAGAATCTCGTGGTTTAATTATTTTGGAAGGTGTTTGTGGGTTGATAATTCCACGTGGAACACTACTCTATCTTCCGAATTTTACCAAAAGAACATTTACATCTGCGGGTGAAACTCCGGGTATGCGCGAGGCTTGCCCGATGTTTTCAGGGCGGATTCGGGATAGTTTTTGCCGGGCTTCGATAGTCAGGGAATTCATCGAGTGAAAGTCGAAATCCGCAGGAATCCGTATGTTTTCGAGCCGATGTAGTTTTTCTGCAATGAATTTTTCGCGTTCAATATATCCTTTATATTTGATTTGGATTTCTGCCTCTTCGATCACCTCTTCCTCCATCCGGTTCGTTTCGATGAATTTTCGGAGCTTCGGCAGGACGGCTTGCAGCGAATCGAACGAAACATTATTCCGCATTAGTATGTCGTAAAGCTTCCTTCCCTGCGATAAAGGTTCGGAATTTATTGCTTTTAAATAGTCGTTAATTTCGGCTGCTTTGATGCTCTGTTGGCGAGCGAAAGAAATAAGCGATTCTACGAGCGTATTTTTTTTGACGAAATAGTCGTATGTTTTTTGGGTAATAAGCCCGATTTTATATCCGACAGGAGTAAGCCGGATGTCCGCATTGTCCTGCCGGAGCAGGATGCGGTATTCCGCACGCGAGGTGAACATGCGGTAGGGCTCGTCCACCCCTTTGGTCACAAGGTCGTCTATCAGCACTCCGATATAGGCTTCGTCGCGCTGCAATACGACGGCCTCCTCCCCTTTCAGCATCCGGTGTGCATTGATCCCTGCCATCAACCCCTGGGCTGCGGCCTCTTCGTATCCGGTCGTCCCGTTGACCTGCCCGGCGAAATAAAGGGCGGAAACGAGTTTTGTTTCGAGCGAATGGTGCAGTTGCGTGGGTGGGAAATAGTCGTATTCGATGGCATAGCCCGGGCGATAGATGTGCAGGTCTTCGAATCCCCGGATTTTATGCAGTGCTTCCAACTGTATTTCCCAGGGCAGCGACGAAGAAAAGCCGTTGAGGTAGTATTCGTTGGTGCTGCGTCCTTCGGGTTCGAGGAAGAGCTGGTGCTGGTCTTTGTCGGCGAATGTACGCAGTTTGTCTTCGATGCTCGGGCAGTAGCGCGGCCCGATTCCCGTTATCGTCCCGTTGAACAGCGGCGAGCGGTCGAACCCTGTGCGCAGGATGTCGTGCACCTCGGCCGACGTGTAGACCAAAAAACAAGGGAGTTGGTTTTTAACCGGTTGTGTGTCAGGTGAAAAGGAGAATTTGGCCGGGTTTTCGTCTCCGTATTGCGGTTCGAGTATTTCGAAGTCGATCGTGCGGGCATCGAGGCGTGCGGGTGTCCCGGTTTTCATACGCCCGGTTTCGAATCCGATTGCGCGCAGGGATTCCGTGATCCCGTGCGAAGCGGCGTCCCCTGCCCTGCCGCCCTCGGCGTGCGATGTGCCGCAGTGCATCAGCCCGTCGAGGAACGTGCCGGCGGTAAGTATGACGGCTTTACAAGCGAATTCGATGCCCATGCGTGTCCGTACGCCCGTCACGCGTGGTTTAGGTGCAGAGGTATCGAACAGCAGTTCGGTGGCGGCGTCCTGCCAGATGTAAAGGTTCAGCGTGTTTTCGAGCGTATGGCGCCACTCCTCCGAGAAACGGGTTTTGTCGCATTGTGCACGGGGACTCCACATGGCCGCACCCTTCGAACGGTTGAGCATCCGAAATTGGATCGCGGTGAGGTCGGTAATGCGTCCCATCTGTCCTCCCAAAGCATCTATCTCTCTGACTATCTGTCCTTTGGCTACTCCACCGACAGCCGGGTTGCACGACATGGAGGCCATTTTGGACATGTCCATCGTGAGCAGCAGCGTGCGCGACCCCAGGCGTGCGGCAGCCGAGGCCGCTTCACAGCCGGCATGTCCGCCTCCGATGACGATTATATCGTAGTCGAGTGTCATTCTTCTGGTTTGTTTTCTGTCTGCAGATCGACGCTGCCGGTGTTCCTCCCGGCGATCAGGGCCTCGTAATCAGGCTCGTCCCAATCGATTTCGTCTCCGTCGGGCGACTCCGTGAAATCCCATTCGATAAGATCCATTTCGCGGACTGTTTCAGGCGGGGCATAAAGACCGAGGTACCGGGGATTTTCCGGCTCCTCTCCGCTGAACGCGAAAACGGCGATTTTGCGCACGGGATCCACGATGTAGACGTCTACCTGCTGTATATCCAGATAACCCGCCGTTGTCCGGAAGCAGTAGTGCGTGGGGTCGATGCGCTCGAAAGCGTCGATGATCGAAGGAAAAGGGCCGTCCATCATTTGCCGGACGAACAGCGATTCGGTGATCCATATCGGATACCAGTAGAGCATGTCCACGTAATACTTGCCCCGGTAGGAACATATCGGAATCCATGCCCGGGGACACTCCTGCAGCGAATAGACCGGGAGCGGTTCGGGATGCTGCTCCTTGAGTAATTCAAGGTATTGCGCGAAACTATCCCTGTTCCAATCGTTGTAACCGGGTGTCGTGCACGAGGCGAGCAGGCGGTAGGACTCCGATTCCCGGTTCATTTCGATATATGCCCTGCAATGCGAGGTGCGGTCGTGTTCGGGATCGTAAACCGATGATTGGTAAAGGAACGTCGTGTCGTTCTCCACGAAAGGCCCGTGCCGTTCGAAATTCCGGGCTTCCGGGTTTGCTTCGGGGATGGAATCGCACACGGGGGCGACGGCCGTTTCGGCGACGGCGGAATCGGCGGCAGGCAAGGCTGCCGTAACGTTGTTATCCGTGTTGTCATTCGCTGTCCTGCGTCCCAGGCAGCCGGCGGACAGTAATCCGATAAGAAGAATCAACAGTCGTGTTTTCATGGATTCAGGTATTATTCTCCGGATTCTCCCAGAATTTAAGGTATTTATCCTCCTTGCGATGCATCTGCGCGTTGGTGCGGGGCGTCTTGTCGCCCTGGCCGCAGAGGTGCAGCACGCCGTGTACGACGACCCTGCGCATTTCCTGGAGCGTCGTGCAGCCGTATTGCCGGGCATTGTCGGCTACGGTCTCGACGTCGATGAAAATGTCGCCCGAAACGATGCGTTCGCCTTTGCGGTCGCTGTAATCGAACGTAATGACGTCGGTGAAATAGTCGTGCCCGAGCCACTGGCGGTTCATCTCCAGGAGCCGTTGCGCCGAGCAAAAAATGTAGCTCACATCGCCCAGCGTATACCCTTCCGCTTCGGCCACTTCGCGCAGCCATGCCGCCGTCAGGCGTTTCTGCGGCAGCCGGAAGGTACAATCGTCGTTATAGTATCGTATTGCCATGTTTGAAGGACGGCCCGAGGCCGTAATCAGTCTGTAAATCTTTGCAAAAGTACAAAAATAATGCAGATGAAAACGTCCCGGCGGGCTTTTTCTCGTTGCCCGTGTCCGGGTGGCATTCCGAAGCCGCATCTGTCTTCCCCGCAGGGAAATTCCGGAAAAATAAAAAAAATATTTTTTCAGAAAGGGAGCGGTTTTAGTTACGGATCGTAACTTTTATTTCCGACCCGGGGGATACATTGCCGCCATGTCCTGGTTTTTTTGTTTCATATTGTTCTGATATACAATTTCTTATTGATATATCGGGGCGAATAACGATACGGAAAAACCGTTATATTTGCCTCGTCACGAAGTATTAACCCAAAAATCTCTCAAAATGAAAATCTTCAAAATGCTTACCGCGTTTGCGGCTTTCTTTGCCGTGGCGTTGTTTTCGGGATGTGATGACGACAAAGGATCCGAACCCGATCCGCAACCGGTGAAACTCGCTTTGCCCGAGATTGTCTTCAAGGACGTCAAACCCACGTCGTTCGCGGCCTCGTGGACGGCCGTGGAGCATGCTGCTGCTTTCGGTTATAAACTGCTGACGACCGAAGGTGGACAGGAGGTCGTCGTGGCTGAAGTCGCTTCGTATGATGCCGTGGAAGTCTCTTTTTCGGGGCTAAAACCCGCTACGGCATATACGTTCGAAGTCGTTGCGCTGGCCGGAGACGACCCCGGATATACCGATTCGGATCCGGCGAAGGCTTCGACGACGACAGCCGACGAGCCGGTCGTCGTGACGTCGCCGTGGGTCGATGTCGAATTCTCCTATGAGACGGTCGGCGGAAAGGGGACGTTGCGTGTCACCAACAAAGCCAATGTCAAGTGTGCGCATTTTTATTCGAGTACCGAGACGGTGAATGTTATCGGCGAAGGGTATGATGACGAAAAGACGCTGATCGGTTATATCCTGATGGATTACGAGGACGGTGTGCCGGGCGTTTATATGGACACGGCCGAGCACAAGTTCAATAACAACGGCGCCGGGTTCAAGGCAGGGGACAAGCTCTTCTACTATGTCGTGGGCGTGGATGCGGCCGACAAACCGGGCGACCTGAACTGGTTTTGGGTCGAAATTCCCGCCAACGTAGGTGATCCGGTGATTATTCTCGATTCGCCGGAGGTCTGAAGACTTTTCGGAAAAACCGATAAGCGGGATCCTGTTTTTGCGGGATCCCGCTGTTGTATTCCGTTCTGGCCAGATACAGGGCTGCGGAAAAGGTTTTTTTGATCCGGAAAAGGTCGACGGGAGAGGTGGCCAGGTTTAGAGCGGGATTTTTGCCCGCCGTTGCCAAAAATATTTGATGGGATTTATCCTTCGCCCGAAACGGTTTTTCGGCGTGGCGTGTCCGGGGTTACCGTTCGGAAGGATTCCCGATCCGGTATTTATTATCGGTGTTTATCGTTCGGAAGGGTTCCCGGTTCGGTGTTTATCGCCGGGGTTTACCGTTTGAAACAGTTTTCGGCGCGGAGCTTCTCGCCGGGGTTCGGCGGGTAGATGCCGAATACCAGTTTGTACTCGGTTTCCATCGTCATGATGTTGACCGACGAGCCGATGGTGCCCAACTGTTCGTTTCTTGCCACTTTCTGGCCCTTTTCAACGCATATCGACCCCATGTTGGCATAGGAGGTTATATATTCGCCGTGAGCCACGAAAACGTCGTATTTGTTGGTGATGCGGTTGCGCTTGATTTCGACGACCTTTCCGTCGTAGATCGAAATGACGTGCGCACCCTTGGGGCCGGCGATCTCGGCCATGTTTTCCTTGTAGCGTTTTACCGAACCGGCCGTGACGGGAAGCCTCAGCCCCGTGGTCTTGGTCGAGAACGACGCACCCTCGGTATTGCCTTTGGTGAGTTTGCGCAGCTCGCTGATGGCCACGTCGAGCTGCTGTTCCTGCGACAGTTTGCGTTGCAGGGCCTGTTTCTCCTTCTGCGACATCTGGCGGATATTGGCCCGGGCGTTGCGCGAATCGCGCTGGAGCTTCTGTTTCTGGGCGGTGAGGTTCTGCGTCACCGAGTCCAACGAGCGTTTGCGACGGTCGAGCAGCTCCTTCTCGCGGGCGACCTGTTCCGAAAGTGCGGCGATGTCGTGCAGTTTGCGTTCGCGCATCGAAGCCACTTCGCGCAGGTTGGTGATCTTTTTCGCGACGTCGGCGAAGTCGCGCGACGAAAAAATGTAGGTCAGGTAATTGTTGTGCTTATAGTTGCGGTAGGCCTCGCGTACCATCTCGGCATACTGCGTGCGGTTGCGCTCCAGGGCCGAGCTGAGATCGCCGGCGACGCTGTCCGTACGGGATATCTCCTTGCGCAGCAGGCGCGCCTGCTTCTCGGTCTCTTCGAGCAGTTGGTTGCGGGAGTCGAGCTGGCGCGCCAGGCGGCGAACCCGTTCCTCGGTGGCGGCGCGGCCTTCCTGTATCTTCGAGATCGCGCGTTCCTCGTCGGCAATCCTCTTTTCCAGGGCGGCGATGACCCGTTTCTGCTCTTCGATGGCATCGTGCCCCCCCTGCGCCGCAGCGGTAAAGGCGGCGAACAGGAAAAGGAGGGTCAGTATGCGGGCGGGCTTCATCACGGTCACTCTTTTTCGGCTTTGCCCTGTTCCATGCGGCGGGTAATCTGGTCGGCGTCGTAGCCCTTTTCGAGTCCCTTGCGCCAGTATATTTCGGCCATGAACTGTTCGCCCATGGCATGCAGGATATCCCCGTAATGAACCAGCAGCGCCGCACTCTCCTGCCCGTCGAGGGCGATGGCCTGCTGCATCACCTTCTTGGCCTCGGCCGTGCGTCCCAGCTTGAAGAGCACCCAGGCATGGGTGTCCAGGTAGGTGGGGTTGTTGTCCGTGAGGGCGATGGCGCGGCTCGACATCGTGAGCGCCTTTTCGAGTTCACGCCCTTCGAGCGAGAGGAAATAGGCGTAGTTGTTGAGTACCATGGCGTTATCCGGATCGTAGCGCAGGCTGTGGTCGTAGGCTTTGTAGCACTGCTTCATATCCGCCCGGAACGAACCTTTTCGGACAGCCCGGGCGAAATCGTCGTCGATGTCCTGTTCGCCGGCGGTGGCTTTCTGGTGCCAGGTGTCGCCGATAAATCCCCAGATCACGCTGCGCAGCGAATCTGTCCGGGCATAGCCCAGCGATTGTTTGTAGGCTTTGATCGCCTGGGGGTATTGTTTGGAATAATTCAGCGTATGCCCTTTCGAGAGGTGGAAATCGACCTGCCCGGGAAAGAGCTCCAGGGCGCGCCCGATATAGCGGTTCACCGAATCGGGATGCTGAAGATAGCTCTCGATGTCGATCACCGAACGGAAATACTCCTCGACGGGCGGCTGGTCGTCGAGGTGGAGTTTGTAGAGCGCGAGCGCCTGTTCCAGCTCGCCCGAGGCGATCAGGTGTTTGGCATAAAGTTCCACGACGCGCCTGTCCTGCGGGTAGCGGACGGCAAGCGTCGAGGCCAGCGTATTGAGCTGGGGGTAATATTCGCGGTAGAAACGCATGTCGGAGGTGAAGATCCCGAAACGCTTGATCTTCGTGTCGAGCGGCATCTTGTCCGACTCGAAAAGCCGCTGCGTAACGTCCAGCACCGCCCGGTAATCGTGGCGGCCGTTGTAGAAATCGGCCAGCGACATGAGCGTTCCCACGTCGGTCGAGTCGATCTGCAATGCCCGGTCGTATTCGGCCTTGGCCAGCGAATCCTTGCCCAGAATGCCGTAGAGGTCGGCCAGCACGACGTGGTGTTCGGCCTCGTAAGGCACCGCTTCGACCATGGCCTCGGCCTCTTCGACGGCCTTGTCCATCTGGCGCGTAGCGACCAGCA
>ULVQ01061108.1_pt1 | contig 13336 bp, 10 predicted proteins | sample 1959591 | NCBI WGS metagenome assembly ULVQ01 (sample SAMEA4835790, study PRJEB28245) | human gut metagenome | biome: gut microbiome; material: fecal sample | place: Denmark | collected 2008
CTTACATCAGTTTGAAGGTTTACACAAACTTTGGGACACTCTCTCAATGTCACACTAACATAAGCTGGTGTGACATTAATTTCTTTAAGACTGTTATTGCATAATATTACAGATTAGAAAGAATAAATGCTCTCCGGCTCTGAGAAATCTGCAGCGCATCCATAGCTTGATCTGCGGAAAGGTTCAGGGATTTCATAATACTGCGAACATTATCTAAGAGTAGTTCGTTTTTTGCACCATTAATTTTTTCCTCAATATCGTCTTTCATTAATTCCTGTAACGCCTGACACATAATCGATTCCCTCCTCACTTCCTGATATAAATCATAATTTGCGGTTACACTGACCTGCAGTACAGCGTCAATATTGTTGCGGTCTTCCGGACTGGTATAATGTTGAGCAGCCTCCAAAAAACGCTTGATATCTGCTTTTTCTGCGTCTTCGGACAGAATACGCAGGCTGCGGTGGCTCTCTGGAGATAATTGCTTTGTAACAACAATCTGTGCCGGTAGTCAAAAAGGGACTGACTAAAAAATTATAAACAGTTACTTGAAGAAAAGTTATAAAACTGATATTGCAGATTTGAATTCAGAAAAGGAGATTCTTGTATGAGTAATCCATTTACCCTTGTTTTTGGAAAAAAGCCGGTTCAATATGTTTCGCGTATTGTTCAGACAAATCGGATCATTGAGGATTATGAGGCGGTTCCGGCGGTGAATCAGATATATATGGTTACAGGCGTTCGAGGTTCCGGAAAAACAGTTATGATGACCAATATTGCGGATATACTTTCTAAAAGGGATGACTGGATCGTGGTGGAACTGAATGCTACCAGAGATCTGTTGCAGAGCCTGGCCTCCAGACTCTATGCTGTTCCGAGGCTTCATGACTGCTTTTTAAAAGCAAAGCTGGATTTTTCTGCATTTGGTCTTGGTGTGAGTATTGAAAATGCAGCACCGGTAACGGATGTGGAGGACATGGTTGCCAAAATGCTGGATCAATTACAAAAACTTGGTAAGAGACTGCTGATCACGATCGATGAGGTGGTATATTCGGAGCAGATGAAGGTTTTTGCCAGTGCGTTTCAGATATTTATGCGTCAGGAGTATCCTATTTTTATATTGATGGCAGGCCTATATGAAAACATCTATGAATTACAGAATAATAAGTCTCTTACATTTCTTTACCGGGCACCAAAGATTATTTTGGAGCCGTTAAATCTTACGGCAGTCCGGCAGCATTATAAGAATATTTTTGCATTAGAGGAAGAAAAGGCTGAGAGGATGGCTGCTCTTACCAGGGGATATCCCTTTGCGTTTCAGGTGTTGGGATATCTTTATTGGGAACACAGAGATACTATGACATTGAATGAAATTTTGCCGGAGTATGATCAATATCTGGAGGAATACGTATATAGCAAAATATGGTTGGAAATATCGGAGAAAGATAAAGAAATTTTGCAGGTACTGGCAGTCAGTGGAGAAATCAAAGTAAAAAATCTCAGGGAAAAGCTGGGACTTGCTTCGGAGCAGTTTTCTGTATATCGTGAGCGGTTAAAACGAAAGGGGGTCATTGATACGCGACAGTATGGAATGGTATCAATGGCATTGCCGCGGTTTGAAGAGTTTATCAAAATGAGAATGCTTTAAATAATAATTCCCCTGAATCTTCCATCTGGAAAATTCGGGGGAATTCCAAAGTGTGTTTTTATCTTGTCTTTTTTCTTACGGTCACAATTCCACCGATCACGATTAAAATGATCACAGCTGCTGCAATTGGAGCAACAGGAACACCGGAACCGGAACTGTCACTGTCAGAAGCATCGCCGGAGCCTGCAGCATTGTCGGCTGCAGGAGCCTCCGTGGCAGCGACAGCGTCCGGGTTGTCGTAGTCAAAACCGGATACGGTAAAAGTAATCTCCACACTTTCATCTCCGGTACCGTTTAAAAGCTTCCAGCCGCTTTCCACGTTTTCGGGAAGTCCTTTGGCAGCCACTTCCTTCACAAGTTCTGCACGCCAGTGATTGAGGAGGAGGATTACCATACCGCCCTGAAGATAAGGATCTTCATTTTCAGGAACGCCTTCATCGAAGCTGAGGATTTCTTTGCCGTTGATCGTGGCTTTTACATCGGTAAATTTCACGGTGTCATTTAATGGAATATCTGTGGCGATATGAAGCTGGGAGATATCTGTCTCATTCATGGAATCCAGACCCTCCAGCTTGACGGTATAAGTGCCGTTTCCGGCAATCTCTGTGTTGGTCAGCGTGCCGGTGGCGGCAGTGTCCTTGTTTGTCTCTTTGTCCTTGTACATGAGCTTGTCTGCGTTTTCTGTATTGTAATAACTGTTCTGGGATTTTTCATAATATCCCATGTGAGTCAGCCAGAGATCCGTGCATGTCTGGATGCCAAGAGTGGCATGGTATTTGCCGTTTGGATCAAAGGCTTTCTTTTTCTTTGCAGCCTGTGCCGGACTGACCGAAAAAGCGGACAGTGCCAGAGCGGCGGTTAAGAGAAAAGCCGTTAATTTTTTATTGTTTTTTTTCATATATTTAAGTCCTTTCTGCAAATTAAATTCCTTTTATTAGTGTAACATGAGCAGAGAGAGGAGACAAGCTTGTTTTTTTGTATTCTAATTCCTTAAATGATTGTTTTATCACAGAAAAACTGTTATTATTTTAACAGATAAATTATGAAAATAACGATGGAAAATATAATAGATACAGGAAATAAAAAGATGAGGTGCAGGAGAATCGGAAATGAAAATAAAAAGTTCATTACGAATATATAAAATATGTGTCTGGATATTAAGTGGCATTTTATTGTTCCAGAGTGCAGCCGGTGCCGTTCCACAGAAAACGAAGGCGATCAAAAATGCGAACAGTGGTCTGTCAAACAGCAGCATGGGATCAGACAAGCTCTATCAGGCAGCATATATGGAAGAAGAGATGGAGGGCGATGAGAGCCTGGAATGGTTTCCGATGGAAATTACAGAGGATAAGCCTTATGCCATTATTTGGCCGGGAGACACGGGGGAGGAGACGGGAAATTATCTTCTCAGGATCACAGGGACTTCGGAACAGGAAACTGATGAAGAGCTGGTATATCAGTTTCAGCAAAAAATGGTAGATGAGTCGGTTACTGATGATGAATGGACAACACAGTATACATATCAGGTTGATCAGTGGATATCGGACAAGGGGCGAACTTACAGTTCCTTGTTTCCGTATGATCTGTATGATGAATGTTGTGAATGGAGAGTTTATTTTGATCAGGAAACGGTTCAGAAAATGACGGAGGCCGGACTGAAGTTGAGGTATTCCCTGGAGAAAACTACGGAGTGGGGAAACTATCGTGGGATATTGTGGCATTATGAAGAAGGGTATCCAACCTGGGAATATTTAAAGCCTATCCGGCAATATGCCCGGGTGTATGATTATGCAGAATCTCCGGATGGTAACTGGGAGATTTCTGTTCCGGAACAATTAGGAGGATATCCGGTAGAGGTGATAGGACGGCTGGCATTTTACAGGATAAATGATGTGATCAAAATAACTTTGCCGGAGGGATTGTTATCTTTGGAAGAGCAGGCACTGTCGTTTCTACCGAATATTCAGGAACTGGAATTTCCATCCACATTGTATATGGTTGATGGATCTTCATTCTATCGACTCGGTGACAGGCTTCGGATAAGGATTTCAGAAGAATCTCCTTACTATGAAGTCGTTGACGAGTGTTTGATCAAAAAAAGAAACGGGGAACTGGCTGCTTATCTGAATGGAGGAGTTCGTTATTGTGTATTGCCGGATGAAGTGAAATATATCAGTCCCGGTGCTTTTTGTGAAAATTATCTTATCTCTTTAACAGTTCCGGCAGGAGTACAGAGTATATGGAACATGAGCGTGGCAGCCTGGCCGGAATTAAAAAAGCTGGTGTTATATAATCCCGACTGTGAGATAAACGGTCCGGAAATTTCCCAATTATGTAAAGAGGTCGCGGTATACAGCTATTCTGGTGGAGAAGTGCAAAAGCAGTGTGAGGAGAATGGAATTGCATTTCAGGAATTGGATCCGGTGCCGACAGAGGCACCGACACGAACGCAGACTCCTGCCGGGAGTCCGGCACCAACCGGAGTACTTTCTCCCACACCAACACGAACACCCGACAAAGCTGCCAATACATCGGAACCGACGAAGCAGCCGGATATAACCAGTGCACCGGAGATGACAGAAACGCCGATGCCGGCAAAGTCATCGAATCCGGTACCAACCTTAACACCGACACAAACGCAGACTCCTGCCGGGAGTCCGGTACCAACCGGAGTGCCTTCTCCTATACCAACACGAACATCTGACAAAGCTGTCAATACATCGGAACCGACGAAGCAGCCAGACATAACCAATGCACCGGAGATGACAAAAACGCCGGTGCCGGCAAAGTCATCAGGCCCTGTGCAGACAGAGACGCCGGCGAAAGACACAGGAGCTTCGGTTATAACGGCAAAACCGGCAGCGTTATCCATGCAGATAGAACAAAAAAGTGGCAGGGTAACGATACGCTGGAAAAAGGTATCCGGGGCAGCCGGTTATAAAGTGTATCGTTCGACACAGAGTAAAAGTAAGGGATTTCGGCTCCAAAAGGGATTACAGGCAAATGAAAATGCCTATGTGGACAGGAATGTGCAAAAAGGAAAAAAATATTATTATAAAGTTAGTGCACAGATCAGGCAGAAAGATTCCGCAGTCAGAGAAGTGTATTCCAAGGCTGGGAAGATACAGATCAAACAGGGAGACATACCGTCCTTTTCTGTTACAAAACGAAGGGCGGGAAATATTCCGTATCTGCGAATTAAGGTGCAGGGCAGGAAGAAAGAAAATGCACAGATATATGTGGCTGTGGATGGTGGAAAATACAAAAAGATTGTCTTAAGTAATTCATCAATCCGAGAACGGAATGGTGTGTTCCGAATCCGATATCGGGAGGGATATCGTTATTTTCAGATCAGGATCAGGACATATAAGATTGTGTCAGGGAAAAAGGTATATAGTGATTTTTCTGATCCGGTGACGGTAAGGCTGTAAAAGAAGTATTCGATAATCTGATGTTGAGGAACCAAATGTCCTGCATCAGATTATTGTTTATGTAACTATATATTTCGGTACGTATATGCCCTGCCCTTTTTGCCGGTGCGTTCGACAATATTTAAGGAATACAGGATTCCAAGCAGTGTCTGGGCATACCCCACAGGAATGTGGGCAGCCTTCGCAAAATCCTTCGACGTATAATCCGGGGAAAGTCCCTCCGGGAGAAAACATTTGTAGTCGGCAGGTCCGCCAATATAAAATTCATCCACAAGCTCCGTCGGGATCCGGTCAAAACGGGAAGAGCCCTTTTTGCGGTCACGGCTCCATCCGTTTAATAATCGGTATTCATCGGCGTCGATGAGTACCAGGCACAGGTGGAGATTGGGATTGTTCAGATACATTTTTATTTTATAAAGCTCCGGAATGGCATCGTAAATGGTGCCTGTTTTCGGAGATTTTCTTTTGGAAGAAATCTCACCGGTTTCCTCGTCGATCCAGTAAAGATATTTGGTGTGGACGATGGGGTACACGATGGTGACCGGATAATATTTTAAAAAGGTGTCCAGCTTACGGCGCAGTTTGTTGAAACCTCTGGTCTGGATCTCGATGATCTCTCCGTCCTGTAAAATATCTGCAACAAAATTTTCCACAGGGATCTCCTGATGCTCCGGATCCGGTTCATAAAACGCCTTAAGAACAGCGTGGACCGTTTTTTCGGACAGAGTGCCAATGCCCATGGAGGCACGCTCCTGATTGATGATCTTGCGGCATGCCTGATGAAACAGGATAACGTCGTTGTCGCAGATGGACATGGGATCACCTCCTGAAATATGTTAAAATCGAAATACTGCGAATAAAAATATAAACGATGAAATGCTGTAAATAGAAAACACAAAATATATACAATGATATGGAAAATTTTAGACGACATGATACAGAATGTCAACTTTGCATTTCGCGGCAAGGAGGTATTGATCGGATAAAACAGGGCATACTAACTCCAAAAGAACAGTGCAGCCGGTGAATTGGAGAATAAGGGTGACCGGAGGATTAAAAAGGAATAAGAAAAATCCTGCATGGATACCTCGGAAAATGTGGATTGCCGGGCACTTAGAAATGGGGAAAAGTATGTCAGATATATTTCAGGGTTCGTTTGAAGAGCGGGATGAGGAAATCAAAAAGCTGCTGCGCATTGAGGACAGCTTTGATCTGATCCGCCGCCGTTTTGTGATCGGTGGCAGACAGGCGGTATTTTATACCGTAGATGGCTTTTTGGAGGGTGAAGTTTCGGAGAAGGTGATGGAGTTTTTTTACAAGATCACGCCGGAACAGATGCCGGAGGACTTTGCGGGCTTTTTGCAGCAGGAGATCCCATATCTGGATCTGATGAAGCTGGCAGATCAGGAAGCCTTTGTAAAAGCGGTGCTTTCCGGCATGAGCTGCCTGCTGGTGGAGGGTTATGACATTATTCTCGCACTGGATTTCAGGGAGTATCCCGGCCGCAGTGTGGACGAGCCGGATAAGGATAAGGTGCTCCGGGGGGCAAGGGACGGATTTATTGAGTCTCTGATCCCGAATATGGCTCTGATCAGACGGCGTATCCGTGATCCGGAGTTATCTTTTACGCTGGTGGAAATTGGGCGAAGCTCCAGGACGGATGTGGCGGTCTGTTATATGCGAAACCGCGTGAATCCCGGTGTGCTTCGGGAGCTTATGAAGCGTCTGCGGGGAGTGGATGTGGATTCTCTGACCATGAATCAGGAGAGTCTGGGAGAATGCATTTTCAAAAAGGGCTGGCTGAATCCCTTTCCGAAGTTTAAATTTTCGGAAAGGCCGGATACCACGGCGGCATGCATTCTGGAAGGAAGTATTGTGATTCTGTGTGATAATTCCTCGGCGGCAATGATCCTGCCTACTTCCCTGTTTGAGATCATTGAGGATGCCAATGATTATTATTTTCCTCCGGTGACAGGGACATATCTGCGTTTTAGCCGGTTTATCATTAATGTGGTGTCCATTTTTCTGACACCGGTTTTTATCCTGTTGATGCAGCATGAGGACTGGGTGCCCCATGCCTTTGAATTTATTAAGATACAGGATCCTATGTATATTCCGCCGGTGGCACAGCTTCTGATCCTGGAGGTGGCGATCGACGGTCTTCGGATGGCGGCAGTGAATACACCCAATATGCTCAATACCCCGCTAAGTATTATTGCGGGTATTGTGTTTGGGGATTACACGGTAAAGGCAGGGTGGTTTAATTCGGAGATCATGCTTTATATGGCGTTTGTGGCGATCGCCAATTACAGCCAGAGTAATATGGAATTGGGTTATGCGATCAAGTTTATGAGAATACAGCTTCTGATCCTTACGGGAATATTTGGTCTTTGGGGATTTTTTGCAGGCACTGTGATCCTGATCGTGACACCTCTGTGTACCCGCACGATCAATGGACGCAATTATTTATACCCTCTGCTTCCCTTCGATAAAGTGCAGCTGATGAAACGGTTTTTCCGGATAAGTCTCGGGGAAAATGAAAAATTAAACCATAAAAGTTCCAAATAGAACTACTTATGGACATTATGCACAAAACAAAATGTTACTACTTATTAAATATGGTTGCTTTTTTGTGATATAATGTGTTAAAATGTGCGCGGTAGAAAATGAGATGAGTTTTCTGCCGTGCGTTTTTTTACGCAAATTTATGATGAAATATGGAGGCGTAGATCATGAAAAGATTAAAATCTGCGGTATGGGGTACAGCCTTGGCGTTATGTGCTTTGATGGCGAACTCTTCCGTGGCGTTTGCGGCGGAGAAGGGTGCAGAGAGTGTTGGAAGCACATTATCACTTTCATATTGTATCCCGTTTGTTGGAATGCTGTTATGTATTGCAATTTGTCCTCTTGTAGCAGGCGAATGGTGGGAAAAATGGAAGCCGGCGGCGGTTATCTTCTGGTCACTGGCATTTGTGATTCCGTTTGCTGTATTTATCGGAGCAGGGACAGCATGGGAGCAGGTTTTGGAGTCTATTATCGGTGATTATCTTGGATTCATCGTATTGTTGTTTGGATTGTTCTGCGTCGCCGGTAATATCGTGCTGGAGGGAGATCTGGTAGGAACCCCGAAGCTCAATGTCCTTTTGCTGTTGATCGGTACCGCATTGTCCGGCTGGATCGGTACTACCGGAGCCAGTATGGTAATGATACGTCCGCTGATCCGTGCCAATAAGTGGCGTCAGCGTAAAGCACAGATCGTTATTTTCTTTATCTTTCTGGTATCCAATATCGGCGGCTGTCTGACCCCTGTTGGTGATCCACCACTTTTGATGGGATTTAATAACGGTGTCGGCTTCTTCTGGAGCTTAAACCTTCTGCCGGTTATGTTGCTTAATGTGGCAATCCTGCTTCTGTTATTCTTTATCATTGATAACAATGCATACAAGAAGGATGTGGCAGATGGTCTCAAGCCGGAGACAAGTGAGGAGAAAAAGAAACTGCATCTGGCAGGTGCTCACAACATTATCTTTATGATCGTGATCGTGGCAGCCGTTATCCTGAGTGGTGTACTTCCACAGCAGGTACCGTTCTTTGCAAAGGGCATTCATTTCTATGGAGAGGTAGAGTTAAGCTATGCTTCCATTCTGGAAATGGTAATGATCCTGGCAGCAGCATTCCTTTCTTTTCATACGACGAAGAAAGAGGTACGCGAGGAGAACCACTTTACCTGGGATGCGATCCAGGAGGTGGCAGTTCTTTTCATTGGTATTTTTATCACAATGATCCCGGCACTCCTGATCCTCAAAGCAAGAGGAAGCGAGCTTGGTATTGAGAAGCCATGGCAGTTCTTCTGGATGACCGGTTTCCTGTCCAGTTTTTTGGACAACACACCGACCTATCTTGTATTCTTCACCACTGCGGTACATTCTGCTTTGACGGGTGGTACGATGGTCAAGGTACTGGACGGAACGATTCCGAAGATCTTCCTGATGGCAATTTCCTGTGGTGCTGTATTTATGGGAGCCAACACATACATTGGTAACGCACCAAACTTCATGGTTCGTTCCATTGCGGAGGAAAACGGAATCAAGATGCCTTCCTTCTTTGGATATATGGCATGGTCCGTCAGCTGTCTGATTCCGGTATTTATTATAGATACTTTGATATTTTTCCTGTTTGTTTAAGTAGGTTTTTCATTACAAATTAAAATGAACGATGACGTCCCCAATGATCTGTGGTATGATAGAATGCAGACATTGGGGATTTTTAATTTAGAAAGAGACATGGTGAATAGAATGATTTTTGATACACATGCACATTATATGGATGATCGTTTTGCGGAGGATCGTGAGGAGCTGCTGGCTTCCCTGCACGATGCAGGTATTGGCAATGTTGTGGAGGTGGGAGCGGGTATTCAGTCCACGAAGGATGCCGTGGCATTAAGCCAGCAATATGATTTTGTATACGGTGCCGTGGGAATTCATCCCGACGGTGTGCCGGAAATGACAGACGAAACCATAGAATGGCTGAAGGAGCTTACCGGGGAGCCGAAGGTTGTGGCGGTTGGTGAGATCGGTCTGGACTATTATTATGATGAGCCGGACAGAGAGCTTCAAAAGAAATGGTTTATCCGGCAGCTACAGCTGGCGAAGGAGACAAAAATGCCGGTGATCATTCACAGCCGGGATGCCGCACAAGATACCCTGCAGATCATGGAGGAGCATTGTGACTGGAGCCAGGGAGGCGTGATCCACTGTTTTTCTTATACGGTGGAGACGGCCAGAATATATCTGAAAAAGGGCTTTTATCTGGGGATCGGTGGCGTCGTTACTTTCAAAAACGGCAGGAAGCTTGTGGAGGTTGTGAAGGAGGCTCCGTTAGAGCAGCTTGTGCTGGAGACGGACAGCCCGTATCTGACTCCGGTGCCAAACCGGGGAAAGCGCAATGACTCCAGACAGCTTACCTATGTGGTGGATGCGATCGCACAGATCAAGGGCATCGACAGGCAAGAAGTGATCCGTGTCACAGAGGCAAATGCCCAAAGGATGTATCGGCTTTAGACAGGTACACTTTTTGGAATCTTTGAATCTTTTATTGAAGCAGCAGAAATTTAGAAAGGAGCGGTTATGGCAACATTAGGAAACCCGCAGAATACCATAGAGATTTTACAGAAATATGATTTTCATTTTCAGAAGAAATTTGGTCAGAATTTTCTGATCGATACCCATGTGCTGGAGCGCATTGTGGAATCTTCCGATATTTCGAAGGACGATTTTGTGCTGGAGATCGGTCCGGGCATCGGAACCATGACACAGTATCTCTGTGAGCATGCAGGGAAAGTAATGGCGGTGGAGATTGACAAAAATCTCCTGCCGATCCTTGCAGATACATTAAAGGAGTATGACAATGTCACGGTGGTGAATGAGGATATTTTGAAACTGGATATTGGAAAGATCGCACAGGAATATAATGACGGCAGGCCGATTAAGGTGGTGGCAAATCTGCCATACTATATAACAACACCGATCATTATGGCACTTTTTGAAAGTCACGTACCGTTAGCCAGCGTGACAGTTATGGTGCAGAAGGAAGTGGCGGAACGGATGCAGGCAGGACCTGGGACAAAGGATTACGGTGCATTGTCCTTGGCAGTGCAGTATTATTCTGAGGCGGAGATTACCGCCAATGTGCCGCCAAACTGTTTCATGCCTCGTCCAAAGGTTGGTTCCGCAGTGATCCGGCTGACCTGTCATCAGGAACCGCCGGTAAAGGTTGTGGATGAGAAGTTTTTCTTCCGGGTGATCCGTGCATCCTTTAACCAGAGAAGGAAAACGCTGCAAAATGGTCTTGGCAATGATGCCGGACTGCCGGTGACGAAGCAGCAGACAGCAGAGGCGTTGAGACAGATGGGGCTTTCCGAGACGATCCGGGGAGAGGCATTGTCGCTGGAGCAGTTCGCTGAGCTGAGTAATATTTTGAAAACCCTGTAGAGCAGGATGATGCAGAAAATGAAACCGGAGTGGTAAGAACCGGAAAGAGTAGGGCTTTAGAAAAGTTGAGGAATGAAATAAGGGCTGAGAGGCATAATAAGTATTAAGTTTATAAAAGCATAGCTTGAAGTATGGATGCTTTGAAAGGTGGGTTTAGTAAGATGATGGTAACAGAAAGATTAGTATTATTAAAAAATATGATGCAGCAGTATGGAATTGATTATTATTATATTCCGACCAATGATTTTCATGGTTCAGAGTATGTGGCAGATTATTTTAAATGCAGGGAGTATATGTCCGGATTTACCGGCTCTGCGGGAAATATGCTGGTGAGTCAGTCAGAGACAGGTCTCTGGACAGATGGAAGATATTTTCTGCAGGCGGAGGAGCAGCTTGCAGGCAGCGGTATTACACTATTCCGGATGGGAGAGCCGGGCGTGCCGAAGATTTTTGAATATATTGCACAGCATATTCAGCCGGGACAGTGTCTTGGTTTTGACGGGCGTATGGTGGATGCCTTTTATGCCCTGCAGCTTAAAAAGATCGTCGAGGGAAAGGGAGCCAGACTGGTTACGGATTATGATCTGGTGGGAATGGTCTGGCCGGATCGTCCGGCAATTGAGGCAAAGCCTGCGTACAGCCTTGCACCGCAGTTTACGGGAGTGACCCGTGGGGAGAAGTTAAATGCCGTCTGCAAATGGCTGGAAAAGAAACGGGCGGATATGCTGGTGATCACATCTTTAGATGATATTGCGTGGCTTTTAAATATCCGTGGAGAAGATATCCATTGTTGTCCGGTGGTGCTGGGATATCTGGTGGTGAAACCGTTAGAATGCTTTTTGTTTGTGCATAAAAGTGCATTTAGTTCCAGATTACGGCAGGAACTGGCACGGGACAGTGTTATTCTGCGGGAATACGACGCGGTGTATGAATATCTTGCCGGGGTGAAGGAGGGCTCCCGTGTGGCAATGGATATGCAGGTGGCAAACTACCAGCTGGCAAGTATGATACCTCAGCAAGCCAAAATTGTTGGCGTGGTGAATCCGGTCAAAATGATGAAGGCTGTAAAAAATCCGGCGGAGATTGCGGGAGAACGGATTGCACACATTAAGGACGGTGTGGCATTAACACGTTTCATCTACTGGCTCAAGCATAATATTCATAAAATGCCGTTGACCGAGCGGACGGCAGCGGCACAGCTGGAAGCATTCCGGGGCAGTGTCGGAGATTATCTGGGACCAAGCTTTGATCCGATCGCAGCATATGGTCCACACGGTGCCATTGTTCATTACAGTGCTACGGCGGAGACGGATGCAAGGCTGCTGACGGAGGGCTTTCTTCTTCTGGATACCGGTGGTCATTATCTGCAGGGAACCACGGATGCTACCCGGACCATTCTGCTGGGGCAGCAGGCAACATTGGAGGAAAAGAGATATTACACAGCGGTACTCTGCGGAAATCTTCGTCTGGCAGCGGCGAAGTTTAAAAAGGGCTGCAGCGGAGTGGCTCTTGATATATTGGCAAGACAGCCCCTTTGGGATATGGGATGTGATTTTAATCACGGAACCGGTCACGGTGTCGGATGCCTGCTCAATGTCCATGAGGGACCCAATGCGATCCGTTACCGTATTGTGGCACAGCCGGATGGCAATGTGGAAATGCAGCCGGGCATGATCACCTCGGATGAACCGGGCATATATCTGGAAGGAAAATTTGGAATCCGTCTGGAAAATCTGATCCTTTGTGTGGAGAAAGAGAAAAATGAATTTGGAGAATTCTTCGGTTTTGAAACGCTCACTATGGCTCCGTTTGACCGGGATGCCATTGCACCGGAACAGATGACGGCACGGGATAAGAGACTGTTAAATGCATATCACGAAAAGGTGTATGAAACGATTTCCCCATATCTGGACCGCAACGAGGCAGAATGGTTAATGGATGCGTGTGCACCGATCGACTGAATGACGTTGTAACTAACCCACCCTTTTCATCTGAAACATAAGAAACACCCATAATATTTCTTATGTTCAGAAAATTGAATTGTGATTTTTGCTCCTGTAAGTATGTGAAGCCGTGGGCTGTGATCTGAAAATTGACGCAGATCGCTAGGTTTTCTGAAAAATCTTTGCTTTGCATGTTTCGATGAATACGTGGCTGGACGACTGAGCCTCCTGGGTGGGCTCAGCTATTTCGGTGGGCACGCTTCCGCTACGTCGCACTACGCAATGGTGCATAACGCCACAAAATACGTGGCGTAAACACCAGCG
>ULVQ01014668.1_pt1 | contig 13157 bp, 10 predicted proteins | sample 1959591 | NCBI WGS metagenome assembly ULVQ01 (sample SAMEA4835790, study PRJEB28245) | human gut metagenome | biome: gut microbiome; material: fecal sample | place: Denmark | collected 2008
CAAGCATCCGACTCATTCACTTCATCGCCGTCAAACAGCTTTATTAGGATACCAAAACACACCTGAAATGTCAAGCATTTTTTCGAGTTTTTTCGAGTTTTTTGTCAGAAGCACTTTTTGCATGGTTTTTCGCACAATATCCAGTGTTTTTTCCAGCTTTGCTTTACTATAATACAATATCATACCAAGCTTTGAGGTGATTTACTTGCGGTTCTGGAAAATGAACGGCGCCGGCAATGACTTTATCATTATAAATAATATGGTAGAGCATCTTCCCGAAACCTGCTTTCCCACTTTGGCCCGCACTCTGTGCGAACGCCATCTGTCCATTGGGGCCGACGGTTTGATGATCGTAGATGCCCCGCTTCAGGGCGGTGACTATCGGATGCTGTTTTTCAATTCTGACGGCAGCCTCGGTGAAATGTGCGGCAACGGTGCCCGCTGCATCTGCCGCTACGGCTACGAAAATGGTCTGGCCGGCGAGATCCAGCGTATAGAAACCACCGCCGGTCTGGTGACAGGCCACCGCATCGACCAGCGTCTCTATCGGATTCGTCTGAATGATCCCACCACGATTCGTTTGGACGCGCCCGTGGTGATCGACGGCGTTCGCTATGAATGTTCCTATTTAGAATTAGGAGATCCCGGACTCCCCCACGCTGTGGTTCCATATCCCAATTTGGCGCAGGCCGATGAAAACGCGCTGCGTGAATTGGGACGCAAGATCCGCTTCTATCCGGAATTCCCCAAGGGCGCTAACGTCAACTTCTGCGAGCTCACCGGTGAGGATGAGGTCTTTGAACGTACCTTTGAGCGGGGTGTGGAGGACTTCACCTATGCCTGCGGCACGGGAACCGGCTGCGTTGTCACCGCCCTTACCCTGATGGGCAAAGTCAGTGGCCGACAGGTCCGGGTCAATATGACCGGCGGCCAGCTCATTGTAGACGTAGGTCTCCAGGGAAACGCCGTCCAAAACCTCTATCTTACAGGTCCCACCAATATTGTCTGCAAGGGCGAGGTCACGGACGAGGAGCTTTCGCTGAATTGATAAAGTTTGCCAATCCAAGTATCTGTTATCCAAACCAAAAGGAGTGTGTTTTATGGATAAGAAATCTGTTGCGAAAAACTACCGCTTTCTGGCGATCCTGCTGAGCTGCATGGTCGCCGGCGCTTTGCTGGGCTGGTTCAAGCCCAAGTGGGGACACAGCATCGCCTTCCTCGGCACCGTATTCATCAACATGATGTTCTGTGTGGTGGTGCCTCTGGTCTTTGCCTCCATCGCCGGTTCCGTTGCCAATATGGAAAGCCGTCAGCGGGCGGGCAAGATCATGGGCGTCACCGTGGGCACCTTCGTCATCACCGGCGCCATCGCAGCTGTGCTCATGTTCGTGCTGATGAAGCTGTTCCCCCCAGTGCTGACTCCCTGGGCAGATATGGTGGCTGAGGAGATCGGCGAACACGCCTCCTTCACGGAGATGATCGTCAACTTCTTCACCTCCTCTGACTTTGTGGGCCTGCTGAGCCGCCGGGCCATGCTGCCTCTCATTGTGTTCTCTATCCTGTTCGGCTTCTCCGTCCAGATGACCGGCGGCAAGGATTCCAGCATCGGCAAGTGGCTGGCCGGCCTTTCCGACGTGATGATGAAGTTCGTCCAGATCATCACCTACTATGCCCCTATCGCGTTCTTCGCCATCTTTGCTGATCTGGTAGCCACCTACGGCTCCGAGGTCGCCAAGGGCTACGGCCGCGCCCTGCTGGTCTACTATCCCCTGTGCTTCATCTATATCTTCACGGCCTTCCCCCTGTTCGCGTGGTTCGGCGGCGGCAAGGGTGCCGTGGGTATCATGTTCAAGCACATTGCCCGCCCTGCCGTTGTTTCTCTGGGCACCTGCTCCTCCGTGGCAACCATCCCCACCAACATGGAGGAAGCCGTGGAGACCGGTGTCAGCAAGGATATCGCCGGTATGGTGCTGCCCCTGGGCGCTACCATGCACATGGATGGCTCCTGCTTCTCCTGCGTGCTGAAGATCGCCTTCGTGCTGGGCGTGTTCGGCGAGCAGCTCTCCTGGTCCCGTCTGCCCTTCATCGTTCTGGTGGCCGTCCTGTCCTCTGTTGGTATGAGCGGCGTTCCCGGCGGCGGCTACATCGGCGAGTACATCATCTGCTCCATCTTCTTCCCCACGCAGATGGAACTGGCCTTCCCCATTCTGGTGGCTATCGGCAATCTGGTGGACCCTCCCGCTACCATGATCAACTCCGCCGGCGACTATGTGGTCAGCTACATCGTCTCCCGCTTCGTGGAAGGCAAGGATTGGCTCCAGAAGCAGCTTAACAACGCCTGATCGTTTCCATGTCAGATAACAATCCGTCCCATCGGCTAAGACCGATGGGACGGATTTTACGATCTCTTCCTACGTTTGATTGCACCCTACACCCAATCCCCCCTTGAATACACCGGGCTTAGCGCTGTCGGAAATGCAAAAACGCGGCATAGTCGGACCGGTCAGCATAGGTGCTTCGCTTCCCGCTCCCCGGAGTGCAGAGGCTCTCCTATATTGCCCACGCCCCTCCTTCCACCGTACCAGCTGCTTCTTGCCGTATATGCGGGTATTATATGCAAAAACGCAGCCCTCACGATGAATCGTGAGGGCTGCCGTTCTATTTTGGGTTTTGGTTTGGCCGTTCTCAGCCGATTTACTGAGCTGCGGACTCGTCGCCCATGCCCATATCCTCCATGCCGAAATCATCGTCGGAGGGAACATCGGTCTCGTCTGCCGCCACCTCGTCCGGAGAGGGGATAAACTCGCTGAGGTACGCCTCTTCGGGAAGTCCCGCCAGGAAACCGGGCAGGTTGATGATCACATTGTCCATCTTCCGGGGAACAGGGATATTATAGGCATAAACCTCTTCCGTTCCGCCCTTCTGCTGGGTGATCTGCAGCGTCACGGTCAGCGTCTGGCCGATGCAGGTAGCAACGCCGCGCTCCTTGTCGTAGAGCTTGGCTACCTGCTGACCATCCACATACACCACCGTCTTATAGGCGGGCTTGTAGGTCTGGCCGTCATATTCCAGGGTCTTGCTGTCCAGATAGATCGTATGCCCACGGCCAATGATGGTCATGGTATAGCCGATCGCCACCAGCAGGACCACCGCTAAGATCTGAAAGAGAAGTCTCCGCTTTGCTTTCATTTCGACGCCTCCTCTTCCGCAGCCTGCTCGGCAGCCAACTGCTGACCTGCCAGGCTCTTGTTCTTGCGCTTCTTGGACTCATACATGACCAGAGCCAGCGTAATGACCGCATAGGACACAAACACGCGGAAATACTCGCCGATCATGGAGTCGCCGGTAATGGCAGCACCGGTCTTGGGTGCCACAATGAACATGGTGTGGAACAGGATCACGCCCAAAAATACGTTGCCGATGCTCGCCCTATCCACAGAGGCACCGCCCACCAGCAGAGCCGCGATGGCGAACATACCGATCTGGGTATGAGCTGTATAGGTAGGGAAGTTACCTACGTTCTGCAGATAGATGATCATGCCGAAGCCGGCGAACACCGTGGAGATCACCATGGAGATCACGCGGGTGCGCTCCACATTGATACCGGCATCCCGGGCCACTTCCATATCCTGACCCACAGCCCGCATATCCTGGCCCAGCTTGGTCTTGCGGAACCAGACGATGAACAGGCAGGCCAGACCGATGATCAGCAGGGTCAGTACAGGGATCTTCACGCCGCCAACCTGAACAGCCAGCAGGTTGTCCAGGCTCTGACGCATGCTCAGCAGGCTCACGGTGTTGCGGATGCCGTAGCCGCGGGGAAGCTTCAGGGAATCATGAACGATGGGAATGATGGGTCCCATCATAAACAGCACTACAAACTGATACACGCCGTTCATGGTAAAGGAGATCATATAGCTGGTGATCATCTCCCGGCCCTTGGAGCGGTTCAGGATCTTGCCGATCATCACGCCTAATGCCACAGAAATGGGGATGGAAACGATGGCGGCCAGGATCATGCCGGGGATGCCCCAAACCTGCCAGTCAGCGGCGAAGATCAGCCCGATCTCGCCGGCCATGGCGCCCAGCGTCATACCAAAGTTCATACCCATGCCTGCCATAACAGGGATCAGCAGGCTCAGGATCAAGAATGCGTTACGGCCCAGACGGGTCATGACCTCATTCAAGAGGTAGGACCAGGAAAAGCCCGCCTGCGGAATACAGTACGCGCAGATCAGGATGAACATAATGGGGACAGTGTTGTTGCGGATGAACTGCAAAAGCTTCTGCCCGAAGCTCTGGCTGCCGGGTACATTCGTCTTTTTCATGCTCATTTCCCTCCTTCCGTCTTACGGGTCAGAGCGTAAACGATCATGCCGTTAGAGACGATGATCCGGATGACCTCGCTGATGTCCAGATGCACGATGGCGTTCATCACGGTGGGTGTCATGGTGACAAGGCCCTGATAAAGGATCGTGCCGATGATAACGTTGGTAATGCTGGCCTTGTTCACGCTGGCGCCGCCGATCAGAATAGCCGCCACGGCGGGGAACGCCATGTTCAGGGGCGCCATATAGATCTGTACAAAGCCGAAGCCCTGCTCATACAGCAGGATGCCCACAGCGCCCAGCCAAGTGGAAAGCACCACAGACAGCAGACGGGTCTTGTCCACGCTGATACCGGCAGCCTTGGCGAAGGTGGGGTTGGAGCCCACAGCCGTCATGGCGGTACCGGTCTTAGTGTGCAGGAAGACCCACATCAGGAATGCCAGCAGAGCGAAGAACAGCAGGCTGCCGGTGGGGATTACCAGATTGATGCCAAACCGGTTCAGGTCGATCTGCAGGAACTTCGCCAGGAACTGATCGTAAAAGCCTTCCAGAGAGATGGTGGTACGCAGGCCCTTACCGGCAAAGCCCCAAACCATCGTCGGGCTCTTGTAGGGCAGCAGCAGCCACATCATGCACATGAATGACACGGAGGAAAAGCCCACATAGGTAGCGACCATCATTTCGCCACCCTTGATCTTGTTGAGCATCCAGCCGTAGCCGCCGCCCAGCACCAGCGCAAAGGGCGTGGCGATGACAATAGCCATCAGGAAGCTCATGCCGCCGGTGAATCCGAATTCAATGGAAAGAGTTGCACCCAGCAGGCCAGAGATAATGCCCAGAGGCAGGCCGAAGTTCAGGCCGCAGCCGGAGTGAATCATGGGGACCATGGCCAGCACCATAATGGCGTTCCAGCTGAAGCGGTTGATGACGTTGGTGATCTGCGTGGCAAAGTCCACGCCGGCCACCGGCGCCAGAATGAACATCAGCAGCAAAAAGCCGGTGATGATCAGGCGGGGCACGCCATAGCTGTTGACGAGCCGCCGCAGCTTGCTCTGCTCCGCAAGCGTATTTGTCGTGTTATCCATACTTCCTCCTTATTTGACCTGGCTGACCATCAGCGCGCCGAACGTCTCGGAGGATTCGGTGGCCGGGAGGATGCCGACGATCCTGCCGCCAGAGACAATGGCGATCCGGTCGCAGGTGGTGCGCAGCTCCTCCAGCTCAGAGGAGATCATCACCACGGTAACGCCGTTTTCACGGTTAAATTTCTTCAGCGCGTCCAGCACCAGTGCCTTTGCGCCCACGTCGATACCGCGGGTAGGCTCCGAAACGAACAGGAACCGGGGCTGCAGGGCAAAGGCCTTGGCCAGGCACACCTTCTGCTGGTTGCCGCCGGAAAGCTCTCTGGCCTTCTGCTTGGAGCTGGTGCACTTGATCTTCAGTTCGTCGATATACTTCTGCGTCACATCATGGATCGCCTTGGTATCACGCCAGGTGATAGGACCGTATTTCTTCAGGAACTTGTTCTGGATCTGCATGGCCGGGAAGGCAACGTTCCATTCCAGCGTCTCGTCCAGCAGCAGGCCCACGCCGCGGCGGTCCTCAGACACGAAGGCAAGCTGCGCGTCCAGGCACTTCCGGGGATTGTTCAGGGGAATGGGCTTGCCGTCAAATTCCACGGTGCCGCCGGCCTCATACAGGCCCATGACGCCGTTGGGAATACCCAGCTTGCCCTGACCTGCCAGACCGCCGATACCGAGGATCTCACCCTCCTTGACATCCAGATTCACATTCCGGACGATCTCGCCGGGCATATCCACCCACAGCTTACGAATGGACATGATCGTCCGGGCATCAGAACAATCCCGAACCTCCCGGACCGCACTGAGGTCCACGCTGCGTCCCACCATGCACCTGGTGATCTCATCCACGCTGGTCTCGGAGGCAGGCGTGTCCTTCACTACCTTGCCGTCCCGCATGATGACTACCTTGTCACATACGTTCAGGACTTCCTGAAGCCGGTGGGTGATGAAGATAACAGCGATGCCGCGGGACGCCATGCCCCGGATGGATTCCAGCAGAGCCGCGGCCTCCTTCTCCGTCAGAACGGCGGTAGGCTCGTCCAGGATCAGCAGCTTGAGCTGGTCCTTGCTCAGCTCACGGGCGATCTCGGTGAACTGCTTATGACCAACGGGCATATCGCTGATGACCATATTCTGGTCGATCTCCACGCCCATTTTGTCAATGGCCTCTGCGGCCTTGGTCTTCATTTTTTTATAATCGAGCGTATTCAGCCGGGGGCCGAACACCTCGGAAATGACGTTCTTCTTTTGGGGCTCACGATTGAGCAGAATGTTTTCCGTGGCAGTAAAGCCGGGGATCAGAGAGAACTCCTGATGCACCATGCCGATGCCGGCCTCCAGTGCGTCAAAGGGCGTATTAAAGGTGACTTTTTCACCGTTGATGAGGACGTCGCCGCCGTAGCCGCCGGTTTCCCGGATGACGTCCATACCGAAAAGGATCTTCATCAGCGTGGATTTACCCGCACCGTTTTCGCCTGCCAGACCCAGGACCTCACCAGCCTTCAGGGTGAAGTTGATGTCCGTCAGGACCTGGTTGCCGAAGAAGTCTTTTTTGATGCCGCGCATCTCCAACAGGGGAGCCGTATTACTTTCCATAAATGATACCCTACCTAATAAGAGAGGAGGAGGGTCGCCCCTCCTCCTCAGTTTTGAATGAGCGAGAAAAAACGCTGCTTATTTCACAGTGAAATACTTCTCGGGAACCTCAACAGAGGTGGAGCCCATGAACCAGCCGGGATCACCCATGATGTAGGTGTCCTGATACACCAGGAAGGTGTTGTCGGCCTTGACGCCGGTGGTGGCGTTGGTGTAGTTGGAGCCGTTCCAGGAAGCCTCGGGAGAGAACTCGTGGTAAGCCTTGGCGATATCATCGATGTCGCACAGTTCGCTCTCGCCGTTGATGACATTCAGAGCGTGCTGAGCCAGACCGGCAGTGGTGGTATAGCCGTAGGAGTAAGCCCAGGTGCCGAAGCGGCCAGCGCCGCCGGCCTCGCAGATCGCGTCCTCAACCTTGGCCAGGATCTTCTGGAAGTCGCCGGCCTCAGCGGTCAGGTCGATGCCCAAAGCGCCGGGATAGCCCATCAGAGGAGAGGGCAGGTCGGCCTCGATGAAGTAGCCGCCGTACTGCAGCAGCTGCTTGAGCAGAGGCTCGGTGTGAGCATCGTTGGTGCAGAAGTAAGCGGCCTTCTCGCCGTAGGTCTTGGACCACTCAGGGACCTTCTCCAGGATGTAAGCCTGCGCGCCGGCCACGCCGACGTCAGAGGTGGGATCGGGAGCGGTCTCCATTTCGAACTTCATGCCAAACTCCTCGCAGGCGGCCTTCATGACCGCGATACGACGGCTCATAGTCTCATAAGCCAGATGACGGGGGAAGGAGATGTGCACGAAGGTGTCGCAGCCCAGCTCGTGGGCGGTGCGGATGATCAGATAGCCGCGGGCCACGAAGTCGTTGTTGCACACCAGGTCGGCAGCGGAGCCGATCTCGAGCAGATCCTCATGGGCCTCGCCGGCGATGCACAGGATGTCGGGGCGGATCTCCTTGATCTTACGGAACGCCTCGGTGGTGCCGGGGACGGACTGGTTGACGATGATGGCCTTCATGTCGGCGTCATCAGCCAGGTTCACGATAGTCTGGATGGTGGTCTCCAGCTCCTCGGTGAAGTTATCGGGATAGATGGCCAGCTTGACCATATCCTCACCGTACAGGGCCTGGAAAGCCTCGGCGCCGCGGCGGTCGTCCTCGGACTGAGAAACGGAGCCGGTCACGATGCCGATGTGGACGTTGCCCTCGGTTTTCGTGTCAGCGGTCTCAGAAGGAGTCTCGGTTTTGTTGCTGCCAGTGTTGGGGGTGGGGTTGCTTTTGCCGCAGGAAACCAGGGCCAGGGCCATGGTCAGGGCAAGCAGTGTGCTCAGCAATCTTTTCATACATGCCTCCAATTCGTTTTTTTGCAAGTATTTCACAAGAGACCTGCAAATAGTTGCTATATATGATACCTGAATCGCTTGCGTTTGTCAACAGAGCAAAGACAAAATACTGATACTTTTTTTCGTATTACGGACAGGTTCCATGAGAGTTATTCCTGTTTTCCCACTCTTTTCCCACTGAGTGCTCTATTCGTTTTTTCGAGTAAAGAATCTGATTCGCACATTCTCTCCCTTATTCATTACTATCCTTTTTTCTATGCGCTCCGCAAAAAGTCATGCTTCACAAAAAATCAAAAATGGAGCACCGGCCGATCCCGGTGCTCCATTTTCAAATTGTATACAGGCTTAGCCGATGCCGCCATAGATGGCGCCCAGGATCAGGGCCGCCAGAGAGGCTGCGCAATACACCCACTTGCCCAGAGGATAGAACCAGCCGCTGATGTCCTTCTTGCCGACGGTGCGGCCCTCGTGGACAGCCGCCAGAGCAGTGTCCTTCTTCATGACCCAGAAGAACATGATACCGGCCAGCAGAGCGCCCAGCGGGCAGATGTAAATGGAGACAACGTCCATCCACTGAGAGGTCCAGGGCTGGATGCACAGTGCGATCACGCCGCCCACTGCGCCGATGATGACCACGGACAGCACACGGTTGGTGTGGAGCTTCTCCTGCAAGAAAGCCACGGGAGCCTCATACAGGTTCACGATGGAGCTGACGCCTGCGAACAGCACGCAGATGTAGAAGATCATACCCACGATCCGTCCACCGGGCATAGCGTTGAACACGTTGACCAGATAGACGAACATCAGGCCGGGGCCGCCCTTCATTCCAACGATGCCGTCACCCAGGATGACTGCCATGGCAGGGATGATGACGATGGCAGCCAGCAGAGCGGCGATGGTGTCGAACAGGGCCACGTTGCGAGCAGAGGAAGGCAGATCCTCATCCTTGGGCAGATAGGAGCCGTAAATCACGGAGCCGTTGCCCGCCACAGACAGGGAGAAGAATGCCTGACCGAATGCGAAGACCCAGACCTGAGGATTCAGCAGGCCCTCGGGCTTGAGGGTGAAGATGTACTTGTAGCCCTCGCTGGCGCCGGGCAGGGTGCAGATATAGATGCCCAGGACCACGAACAGGAAGAACAGGGCGGGCATCATGACCTTGTTGGCCTTTTCAATGCCGTTGCCCACGCCGAATGCCATGATGGCCAGAGAGGCCACCAGACCCACGATCAGCCATACGCCATTGCCGATGCCGAAGATACCATTGCTGAACATCATGCCCAGAGCCTCGCCCAGAGTCTCTGCCTCGGGAGCGGTGCCGCCGAAGGTGCCGCCGATGGTCGCCATATCGGTGCCCATAGCGTACAGGCTGCCGGAAATACCCATCCAGCAGTACTTGAAGATCCAGCTCATGACCACGGTGTAGCCGATGGCCAGCATCATAGAGCCGACGATGGGGAGCGCGCCGATGGCCTCGCCCAGCCGCTTATTACCGGTGCGTTCCTCGGTAGCCTTGCCGAAGGAGATCACGGGGCCGCCCTGCGCCCAACGGCCCAGTGCGAATTCCTCAATGATACCGGTGGAACCGACCAGAAGTACGAACAGGAAGTAGGGGATCAGGAACGTCATGCCCCCGAACTGCTGCACCATGATGGGGAAGCGCCAAATATTACCCATACCAACGGCAGAGCCAATGCAGGCCAGAATAAAGCCCCATTTGCTTTGAAAACCGTCGCGATTTTCCAGAGTTGCGTGTTTGTCTGACATAGATTGCCCTCCTAAAGACACAGATTGGTGTGATGATCGGATGTGGCACTTTTCAGATCGGCTCACGCCCGATGGGTGGCCGCAAGCGGCGCACCCAAACGGGACGGAACCTATTCAAGCGCCCGGGCGCGATGAAAACTGAGACAAAGGAACTTGCTGGAAATGCTGCGCTGAAATCTTTTTATTCAATTGTATTTCCCGGACTTACTTCTCCTCGTTGGCGTAGGGCTCCAAGAAGGCGTGGAAGTGACGCATAGGCAGCTTGTGGCCCCAGACGATCCGCATGTTGGGGATGGACTCGCGGTCCTCATACAGCGCCTTGACAGCGGCGATGACGTAGTCCAGGTGCTCCTGGGTCAAACGGCTGCGGTCGATGGCGAAACGCACCACGTTGGCCAGCTCAGCCTGCTGCTCGGGAGTCTTCAGGTCATATTCCATGGAGAAGTCGCCCAGCTCGGACACGCGGATACCGTAGCGGCGGATCAACTCCAGAGAGAAGCCGGTGCCGGCGAAGGTGGTATGATCGCGCTTGCCGTCGAAGAACTCATCCATGTTGATGTACACAGCGTGGCCGCCGGCGGGGAGAACGACGCCCTTGACACCGGCCTTGTAGAAGCCCTGTGCCAGGTACTCGCACTGCTGCACGCGGTCATGCATGTAGCCGAAGTCGCAGCTCTCATAGAGGCCGCAGGCCAGAGCCATGATATCACGGCCGGACATGCCGCCGTAGGAATCGTTGCCGTAGCAGGAGATCTGCTTGACCTTGATGAGCACGCCCACGTCGGTCTTCACGGTGCCGTCCTCGTTGAAGTCGGAGAACTTCTGCCAGAACAGGCCGCGGTCACGGAAGGCCAGCATACCGCCCATGTTGGCGTGGCCGTCCTTCTTGGCGGACATGGTGAAGGCGTCGCAGTAGGAGAACATCTCGCTGGCGATCTCGGCGATGGACTTGTCGGCATAGCCTTCCTCGTTCATCTTGATGAAGTAGCAGTTCTCGGCCCAGCGGGCAACGTCGAACACCAGCGGAATGTCATACTTATGCGCCACGCGGTTGATCTCCCGGATGTTGGCCATGGAGACGGGCTGACCGCAGATGGGGTTGTTGGTGATGCAGGTGAATACCAGAGGTACGTTCTCGGGACCCACGGCCTGGATCAGCTGCTCCAGCTTCTCGATGTCCATGTTGCCCTTGAACGGGTTCTTCTCGTAAGAGCCGCCCTCGGGGATCTCATACAGCAGCTCCTTGTTGTACAGGTTGCGGGGGATGGAGCCCATCTGCTTGATGTTGCCCTCGGTGGTGTCGAAGTGGCCGTTGGAGGGGATGGTGAAGACCTTGCCGGGATGACGCTGGGCCAGGATCTTCTTCACGATCTCCATCAGGACGGACTCAGCGGCACGGCCCTGCTGGATGATGAAGGCGTTGGGGCGCTCCATCTGAGCAGCGCCGCCGTTGAACAGGCCGCCCTCGTACTCGCAGAGATAGACCTCGTCCATCATCTTCTCGATGTCACGGCAATCGGTGCGGACCAGGTCGATGACCTTCTTCCAGTTCTTCTCGCCGCCGCGCTCGAAAATGTCGCGGAAGGTATCCAGCAGCACATAGTAGCCGGTGTTGCGGCCATAGGCCTCGTCACCCAGGAACAGGGTGGCCCACTGCTGGTTGGTCATTGCGGTGGTACCGGAGTCAGACAGCATATCCACAGTCAGCATGCCGGAGGGGAACGCAAACTCATTCCAGTGCGTAGCGTTCAGAGCGCGCTCACGCTGCTCAACGGTAGCCTGAGGAAGATCGCGCACCACATATGCGCAGTGCTGAGGCATCGTCACGTTCAGGGGATAGTGCTTCGCATTCTTGTCCATTTTGTTTACCTCCATAATTTGGCGTTTTTCGCCTGTTTTTTTGGAGATACCCCGGTCGTCGAAGAGCGGGCTTCCCATTTCCTGCTCTGCGCCTGGCGGACAGTATCCGATACAAAAGAATCGTGGAGCGGCTCGTTTCAGGCTGGCTGAACAGAACGCCCGGCAGGGTCCTGTCTCCGCCCCTTTCCTGTTGTGCGATTATTTTATCATGTTTTTTAAGGGTCGTCAACTTTTATTGCGATTTTTTTGCATATCTTCAATATTTTTTACGCTGTTTAGCTGTTTAAATTTATATATTTTGCACGTTTCCTCGATGGACGAATAATAATTTTTTCTCATTATTTTTTACTTTGACAATATGACTTTCTCATATATAATATTTTCATAGCCTGAAAATATGCAAAATGAAACGAGGGAATCTTATGACGTCCTCTTCCAACCTGATTCTTCAGCATTACATCAAGCTGACCGAATTTTTGGGGAAAGCGCTGGGTCCCGACTATGAAGTGGCCCTCCACGATCTGACCCGGAAGGACCGTTCCATCATCGCCATCGCCAATAATTATATCAGCGGCCGGGAGGTCGGCGCGCCTCTGACCAATATGTCCCTGGGTATTCTCCGGGACAAGAGCTATGAGCATACGGACTATCATCTCCACTATTACAGCATCAACGTCAACGGCAAGGATCTCCGCTCCAGCACCTTTTTCATCAAGGACAGCGGCAAGCTCATCGGCCTGCTGTGCATCAACTTTGACGACAGCCGCTATCGGGCCATCAGCGACCATATCCTGAAGCTGTGCCACCCGGACCTGTTCGTAACCGATGTGCTGGCACAACCGCTGCCAGAGAGCGAAGATGACATATCCGCCCGATCCTCCCCAGAAAAATTCCGCAACTCCGCAGATGCGGTGGCTTTGGACGCCATCAACCGGGAGCTGGAACGGATGGGGGTCACGCCCGGCCACCTCACTCACAGCGAGCGGCTTCAGGGCATCACTTCTCTGGAATCCGCCGGCATTTTTCTGTTGAAGGGCGCCATTAAAAGCGCCGCGGCCGCCCTCGGCTGTTCCACCGCCAGCATTTACCGCTACCTCTCCCAGATCAACCCCTCTGACTAAGCCCGAAAGCACTGAAAAGGCCGAAGTGTACCCCTTAATTTATATATGTATCAAAATCACCTCCGCCGAAAACG
>ULVQ01090842.1_pt1 | contig 12993 bp, 12 predicted proteins | sample 1959591 | NCBI WGS metagenome assembly ULVQ01 (sample SAMEA4835790, study PRJEB28245) | human gut metagenome | biome: gut microbiome; material: fecal sample | place: Denmark | collected 2008
AAGAGGTTATGATGTGGCAGTTCCCTGTACAAGCGGTGCTCAGGCTATCAATCAGGCAGATAATCTGTCAGACGGAATTATAATATGTGGTTATAAGCTGTCTGATAATATGTTGTATTCAGAACTATACGAATACAAGCCAAAGAGTTTTGAAATACTGCTTGTCGCCTCGCAGAATTTGTGGGAGGAATGTCACGACAGCAATGTTGTATGCGTTGCCATGCCGATTAAAGTTAATGATTTATTATCTACAATTGAGATTATGCAGCAATCACAGATTCGCCGCAGAAGAAAAGCGAGAACCACGCCAAGGCAGAGAAGCCCGGAGGAACAAAAGATAATAGATACTGCGAAGCATATGCTTATGGAAAAGAATAATATGACTGAGCAGGAAGCATTCCGTTATATACAAAAATGCAGTATGGACAGCGGTAATACTATGGTAGAATCGGCGACTATGGTTATGAGTATATTTACGGATGCGTAACACCCAAGGTGGGTATTAAAGAAAGATATAGATGTAACAGATTGGTATTATTATTGAAAGATACTGATATATAATTTTATAGTAAGGTGATTGGAGGATATATGGTATTTACAAAAATGCACGGAGCAGGCAATGATTATGTATATGTTGACTGCACTAAAGAAGAATTAGATAATCCAAGTGAGGTTGCAATTAAGGTAAGTGACAGACATACAGGAATAGGCTCGGACGGACTTATCCTTATAAAGTCATCAGATAAGGCTGATTTCTTTATGGAAATGTACAATGCTGACGGCTCACAGGGAAAGATGTGCGGCAATGGCATACGTTGTGTCGGAAAGTATGTATATGATAATGGTCTTACAGATAAGACAACAGTAAATATTGATACACTTGCTGGTATAAAGATACTCGAATTAAATATAGGTACAGACGGAAAGGTCGCAACAGCAAAGGTTAATATGGGATGTCCGGTTCTTGAAGCCGCAGATATTCCGATGGATATAAGTGCATTAAAGGATTATAAAGCTGTATACAAGGATATACTTTCTAACGCCAAGGATACAGGACTTAGCAAAGTTGCAGTAAAGGCACTTAGTGAAGTAACCAACGCCGTTGTAGCAGAAAAGATAGAAGTTAATGGCGGTATATATGAGATAACAGGCGTATCAATGGGTAATCCACACGGAATAGTGTATCTTGATAAAGATATTGATATAAAGAAGTTTGCAATTGAACAAATCGGACCTCATTTTGAAAGCCATATGGCATTTCCAGAAAGAGTTAATACTGAATTCATTCAGGTAGTTGATAGAAAAAATCTTAATATGAGAGTATGGGAGAGAGGTTCAGGGGAAACTCTTGCATGTGGTACTGGTGCTTGTGCAAGCCTTGTGGCGACAGTGCTTAATGGAATGTGTGATATTGATGCAACACTTCATCTTCTTGGCGGAGACCTTAATATAAGCTGGGATACAGAGTCAGGAAATGTGTATATGGAAGGTCCTGCAACAACAGTATTTACAGGTACAATAGAAATTTAGCAGATATTTAAGGAAGTGAGGAAAAGTATATGGATATGAAGGATTTTTTAAATGTTCTAGCTTCTAAAGAGCCGGTTCCTGGAGGAGGGGGAGCCTGCGGATATGTGGCAGCAGTAGGAATGGCATTGGGCAATATGGTGCTTTCTTTGACAACAGGAAAGAAAAAATATGCAGAATATCAGGAAGAAATAGAAGAACTTATTGTTAAAGCTGGGGACATTACTAACAGATTGTATGAGTGTATGGATAAGGATGCCAAGGCATTTAAGCCGTTATCAGAAGCTTACGGACTTCCTAAGGATACAGAAGAACAGTTAGAGCACCGTAATAAGGTTATGGAAAATGCTTTGCTTATTGCAAGTGAAGCTCCTCTTTCTATGATGGAGCTTATAGTTGAGGCAATAAAGCTTATTGACAGAATATCGGTTATTGGAAGCAGACTTGCAATCAGTGATGCAGGTGTTGGTGTACAGATGTGCAAGGCGGCTCTTAACGGAGCTTCATTAAATGTGTATATCAATACAAAGCTTATGAAAAATATTGATGTTGCAGAGGATATGAATACTAAAGCTGACGAGCTTGTAATTACAGGCAATGAACTTGCTGATAAAGTATATGACAGAGTTATGGATTGCGTACATCCATAATAATCGCAAGATATTGGCATTGTAGTTATATAAAAATACCAGGATAACAATATATACAGTCAGAATAATGGAGGTATTATCTAATGGAAATATTAAAAGGACTGCCAGTTGCTAATTCTATTAATGAGCAGCTTATAGAAGATATTAAGAATATAGATGGGGAACTTCCACATCTTGCAATAATAAGAGTTGGTGAAAGACCGGATGACTGTTCATATGAACGTGGAGCAGTAAAGAAAATGGATAAAGTAGGTGTAAGATGTACAACATATACATTTGCGGCAGATATATCTAATGATGAATTTCAGAAGGAATTCGACCAGATTAACAATAATCCCGACATAGATGGAATCCTTCTCTTAAGACCATTGCCAAAGCATATTGATGAGAAGGCTGTCGAGAACAGAATAGACCCAAGAAAAGACCTTGATGGAATATCACCGGTTAATCTTGCTAAGGTATATGCAGGAGATGAAACAGGATATGCACCTTGTACAGCGGAGGCTGTTATAGAGATGTTAGATTATGCAGGTGTAGATATTAAAGGCAAGAGAGTTACAGTAGTTGGAAGAAGCCTTGTTATTGGTAAGCCTGTGGCTATGCTTCTTATGAAAAGAAATGCAACAGTTACAGTTGTACATACAAAAACAGTCGATATGGCGGCGACCTGTAAGCATGCAGAGATACTTGTTGCAGCTGCAGGCTCAGCAAAGATGATAAAGCCTGAATATGTTGCAGATGGTGCTGTTGTTATTGATGTTGGAATAAATGTTGATGAGGAAGGAAAGCTCTGCGGAGATGTGGATTTTGAAGCAATAGGGAATATTGCCTCAGTCGCAACTCCAGTACCGGGCGGCGTTGGTTCAGTTACAACCTCTGTACTTGCCAAGCATTTAGTAAAAGCAGCACATATGAGATAATGCTTATTAAGCTTCAGCTATAAATTAACATACACTAGCAGATAGTTAATATTTATTAAGGTATTAATGAACTTATAGGATAAAAGACTTATAGGACAAAATGTGTTGATAGAAACCGCCGCCAGCCTTTAATTTCAAGGGCTGACGGCGGTTTAATCTTTATATTAATGTGTCTGTAAAAATGTTATAACAAGTTCTACAATAAATACTGATGCACAGCTTAACATTGCAACCTGAAAAAGGCTTTTTCCAATCCACGCAAGCACGATGGCTATTACAAAAGCGATAGCCGCTGATATTATACTGGAGGTTGCAGATAATATCGCTGGAAAAGTCATAATAGCAAGTGTTACATAAGGCACATAGTAAAGAAATGATTTAACTGTGATATTTTTAATCTCTTTTCGTATCAGTGTAAGAGGGAGAACTCTTACAAGATATGTTACAAGAGCCATAATTAATATGTATATGTATGTATTATGTGTAGGCATAAATAATCTCCCAATTCTATATAAGTAATATGTTTCTTAAGTATTATTAGTAGCATTAGTGTTATCAGCACTTCTGGCATTTTCTTCCTTCACAGGAAAAAGAATTGCTGCCACAAGTGAGATGATAACTGTTAATATAATAATTCGAGTTCCAGAGGAAATGCTGCTTATAACAGGGGCATAGCTGAATATACAGCTTATAATCATTGATATTGCTACAACGCCTGCAATTATGTGATTTTTCCTTGCCGGAGGAATTATTATTGCAATGAACATTCCGTATAATCCGACACTTAAAGCACTTACAATATTAGCTGGAAGTATATTTCCAAACAGCACGCCGAAGTATGTTCCAAGAACCCACGCGGGTGAGGCTACAAGAACCATTCCGTACATATATGCGGGGTTGAGTTTTTCAGGAACAGATACTGTCAGTCCGAATATCTCATCAGTAACGAACAATCCCATAATAAGTCTGTGAAAAAATGGCATTTTATTATCTAATTTCTGGCTTAAGGCACACGACATAAGAAAATATCGTGCATTAATTATAAGTTCCATAACAGCAATCTCTGTATATGCAGCAAGTGCCGCAATAAGTGTAAAGCCGGCAAACTCACCAGCAGAAGCGTGGCATGTTATGCTTGCAAGGGCAGCCTGTAAGGCGGTCAGTCCTGCATTCTTAGCGGCAATTCCCAATGTAAAAGAAACAGCAAGGTAGCCAAGTGCTATAGGCATACCGTTGTGAATTCCTTTTTTTAACCAATAAGAGGTTGAATTATTCATATATTCTCCAATCTTGCAAAATAATATAAAAATTGCAATAGACATTAAAGCTTATGCAAACCATTATGATACAACAAATGCTATATTTTTACAATGTTTTCATCTGGTGCAATGTCAAAAGTTTAACAAATATACAAAAATGGATATGCTATTTTAGCAAAAGTATTTGAAAATCAACTTACATTTGTGCATATATTACAAAAATATTATCAGAAATTTATAAAGTTTTGATAATTGATTATAAACCGGTATACTGGTATACTGCAAGTGCCAAAGGAAATGACAAATAAGTAACAAACAGGAAAATTTAACAAGTATCTAAAAAGCTAACAAGTAAACAAAATATTTAATTCACAGGAGGATTTAATTATGAACACAACATTTGCTTTAGGAAACGGATTAAAGGTAATCGATCTTACAAAGCCATTAGACCCAAAGACAGAGTCAAGAAGATGCCACCTTATCAGATATAACACAGGCGGACCAATTCCTGATTTCCACACAGCAATGGATCTTACAAGCCACTTAGGAACACATTGCGAGTGTCCTTATCATCACGATGACAACTGGCCATCAGTTGCTGAACTTCCACTTACAACATTTATGGGAAGAGCAATATATGTTGACTTCAAGGATACACTTCCTCACAGAAAGCACATCAGTGCGGCAGACCTTGACAAGGCAACAGAAGGCTGGGTAAAGGAAGGTGATATTCTTATCATCGACTCATCTTACAAGCTTGACCCATTCACACCTGATACTAATACAGACAAGGATCAGAGATTATTAGTAAATGGTGAGACAGCACAGTGGTGTGTAGACCACAAGATTAAGTGTGTAGGCTTCGGTGATGGTGTTTCAATTGAGAACTGCAACGAAGATGTTAAGCCTTTCCACGACATCTGTATGGCAGAGAACATCGTATTCCTTGAAGTATTAAAGAACCTTGATAAGCTTTCACAGGATACATTCTTTATGTCATACTCACCACTTCCAATATATGGCTTGGATTCTTGCCCAATCAGAGCTTATGCTATTGAAGGTCTTGCAGAATTCACCCGCTAATCAGTGGAAAATGTATTTAACATAATATAATATGCTGGCGGTCTTAAGGGCTGCCGGCAGCAATAGAAATAATAAAAAAATATTTATTACCGCAATAGCAAAAATAATAAATAAAGAAAAATATTTATTACGGTAATAATAAACAGATAAAAGAAGAATATTTTAAGAAGAAATAATATTTAAGATAACAAAAATGTGAAGAAATGGAGGCATACTATGAAGATAGCGGTACTTGGAGCTGGTGCCATGGGTTCTATATATGGTGGACATCTTTCTACTAACAATGATGTATATATGATTGATAAGAAGGCAGAACTTGTAGATAAGATTAATGCAGACGGATTAAAGTTATTTGAGAATGATACAGATGTAATATATCACCCAGCAGCATTACTTAGTAGTGAAGGAATAGGTGAAGTAGATTTAGTAATTATATTTGTAAAGGCTTTATATTCAAGAGCAGCACTTATGGAGAATAAGGGAATAATAGGAGATAACACATATGTAATGACTCTTCAGAATGGTGCAGGCCACGAAGACATTATCTTGGAATTTGTTCCTAAGGAAAGAATTATCATAGGTACAACAGAAGATAATGGAGCAATCCTTGGTGACGGATATGTAAGAAGAGGCGGCAAGGGCAAGACCAATATCGGTATGCTTGTTGAAGATTCACAGCATATGCTTGACAAAGTTAAGGTCTGTCTTGACTCTTGTGGATTTGATACACACATTTATGATAATATCCAGCAGCTTATATGGGACAAGCTGTTTACTAATGTTTCACTTAGTGTTCTTACAGGAGTTCTTCAGGTTCCAATCGGATTTATCGCAACAGATGAATATGCATGGAATATGACAGTTATTCTTATAAAAGAGGCAATGCAGGTAGCTAAAGCTATGGGGCTTGAGTTTAATGAAGAAGAGATGATTGAACGGGTAAGAAATACATCTCTTAATTCTCCAGAAGGAAGAACATCTATATATGCAGACCTTAAGGCAGGAAGGCTTACGGAGGTTAATACAATCAGCGGTGCGGTAGTTAAGGCTGGTGACAGATTGGGAGTTCCAGTTCCATCACATAAGATGATTGTTAATATGGTTCATGCAATGGAGAACAAAAGCAAGAATAATGTAGAATAGAATATAAATGTATATATTATAGAATTTCATATTTATAATAGAAGGGAGTTTTGTTATGATATTTTCATCAATTCATACAAAGGATGATTTTAAGAATTATCCAGCAGCAGTACAAAGAGCAATAGAATATTTAAAGAACAATGATTTTACTAAAATGGAAACAGGCGTATATGAGATAGAAGGAAAGCTTATGTATGCACAGGTATTCGACGCTGAGACAGAACCATTAGAGGCAAGAAAGCCGGAATACCACGAGAAATATCTTGATGTACAGTTCCTTGTAACAGGAAGGGAAAAGTTAGGCTTCACACCAGATACAGGTAACTACGAAGTGGCAGAAAGATATGATGAGAGAGATCTTATATTTGTTAAAGATGTAGAAAATGAAGGCTTTATCACATCAACACCTGGCTGCTTCTGTGTATTCTTCCCTACAGATATTCACAGACCACAGGTTGCAGATGGAGAGCCTATGAAGGTAAGAAAAGTTGTAGTTAAAGTAAGTGTAGAACTTTTAAAGTAATTCACTTGTATGCAAAAGCATAAGAATGGAGGATTTTATGGGTAAAAAATTGATGGCATTATTATTATGCGTATGTTTAATGGCCAGCTTTACACTTACGGGATGCGGAAGTAAAAGTGCAGATGGTCAGGAAGTTAAGGTTATCAGAGTAGCATTTAACCAGAATGAAAATCACCCACAGTATAAAGCTATGAAGGAGCTTGGTGAGAAGTTCGAGAAAGCTACTAATGGCAGATACAAAATGACTATATATGCTAACGGTGTACTTGGTGAGCAGGGTTCTATGGCAGAATTCATCAGAACTGGTGCACTTGATATGGCTATAGTACCATGTTCAGTTCCAGAAGGATATGATTCTAACTTTGCTATTGTCGGTGCACCTTATCTTTATCAGGATATGGATCATTTAAGAAGAGCAACAGAATCAGGGGTATTTACAGACCTTTTCAAGTCAACAAGAAAGTACAATTTTGAAGTCCTTACAATATATACAGCAGGTGAAAGAAATATATATGCTGACAAGCCTATCAACTCAGCAGATGATCTTAAGGGTATGATTGTAAGAGTAAATGATAGTACAACATATCTTAATATGGTTAAGTATATGGGTGGTACAGGTACAGCAATGTCACAGTCAGAAGTGTATACAGCACTTCAGCAGGGTGTAATTGATGCAGGTGAGAACAGTGAGCTTGTATATTCAGATTTCAAGCATTATGAAGTAGCTAAATATTACTCATATACAAGACATATTGTTCACCCTGATGTAGTTGTAGCAAGTACTAATTTCATTGACAGCATGTCAGAAGAAGACAGAGCAATATTTGATAAGCTTGTAATGGAATCAACAGAATATGAATTTGATACATTTAAGGAAGCTGTTGAGGCAGGTAAGAAAGAAGCAGAAGAACACGGTGCAATCTTTGTATATCCGGATACTAACGAATTCAGGGAAAAATGCCAGCCATTACTTGATAGTATTGCTAACCAGTCAGATATGACAAAGGATATTTATAATAAAGTAGAAGCTTTAAGAGAGGAGAATTAATATGAAGACAGTAAAAAATATATTAGATAAAGTAACTTCGTATGCAAGTGTATTCATATTTATAATGATGGTACTTATGGTAACTTATCAGGTTGTTGCCAGATACATTTTCTCAGCTCCAAGCAGTGTAACAGAAATACTTACAAGATATTCATTTGTATGGTTAATAATCATATCTGCAACATATATGTTTGGACAGAGATAGCACATTAATATTGCAGTAGTAAAAGATAAGCTTCCTAAGAAAGCTAAGAGAATCGTCAATATAATAATTGAATGTGTAACAATCGCATTTGCTGGTCTTATAATGGTATTTGGTGGTTTTAAGATTACACATATGAATTTCGTACAGTTTGACTCAATCTTGCATATTCCAACAGGTATTATATATTCAATTATTCCAATATGCGGCGTAATAATTATCTTTTACAGCATATACAATATCGGACTTGAACTTAAAAAAGATGAAGCATAAAGGTACGCAATGCACATAAGTGCATAGAAATGAGAGGTATATATGAGTATAGCATTACAGGTAGCCTTAGTAATGGTTACAATACTGGTTGTACTGCTTGTTATCGGCGCTCCAATCGGTGTAGCAATTGGTATGTCATCAGCAGTATCAATGATATGTATGATTCCAGCAGATGTTTCATTTGCAACTTCTGCTCAGAGAATATTTGCGGGTTCTAATTCATTCTCGCTTATAGCAATTCCATTCTTCATTCTGGCAGGTAATATAATGAATAATGGTGGTATAGCAACAAGACTTGTTAATTGTGCCAAGGTAATCAGTGGACGTATGCCAGGTGCACTTGCACAGTCAAATGTAGTAGCTAATATGTTATTCGGAGCTATATCAGGTTCTGGTGCAGCAGCAGCCGCTGCTATGGGTGGTACAATCGGACCACTTGAAGAAAAAGAAGGATATGACAAGAACTACAGTACAGCAGTAAACGTAGCATCTGCTCCAGTAGGTATGTTAATTCCACCAAGTAACACAATGATCGTATATTCAAGTGTTGCAGGAAGCGTATCAATCGCAGCACTCTTTATGGCAGGTTATATTCCAGGTCTTCTCTGGGGTGGTGCAGTTATGATACTTGCAGGAATTATGGCTAAGAAGCGTGGTTATCAGGCAGAGCAGAGAGTTCCAGTTAAGGTTGCTCTTAAGACATTCTGGCAGGCAATCCCAAGCCTTTTACTTATCGTAATCGTAATCGGAGGTATCCTTGGTGGTATCTTCACAGCAACAGAAGGTTCTGCTATCGCAGTAGTATATGCAACCGTATTATCACTTATATATAAGGCTTTCAAGATTAAAGACATTCCAAGAATTGTCCTTGAAGCAGCTAAGACAACAGGTATCATTACATTTATGATCGGACTTTCATCAATTATGTCATGGGCTATGGCATTTACAGGAATTCCAGATATGATAGCAAATGCAATCCTTGGTCTTACAACTAATAAGTATCTTATCTTACTTCTTATCAATGTATTATTACTTGTAGTTGGTACATTTATGGACGTAACACCAGCGATACTTATCTTCACACCAATTTTATTACCAATCTGTAAGTCATTCGGAATGGATCCAATTCACTTTGGTATCTTACTCTGCTTCAACTTATCAATTGGTACAATAACACCACCTGTAGGAACAATTCTCTTTACAGGCTGCCGAGTTGGTGGAACTACAATCGAAAGCGTAATAAAGACATTGCTTCCATACTTTGCAATAATACTTATTGCCCTCTTGCTTGTAACTTATATACCAATGCTTTCAATGTTCCTTCCTAAGGTACTTGGACTTGTATAAATAAAGGTATATAGATAAAGAAAATGTGCTATTAACTTAAGAAAGAACAGCACTATTAATAACGATAAAATGTGGATATACACCACATTTATATAAACTTTTTTCCTAATATTATGTATGGAAACCGTATTGGTCATATGGCTGATACGGTTTCTTTTTACCATGAATTATGGTATGCTGTTAATAATAATTGTTATGGAGGGAGCATATGCCATTTACACATTTACACGTCCATACAGAGTATTCACTTCTGGACGGTTCAAGTAAAATAAAAGAGATAACTAAAAGAGCGGCAGAGCTTGGAATGGATAGTCTTGCGATAACAGACCATGGTGTTATGTACGGAGTTATTGATTTCTACAGGGCTGCAAAGGATGCAGGAATAAAGCCTATTCTTGGTTGTGAGGTGTATGTTGCTCCGGGTTCAAGATTTGATAAGGAAGCAGGAACAGGTGATGATAAATATAACCACCTTGTTCTGTTAGCAGAGAATAACAAGGGTTACCAGAACCTGATGAAGATTGTATCAAGGGGCTTTACAGAAGGCTTTTATTATAAGCCAAGAGTTGATAAAGAAGTATTAAGGCAGTTTGGTGAGGGGATAATCGCATCAAGTGCCTGTCTTGCAGGAGAGGTTCAAAGATACCTCACAAGAGGAATGTATGAAGAAGCTAAGAATGTAGCACTGGAATATCAGGATATATTTGGCAAGGGTAATTTCTTCCTTGAATTACAGGACCACGGAATTGCAGAACAGCATTATGTCAATCCACAGCTTTTAAGAATGTCTGAGGAGACAGGAATTGAGCTTATATGTACTAATGATGTGCATTATACCTATGCAGACGATGCAGATGCACACGATATACTGCTCTGTATACAGACAGGAAAGAAAGTTACAGATGAGAACAGAATGAGATATACAGGCGGACAGTATTATCTTAAATCACCGGAAGAAATGTCCGATTTATTCAAATATGCACCGCAGGCAATCGCTAATACAGAAAAGATCGCACAAAGATGTAATGTAGAGATAGAATTTGGAGTTACCAAGCTCCCTAAATTTGCAGTGCCAGATGGCTATACATCCTGGACATATCTTAATTATCTGTGTTACGAGGGACTTAAGAAAAGATATCCAAATCAGGCGGCAGATATATCTGTTGAGGATTTTGTCAGAAAGGCAGAAGAGGAAGCAGTTGAGGATAGAAAAGATGTAGTTATTAAGATTGCCAGGGATACTAATAATATATTTGAAAGATTGGCATATGAACTTTCAGTAATATATTCAATGGGATATGTAGATTATTTCCTTATTGTATGGGACTACATTAATTATGCTAAAAGGCACGATATACCGGTCGGTCCGGGAAGAGGTTCAGCGGCAGGAAGCATAGTATCTTACTGCCTTGAGATTACAGACCTTGACCCTATTAAATACAGCCTTATCTTTGAGCGTTTCTTAAATCCTGAACGTGTATCTATGCCCGATATTGACGTGGATTTCTGTTATGAGAGAAGACAGGAAGTAATAGATTATGTAGTTGCCAAGTATGGTAAGGATTGTGTATCACAGATTGTTACATTTGGTACTATGGCAGCTAGGGCTGTTATAAAGGACGTTGGAAGAGTGTTAGACCTTCCATATGCTATGGTTGATAATATTGCCAAGATGGTTCCAAGAGAGATTGGAATTACAATAGATAAAGCAATTAATGAAAATCCAGACCTTAGAAATGAATATGAGAACAATGAGGCTGTAAGAGATTTAATTGATAAGAGTAAAAGGCTTGAGGGACTTCCACGGCACGCATCTATGCACGCCGCAGGAGTTCTTATATGTGGAAAGCCAGTAGAAGATTATGTTCCGTTATCAACTGGATCTGACGGTGCAGTAGTTGCCCAATTTGTAATGACAACGCTTGAAGAATTAGGACTTCTAAAAATGGATTTCCTTGGTCTTAGAACACTTACAGTTATTAAAGATGCAGAAAATCTTATTAAAAAGCACAATAAGGACTTCTCTATAGATAAGATTGACTACACTGATAAAGGGGTATTTGATGCGATAAGTACAGGAAGATGTGATGGTATATTCCAGCTTGAAAGTGCAGGAATGAAGTCATTTATGAAGGAATTAAAACCTAGCAATCTGGAAGATCTGATAGCGGGTATATCATTATACAGACCAGGTCCTATGGACTTTATTCCACAGTATATAGAAGGTAAGAATAACCAGCAAAATGTTACTTATGCCTGCCCACAGTTAGAACCAATTCTTAAACCAACCTATGGCTGTATTGTGTATCAGGAACAGGTTATGCAGATTGTACGAGATCTTGCTGGATATTCGTGGGGACGAAGTGACCTTGTCCGTAGAGCAATGTCTAAGAAAAAAGCATATGTTATGGAGCAGGAGCGTAAGAATTTCATATATGGCAATCCAGAAGAAGGTGTTAAGGGCTGTGTTAATAATGGTATAGATGAGACGGTTGCAGGAAAGATATATGATGATATGATTGATTTTGCAAAGTATGCCTTCAATAAATCCCACGCTGCCTGCTATGCAGTTGTATCGTTCCAGACAGCATTTTTAAAGACATATTATCCAGTAGAATTTATGGCGGCACTTATGACATCAGTAATTGATAATACATCAAAGGTAGCGGGATATATATACGCCTGTAAGCAGATGAATATCAATATTCTTCCACCAGATGTTAACGAGTCGCAGATGGAATTCTCAGTAGATAATGGTGGCATACGTTTTGCAATGGCAGGAATTAAGTCACTTGGAAGACCGACAATCAATGCAATTATAAATGAAAGAACAAGTAATGGTACTTTCACATCAATGCAGGATTTTATTAATCGTATGTCAGATGCACTTAATAAAAGGGCAGTAGAGAACTTTATTAAGGCGGGAGCATTTGATACCTTTGGTAACAAGAGGCGTGCGATGATGCTTGTGGCAGATAGTATGCTTGATAATGCGGTTAAGCAGAAGAAAGATTCGAT
>ULVQ01104147.1_pt1 | contig 12990 bp, 12 predicted proteins | sample 1959591 | NCBI WGS metagenome assembly ULVQ01 (sample SAMEA4835790, study PRJEB28245) | human gut metagenome | biome: gut microbiome; material: fecal sample | place: Denmark | collected 2008
AAGCCGACCATGATCCAGGGCTCGTGCACGGCCCCGGCCGCCGCGATCGAGGCGTTTTTTGCTGTCTATCCCGGGAAATAATATAGATGCAGATAGGAAACAGGGCCGCGGAATTCCGCGGCCCTGCTTTTTTCGGTTTTGCTCAGATTACTGCATGCCGTTTTCGTAGGCGGCGATCATCTTTTTGACCATCTGGCCGCCGATGCTGCCGGCCTGACGGGACGTCAGATCACCGTTGTAACCCTGCTTGAGGTTCACGCCCACCTCGGACGCGGCTTCCATCTTGAAGCGGTTCATCGCCTCACGCGCATTGGGGTTGACAAGGTTGTTGCTGTTGGAAGTAGCCATTTCGTTTTCCATCTCCTTTTCGTGTTTTGGGTTTCTTGACCCGCTACTATTTTCTGCGGAGCATGCGGAAGTATGCAGAGCAGAAAAATGCAATTTTTGCAAGCTCTTTTTTCTCGTGTTCTGCTTTCAGTGACCGTTTTATTGGACATATGATGCTGTATATTAGAGACAGAAAACGGTTCCGCTATGCGCGCGGATGATTTGACCCGGAAAGGAGATGCGCGGTATGTACGTTTTGCTGTTTCTGGTGCTCCTGCCTATTGACATCTTGATCGAGCTATTGAAGCTCAATAAATAACCGGTTGAGCGGAGCGCGCTGTATATGCGGAGAATTTGTCTGCGCATGCCGAAATACCTTGTGTTGCAAATGATGCGGATGTATAATTGGAACAGCCAACCATTTTTTGCTTTGGCGAGAAAGATGTGATGAAACGTGACCTATGAGGCAGTTAACAGCATTAGCACCGAACGCAGTTATGATACGGCGGATGAAGCGGAACGCGTTGCGTGCGCCGTGCGTGCGTTGGTCGCCAAGACTGCGCCGGATGACGCGCAGCTTTGGCTGCCGCTTCTGATCCATCTGCGCGATACGGCGGCAGTCATGGAATATCTGACGGCTCGCTGGCTGCCGGAGCAGTATTGCGTGAGCCTTGGCCTGCAACGGGAGGAGTTTTTCCGTCTGGCGATTAGGGCAGCGCTGCTGCACGATATCGGGAAAGCAACCCCAAATTTCCAGCGCAAAATCACGCTTGAGCAGCCGGAATTGCGTCAACGCTTGGAAGCGGCCGGCTTGGAGATCCGGTTTCAAAAGGGAAAGCAGCTCGATGTGAATGTTCCGCATGCGGCAGCCGGCGCTGAGATCCTGCGCAGCGAAGGATTCACGGATGACCTTGCGGCTGTCGTCGGTGCACATCATGGCAGGACCGAAGAATATATGCTTACCAGCTATTGTGAGAAAACGCCTATTGCGTTCGGCTGGAGCGGTTCGGGTGACAGTGATACGCTGTGGGGCTCTGTCCAGCGGCATGTTATCCGCTGGGCGGAGGATGTGCTCGGATGCGGTGCACCGGCACGCGATGCTGCGTGTTCGGTACCGGCGCAGATGGCGCTGAGCGGCTTAGTGATCATGGCAGACTGGATCGCTAGCAATACGGCCTATTTCCCGCTTATCTCCATGGACGCGCAGCCGGATCGGTATGACCCGCGCCGCGCTGAGCGAGCGCTGCAGAAACTGGATCTGCCGCGGCCGTGGCAAGTCTCTGCCGACTGGAGCACGGCGGACTATTTTCAGCGGCGCTTCGGCTTTTCGGCAAATCTCGTCCAGCAGCAGATGGAGCAAGTTGCGGGGACGGTGAAAACACCGGGCGTGATGATCCTTGAAGCGCCGATGGGACACGGCAAGACGGAAGCGGCACTGGCTGCGGCAGAAATTCTGATGAATCGTTTTGGCCTGGGCGGCGCTGCGTTTTTCCTCCCGTCGCAGGCGACGTCCAATGCAATGTTTACCCGTATGACACAGTGGGCGCGGCATCAGCCGGACGCGGTCCGAGTTGCAGTGGAGCTGGCGCACGGTCAGGCAGAGCTGAACGCGGAATTTGCGTGTCTGGAATCCGGGCACGTGCAGATCGAGCAGGGCGAAGCGGATGCCGACCCGCTGCAGACACATGCCTTCTTCCGCGGCCGAAAGACGAAGCTGCTGGCAAATCTGGTGGTCGGCACGGTGGATCAGCTGCTCATGGCTGCGCTGAACCGAAAACATGTGATGCTGCGCCAGCTTGGTCTGACCGGCAAGGTGGTTATTCTGGACGAGTGCCATGCCTATGATGCGTATATGAATACCTATCTGGATCGTGTGCTGAACTGGCTGGGCGCTTATCATGTGCCGGTTATTTTGCTGTCGGCCACACTCCCGGGGCAGCGCAGGGCAGAATTGCTGCGCGCCTATCTCGGGGTGAAAAAGCCCGTAGATACGGCAATCGCCGCGTGTCAGGACTATCCGTTACTGAGCTGGACGGAGAATAAGACGGTACATATGGCTGCCATCTCTGCGCAGGGGTGCAGCCGAGATGTCTGTGTGCAGCGTGTGGAGCAGGAGCAGGCGCTTGCGGCGGCAGGCGAGGCGCTCAAGAGCGGCTGCGTCGGACTGATCGTCAACACGGTCAAGCGGGCGCAGATGCTGCGCGAGGAGCTGCGGCAAGCTTACCCGGATGCGGTGATTTTGATGGATCACTCCCGCTTTCTGTCGCCGGATCGGCTGGAGCATGAGCAGGAAATTTTGCGGTGTGTCGGCAAAAGCGCAGATGCGCAAACACGGCGCGGCGTGCTGGTGATCGGCACACAGGTGCTGGAACAGTCTTTGGATCTGGATTTTGACCTGTTGATCACGGATCTGTGCCCGATGGATCTGCTGCTGCAGCGCATCGGCCGTCTGCACCGGCATGCACGCACCAGACCGCAGGGGCTGGAAGTGCCGCGCTGCCTGGTCATGGGGGCGCTTGGAGAGTTGGATGCCGGAAGCCAGGCTGTGTATGGTGACTATCTTTTGCTGCGCACGCGGCGGCTGCTGCCGGAGCGCATTCGTTTACCGGAAGACATTTCGCCTCTGGTGCAGCGGACTTATGATGCGATGCGCTTCCCGCCGGAGTCGGATGAGGAGACCTGCGCTGCATATGAGGCCTATCAATATGCGCAAAAGCGCCAAAAGTGCAAGGCGAAGGACTATCTGCTGGCACAGTGTGACGACTATGATTCACTCGTTGGTATGATGGACGATATCGATCAGTTTACGGATCTGCAGGCGCAGGCGGCAGTTCGAGACGGGACAGCTGCCGTTGAGGTACTGGTCGTGCAGCGGTCGGAAGACGGAATGCTGCTGCTCTCCGGGGAACAAAAGGGGATGTGTCTGCGTGCGGATACCCAGCCGAGCGCCGATGAGGCACGCTGGGTCGCGGCGCAGCGTCTGCGGCTGCCGTCGTATTTCGGCGCGAGGTACTGTGTGGATGCAGTGCTGGAAGCGCTTGAGGATCAAACACGCCAGTCACTGCCGCTGTGGCTGCAGGCGCCAATGTTGGAAGGCGAACTGTTTTTGATCTTAGATGCGGACGGTACAGCACAGCTGGCCGGTAAGACACTGCGATATGACCCGCAAGTCGGATTAACAGAAGAGGAGGAGACGCATGGAACAAATGGAATTCAATCTGCTGGATGAACCGTGGATACGGGTGATGACCGAGGACTGCACAGTCGTGGAGCGTTCGCTGATGCAGGTGCTCTTAAACAGCCACCGGTATCAGCGGCTGGCGGGCGAACTTCCGACACAGGATGTGGCGCTTTTGCGCTTGCTGCTGGCAATTTTGCAGACTGTCTTTTACCGCGTAGATCCGGAGGGTGAGGATGACCCGATCGAGGACCGCGCGGCTGCCATCCGTCGCTGGCAGGCGTTGTGGAACGCCGGTCGTTTTCCGGAGCAGCCGATCCGGACGTATCTGGAGACATGGAAGGATCGCTTCTGGCTTTTCCATCCGGAGCATCCGTTTTATCAAGTCCCGGCTGCGGCGGTGGGGACTGCTTATACCGCTGCAAAACTGAATGGTGAGCTCTCGGAGAGCAGCAACAAGGTTCGTCTGTTTCCGGTTCGAGCGGGCTCTCAGAAAGCGCATCTGAGCTATGCGGAGTCAGCACGTTGGCTGTTGTATTTGAATGGGTTTGATGATACGTCGGCAAAGCCGAAGGGAAAAGGCTTGCCTTCCCCCGGAGCTGGCTGGCTCGGTAAGCTGGGGCTGTTTTTTGCTGAAGGCAGTACACTCTTTGAGACGTTGATGCTCAACCTTGTGCTGTTGCGAGAAGATCGGACGATCTGGGCCGAACCGCACCCCGTTTGGGAACGAGAGCGACCAAGGTGTGACGAACGAACAGAGATTGTGATTCCTGATAACCAAGCGGAACTTCTAACGCTGCAATCTCGCCGTCTTTTGCTTGAGCGGGATGAAAACGGCGTGTCCGGCTATCGCCTTCTCGGTGGTGATTTCTTCCAGAAGATCAATGCGACGGCTGAGCAGATGACCGTTTGGGAGCGAAGAAAAGGCAAGGCCAACGAGCCGCCTTATGATCAACCGAAGCGCATGGATCCGGACCGGCTGATGTGGCGTGATTTCGGCATCATTACGGGAGCGGAGGGCACAGGCAGGGCTCCGGGAATCGTACGCTGGATCACACTGCTCAAAAAAGAACGTGTTTTGGAGCGGGATCAGATGATCCATTTTCGTACCGCCGGGGTCAAGTATGGCGATAAGGATTTCTTTGTGGAGGATATTCTGCGGGACTATCTGGATTTTCGGGTCGATCTCTTAGATGATGGCGGCAAGATATGGTCTGCGCTGATTGGGCAGGAAATTGAGAAGACAGAACGCGCCGCGTGGTTTGTCGGCAAGCTTGCAGAAGGAATATTCAAAGCTGAAGGCGGATTGCCGGACAGTGCAACGCAGGCGGCGAGTGTTCGACGTGCAGCACAGGAATTTTATGCTGCGGTTGATTTGCCGTTTCGCAACTGGCTTTGCTCCATTGATCCGGTGTTGGGGGATACTGAGGAACTGCGTGCCGAAAAAGCCTTGCAATGGCATGAAACGGGTTACCGAGTTGCGCTGCAACAGGGCAAGCAGATGGTGCGAAATGCGGGTGAATCAGCGTTTACAGGACGGTGGATAAAGGACAAGAAGACGGATCGAGAGAGTTTCCTGTCATCGTCCACAGAATATGACCGTTTCGTAGGGAGCGTTCGTAAGTGCTTTCAAATAACGAGATCAAATGAGGAGGTAGCTGATGAGTGACCAAAAAGCAAAGGTGAAAAGCTACGTGCGCAGACGGCTGGAATCGTGGCAGCACGAGCCCAATCCGCACCTGATCCGCGCGGATCTGGCAAATTTGCGCCGCGGCATCGGAAAAGCGCCCGGAGACCTGCCGGAGCTCTGGGGGCTGCTGTTTCGGGACTTCCCGGAGGAACTGATGAGCAGCACCGGCGAGCCCACTTGGGCTGAGTGGGCGGTGTCGGGCGCGCTGACGCTGTATGCGCTGCATCAGCAGGGCGCACAGCGGCCAATGCACGTGGACGGGCAACGGCTGGGCATGGCAATCCGCAAGCTTGCCGGAAACGACACGGATCGGCTCAAAGCAGTGCAGCGGAGATTCAATGCCTTTGCCACTGCGCGGAGTATGCCGGAGTGCCTGCACCATCTGCGCGGACTGGTCCAGCTTCTGAGAAGCGAGGACATCCCGCTGGATTATGTGGAGCTGGCCGGAGATTTGTATGAATTCCAGACGCCGGACGGAGCTGCAAGAGTTCGTCTGCGCTGGGGACAGGATTTTTACCGGAATGCGTTCCGGACAGAACAGGGAAAGGATGACGACCATGCATAACAACGAGAGAATTTACGTAGACGTCCATGTACTTCAGACCGTTCCGCCGAGCTGCGTGAACCGCGACGATACCGGCAGTCCGAAGACCGCTGTCTATGGCGGCGTGACGCGCGCCAGAGTGTCCAGTCAGGCGTGGAAGCACGCCATGCGCCTGAAATTCCGGGAGATGCTCTCGGCGGGCGATGTCGGCCAGCGGACGAAACTGGTGGTCGATCTCATCGCCGGAAAGATTCTGGAGCTGCAGCCCGATCTCTCTGAGAAAAAGGCGCAGCAGCTGGCGCAGAAGGTGCTGGAGGCAGCCGGCGTGAAGGTCAAAGAAGATAAGGAAAAGCTCAAAACGGGTGCGCTGTTTTTCATCAGCCCCGGTCAGATCCAGGCGCTGGCGGAGATCGCGCTGCAGCCGGAGGACGGTAAGCTCGACAAAGCGGCCTGCCAAGCGGCGCTCAAGACGCTCCCTACGGTAGATCTGGCGCTCTTCGGACGCATGGTTGCCGACGATCCGTGCCTGAATTTCGACGCAGCGGCACAGGTCGCGCACGCGATCTCGACGCACGCTGTGGAGAACGAGTATGATTATTTCACTGCTGTCGACGACTGTGCGCCGGAGGACAATGCCGGTGCGGGGCATTTGGGCACGGTGGAATTCAATTCGTCCACGCTGTATCGCTATGCGACCGTGAACGTTGAAGACCTCCGGAAAATGCTCGGTCAAAAGACGCCCGAGGCGGTGCGCGCGTTCGTGGATGCGTTCATTCGCAGTATGCCCACCGGCAAGCAGAATACGTTTGCCAACTGGACGCGGCCGGATGCTGTGTACGTGACTGTGCGCAAGGATCAGCCCATCAATCTGGCCGGTGCATTTGAAAAACCTGTTCGTGCGGGGAACTCCGGTTATGTGGATGGTTCGATCCGCGCGCTGGTGACTTACGCGCAGGAGACATATGCAGATTTTGCCTCTGCGCCGGTGCTTTCGCTCGCTGTAGGCAGCGGTCTGGAGGCTCTGGCCGAGCCGTGCTCCGTGAATGCGCTTCTGGATGCGTTGGAGGCGTGGCTGCAGGGCGGTGAGGAGCAGCAATGAGTACGCTGCTGTTGCGCTTGGCCGGCCCGATGCAATCTTGGGGGACGGACTCGAAATTCGATGTGCGGCGTACCGGACGTGAGCCGAGCAAGAGCGGCGTGATCGGTCTGGTCGCGGCGGCGCTGGGCATCGCGCGGCAGGATCGCCAAGCGCTGCAGACGCTCAATGATCTCCGCTTTGGTGTGCGCGTTGACCACGAGGGTGCGCTGCTGCGTGATTTTCATACGGCGCGGCCGGAAAAGGGCACGCCGTATGTGACCTACCGCTACTATCTTGCGGATGCGGAATTTGTGGCCGGGCTGGAAAGCGATGATCGTGCGCTGCTCGTGCGGATCGCGCAGGCGCTGCAAGCTCCGACGTTCCCGCTGTATCTTGGTCGCCGCTCCTGTCCGCCGGTCGGCAGAGTATTTTTGAAGATTTCGGATGAGCCGCTGGAGGCGGCGCTACGCGCCGATGCACCGCCGGGCGCAACGCGCCTTGTGCTTGACGCTGCGGCAAGTGAGCCGGGCGGGCTTGTACGCGACGTTCCGCTGTCGTTTGATCCGGCGCGCCGGGAGTATACATACCGCCGCGTGACCGAACGCGTGCTGCATGGTGCGGCGGAGCATGATCCCATGGCGGAATTGGAGGATGCGATATGTACCTGACGCAAATGCTTTTGGATCAGAAAAATCGTCAGACGCTGGCTGCGCTGGCGTCGCCGAGTAAATTCCATGGGGCAATCGAGGTGGCGTTTCCCGGCCCGAGGCAGCGAAACCTCTGGCGGATCGACAGCCGCGCTGGTCAGAAATATCTTCTGCTCCTCAGTGAGACACCGCCGGATCTCACGCAGGCTGCGGCTCAGTTCGCGCCGCCGGGGGAGCATTGGCAGACAAAGTCGTATGATCCGCTGCTCACCCGCATTCTGCCGGGCAGCCGCTGGCAGTTTCGCCTGTGTGCAAACCCGACATACAGTGTCCCTGCAGGACCGGGGCAGCGCGGGCGCGTCTGCGCGCACAGCACCACGGAGCATCAGCTTGCGTGGCTGCGAAAGCAGAGCGAAAAGCATGGTTTCGCCTTGCAGGATGATGCGTTCACGGTTACAAACGTGAAGTGGTATCGGTTTAAGAAAGGCGGTACAGGCAGCCGCGTGACCTTCTTGGCTGTTACCTATGAGGGGATCTTGGAGGTTCAAGACCCGGAACGTTTTTGTACTGCACTCTGCCGCGGCATCGGCTCAGGCAAGGCCTATGGCGCAGGGCTCATGACATTGGTCGGGGCAGGGCAGTCGCATGGCTGACCTGCCCGGTATGATCCGCCCGGAACTTCAGGCGCTGCCGCAGATCGGCGATCGCATGACATTTCTCTACTTTGAGCACTGTGTTTTGAATCGTCAGGACAGCGCCATTACCGTGACGGATGACCGCGGGACGGTCTTTGTGCCCGCCGCAGCGATCAGTGTCCTGCTCCTCGGACCGGGGACAAAGGTGACGCATCGCGCTATGGAGCTCATTGGTGACGCAGGTGTCAGTGTTCTCTGGGTAGGGGAGCACGGCGTGCGCTATTATGCCGGCGGCCGGGCGCTGACGCACAAGGCAGGTCTGCTGATCCGGCAGGCCGCCTTGGTCAGCAATACGCGTTTGCGCCTCGGTGTGGTGCGGCAGATGTACAGTATGCGCTTTCCGGGTGAGGATGTGTCCTCATTGACGCTTCAGCAGCTTCGCGGCAGAGAGGGTGCGCGCATTCGCAGTGTCTACCGGCGTGCAGCAAAGAAGTGGAATGTTCCGTGGAGCGGTCGGACATATGACCCGGAGAATTTTGACGGCGGCGATGCCGTCAATCAGGCGCTGTCTGCCGGACACGCTTGCCTATACGGCGCGGCGCATGCGGTCATCCAGGCGCTCGGCTGTTCTCCGGGACTGGGGTTTGTCCATACCGGACATGAATGCTCCTTCGTCTATGACATTGCGGATCTGTACAAGGCGGACATTACGATTCCACTGGCGTTTGAACTGGCGGCCACGGTCGACAGCGAAAACATCGGCAGTGAAATGCGCCGTCGAACGCGCGATGCCATGGTTCAGCACCATCTTATGGAGCAGATGGTGCGTGACATCCGAACCCTGCTCTCTGACAGCGGTGAACTGTCTGAGGAAGACAATGCGGTCTATCTTTGGGACGATAGGCGCGGTCAGGTCGCCAATGGCCGCCTGTACGGTGCGGAGGGTGAACCATGATCGTCGTGACGGTGACGGACTGCCCGCCGCGTTTGCGCGGTGACCTGTCAAAATGGCTGCTGGAGATTAATACCGGTGTTTATGTCGGCCAACTGAATCCCCGTGTACGGGAGGAACTGTGGAAACGGATCTGCAAGCATCTTCCCAGAGGACGGGCAACAATGGTGTACTCGGCAAATAACGAGCAGCGGATGTTGTTTCATGTCCATAACACGACGTGGCAGCCCGCTGACTATGAGGGCATCACGCTGATGCGCCGGCCGCTTGCAACACCGCTGCCGGAAGGGGAGAAGCCGCCGCTGAGCAAGGCGGCAATCATCCAAATGGATCGAAACAAGCAGTCGGCCAAGCAACGTCGTGCCAAGCAGCTCGGCTACGTCGTGATCGATGTGGAAACCACAGGACTTGACTGTGACAAGAGTGAAATATTGGAGCTGGGTGCGATCCGTGTGATCGATCATCAGGTCACGGATACGTTTTCGGCACTGGTGCGGCCTGAGCAGCCAATCCCTGCAGAGATTACGACGTTGACTGGCATCACGCAAGATGCGGTGTCGGCGAAGGGGACTGCGCTGCAGCCGCTGCTGGAGCAGTTTTGGGCATTTGTCGGTCAAAGCCCTGTGATGGGGCACAATCTGGATTTTGATTTGGCATTTTTGAAAAAGGCGAGTGCCTGCTTCGGGCTTTCCTTGCCGAATGTGCGCATCCGTGACACACTGAAGCTGGCGCGCAGAAAAGTTCCCAACCTGCCGGATCATCGGCTGGCTACGCTGGCTGCATATTTTGGCATCGAGTATGCGCAGCAGCACCGCGCGCTGCCGGACTGTATCGCAGCATTTCAGGTCTATGAGAAACTGAATGAAATCTGATGGCAATGGGATCAAAAGTCCTTATTTTTTAAGGCTTTCTTTAGTCTTTTCCCCGCACACGCGGGGGTGATCCCCGGCACAGGCGTCATTTGGCTGCTGACGGCCGCTTTTCCCCGCACACGCGGGGGTGATCCCGACTACCTCGTGCTGCTGACCGCTGACACCGTCTTTTCCCCGCACACGCGGGGGTGATCCCCGCCTCGAATACGAGGTAGTCGGTCACGGGAACTTTTCCCCGCACACGCGGGGGTGATCCCGGTGGAGCCGCCGCCGCTGATTGCCTTCAGGTCTTTTCCCCGCACACGCGGGGGTGATCCCATCCTGCCGCCGGCCACCAACGTCGGCACATACTTTTCCCCGCACACGCGGGGGTGATCCCCAGCTCGAACGCCTCGACCGCATGGAGATGACCTTTTCCCCGCACACGCGGGGGTGATCCCTGGAAACAGCACGCGATCGGCTACTACCGAGACTTTTCCCCGCACACGCGGGGGTGATCCTAAGGCGGGAAGCCTTTTCAGACTTCCCGCCGTCTTTTCCCCGCACACGCGGGGGTGATCCCAATCCTATCAAAGCTGGAGAGGACACGCAGAACTTTTCCCCGCACACGCGGGGGTGATCCTAATAGCCGCGATAAGAGCGATCACGGCGTTTGCTTTTCCCCGCACACGCGGGGGTGATCCCGTTTCCATTGCCTTGAAGTAATTTACGTACCCCTTTTCCCCGCACACGCGGGGGTGATCCTTTTGAGCGAATAGGGGGGGATATGAGGTTTCCCTTTTCCCCGCACACGCGGGGGTGATCCTTAAAATTCGACGTGCATTCCTTCGAGTATGAGCTTTTCCCCGCACACGCGGGGGTGATCCTATTTGTTCCCGTCCCACTCATACAGCAAATAGCTTTTCCCCGCACACGCGGGGGTGATCCCGGGTTGAAATCTATCCGAACGGAAAGGACAAGCTTTTCCCCGCACACGCGGGGGTGATCCCATTGTCGGGCTGGACGACGTACAAGAAGCAATCTTTTCCCCGCACACGCGGGGGTGATCCTCAGCGGTCAGCGACAAGGCGCACTTCAAATAACTTTTCCCCGCACACGCGGGGGTGATCCCGCCCGCCATAATGATTTGGTCGATGTTGCCGACTTTTCCCCGCACACGCGGGGGTGATCCCGCGGAGGAGCTGCAAATCATCGCAAACAAGCGCTTTTCCCCGCACACGCGGGGGTGATCCCAATGTGCGCATCATATCTTGCCATCCACGCGACTTTTCCCCGCACACGCGGGGGTGATCCCAAACTCGATACCAGTATCTTAGCAATGGAGGCGCTTTTCCCCGCACACGCGGGGGTGATCCCGCGGTGTCTATATTGCCGTGTACGCCAAAGACCTTTTCCCCGCACACGCGGGGGTGATCCCAAAATGGAGGGATTTACTTGCAAAAGGATTGCCTTTTCCCCGCACACGCGGGGGTGATCCTGGTCGCGGCCGTACTGGAAGGCGAAGGCGACACTTTTCCCCGCACACGCGGGGGTGATCCTATGAGCAGCGGCGGAGCGCGGAAGCCGGAAAGCTTTTCCCCGCACACGCGGGGGTGATCCCCGGTCGGAGAGCTTCCGGTTCGCCCCTCCGAACTTTTCCCCGCACACGCGGGGGTGATCCCTAGAACGCCACGGTCTGCGGCAGAGATGCGGCCTTTTCCCCGCACACGCGGGGGTGATCCTATAGCATACCGGGCACAAAAATACAATATGTACTTTTCCCCGCACACGCGGGGGTGATCCCTTTCATTTTTTTGCACCTTTCTTTTTTCGCGTCTTTTCCCCGCACACGCGGGGGTGATCCCAAATGATTTTGGTGAACCCAACGGACAGACCGCTTTTCCCCGCACACGCGGGGGTGATCCCTGTGCGATTTGCACGGTATTGGCTTCGACAGACTTTTCCCCGCACACGCGGGGGTGATCCCCTGATCCTGTCCGGCGCCAATGTCAAGGTCGTCTTTTCCCCGCACACGCGGGGGTGATCCCGCCTCGGCCATGCCGGCCAGCGCACACAGCTCCTTTTCCCCGCACACGCGGGGGTGATCCTTAACCCGCGCCGGAGACCGGCGACGATGGCGGCTTTTCCCCGCACACGCGGGGGTGATCCCCATGCATCATACAATTCCTTAAACGTTGGATCCTTTTCCCCGCACACGCGGGGGTGATCCTACTTTCTCCGAATGTCCCTGTCATCATCCGGCCTTTTCCCCGCACACGCGGGGGTGATCCTTGCTGGGGGCACTACCACACGCTTGGCGCAAACTTTTCTCCGCACATGCGGGGGAACGGAGGCTGTTTCTTCGGTTAACGGAAAAACCCACGGTGCAATTTGCACCGTGGGTTTTCGTATTTTAAGTTCAAAACCGGCTCAACGGCCGTTAGTCACGGACGCTGCAGCCGCCTGCGTTTGCATGCGCTCGATGCCGCAGAGCTCCCGCAGCTTGGCAGCCACCTTCGGTCCTTTGTACAGCCTTGTGTCCTCAAACGGCAGGAATGCCTCCTGTCCGTCCGCAGTCACGTAGCTGATGATGAAGACAATTTTCCGAACCTTCTTTTCCTTTTTGCCGAGACCGCTGAGTGCGCCGACAAAAGCGCCGGTGCTCCCAAACAGCAGCCCGCCGGCAAACGCGCGTGCGATGGGGGATTTCTCCTTGAGCTGCAGCTGCGTTTTCGAGCCGTAAAAAATATCGGTGATCTGACTGTAGGCGAGCGTCGCCGTTTTCTTGTTTCCAATGGCATTTTGCAGTTCGAGATGATCAGGGAAGAGCGCGACGTCCACCGCATTGCCTTTCTTGAACTGACCGAGATCTGTCTCTATACTGAAATAATCGCTGATGATGCTGCCTTTTTTACTTTTGAAGAATCCCATAGCTGCGCCTCCGTTCTTTCTCACCTGTATTTTACAGTTTTTTCGCTCGTTCTGCAAGACATGATGTGAAAAGTGCACCCGATGCCGTCACAGCGGTGTGCATAAATATGCGCCGGACGCGTGCTGTGAAACCGAAACTTGACACGAGCCGCCAAAC
>ULVQ01015141.1_pt1 | contig 12926 bp, 9 predicted proteins | sample 1959591 | NCBI WGS metagenome assembly ULVQ01 (sample SAMEA4835790, study PRJEB28245) | human gut metagenome | biome: gut microbiome; material: fecal sample | place: Denmark | collected 2008
GAAATGCCCGCCCAGAAGGGCGGGCAAGGCAAAATACGAAGCGGGCAGATGCTGCCTGCTTTTTTTATAAATTGAGTGCTCGGTGATGGATTCGATTCCGGGCTGGCCGCGCAGCTTTTTGTCGTGCTCCAGCTGGAGATTATAGTATTTGGCGTCAAAGATGATGAACTGGCAGACTCCGTCGAGATAGACGATGGAAATGAGATCCGGGATCAGCGTAGCCCAAATGAACATATTGTCCGGAATGCGAAGTTCGGTGTAATCATCCGGGCTGCCGTGAAGTTCTCTTACCAGATACTTTTTGATGTCCTCGGACGCTTGAATCGGGTACTCGCTGACTGCATCCTCGCCGCGGTCGAGCAGCTGGAACACATCGCCGAAAACAGCCGAAACATTGGCGCGGTTGAGTTCCTCAATCACAAGCAGGAACGGCTTAGGCGTATCGCTCCGGCTGTTCTGAAGCGCCTTTACATAGATTCGCATGAACGGGCCGGGCACATAGGAATAGGTAATAGCGTCCTTGCCGTCAATGTCCTTGTACGGGACGGGCTTATATGTGCCGACGAAATTCGCGTAGGAATAGTCTGGGTGGAATGTAACGCGTTCATACTCGCCGCCGGCTGCGAGCAGGGTGTCTTTTTCACGGTTCAGCGTAAAACTCTTTCCCGTGCCGGGCGCGCCGAAGAGAATCCGGTTGCGCGGCAGATCGCTCTGATATCCGGTTTGGAAGGAGATGCCCGTTTGTGCGGCGGCGGAACGAAAGCGCGGGGCGGGCCGCACAGGGGGCGGCGGGAGTTTGCGGATCTGGCCGGGGCGGCGTTATCCGTTTTGGAAATTCCGTTCGCCCGATTGGAAGCAAGCGGTGCTGAGGACTTGATTTTCGGCATTTTTCCCGGTATACTGCGGATGTAATGATTAAGCAAATGTTTAATTCAAAAATTCAATCGGAGGTATGAACCATGAAAAAGACGTATCAGATCGAGGTTGACTGCGCGAACTGCGCAAACCTGATGGAAGAGGCCGCGAAGAAGACCGAGGGCGTTGCGGATGCAACCGTCAATTTCATGACGCAGAAGATGATCGTGGAATTCGCCGAGGGTGCGGATGAGAAGAAGACCATGAAGGCTGTGCTCAAGGCCTGCAAGAAGGTCGAGCCGGACTGCGAGATCGAACTTTAATCCATGGCCGCTGCTCCGGCAGCGCAGAACGGAGTGTTTGCTATGACAAAGAAACAGAAAAAGATGCTCGTGCGCATTCTCATCACTGCTGTGATGCTCATTGCGCTGCACTTCATTCCCATCACCGGGATTCCCCAGCTGCTTGCGTATGTGGCGGCCTATCTGGTCATCGGCTACGATATTCTGCGCAAGGCCGGGAAGGGCATTCTCAATGGCCGTGCGTTTGACGAAAATTTCCTGATGGCGCTGGCTACGCTCGGCGCGTTTTTCCTCGCCATCTGGACGAAGAGCGGAGACTATGTTGAGGGCATCGCCGTTATGCTGTTCTATCAGATCGGCGAACTCTTCCAGAGTTACGCCGTCGGCAAGAGCCGGAAGAATATCTCCGCGCTGATGGATATCCGCCCGGATTATGCGAATATTGAGGCGGATGGCCAGCTGACGCAGGTCGATCCGGATGAGGTTCCGGTCGGCAGCATGATTGTCGTGCAGCCGGGCGAAAAAGTACCGCTCGATGGTGTGATCGTTGAGGGAACTGCCAGTCTCAACACCAGTGCGCTGACCGGCGAAAGCCTGCCGCGCGACGTCAAAGAGGGCGACGAGATCATCAGCGGCTGCATCGATATGTCCGGCGTGCTGAAGATTCGCACGACAAAGGCGTTCGGCGAGTCCACCGTTTCCAAGATCCTTGATCTGGTCGAGAACGCCAGTTCCCGCAAATCGAGATCCGAGGCATTCATCTCCCGCTTCGCCAAGATCTACACGCCTGCCGTGTGTGCGGCGGCGCTGGCGCTGGCTGTGCTGGTTCCGCTTGGCCGGATGCTTGCGGGGCTTGACGCGAATTGGACAGATTGGATTTACCGTGCGCTGTCATTCCTAGTCGTCAGCTGCCCGTGCGCATTGGTCATCAGCATTCCGTTGAGTTTCTTTGCCGGTATCGGCGGGGCCAGCAAGGAGGGCATTCTGATCAAGGGCTCCAACTATCTGGAGGCCCTGTCTGAAGCAAAGATCGTTGTTTTCGACAAGACCGGTACGCTGACGCGCGGCGTGTTTGAGGTCACGGCCGTTCATCACAGCCCGATGGACGAAGCACAGCTGCTCGAATATGCGGCGCTGGCCGAATGCGCGTCCTCGCATCCCATCAGCAAGAGTCTGCAAAAGGCCTACGGAAAGGAAATCGACCGCAGCCGCGTGACAGATATTGAAGAACTCAGCGGTCACGGCATTACCGCCACGGTTGATGGGCATGCGGTTGCTGCAGGCAACAGCAAGCTGATGAATAAGCTGGGCGTGGAGTATCACGATTGCCACAGCACCGGCACGATTATCCACATGGCTGTTGACGGCCAGTACGCGGGGCATATTGTCATTTCCGACGTCGTCAAGCCGCACTCGAAGGAAGCAATCGAGCAGCTCAAGCGCGCGGGTGTCCAGAAGACCGTCATGCTGACGGGCGATGCGAAGCGCGTAGCGGACAGCGTGCCCGCCGAACTCGGCGTCGATGAGGTGCGCAGCGAACTTCTGCCGGGCGATAAGGTCGCGGAGGTCGAGAAGCTGCTGGCTGCGAAGAGTAAAAAAGATATGCTGGCCTTCGTTGGCGACGGTATCAACGACGCGCCGGTTCTCACACGGGCAGATATCGGCATTGCGATGGGCGCAATGGGCTCCGACGCTGCGATTGAAGCGGCTGATATCGTCCTCATGGACGACGACCCGCTGCAGATCGCCAAGGCGATCAAGATCTCCCGCAAGTGCATCGGCATTGTCCGGCAGAACATCGTGTTCTCGCTGGTCGTGAAGTTTGGCTGCCTCGCGCTTGTCGCGTTCGGCGTCGCCAACATGTGGGCTGCCATCTTCGCCGATGTCGGCGTGATGGTGCTGGCTGTTCTGAATGCAATCCGGGCCCTGCGGTATAGAAGCTGACTGCGTCTGGCGCGAAAAATCTGATAGAAATGAAAAAGATCCCCCGGAAGGGCTGCGTCTTTGAAGCGCAGGCTTTCCGGGGGATTGCTTTCCGATAAACAGGATATTATGATTTAAATATAGGATTTAAAAATACGAGAAATGCTAAAATTATGCTAACTATCGCGTATATAGCCAAAAATCAAGAAAATCATGTTTACACAAAATATTTTTGTGCTATAATTTACGAAATAATCCTATTGAAATACGGCGGCCTGTTCTAATATGATAACAATGAAAATGCTCAACAACATATCGATTTCGCAAGAAATGGTTGTGCATTTTCACAACTGCCTATGCAAAAAATGAATGGAGGAAACACAAATGAAAAAACTCGTATGCCTGCTGCTCGCTGTGCTGCTTGTGCTGGGCGCATGCGCCTGTGCAGCCAAGGATCAGACGACTGCATCTGACACGACCGATCAGCCTGCCGCGCAGGAACCGGCTGACACTGCCGACAATGCAGACGAAACTGCGACTGCCGATGTTGACCCGCTCGGCAAATACGACACCCCGGTTGAAATTACCACAACCATGAATGAAGACAACATCCGCAACGTCGAATCGTCTCAGACCATGGACAGCAACGTCTGGCACGATCTGTTTGCGGAATACGGCATCAATGTCTCCTATAAGTTCAGCGGTTCTGCTTCCGATCTGGAAACGAAGATCAACATGGCGATCGCCACCGATGATCTGCCCGATGTGATGAGTGTCACGGCTACGCAGTTCGCGGATCTGACCGACACGGACATGCTGGCTGATCTCACCGATGTGTTTGAGACCTATGCCTCCGACAAGCTGAAGGCCAAGCTGTATGCCGACGGCGGCGTCATGATGTCCAACGGCTATGTGGACGGCAAACTCTATGCGATCGTTCTGCCGATTGCCTACTATGACTATATTCCGGTCGTCTCCATCCGCTCCGACTGGCTTGAAGAGTGCGGTCTGGAGGCGCCCAAGACGATGGATGATCTGTGGAACATTGCCAAGACCTTTAAGGACAACAATATGGGCGGCACATGCACCATCGGCATCGGCATGACGAAGAACGTCACCGACGTGCTGACCGCCGGTGTCGGCCTGCTGAACGGCTACCATGCCTACAGCAACATCTGGCTGGAAAAGGACGGCGAACTTGTCAACTCCAACATTCAGCCTGAGATGAAGGCTGCGCTCGGCGCACTGGCTGAGAAATACAGCGAAGGCCTCATCGATCCGGAATTCGGTACCAAGGAAAACGCACAGATCGTCGAAGACGTCATGGCTGGCCGCTGCGGTATCGTGGTTTCCAACTTCTGCGCGCCGTTTGACCTTGCCAATGCAGCTGCCGACGGCCAGCAGTGGTCGTTCTACGCAGTCCCGTCCGTGGACGGCGAGCCTGTTCTTGCGCAGGAATCCGCTAACTTCACCGGCGGCGTTGTCGTCAGCGCCAAGTGTGAGCATCCCGAGGCTGTGATCAAGCTGTTCAACCTCTTTGCTGAGTATGAATTCGATGAGAAGACCGGCAACAATGCCGCAGGTCTGCGCAACTTTGCGTATCCGTTCGTCGTGGATGACATCAATGCCAACTATAAGATCCATAACGAGTATCTCCAGTTCCTCGAGACCGGCAAGACGCCCGAAACTGTGACGGCTGGCTATGACTCCACGGTGGAAGCCTGCGAGAAGTACAACAAAGACGGCAACATGGAAGGCTGGTCGATGTACGCAATCTTCGGGCCGGACAGCACCGAAGCGCTCGTCAATGCGGCTGTGGAAGCGAACGGCTATCTCGTCAGCGCTTATACCGGCAGTTCGACAGAGAGCATGCTGAACTATGACTCCACGCTCAAGACGCTCACGGAGCAGTTCATAACCGACGTCATCCGCGGCGTGAAGACGGTTGACGATTTCGACGACTATGTTGCCAGCTGGAAGGCAAACGGCGGCGACAAGATCACCGAAGAAGTCAACGCATGGTATACTGCGCAATAACAGCGTTCTCGCCTGACAGATAACGGAATCGACAGGGAGATGGAGCATATGCTCCATTTCCCTGTCAGCAATTACACGACGGAAAGGACAAAGCGATGAAAAAAGCAACGCCAACCAGATTGCCGGACAGGAAAAAAACGGGCCGTCTGCACCAGGAACTTCCGCTGCACCTGATGCTCCTGCCGGGGCTGGTGATCATTCTTATCTATAATTACGCGCCGATGTTCGGCCTGCTGATGGCGTTTGAAAACTACAAACCGACCAAGGGCATTTTTGGCTCTGCATGGGTGGGCTTGGAGAACTTTAGACGCTTTTTTGCCTACCCGGACGCGCTGCGGGTGATCTACAATACGGTTTTCATCGCGGTTTTTAAGCTGGTTCTCGGCATTCTGGTGCCGGTTCTGTTTGCACTGCTGGTCAATGAGATCAAAAACAAGATTTTCTCCGGCTATGTGCAGCTTGTCACCTGCCTGCCGTATTTCCTGTCGTGGGTCATTCTGGGCGGTATTTTCACGAACATCCTTTCGCCGTCAAACGGCCTTGTTAATGAGATCATACGGTTCTTCGGGGGAGAACCGGTGTATTTCCTCGGCGAAAACAGCACGTTCCCGTGGACGCTGATCATTACGGATACATGGAAAAACTTCGGCTATAGTTCGATCATCTATCTCGCTGCCATGAGTAGCATCGACCCGGCGCTCTACGAGGCCGCTGAGATTGACGGCGCCGGCAAGATCAAGCAAATCCTGCATGTGACGCTGCCGGGCATTCTGCCGATGGTATTTGTCATGACTGTGCTGTCGCTCGGCAATGTGCTTAACGCCGGCTTTGACCAGGTCTTCAACCTCTATAGCCCGCAGGTCTATCAGTCCGGCGACATTCTCGATACCTTCATCTACCGTCTCGGCATCGACAACGCGCAATACAGCATCTCCACGGCTGTCGGACTCATGAAATCCGTGATTTCGCTTGTGCTGATCGCGCTGGGCTACAAGCTGGCGGAAAAATACGGCGATTACCGTGTGTTCTGAGGTGACTGGAATGAAAAACAAGAAAAAGCATCACATCAATACGTTCGCGGCCGTCGATGGCGTGCTGCTGTTTGTGCTCTCGCTCATCTGCCTGCTGCCGATCATCAACGTTCTGGCCATTTCCTTTTCCTCGCGTGCCGCTGCCGATGCCGGACGCGTTGCGCTGTGGCCGGTTGAGTTTACGACGGCTGCCTATCGATATGTGCTGGACGACCAGCAGTTCCTCAAATCCCTTTCCGTCAGCGTGATGCGCGTTTTGATCGGTCCGGCGCTCAATCTGCTGCTGTGCATTCTGTGCGCCTATCCGCTGTCGAAGTCCGATAACCGCTTCCGCGCAAGAAAGGTCTATGTCTGGATTTTTCTGTTCTGCACGCTCTTTAACGGCGGGATTATCCCGACCTATATGGTCGTCAGCAAAACCGGACTTATCAACTCCTTCTGGTCGATGATCATTCCCGGCGCTGTGCCTGTGATGTACGTCATTATGATGATGAACTTCTTCCGCAGTCTGCCGCCCGAACTGGAGGAGGCCGCGCTGATCGACGGCGCCAATCAGTGGCAGATCTGCTGGCAGGTCATTGTTCCACTGTCCAAGGCCTCTATTGCGACGATCACGCTGTTCTGCATCGTCAATCACTGGAACTCGTGGTTTGACGGCATGCTGTATTTCAATACCAGCACGGGTCAGCCGCTGGCGACCTATCTGCACAATCTGGTGGTCAACAGCAGTCTGGATGTTATGAAGACCGGCGATGTGGAAACCATCAAAACGCTCTCTGAAATCTCGACCCAGACGACAAAAGCGGCTCAGATCTTCCTTGCCATGCTGCCGATTCTGATCGTGTATCCCTATATGCGGCGGTATTTTTCCAAGGGTATCGTGATGGGGAGCGTAAAGGGCTGAGGCATGTGCAGTTGCTTGAAGGAGAATTTTATGGATGCGCCGCAGTATAAATCAATCGAGTACCAGTTCCGCGATCAGCGTCTCTATGAGGATTACTATGCGCTTTTTTCAATCGGATGGGAATACTGGGCCTCGCCGGAGGTCTACTACCGGGATTGCCGGACCTCTGCATATAAGCAGTGTGTATTCCAGTATACCGTATCCGGTGAGGGAACGCTGGTCTACAACCAGAAGGCCTATGCGATCAAGCCGGGACAGGCATTCCTGATCGAACGGCCCGGACAATACCAGTATTACCGCTCCCCAAATGCGAAACACTGGGAACTGAAATTTATTACGCTTAATATATCCTGCCTGAAAATCTGGAGCGATCTGGCGGAACGGTTTGGCCGTGTTTTTGACCTTCCTGCGGATTCGGCCGTCATGCGGTGCTGGGATGAGATCTATCGTGCGGCGTTAAACAACGAGATGGGCAGCTTCTATACGGCTTCCGGATATGCGTATCAGTTTATGATGCAGCTGTATAACACGCTGATCGAACAGACGAAAACGCAGAGTATGTTGGATGTGGTGCAAAGATGTATGGCGCTGATTCAGACAGAGTATAAAAACGAATTGGATCTGGCCTATTTGTCAAAGGCCTGCAATGTGTCTATCCCGTATTTATCCAAGCGCTTTCAGGAAGCCCTGCATATTTCCCCAATCCAATATCTGAATCAGCACCGGATTGAGGTGGCAAGTTCGCTGCTTTTAAGGAGCCGGAACCGGATTGAAGAGATCGCGCACGAGGTTGGATTTTCGGATGCAAATTATTTTGCGCGGGTTTTCAAAAAAACAATGGGATGCACACCCAGAGACTACCGGCTGCAGGAGGTCCGGCGCGTTGTTGAGGATCACACGCTTCAGGTGCAGGTATCTCCGGAGGGGATTATCGGCTGAGCGGCAGAGAGGAAAAGAATGAACAACTATCAACTATCGTCCGTACATGAGACAAATCTGACGAATCAAAACGGCGTTTACCAGGACAGTCTGCTCACATACGCCGCAGACCGGAGCGGCCGTTTCTGGGCGCTCCTCGGCCATACAAATTTAGGCGGCATCAGCGTGTGGAGCGGCAGTTCGCTTTTGGACTTGAAGAAAGAATATGATGCGCAATATTGCTTTGCCTTGGGGGAGGCTGGGCAGGCGTTTTCCGGTATTCCGTATCCGGACGGGCCATTGTCCCGCGGACAGATCTGGCCGTGCGGACTGTGGATCAACAAGGAAACAAACCGGTTTTACTGCCTGATTCACAATGAGACAGGCTGGGGCGCGGGGAAAACCTCTTATACCGCGAGAGCGCAGGAGGAGGGCGAACCGGACTTCCGGCACATCGGAATGATGACATCCGACGACTGCGGGAGAACATGGCGGTTTTTCGGCTGGATTCTGACCGCGCAGGAGCCCTGCTGGACAAGCAGATTTTCGCCCGGAATGAATCAGCCGGGACAGACCGGAGATGAGATCTGCCTCGGCTGCGGGGATTTTTCTGTTTTTCCGAACCCGCATGACGGCTATCTGTATTTGTTCTATACAAAGCATTTTACGAATCTTGAGCGGTCGGAGGCGGTGACAGATGCGGTTTATCTTGCCCGCTGCCGGCTGGATGAACTGGAAGATGTGACGGCGTGGAGAAAGTACACGGGAAACGGCTTTACAGAGCCGGGAAATTGCGGACGGGATGTTCCGGTTTTGACCGGCGGCGCAATTCCGTCTGTCTGTAAAGATCCGGCACACGACCGGTTTGTCATGTCAACCTACAACCGGGATGCGTGGCAGAACGGGCTGTGTACCTGCCAACTCAGCTTCAGCGAAGATCTGCTGCACTGGACAAAACCGGAGCATATTGCAGTCAAACGGGCGGATGTCTCCAATCCGTATCTGACGCTGTACCCGGAGGGAACGTCGTTCCGGGTGTTTATGAGCGCAAACGGCACGGATATTCGCTGGTACACCCTGACGCTGAACGAGGGGTAAACAATACATATTTAATATTAGATTGGGTAAATATGAATACTTTTTTTCAAAAAGCAGTACCAATATGGGCCAAGGGCCGGGCAGATGAGATGAACTGCGAACTGGCGTTCCGAGCGATCATAGCCGGCCAAGACGCCAGTTTGCATCTTGCGGCATCCAGCATTTATCGTGTCTGGGTAAATGGAAAATTTGTCTGTGCGGGACCTGCGCGGGCGGCGCACGGCTTTTACCGCGTTGACGAGATCGATCTGACGCCGCAGCTGTGCGCCGGACAGAATACGGTCGTGATCGAGGTAACGGCCTTTAACGTCAACAGTTATGATACGCTGGATCAGCCGGGATTTTTGACAGCGGAAATTCTGCAAAACCACGCAGTGACAGCGGCAACAGGGGACGGCTCTTTCGGCGTGTATGATCTGCACCAGAGAATCCAGCGCGTCCAGCGCTACAGTTTCCAGCGTGCATTTGCCGAAGCATACCGGCTTCGCGTCTGCAAGCAGGCCTTTTATCTTGGCAGCGACGGCGGCGCAGAGCGGTTGGAATCGGAGACGCAGGCAGAAAAGCGGTATTTGCGCCGGGAAACGCCTATGCCGCAATTTGAGCCGCTGCAGGTACAGCGCATCGTCCAGACCGGCAGCGTTTCCTTTGACGTGCCATGCGGCGCGCTGCGGAAAGACCGCGCCTATACGCAGATCGGCCCCATGCTCAAGGGATATCCGGCGGATACGCTGGAAGAGCACCTGTCCGACGAAGCACAGACATTTGCATGGAAGCCGTCCTGCCATGCGGCGGAGGATACGGCCCAGATCACGCTGGAAAACAGCTATGCGACTTGCCGGTTTCCTTATAACGCAACCGGATTTTTGTGCATGACGGTGGAATGCGCGCAGGCATGTACGGTTTATCTGCTGTTTGATGAGATTCTGACCGACGGAGACGTGGATTTCCTTCGGCTTACAAACTGCAACTGCTTTAAATACGATCTGGACGCCGGAACCCATCGAATCATGACGTTCGCCCCGTATACGATGATGTACCTGAAAATCGCCGCAAAGGGCGCCTGCCGGGTTTCGGAGGTGCGGATGCTCCAATATCAGCACCCGGCGCCGGAATTTCAGATTCGTCTTCCAGAACAGAAGCAGCTTCGGGAAATTGCCGACGCGGCGGTTCGCACATACCGGCAGAATGCGCTGGATTTGTTTATGGACTGCCCCTCCCGCGAGCGGGCCGGATGGCTTTGCGACAGCTTCTTTACCGCACGCACGGAGCATGCGCTGACCGGCCAATGCACAGTCGAAAAAGCATTTCTGGAGAACTTCCTGCTGGCCGAGCGATTTGCGCATCTCCCGGACGGCATGCTGCCGATGTGCTATCCGGCAGACCACTATGACGGGAACTTTATCCCGAACTGGGCCATGTGGTTTGTGCTGGAATTGGAGGAATATATCAAGCGCAGCGGAGACTGCACATTTGCGGAGCGTGCCAAATCGCGTGTTTATGGCCTGATTCAATATTTTGCGCCGTTTGAAAACGAATACGGCCTGCTGGAAAAGCTGGAAAAGTGGGTGTTCGTCGAGTGGTCCCGCGCAAATGATCCGGATGTTGTGCAGGATGTCAATTTCCCGACCAATATGCTGTATGCCAGAATGCTGCAGATCGCAGGAAGACTGTACGGCGATTCCGCGCTTCTGGAAAAATCCCAAAAGCTGCAGGAGACGATACGGCAGCGCTCCTTTAATGGCTTGTTCTTTACCGACAATGAACGGCGGACAGCACACGGTCTTGAAAACCCCGGGAATATAACCGAGGTCTGCCAGTATTACGCGTTTTTCATGGGCACTGCGGATAAGCGGATATACCCGGAACTGTGGCAGACGCTTGTGCAGAAGTTTGGGCCGCACCGGGCTGCGGATTGCTGCCCGGATGTTGCGCCGGCAAATGCGTTTATCGGGGATTATCTGCGGCTGGAACTTCTGTATCTGGATGGCCAGACGGAAAAGCTGCTGCAGGATCTGAAAGAATATTTTACGCCGATGGCTGAGAGGACAGGAACCCTGTGGGAGCATGATCAGCCGAGCGCCAGCTGCTGCCATGGGTTTGCGTCCCATGTTTTATACTGGTTGGCGAAGATCTACGGAACGGAGAAGACACAATATGCAGGCGCTTGACTTAAACAATATCACGCTGACAGGGGAACTGGCGTTCCGGTTGGGAAGAAACTATTCCCGGCTGGAGGATCCGATGTATCGCGCGGCAGAGATCTTCCAGGCAGACAAGCAGGGCTGGCCGGGCGACTGGGAGGGCCGGACGATTTTGGCCCTGTGCCTGCACGAGCGAATCTCCGGACGAAAAGCAGCGTTTTTGGACGAAATTCTGGAAGCGCTGGATACGCAGTGGAACGAACGCGGATATTTAAAAGGCATCTGTGCACCGGACGCCATCAATGAACAGCAGCTTTCCGGCCATAATTGGCTTCTCCGAGGCTTGCTGGAACTGTATATCAGCAGGGACGAAGAAAAATACGCAAAATGCGCAAAGCGGATCGTGGAAAATCTCTACCTGCCGTTGTTGGGAAGGTTTCCAACTTATCCGACCGCGCGGGAAAAACGCACGGCAAACGCGGAAGCAGCGGGGCATCTCGGGGACGAGATCATAGACGGCTGGCGGTTGTCCACGGACATTGGCTGTGCGTTTATTTCCATGGATGCGCTGGCGCAGTACGAGACGCTGTTTGCAGATACGCGCGTGCGTGCGCTGTTGTCGGAAATGATCGCGGCATTCCGGCAGATCGACGTGGAAAAAAGTTCCCTGCAGACACATGCGACGCTCTCCGCGCTGCGCGGGATCCTGCGCTTGTGTGAGGCGGAGCCGGATGAGGAACTGCTCGCGTTTGCAAAAGAAGTGTTCGCACACTATGTGCAGTACGGAATGACCGCAAATTACGCAAATTATAACTGGTTTGGGCGGCCATACTGGACAGAACCCTGTGCGATTGTCGATTCTTATATGGCCTCCATGGCGCTGTTCCGCTTGACACAGCAGAGCGAGTATGCGGTACTGGCAAACAGGATTTATTACAATGCGCTGCTTGCTTCTCAGCGGCCGAACGGCGGCTTCGGTTGTGATTTGTGCAGCGGAACGGAGCAGAGCGGCAGGTTTGTGCAGGCTAATACGGACGTCTATGAAGCGTGGTGGTGCTGCTCCATGCGCGGAGCAGAGGGCCTTTGCAGCGCAGCGGCAAACAGCATTCTGACGGAAGACGGCCAGATCTGGTTCGTGCATTACCTGCCGGGACATTTCCACACAGAACAGGCGGACATCGATGTAAAGACCAACTATCCGCACGAAAACAGGGTGCAACTTTCCCTGCGCGGTATACGGAGAGAATTGCAGCTGCATCTGTACATCCCGCAGGGGACAAAAGACGTGTCCGTTCAGATCAACGGGCAGCCACAGCGCGTGCAGCTGTCTGACTTCCTGCGTATTTCTGTATGCGAAGATGCAGAACTGGAACTGTCCTTCTCGCTGTCGCCAAGAAGCGTACCGGCAGGCGGATTCTTCACGGCAAAGCGCGCACAAATGACAATGCAGGGCGATCAGATTCTCAGCAAAGATGCGGACAGAAAGCTTGGCTTCCTCGCAGACCGCATTTATACAGAGCGCGACCAGCAATGCAGGGCCGAAATTCTGGATTTGCGGCCATAAGCATACAGAAGGCCTATCCGGATACATCTGAATAGAATCAGCATGGGCGCCAGCGAAAGCTGGCGCCCATGTGCGTTCTGAATACAGTGGATATGCGCTTCTTAGAGAAGCGTCAGTCTGTCAAAAAACTATTGTTTTCCTATTTTGTGTAGG
>ULVQ01092430.1_pt1 | contig 12841 bp, 7 predicted proteins | sample 1959591 | NCBI WGS metagenome assembly ULVQ01 (sample SAMEA4835790, study PRJEB28245) | human gut metagenome | biome: gut microbiome; material: fecal sample | place: Denmark | collected 2008
CAACCGGTGATTTCAACTGGAGATTATATATATCAACAAGAGATTATTTAATTAACACTTGACAAAATACGCATAGCGTATATAATGTTGTTATACGCTAAAATTATTGGAAGGTGGCAATATGAAAGGATATGAATTATTAAAAGAAGCTCGTAGATTATCCGGAATGAAGCAGAAGGATATGGCGAAGTATTTTTACATGCCATATCGAACTTACCAAGACTGGGAACTTGGAAATAGGGTTATTCCAGAATACATACTTCGTTTGGTACTCTATAAGCTTGAAATGGAAAAGATCATTCCATCCGGTCTTTTAGAAAGCATGGATGAGAAATAGTCTGTTGTTGATGTATAAGTCAAACAAGGAACAAATGATTTGTTCTATGTGACTAACATCGATGCTTGCTTTTTCATTATCTGGCATTGTTGGCATTATGCAGGAAATAAAGAGCAGATGTTGAATGATGATTTATTACGAGGTGATTCTATGGGAGAAAAGACGAAAGAAAAACAGGAAGTCAGAATATCTGAAAAATTGTTATTGTCGATTAATGAGGCAAATGCTTTAAGCGGAATTGGACAGAATAAGCTCAGAGAGCTTACACTAGATCCACGCTGCCCATTTGTTTTATTTGTTGGTAGAAAGCGTTTGATAAAAAGGAAAGCTTTTGAAGCCTTCATTGACAAGGAACTGGAGATATAGCTACCGGGTTCTTTGTGGACAAAGAAGAGTGAATATGGTACAATACAATGTGCTGTATTGAGCTTTTCTTTGGATAAAAGGAGGCTTATACATGGGACAAGACCTGAAAGGTCGTGAACTTGGAGTTGGAATTGCTCAAAGGAAAGATGGGCGTTATACTGCAAGATTCGTTGACAAGAGAGGTAAGAGAAAACAGAAGTATTTCAAAAAACTTCAAGAGTGTCGTCGATGGCTGGCAGAAGCAGCGTATATAGATCGGAATTCTGATCTATCTGCCGGTGATAGTATGACAGTGGATGCGTGGTTTGATTATTTCTTAAATAGTGTAAAAGGTCCTACTATTCGACCGAACACACGGAGAAATTACACAGAACGATATGAAAACAATATCAAAGATCATATCGGAAGGATGCATTTAGCAGATGTAAAACCAATACATTGTCAACAGATTTTGAATGAGATGGCACCTCAATATGCTGAAAGTACAATCTATCAGTGCAGGGTTACCCTATATACTTTGTTTGAAGCCGCAGTTGAAAATGATATATTATTGCGAAATCCTGTTAAAAAAACAGTGAAGATTCCCCAAAGTAAGAAGCCTAAGAAACGAAGAGTTCTTACGGTAGAGGAACAAAAACGGTTTCTGGATGTTGCATATGGGACAAGCAATTATAATCAATTTGCCTTTTTGCTGCAGACAGGACTTCGAACCGGAGAGATGATTGGGCTGAAGTGGTCTGATATTGATTTTAAGAAGGGTGTGATCCGTATTGAGAGAAGTATGGAATACAGACATGCTACTGGAGAGTGGCGTATAGGTCCGCCAAAGAGCAAAAGCGGTTACAGGGAAATTCCTATGACGGCTGAGTGCATCAGAATCTTGGAGTGTCAAAAGATGAAGATGTTTTCTTTGAAAGATGTTGATCCACAGTATAAAGAATTTGTTTTCCTCTGCAGAAAAGGGGAACCGACCAAAAATTCTGCTTATGATACTTCGTTGTTTAAATTAGCACAAAAAGCAGGGATGGACTCTTTCTCAATGCATACGCTTCGTCATACATATGCTACCAGATGTATTGAGGCAGGAATGCGACCTAAGACGCTGCAGATGCTTCTGGGTCATTCGAACATTGGCATTACAATGAATTTGTATGTCCATTTGACGGATGATGAAAAGAAGAAAGAAGTAGAAAAAGTTGAAAGAATGCTGAAAATGGTGTAAACGCTTGCCGCAGTTACGCTGAAACACCATAAAATAAAGGATTAATAAAGAAAGGAAAGATAGAAAATGAAACTAGGAATTGTAGGACTTCCCAACGTAGGAAAAAGTACACTTTTTAACTCACTCACAAAGGCCGGTGCAGCAGAGGCCGCCAACTACCCATTCTGTACGATTGAACCAAATGTTGGTATCGTACCTGTTCCGGACAAGCGTCTGGATGTTTTGGCAGAAATGCACCAGTCAGCAAAGGTAGTTCATGCAACGATTGAGTTTGTAGATATCGCAGGTCTGGTAAAGGGTGCATCCAAAGGGGAGGGACTTGGTAATCAGTTCCTTGCCAATATCCGTGAGGTTGATGCCATCGTTCATGTGGTACGTTGTTTTGATGATTCCAATATTGTGCATGTAGATGGAAGTGTTGATCCGGTCCGTGATATTGAGACGATCAATTTGGAACTGCTGTTCTCAGATATGGAGATTTTGGAAAGACGTTATGCAAAGCTGGTGAAGAGTGTCAAGAATGATAAGACTCTCGTGAAAGAGACAGAGTTGGTGGAGAAGCTCAAGAAGCATATGGAAGATGGTAACCTGGCGAAGACCTATGAGCCGGAGGATGATGACGAGAAAGCACTGCTGGAAAGCTTTAATCTGCTGACATACAAGCCGACAATTTATGCGGCAAACGTATCTGAGGACGATCTGGCGGATGATGCCGCTTCTAATGACTATGTAGCAAAGGTTCGTGAGTTTGCAAAGCAGGAAGGCTCAGAGGTATTTGTGATCTGTGCACAGATCGAGCAGGAGATTGCGGAGCTGGAGGATGATGAAAAGAAAGAATTCCTTGAGGACCTTGGTCTTTCCGAGTCAGGCTTAGACAAGCTGATCTCTGCAAGCTACAATCTGCTGGGACTGATCAGTTATCTGACGACCGGACCAGATGAGAGCCGTGCATGGACTATTGAGAGAGGCACAAAGGCTCCTCAGGCAGCAGGAAAGATTCATACAGACTTTGAACGCGGTTTTATCCGTGCAGAGGTTGTAAGCTATGACAATCTGGTGGAGCAGGGAAGCATGAATGCCGCCAAGGAAAAGGGGCTTGTCCGTTCCGAGGGAAAAGACTACGTCGTACAGGACGGCGATGTTGTATTATTCCGTTTTAATGTGTAAAACGATTTAGAGCCACATAGAAATCAGCGAAAGAAACTATTTCAAACTTGTTTGAAAAGTAGTTTCTTTCGTTGATTTCATGAGGGGTCAATTCCCTCAACCGCAGACAAAAGCTGCAAAGCAGCGAGAGCCTGCGTTAGCAGGCGGGTCTGCGGTATGTGGCTCTGAATCATATATGGACGAATAAATAAAGACTGACAGGTTTGCTGACAAAGTAAATAAAGAAGGGAGAAATTAAGATGGCTTCGGATATTCGATTCCCCCATCTGGGGATAGAGATTGCATCACTGGGCAAGGGCATTACCATTGGCGGTTTCACCATTGCATTTTATGGAATGATCATTGCATTCGGCATGGTGATGGGATATCTGATGACAGCATTTCAGGCGAAGCGCACCGGGCAGGAACCGGATCTTTATCTGGATCTAGCACTGTGGGACATTGTATTTGCTGTGATCGGTGCGAGAATATATTACGTTGTATTCAGTTGGGACTACTATAAGGATAATTTGTTACAGATATTCAATACCCGTGGCGGAGGCTTGGCGATTTACGGTGGTGTGATCGCCGGTGTGATCACAACCATTATCTTCGGGAAGGTTCGGAAGCAGAATTTCTTTCAGCTTCTGGATACCGCCTGTGTTGGACTGATCACAGGGCAGATTATTGGCCGCTGGGGCAATTTCTGCAATAGGGAAGCATTTGGCGGATATACCAATGGTCTGTTTGCGATGCAGCTCAAAGAGAGTGACGTGGCATCCTCCAATCTGACCCACGCTGTGTTGAAGCATATTGTAGAAATTGACGGAACCAGATACATTCAGGTTCATCCGACATTTCTTTATGAATCTCTTTGGAATGTTGGTGTGCTGGTTGTATTACTGCTTTTTACAAAACATCGCAAATACAATGGTCAGATCTTTTTGATCTATCTGCTGGGGTATGGTCTGGGCAGAGTATGGATCGAGGGTCTGCGGACAGATCAGCTGCTCTTTTTCGGCACAGGTGTTGCTGTTTCCCAGGTGCTTTCCGGAGTACTGGTAGTGGTATCGGCAGGAATCCTGATCTATCAGTATGTGAAAGGACGGCAGGAGAAAAAGACTGTCTGATAAAGGATACAAGCGGGTGTGCAGTGGTTAGAATAAAATGAACACACAAAACAATATAAATAATTAAAAACAGAGAGGAATATGAACCGGTTTCATATCCCTCTCTATTTTGTATGATAAATTTCAGCGTATCCGTCATTTTATAAAACAGGATCAATGATTCGATGAATTAATCCTCATCTTCATTCTGTACAGACAGAAGCTGTCTCTTGCGGGCCATTTCATCACTGTCCAGATACTCGTCGTAGGTGGAAATCTTATCGATCAGTCCGCCTGGAGTGATCTCCATGATACGGTTGGCGATCGTCTGGATAAACTGGTGATCCTGCGAGGTGAAGAGTACCACGCCCGGGAATTTGATCAGCCCATTATTTAATGCCGTGATCGACTCCATATCCAGATGGTTGGTTGGCTCATCCATGATCAGAATGTTGGATGCGAGGATCATCATCTTGGACAGCATAACACGGACACGCTCACCACCGGAAAGGACATTTACTTTCTTGACACCGTCCTCGCCAGGGAAAAGCATACGGCCAAGGAAACCACGTACATAGGTCGGATCCTTCTCCGGAGAGAAAGGCATCAGCCAGTCAACGATCGTGTCATCACTGGCGAAAAGCTCCGTGTTGTCCTTCGGAAAGTAGGAGAAGCTTGTGGTCACGCCCCACTTGTAAGATCCTTCATCCGGTTCCATTTCTCCGGCAAGGATTTGGAACAGGGTAGTAGCGGCAATCGTATTGCTTCCCACGAAAGCAACTTTATCTTCGCGGCCGATGATAAAGGAAATATCATCCAGAACCTTTACTCCGTCAATGGTCTTGGAAAGATGCTCTACGGTAAGAACCTCATTACCGATCTCACGCTCCGGGCGGAAATCAATATAAGGATATTTACGGCTGGAAGGTTTCATATCGTCCAGCTCAATTTTTTCCAAGGCACGTTTTCTTGAGGTCGCCTGCTTCGACTTGGAAGCGTTGGCGCTGAATCGCTGGATAAATTCCTGCAGCTCCTTGATCTTTTCCTCTTTCTTCTTATTTGCTTCCTTCATCTGCTTGATCATCAACTGGCTTGACTCATACCAGAAGTCGTAGTTTCCGGCATAAAGCTGGATTTTGGCATAATCAATATCTGCAATATGGGTGCAGACCTTGTTCAGAAAATAACGGTCATGGGATACCACGATCACGGTATTGTCAAAATCAATCAGGAAATCCTCCAGCCAGCGGATCGCTTCCAGATCCAGGTGGTTGGTCGGCTCGTCAAGCAGGAGAATGTCCGGATTACCAAAAAGTGCCTGTGCCAAAAGGATTTTAACCTTCTCATTTGCAGGCAGCTCGCTCATCATCATAGAATGTGTCTCGGTAGGTACGCCAAGTCCGTTCAGGAGAGTAGCAGCATCAGACTCCGCTTCCCATCCGTTCATGGTCGCAAATTCCTCCTCAAGCTCAGCGGCACGGATACCGTCCTCATCGCTGAAATCCGGTTTTGCGTAAATCTCATCCTTTTCCTTCATGATCTGGTAAAGACGTTCATTTCCCATGATAACGGTATCCAGCACAGAATACGCATCATACTGGAAGTGATCCTGCTTCAGGAAAGAAAGACGCTGTCCCGGTGTGATAATGACATCACCCTTTGACGGCTCGATCTCGCCGTTCAAGATTTTCAGAAAAGTAGATTTACCAGCACCGTTGGCACCGATCAGTCCATAACAGTTGCCTTCGGTAAACTTGATATTTACATCCTCAAAGAGGGCCTTTTTGCCAAGACGTAATGTGACATTGCTTGCTTGTATCATCGAAATCCTCCATTCGTGCTCAAATTCATGAATTACATGTGATGCTGTGAACTGACTCATGCATCATCTTATTAGGTGTACTTTCCTATAATAAGGCATACACCTTTCTATTTTACAGAAAACTGGCGTTTTTGCAAGAGGGAAATGAAATTTACCTAATTTGTTTAAACAAGAAAATCATTCCACAAAGTATCCAAAAGCCTAATGTAATGAATTGACATGTTTTAAATCTGTAGGGGATAAATTTTAATGTTATGGTATGTTTACCGGCAGGGGTAGGTACCAGTAAGTTTGTATCATATGGGTTTAAAGTCTTAACTTCCTTTCCATCAACGTAAGCGTGCCAGTTTTTACTATATCCTAAACTGTAGATTGTGTAGCCACTTTTTTTGTAATTGGATGTTCCTGTAATTGTATCGTTTGAGATACGGATATCAGTCAGTTGATTTTGATGGATAACATCCAGCATTTTTTGTGCGTCTTCTTTGTTATAGAGTAGTATATTATACTTGTTATCATTTAAAATCAGCTCATTCGGCAGATTAATGGTCAGACTGTTTTGACCAGAGTGTAGTTTGCCAAGAGATGACATGCCATAAGCAGAAAGATAGTAATAGGCGTCTTTTGATGCAGTATAGTTAATATGCATTTTTACCTGACCGGAACGTAAGTCGGAATTTGTTAATCTGTTAAGAATAGAATATCCCTTTTCCGGAGAGATTTGTCTGCCGGCTGCATCCGTGAAATAAAAGGAGTTTTCAGCAGAACGATCCGTGTTATAATCAATCACTCCATAATGGTATACAGAGGTTTCACTTGTGCAGTAGAGTTTGGACAGTTGATTCAAATAGGAACTTAATTCTAAGGAATCCAATGTCTGTTCTACTGCTTCTGACGGGTAATAAAATCCTAAAGCACAGTAATTTGGATTTTCAAATACATAATATGTGTTTTGCCAGATGCCAAGATATTTATAATTGGTGAGATCATAAATAGCGTGTTCGGTAACAATTGGTAACATAATATAACGACAATTGCTTATGGCAGTATACAGAGGGGAGGAGGAGTATTCGGAATACATTGTATTTGTGGTTGCATTAAAGCCATATTGCTGAGCCAAAGTAAGCTGGTTAAGATCCAGGCAGGTACCAAAACTGTTAATGCAGCCGGTATTATAATATTGTCCCTGATTAAATACACGCATTGCAGGATAAAGGCTGCGGCTGTAAGTGCCATCAGATCGCATTTCCTGATAAATATTTTGAGCAGATTCATAGTCATTATATTGCTGAAGGGCAGTATAGTTCCAGGTATTTGCCGTATAGATTGTGTTGGAAGAAAGCTCCAGCAATGCTACGGCAACAAAAATATAATAAAATCTGCGTATGGACAGAGAGTGGAGTCTTACCTGACAATGTAAAAAAACATATATCATAAATGCAGCCAGAGTCCATAGCAGGGAATGATCCATAACTTCTGAACGGAATATACCGCAGAGGATGAAAAAGACAGTCCAGCCAAGTATAACAGGTTGGAGTTTTCGCAAAGATAATTTCGGTAACAATGCGAAACCATCATATGCAATTTCTGCCAGAAGGAATATCAGAAGAAATACATAACGGTTCGGACAGTTTGACTGATAATGCAGACCATTCCAAAGATAAGAAAGTACCTGACCGTTATAGCTGACAGAGAGAATGACGATTGGGATCAGATATCTTAACTTGTCGGCAAGAGTCGTTTTTTTGTACAGGAAATAAACACTCGCCAGAAGGAGTGTGAAAATACCACAGTACAGACTAATATTACCGGGATCAAGGCTCGTTGCGTCGGTAGGGGTGAATATCATTAATTTACGCCATTGTGCCCAGAAACTGCCATGAAATCCCAAAGCCGGAAAGACATGATCTGTTGTGGAATAGCCGCTGCCCTGATATGACGTTAAAGTACGGTATACAACAATAAATCCACAGCCTCCTCCCAATAATGAGGCGATTCCAAAACGGACACCACGGCGGACAAAATCTTTAAGACCTTGAAAACGGTATGTGAAAAAGTAAATGACCAGAAAAATGCAGATAAACATTGCTAACTGTATTTCGGCGAGAATACATATCCCAAGTAAAGCGGAATATGCCAGGATCTTTTTCTTTTCCATGAGGTTATCCATTGCAAGCATGACAAGAGGAAAAAGCATCAAAACAAGATACCAGGTAGGGTAATTCCGGCTGGCAAGTATATAAGCATTTAAGGCATATATGCATGCAGGAAGCAGGAGACGGAAGTCTCTGCAGTTTATGGCCGTGTGTTTGCTGCGATGTGTCATATAGATCGTCATATTAAGTCCACAAAGACCCAGGCAGAAAGCAAGCATAAATTCCATGGCAGGAATCACCATTGTCAAAGGAAGAAAATGATACAGCTTTGATAGCAGATAGATGGAATAGGAAAAGGTAAGATCTGTTCCAAATCCAATATTCATGGACAGATACTGATTGCCGTTCTGATATTTATAGTATTGATCTAAAAATGCGGGGATGGTGCTTACAGTACCGTCAGCGTCAAATATAGAATTTGCCCCAAACGGAAGGGCATCCCCAACGACCATTGTAATCACAAATAGTAGAAAAGGTATAAAAAAGGAAAAAATATACACATAATTTGTTTTTAAAAATATGTCTAAGGTATGAAGGAAACTTATATGGCTGCTTTGTGTTTTTAACTTATATAAACTTTGATACAGCTCTTCTCGTTTATCATACAGGAAAAGCATAGAAAAAAGCATAACAAATAAAAAGGTAATTCCAATCCCTGCATAATCATATAGCAGATAGGAGCTGCTTTTGGCGGAGTTATTATCTGATATCTGATTTATGGTTTTTTCGAGTTTCTTGTATACAGTATTATCCATCTGATACAAAAGAATTTGAAAATTGGTTGAGCCACCTTTGTTTGTTACAATTGGAACGTAATCCTTTGCTTTGCCGGAACATATACGCTGGTTTAGATTTAAAAAATTTCCGGATATATTGTCAGTTTGATAAATATTATTGGTGGTTTTGGCTTTTAATGAAATTGTAAAGTCGACATAGCATTCCGTTAGAGCTGAGGAGTCCAATGCATATATATTGTAGATATGATTGCCTTCCTCAGTGATATCATATGTTTGAGATGGACTGAACTGAATGGTGTACTTGCATGGTGTGAAAAGAGTTCCGGATATTCCAAGTTTTTGGCATTTTGCATTGAAAATCTGAAAATCGTCGGGAAACAGTGTTCCGCAGTATTTTTTCTTTTCTTTATCGGAAAGTTTTATGTTGGACAACATATATTGTAATATATCGGAAGTATCTGATGGTGTGTTTTTGGAAACAAATGTATCATATTGTTTCTTTGTAAGAGTATCATCGGAGTTTTCTGTGGATTTTTCATGACGGGAAGAATCGGCGGAAGGAGTCTTTGTCGTGGAAAGGACAAAGGATGTTTCCAGCGAAGAGTTTGTATTATAAAGATCACGATTGATACTGATATATTCGTTAATTCCGAGCTCACTAATACAAAGGATCAGGAGTAAGAGACAGATTTTTGGGTTCTTACACGCCCGGGTAAGAAGAAAACTGTATATGATCACAAGGACTGGCATTAATATCAGGATGGGGAGAATGAAGTTGTGCTCTCCCCACAACAATGAAATACTCCAGCAACAGAGAAATACTGCAAAAGCGTGGATGAAATCGGCAGTTGTTGTCTGTTCTATATTTTCGACAGCCTGCATGCCAAGATACAGCATCCAGAATATCAGAATAAAGGAAGCCTTTAGTGTCGAATGATATGTAATGTGAAACAGATTGAAAATATAATATACAGGAGAAAATTCCAACATCGTCAAGAGAACAATTGTGTAAATCCCGGCAAAGACCTTTTTACGAAAAGAAATTTTTTTCATCACAAAAAAAACGAAAAAACAAAGGAGCGGGAGAAGACCAAAGTAAAGATCCATGCGGTTAGATGTACCAGACAAGAGACGGGAAGCGGTTACGCCCGGCAGAAAACGTCCGGCAAAGATTGCAGGAAGATAGGAAGTAGAAAATCCGTTATAGTTATAGTCTTTATGTTCGGCAATGTAAGGTGCAATATAAAATGCAATTCTTGCAGCACCTAATCCGAAAGCAAAAATAAAAGTGCCGGTAAAATGAAGAAAATTTCCCACATTAAGCTGGCGTTTCAAAGCCAAAGTCAGCATGGCAAGCACAAAAAGAAGAAGTGTGATCTGTATGCCTGTTTCCGGCTGTAAATAGAGCATAAAGGTACAGGAAAGGATAAAAGGCAAAAAACGAGAGTTTACCAGCATATTTTCGAAGGTATAAAAAATAACCGGGAAAATGGCATATAACAGCAGGGAGGAGATGGATGTCTCCTGCAGGAGTCCATATGCACAAAAGCTGTATGCTGTAGTGAACAGAAGAATTTGCCAGAAATGCTGCAGACCAATAACCGGTGAATGTTTCAAAAAGAAATACAGACATCCTCCGGCAAGCATTAAAAAAGGAAGTGTATGCCAGGGGAGAAATACGGTGAAACAGGTTCCAAAGGATAATGTATAAAGTAATTTAATCAATAGAAAGAGACCGGCAGGGATACCGCAGATCATAAAATATTCTTTCCAGTGGATATCTGGATGTGTAGAAGTATTTTTGTTATTTTTTCGCATTATTTCATATATCCTCCTATATATGTAGTCTTGGCTTGATAACTGATTTTTGATTGAGTAAAAATCTCATTATAATATATCATTCGTTCCGGTTTCTTTCAAGGTATGATATAATAACTCTGTATTTTAATTTAAAAAGGTCTGGTTACGATTATGAAGAGAAAATGTGACGCAGTGTTAAGCGTGCTGATTACGGTGCCGATAGTACTTTTATATTGGAAATATGCGGTGACAGGGCAAAAGGGAGATATCCTTTCTATGGCAGACAGTGGAAATGTCATATGTTATATCATGATGATAATTCTATTTCTGGCTGCTTATTTCAGCTCGTTCTATATTATGGAGAGAGTGTCTTATCAAACGCTGATTCCATATACAACGGGAAGATTGCTTTTTATGGCTTTGTTCTTGCTGTTACTGTGTGGCACATATTCGTTGTGGGAGAAAGTGTTGGCACAGTATGTTGGGATACCGTGGCTGACAGGTGGTGTGTCTGCCGGGGCAATGCTGCTGACACTGGCAATTTGTTATATGCTGCATTGGCATAGAGAAAAGAGAAAATTTTCATGGAAAAGGATAGTTACTTTTGGTGCGATTTTATGGGGAGTGGCAGCGGCAGCTTTCAATACATATAGTGCAGTAGATGTTTACAAACAATATAATCTGCATCATACATCGGCATATATTGATTCTATTTATAATGTTCTGAGGGGAATTCCGTTTCAGGGGGGGTTGACAGAACAATATGGGCATTATGGGTTGTTTTTCCTGCCGTTTCGTCTGACAGGCATAAATACAAAAATGATTGGAATGATCATGGGAATATTGTCGGCAGCTGTGTTTACACTTTGTATGACCGCATTCTGCCGGGTGATCCGCTCGGAAATCATGTGTATTCTGGTGGTCATTAGTGCAACGATGCTGCATGTATCTTATATGGCAGAACGGATATACTGGCAGACATTTCCACATAGATTGCTGTTTCCTGCGTTGACGCTTTTTTTTGTGTCACTGTATGTTCAAAAAGGACTGACCGTCAGGCGTTATATTATTACCAGCAGTGTGATGATGCTGGGAGTATTGTGGAATTTGGAATCAGGGGTGGTATGTACGCTAGCATGGTGCACTTATGTGGCATGGGATTATATTCATAACATGCACGAGATCAGGTGGCAGGCGGTAATGAAAATGATCCTGGTATTGGTGGGAGAAATTATGTTTTCTTTTATGGGAGCGTTTGCTATTGTACAAATATACAATCTGCTTTGCGGAGGCAGATGTATTTCTCTTATAAAATTTATCGGGGCAGTTGTGGATGTCTCCTATATGAAATCATTGACGACGCCGTTATACTGGGGCAATTATATATATATCCATAAAATGCTGTTTTTTTTGTTCTGCTTTGCAATTGCTGTATTACAAATAAAATCTTTAAAAGAAAGAGAAAAATATGAAAGAGTTACTGTTATGCTGCTGATTACGATACTTGGACTGGGGATGATGACTTATTTTATAAACAGGCCGGAGGCAGGGGAGCGGATTATTGACCTGTTTGCCATTTTGTTATTTGGATTTTGGGGAGAGGAGGCAGGTGCTGTTTGGGAGTGTACCGATAAATCATCAAAGGTGTCATTATATAAGATCTGCAGGATATTGATTGGGCTATATGCGGTTATGCTGCTTTTGGTTTGTGCGGGAGCAGGAGGTCAATGTTATCATAATATGAAAGAGAAGATACAGAAAGATGCTTATGATTACGAGGATTTCCGGAAATTTACAGCAGAGATACGAAAAGAGATTCCGAAGGACACATGGGCGAAAGGAGAAGGATCAACTGCTATTTATATGGAATTGGGCTGGGACAAAAAGACGCGGGATTTTGATGATTTCACCAGCGAGGATCAGAAAACGATTTCCGAACAAAGCAATATATTGATCACAGAAGCTTATTATGATAATGTACCGGAAGGATTTCGGCTTATTCGGGAATATTCTTATCATGGAATTGTATATGGATATTATTGCAGACAATGACAGGAAGCAGTATGATAGTGGAAAACAAATTGCAGATGCAGCAGAGAAGGTTAATAACTCAAACTTCCCACACCAGAAAACAAATTGTGCCCAG
>ULVQ01023111.1_pt1 | contig 12832 bp, 9 predicted proteins | sample 1959591 | NCBI WGS metagenome assembly ULVQ01 (sample SAMEA4835790, study PRJEB28245) | human gut metagenome | biome: gut microbiome; material: fecal sample | place: Denmark | collected 2008
GGGCAGCTTCCGTCCCTTCTAATGTTGCTTTTGAAAAGCACGATTTTTGTCCTTGCCATGTTGTTGTTTTTCTTTTTAAGTTATATGGCCGACGAAATTATTTTATACTTTACATAAGGCTAAAGTATAGAGCTTCACTCTCGCTCAATGCAAAGATAGATAATTCCGATGATTAAAACTACATCATTGCAATGACTCAACAAGGAAGGTTCCTTAAAACATTGCGAAATTGGGACAGACTTTAACCTACATTAACTTTGCAATCTATTTGCATCCCACTTGTTCGTCCTGCTTTTTGATTAAGGTTCGATTAAGGTTTGATTAAGGTTTCGGGATGATTAGACGCTTTTTATTGCTATAAGTCGGGACTTTTTGCATATATTTTGCACTGAATAGGATACCAAACAGCCCCCGAAACAGACTTGGTATTATTTAGAATATTGTCTAAATAGCAGTTTTCGATACAACCATATTTCATTAATAACAAGATATATACGATAATTATAGAAGATGTTCACTTGTATTTTTACAGCGATTTATTTGCAGATTAAAAATAAAGCACTACTTTTGCATCCGCAATTCGGGATGTAGCTCAGCCCGGTAGAGTACGCGTCTGGGGGGCGTGTGGTCGCAAGTTCGAATCTTGTCATCCCGACTGTTGAGCATTGAGGAGTTAAGTCTAAAACTTAGCTCCTTATTTTTTTACATTAACTCAATGTCCGATATTCATTCGGAGAACATCCTACAACTCTTTTGAAAGCCTTGCTGAAATACTGTGGATATTGATATCCTAAGGCATAAGCAACGTCACCGACAGATTTAGCGGGGTCAGTAAGCAACTCTTTTGCCCTATCCATTGTTTTGGTTAATATATATTCTTGCGCAGAAACACCAGTCTCCTTTTTAATCAAGTCTCCGAAATAATTTGCAGACAGGTTCAGTTGGTCTGCACAATAAGCCACAGTCAGCGTACCCCGCTCAGCGGGTTTATCCGATACGAAATAGTCGTTCAGCAATGCTTCAAAAGAGCCGAGCATGCCCTTGTTCTCCTTTTTACGGGTAGTAAACTGTCTATCATAGAAACGAATGCAATAGTTGAGCAGCAGCTCGATGGCAGAAGCGATAATCAGGTTAGTGTGACGATCTGCCTGGTTGTATGTTTCCTCGTCAATCTTTGTCAAACAATCAATGATGGTCTGTTGCTCTTGTTTGGATAGATGCAATGCTTCGTTAGCGGCGTATGAGAAAAACGTATAATCCTGCATATGCCGACCGAGCGGCGTACCGCGTAGCAGGTCGGGATGGAACAACAGACACCATCCGGAACCGGTAAAAGTCGACCCGTCGGCTTCATGCCCGAATACTTGCCCCGGAGCGATAAACACCAGCGTGTTCTCCTGAAAATCGTAAGAGCGACGACCGTAGGTCAAATCGTCCGTACATCGTAGTTCTTTCAGAAAAATCACATACATCCCCACGTGCTTGCGTGCATGGGGTACGGGGTGCGGCATACGGCTTCCCTCTATGACACTGACCAGAGGATGCCTTGTTTCCACACCCATATAGTCATTGTACTCCTTTATCGTTTTCAGTTGCATAACCTTCTCCATAACAGTCCATTTCAGTGGTTTCTATGCAAATGTAGAAAATATCTTCAGGTTATCTCTCCAATCAGTAAAAATTATCCTTTAAACCGTAATTCATGACCGGTCGAAGTGGAAAATCCAGCCTAATTTTGCAGCAAGTAAAACTTGATACATAATAATAAAGATTATGAAACTAAAAATGAGAATTATGACAACGCTACTCGGACTTGTCTTTGGATGCGGCATCGCAGCTTCGCAAACACCGAGAGCAGAACAAACCATGAACAGTAAACGACAATACATCGCAGAGGTCGCAGCCCTTACAAGCATGGGGCACCTCGACCAATTAAGAACAGTCCTTATCGGTGGACTGAATAGCGGTATCACCGTCAGCGAGCTTAAAGAAGTTATGGTCCATTCCTACGCCTATTGTGGTTTTCCGCGTGCCCTGCGCGGACTGCAAACATTGGTTGCGGTACTTGACGAGCGTAAGGCAAAAGGCATCAGAGACAACCAGGGGCGCGAAGCGTCACCGATAACCGATACCCGCAGCAAATACGAACGCGGACGTGACATTCTTGCAGAGATTTCGGGCACCCCGGCAGATGCGCCGAAAGCCAACTATGCCGTCCTGGCCCCGGAAATCGAAGTATTCCTTAAAGAACATCTCTTTGCCGAGCTTTTCGAGCGGGACGTGCTGACCTATGCCGAACGGGAACTGGCAACCGTTGCCATAATAGCTTCTTTGGGCAAAGGCGTGGAACCGATGCTGAAAGGGCACATGGGTATTGCGCTGAATGTAGGCGTAACACCGGACGAATTACGCGGTGTGCTGGCTATCATTGAAAAGAATATCGGACGTAGCGAAGCCGATAATGGCAAACAAGTATTGAACGAATTATTGCAAAGCAAAGGGTTGACTATCAAACCGGAAACCCCGATTGTAGCAGTGGAGAATGACGTGAAGAAACAGAAAGTGACATTCCACAACCGTTTTTTGATTGATATAGTTGGCGACCTCTATTTCCCTGCAGACTATGATGCCACAAAGAAATATGCCGCCATCATCGTCGGTCATCCCTTTGGTGGCGTCAAAGAACAGACTTCGGGACTCCATGCCCGTAAGTTGGCGGAACTCGGCTATGTGGCATTAGCCTTCGATGCGTCCTATTATGGCGAGAGTGGCGGTTATCCGCGTCGTATGGAATCGCCCGAAGTGCGGGTAGAAGACTTCAGTGCGGCAGTCGATTTCCTCACGAACCATCCGGCTGTCTATGCTGATAAGATAGGAGTAATCGGCATCTGTGGCGGAGGCTGCTACTCTGTCAGTGCTACGCAGATAGACCATCGCATCAAGGCACTTGCCACCATCAGTATGTACGACATGGGCCGCGCCCGCCGTCAGGGTGTAGGCGACTCGCAGACTTACGAACAGCGTATGGCTATCCTTGATGAAATCGGCCGCCAGCGTACGATGGAATATGGTGGGGCTGTACGCAAGGATATCCGTGCCCTGCCCGAAAAAGTGGATGAGAACACACCGAAGTTTGCCATCGACTTCCTCGATTATTACGACAATCCACAACGCGGTCAGCATCCCAACTCTACGGGCTATTACTCCTACACGAGCCTCGCACCGATGATGAACTTCTTCCCCTTTGCGCAAATCGAGACTATATCGCCACGTCCTATGCTTTTCATAGTGGGAGAAAATGCAGTATCGAAATATTTTTCTGAGGACGCATACGCGAAAGCCGCCGAACCGAAAGAACTGTTTGTCGTACCCGGAGCTACGCACGTGGATTTATACGACCAGCCGAAATATCTGAAAATCACGCTTCCCAAACTGGACTCTTTCTTTAAACAACATTTAAAATAACTCTTCAAGATGAAAAAGATGACTTACTTATTTCTACTGGCTGCAACACTTGGTGCTTGCAGTCCGAAACCGGAAAACAAGATTGAAACACCCCCAAAAGCATCAGCCTCTCTCTTTCCCCAAGGAGATGCCATCGAGGGCAGCAATTTCAACGGAACGGCATACCTCCAACGGCTGATGACCGACAGTGAAACATTCGATGTGGTAGTCTCCGACGTGATATTCGAGCCGAAAGCCCGAAACAGCTGGCATTCGCATCCGGGCGGACAGATTCTGATTGCCACCGCCGGAAAAGGTTACTATCAGGAAAAGGGGAAGCCTATACAAGTGTTGAATCCCGGCGATGTAGTCGCTATTCCGGCAGATGTGGTGCATTGGCACGGAGCGGCTCCCGACAGCGGATTCACGCATATAGCTATCAATACAAAAGTTCATTTGGGTGCTACACAGTGGTATGAACCTGTAAGCGATGAAGAATACATTAATCAATAAATATCTAAAAACAACTCGAATATGAAAAAGTTACTTCTTATTCCGCTCTTGCTCCTCTCTCCAACGACAATGGCAGCATGCTCTACCACCGACGACACTCCCGATACTCCATCCGGAAACGGCAATATGCTTGTGCTCTACTTTTCTGCCGAAGGACACACCCAGGCCATTGCCGAACGTATCGTGAAACTTACAGGCGCAGATATCCATCGCATTGAGGCTGCCGAACCGTATGCTGCAAATCCTTACGATGACAGCGACCGCATTCAGCATGAAGCCTATAATGACCTGCGCCCCGGAGTAGCGAATCTGCTTGATAAAGAGGCATTGGCGAAATATGATACAATTTTCGTCGGTTCGCCTTGCTGGTGGCATCAACCCGCAATGGTAGTCTGTACATTCCTCGAAGCATACGACCTGAAAGACAAGGTAATCATTCCTTTCTTTACCTACGGGGCTACTACCTATCTGAACGAGTCCATGCAGAAAATTTACAAGGTAACATCCACTTCAAGACATATTCCGGAAACACTTCCCGAAGACCTTGATGCGGAGGATATTACGACACCAGGACGCCCTGATGATGCAGATATCGACATGCCGGGCAACGCTAATGGTACAGAAGGATGGTTACACCGAATCGGAATAGCAGTGCGTTCGGGAATATTCAATACATCTGCCGACTAATTGATAATATCTTTTTCTTCTTCGAGCACTCCGTCTGCCAATGCAATATCTTCCCCCATCTCCCAATACTTCATCCACTTTTACTGGAATTCTCGTAAGAAATCTCTATTTTTGCACTTTAAACAAGAAAAATTATGGGAGCAGCTAAATGGATAGGCGGCATCATCGGCTTCATGGCCGGAGGACCGCTGGGAGCCTTGGCAGGTTTTGTATTCGGTTCATTGTTCGACACCGATTCAAATGACGCAGGCAGTTATTATGGAGAAGCACCAACGCACGGCACTACCTATACCGGGCAACGGAACAGTTTCCTCTTCTCCATGCTCGTGATGGCTTCGTACATTATCCGTGCAGACGGGCGCATCATGCATAGTGAAATGGAATTCGTCCGCCGCTTTCTGAGAAGCACATTCGGTGAGGCTGCCGTGGGCGAGGGAGAACGAATACTGCTCAACCTCTTCGAACAGCGCAAGCAGATGGACAGACAAAACCCACTGGCATTTAAAAACACCATCCGTGACTGTGGAACGCAGATTGCCGCCAACCTGACATACGAGGAACGCTTGCAACTGCTGGTATTCTTGGTAGAAATTGCCAAAAGCGACGGACACGTCTGCAACGAGGAGATAGAAGCCTTGAAAGAAGTGGCCATGTACATGGGACTATCCGTCAAGGAAGTGGAATCCATGCTTAACCTAGGCGGTAGCTCACTGAACGAGGCCTACAAAGTACTTGAAATTGAACCCACTGCCACCAATGACGAAGTGCGTGCCGCTTACCGCCGCCTAGCCTTGAAACACCATCCCGACCGGGTGGCAACGCTGGGCGAAGACATTAAGAAAGCCGCAGAAGAGAAGTTCCAAAGCATCAACAATGCCAAAGAACAGATATACAAGGCACGAGGTATGAAATGACGTACCTCGCTCCTTGCCTTGTGGACAGCATCATGACGTTTATAAACATTCTATATTAACATCAACCCACACACTTATGAAGAAAACCCTTGCAATCCTTGCACTAGGCCTTACTGCCATTGCCGGACATGCCGCCACGCCGCTCTGGATGCGCGATGTGCAAATCTCTCCCGACGGTACGGAAATCGCATTCTGCTACAAAGGAGACATCTACAAGGTGCCGGCCAAAGGTGGAACCGCCACACAGCTTACTACCCAAGAGAGCTACGAATGTACCCCCATATGGTCGCCGGACGGCAAACAAATAGCCTTTGCCAGCGACAGATACGGCAACTTCGACGTATTCGTGATGCCGGCAGACGGCGGAACCGCCCAACGGCTCACTACCCACTCCACCGGTGAGATACCCTCCACATTCACTCCGGACGGAAAGTATATCTTGTTTTCCGCCTCCATCCAGGACCCGGCAAGCAGCGCTCTTTTCCCCACTTCGGCCATGACCGAGCTTTACAAAGTACCTGCAACGGGAGGGCGTACGGAGCAAGTGCTGGGCACCCCTGCCGAAGCGGTCTGCTTCGACAAGGCGGGCCATCAGTTCCTCTACCAAGACCGCAAGGGATTTGAAGATGAATGGAGAAAGCACCACACCTCCTCCATCACCCGCGACATCTGGCTGTATGATGCAAAGACGGGCGCCCATACCAACCTCACCGACCGCGCGGGCGAAGACCGCAACCCGGTGTTGTCACCCGATGGAAGAACGGTTTACTTTTTGAGTGAGAGAAACGGCGGCTCATTCAACGTGTATGCCTTCCCGCTGGCACAGCCCCGAGAGGTGAAGCCCATCACCAGCTTCAAGACACATCCCGTGCGCTTCCTCTCCATGAGTGACGGCGGGACGTTGTGCTACAGTTACGACGGCGAAATCTATACCCAGCAGCCGGATGCCACCCCGAAGAAAGTCGCCATAGAACTGGTGCGCGATGACCGGCCGCAATTCGCCAACCTGCAGTCTTCCGACGGAGCCACCTCTGCCGTTGTGTCCCCGGACGGAAAACAGATTGCCTTCACGCTGCGCGGAGAAGTCTTTGTCACTTCGGCAGACTATGCCACTACCAAGCAGGTGACGCACACACCGGCACGCGAAGCGGGCCTCTCCTTTGCGACGGACAACCGCACCCTGGCCTACGCCAGCGAGCGAGGCGGCAACTGGCAGCTCTACCTTGCCAAGATAGCCCGCAAGGAAGACCCTAACTTCCCGAACGCCACGCTGATTGAAGAAGAAGTGCTGCTGCCCTCCACCACCGTGGAACGTGCCTATCCGCAATTCTCGCCCGACGGCAAGGAACTCGCCTTCATCGAAGACCGCATCCGGCTGATGGTGCTCAATCTGGAGACGAAGAAGGTGCGCCAGATTACGGACGGCTCCACCTGGTACAGCACCGGCGGAGGATTTGACTACGCATGGTCGCCGGACGGCAAGTGGTTTACACTTGAGTTCACCGGCAACAAGCACGACCCCTACTCCGACATCGGCCTGGTCAGCGCAGAGGGAGGCAAAGACATCATCAACCTCACCAATAGCGGCTACATGAGCGGCTATCCCCGCTTTGCGCTGGACGGCAACGCCATCCTCTTCACCACCGAACGCTACGGCATGCGTGCCCATGCCTCATGGGGCTCGCTGAACGACGCCATGCTCGTCTTCCTCAACCAAGACGCCTACGACAAATACTGCCTGAGCAAAGAAGACTACGAGCTGCGCAAGGAGCTGGAGAAGGAGCAGAAGAAGTCTGCCGGGAAGGACACCCCCCAAGGCAAAAACAAGGATAAAAAGAAGAAAGACGACAAGAAAGACAGCAATGCTGACGAAAAAGATGACCAGCCGAAAGACATCGTCGTAGAGCTGAAAGGCATCGAAGACCGTGTGGTGCGCCTCACCCCGAACTCTTCCGACATGGGCAGCACCATCATCTCCAAGGATGGCGAGACACTCTACTACCTGGCAGCCTTCGAAGGCGGCTACGACCTCTGGAAGATGAATCTGCGCAAGAAAGAGACCCGCCTGCTGCACAAGATGGATGCCGGATGGGCGGACATGCAGCTGGACAAGGACGGCAAGAGCCTCTTCCTGCTGGGTAGCCACAAGATGCAGAAAATGGACACTTCATCCGACGCGCTGACCCCCATCACCTTCCAGGTAGATGCCAAGATGGACCTGGCTGCGGAGCGCGAATACATGTTCGACCACGTGTACCGCCAACAGCAGAAGCGATTCTACAATACCAATATGCACGGAGTGGACTGGGACAAGATGACCGCCGCCTATCGCCGCTTCCTGCCCCATATCGACAACAATTATGACTTTGCCGAACTGCTGAGCGAATGGCTGGGCGAGCTGAACGTATCTCACACCGGCGGCCGTTTCTATCCCAAAGGGCAATCCGAACCTACTGCCAGCCTGGGACTGTTCTTCGACTGGAACTACACGGGCCGGGGCATGCTCATTGCCGAAGTAGTGGAGAAAGGCCCCTTCGACACAGCCAACACCCGGGTGAAAGCCGGCACAGTCATCGAAAAGATAGACGGCGTGGAAATCACCCCCGATGCGGACTATTACACGCTGCTCAACAACAAGGCACGGAAGAAAACACTTGTTTCTCTCTTCGACCCGCAGACCAAGGAACACTGGGAAGAGGTCATTATCCCCATTACGAACGGTGCGTTCAGCGATTTACTCTACAGCCGCTGGGTGAAACAGCGTGCGGCAGACGTTGACCGATGGTCGGGTGGCCGATTGGGTTACGTGCACATCGAGTCTATGGGAGACGACAGTTTCCGTTCCGTCTACTCAGACATCCTGGGCAAGTACAACAACCGCGAAGGCATCGTCATCGACACCCGTTTCAATGGCGGCGGACGCTTGCACGAGGATATAGAAATACTTTTCAGTGGACAAAAATACTTCACCCAAGTGGTGCGCGGTCGCGAGACGTGCGACATGCCCAGCCGCCGCTGGAACAAACCCTCCATCATGGTGATGTGCGAGGCCAACTACTCCAATGCGCACGGCACGCCGTGGGTTTACAGCCACCGCGGACTGGGCAAGCTGGTAGGCATGCCCGTGCCGGGAACCATGACCAGCGTGTCGTGGGAGCGCCTGCAAGACCCGTCATTGGTATTCGGCATCCCCGTCGTGGGCTACCGCCTACCGGACGGCAGCTATCTGGAGAACTCACAGCTGGAACCGGACATCAAAGTAGCCAATTCACCCGAGACCATCGTGAAGGGAGAAGACACACAGCTGAAAGCTGCCGTAGAGGAGCTGCTGAAGGAACTCAAAAAATAAGTACCGCCCTGCCCCACGCAGGAATACCGGTCATATAGGCCGATATATATATTAAGATGATGTGTCAAAACGGTTGATGGCACATCATCTTTTTTTATATGCCACAAGGAAGCAAGACTTTTTCTATCTCACTTTTTTGCACTATCTTTGTGACATAAATTCCTAACTCTTTAACTGATTATGTTTGCTGACTTGTTAAACTCCTCCTATTTCGCGCTCTTTCTCATTGTGGCTTTAGGCTTCATGTTGGGAAGAATCAAGATTAAAGGGCTTTCGCTCGACGTCTCCGCCGTCATCTTCATTGCCCTGCTGTTCGGACACTTCGGTGTCATCATCCCCAAAGAATTAGGAAACTTCGGACTGGTGCTCTTCATCTTCACCATCGGCATCCAGGCCGGTCCCGGATTTTTCGACTCCTTCCGGAGCAAGGGCAAGACGCTTATCATCATTACCCTGCTCATCATCTGCTCCGCCGCCCTGACGGCAGTAGGACTGAAATATGCCTTCGACATCGATACTCCCAGTGTCGTGGGACTGATAGCCGGTGCCCTGACCAGTACGCCGGGACTCGCCGTTGCCATTGACAGCACCCATTCCCCACTGGCATCCATCGCTTACGGTATTGCCTATCCTTTCGGCGTTATCGGCGTGATTCTCTTCGTTAAGCTGCTGCCCCGTATCATGCGCATCGACCTCGACAAGGAGGCGCGCCGGTTGGAGAAGGAACGCCGCAGCCAGTTCCCGGAACTGACAACCTGTCTGTTCCGCGTAACCAACCCCGCCGTCTTCGACCGGAGCCTGATGCAAATCAATGCGCGCGCCATGACCGGAGCCGTCATCTCACGCCACAAGCACAACGAGCAGATAGCCATCCCCACCGCCCAGACCATCCTGCACGAGGGAGACTACATACAAGCCGTGGGTAGCGAAGAGGCCTTAAACCAGCTCGCCGTCCTCGTGGGCGAACGCGAAGAAGGCGAACTGCCACTCGTAGACATGCAGGAGATTGAATCCCTGCTGCTCACCAAGAAGGATATGATAAACAAGCAGCTGGGCGACCTCAACCTGATGAAGAACTTCGGCTGCACCGTCACCCGCATCCGCCGAAGCGGCATCGACCTCTCCCCCTCGCCCGACCTCGCCCTGAAATTCGGCGACAAACTGATGGTGGTGGGCGAGAAGGACGGCATCAAGGGAGTGGCACGCCTGCTGGGCAACGACACCAAGCAACTGTCCGACACCGACTTCTTCCCCATCGCCCTGGGCATCGTGCTGGGCGTGCTCTTCGGCAAGCTCAACATCTCCTTCTCGGACAGTCTGTCGTTCTCTCCGGGACTGACGGGAGGCATCCTGATGGTCGCCTTGTTCCTGAGCGCCATCGGAAAGACCGGCCCCATTCTGTGGTCCATGTCCGGCCCTGCCAACCAACTGCTGCGCCAGCTGGGACTGCTGCTCTTCCTTGCCGAAGTAGGGACATCGGCAGGACGGAATCTGATGGCCACGTTCCAGGAAAGCGGCTGGCTCTTGTTCGGCGTAGGCGCCGCCATCACGCTGGTGCCCATGCTGGTGGCAGTATGCGTAGGCCTGTTCGTGTTCAAGATAAACATTCTCGACCTGCTGGGCACCATCACCGGCGGCATGACCAGTACGCCCGGCCTTGCCGCCGCCGACTCCATGACGGACAGCAACATACCGAGCGTGGCCTATGCCACGGTATATCCCATTGCCATGGTGTTCCTCATTCTGATAATCCAGGTGATAGCCTCCGCAGTCTATTGACGCATGAAGACGTACAGCCGGACAGAAACCATCGCCCGCATGAACGCACTGGCCGGAGCCAATGTGCCCTTCCTCTTCATCGTAGACTACGCGCAAGAGCAGTCGCACATTGAGCCCCTCGACCGGATAGACCCCGCCACCTGCCTTTTCCAATTCCCGAAGGCAGGCAACACGGAGACGGCTGCAACAGCCCTTGCCAGAAGCACAGCCGCCCGATGCGCCGGCCCTATCCAGTGGGACATCACTCCCCCTTCCCCCGCCGCATACAGACATTCGTTCGACCTCGTGAAGCAAAACCTGCTGGCAGGCAACAGCTACCTGACGAACCTCACTTGCCGGGTACCCGTCACCACCAATCTGACACTGGAAGAAATATTCCTCCACTCCGAAGCCTTGTACAAGCTGTGGCTGAAAGACCGGTTCGTCTGCTTCTCCCCCGAAATCTTTGTCCGCATAGAGAAGGGCAAGATAAAGTCCTTCCCCATGAAAGGCACCATCGACGCTACCCTGCCCGATGCGGAACAGCTCTTGATGCAGGACACCAAAGAGGCAGCCGAGCACGCCACCATCGTCGACCTGATACGCAACGACCTCAGCATGGTTTCGGAACACGTCGAAGTGACCTCCTACCGATATATAGACCGCCTGCAAACCAATAAGGGCCCCATCCTCCAGACCAGCTCCGAGATATGCGGCACCCTGCCCGAAGACTACACCGCACACCTGGGCGACATCATCTTCCGCCTGCTTCCTGCCGGCTCCATCACCGGCGCCCCCAAGCCCAAAACCGTAGAAATCATCGCCCAGGCCGAAGACTACCGCCGGGGCTTCTACACCGGCATCATGGGGCATTATGCCGACGGACAGCTGGACAGCGCTGTCATGATACGCTTCATCGAGCAGGAAAACGGCCAGCTCCACTTCAAGGCAGGAGGCGGCATCACCGCCAAAAGCCGGTGGGAAAGCGAATACAACGAAGTAATACAGAAAATATATGTGCCTATTTATTGAGACCATACGCATCGACCACGGAAGGGTCTGCAACCTTTCCCGCCACAACCGAAGGCTGAACGATACCCGCGCCCACTTCTGGCCGGAAAGCACACCGCTGCAACTGTCCGATTATCTGTCGTCTCCCGGCTGTGGAGCAGGCATCACCGGGGCGGGCATCGTCAAGGCACGCGTAGTGTATGGTGAGAAAGGTATTGAAGATGTCAGCTACTCCCCCTACACCGTGCGGCACGTGCATTCGCTGGCACTGATACAGGCAGACCACATCGACTACACCTACAAAAGCGCCGGACGCGAACCGCTGAACCGCCTCTTTGCCCTGCGCGGCGCATGCGACGACATTCTGATTGTGAAACAAGGCCTGCTGACAGACACCTCCATCGCCAACATCGCCCTTTCCGACGGCACCCACTGGTACACGCCGGCACATCCCCTGCTGAAAGGAACCAAACGGGCAGCCTTGCTGGAAGAAGGAATCTTGCAGGAAAAAGACATCAGACCGGAAGACTTGCCTTCATTCTCTACCGTCAGACTATTCAATGCCATGATTGACTGGGGAGAACTGGAGCTCCCCGTACGGAACATCATCCCATAGAGCCGCTACTCGTGCATATCGTTGAGATGTATCTCCAACGACTTCACCGATATATATATTTCGTACACCGATATGGCCAGCGAAACAATCAGCAATATCAGCGCCAAACCGAAAATATAGGCCGAAAGCAGATGGAGACGGATATAGACAAAGAACATGCTGACCACGCACAGCAGCAGGCTTCCGATGCCCGCCACCTGCATGGCACGCGTCAGGTAGAGCCGCTTCCTCAGGTTGGCAATCTGCGCCGCCTTCACCGAAGACGGGTTCTCCATGTACTGTTCCTTTAAGGTGCGCACCAGTTGGGCATAGGACAAGAAACGGTTAGTATAGGCCAGCATAATCAGCGATATGGCCGAAAACAGCAAGGCGGGGGTGGTTAAATCTATTTCCATAAGAATGATGCTTAATTATATCTATCCGTCCCGATAACAGGACTTACTTCCGCAAAGATAAACGAAAGATTGAAACCACAGAAACAAGTTTCCTTTTTTCCATTTCCCAAAGATTTATCCTACTTTTGCAGTGACAATAAAAAAA
>ULVQ01032540.1_pt1 | contig 12622 bp, 14 predicted proteins | sample 1959591 | NCBI WGS metagenome assembly ULVQ01 (sample SAMEA4835790, study PRJEB28245) | human gut metagenome | biome: gut microbiome; material: fecal sample | place: Denmark | collected 2008
GACACCCTTCCTGGGTTTCTTTCGTAACTATCTTCCTTCCCGCATCTCAGCGTTCCACTACTTTTTTTGACAGTCTCAGGGCCGCAGGGGACGAAAGTCCCCCGCGGCCCGCTTCTGATCTATTCCATCGCTATTTAGTCAAGAATATCACCATCGGTCGAAATGGTCACGACCTGCCAGGGGATGAACTTCCCGCTGTTTTGCAGGGCCGTTTTTGCCGCTTGCTCCAGGCCGCCGCAGCAGGGGACCTCCATACGCACGACGGTCACGCTCCTGATGTCGTTGCGGGCAATGATCTCGGTGAGCTTTTCGGCATAGTCTACGCTGTCCAGTTTGGGGTAGCCTATCAGCGTGATGTGTCCCTTGATGAACCGCTCGTGAAAGGCGGCGCAGGCGCCGCAGCCGTTGCATTTATCCTGGTCGATCGCAATGATCCTTCTTTTCATGACCGTACCTCCTTGCTTTTGTGCCCCCATCATAATACAATAAGACAAATAAGTCGGTTGAATTTTCAACAAAAGAGGTGCTTATGAAAGAATATTTGCCCGTACTGCGCTCCTCTCCCCTCTTTTCCGGCATTGCCGGGGAGGAGCTAGGCACCATGCTCTCCTGTCTCAATGGGGAGAAACGGAGTTTCCAGAAGGATGCCTTCCTGCTGCGGGCCGGGGACACGGCGGGGTCGGTGGGCCTTGTGCTGTCTGGAAGCGTTCTGGTCATTCAGGAGGACATCTGGGGGAACCGCAATATCCTCTCCAGGGCGGGGCCGGGGCAGACCTTCGCCGCCGCCTTTGCCTGCGCGCCCGGCTGAATGTGAGTGTCATGGCGGAGGCCCCCGTCATCGTGATGTTTCTGGACGTGGCGCGCATCCTGAACGTGTGTCCCTCCGCCTGCGCTCACCACAGCCGGATCATCCGGAACCTGCTGGGCGAGCTTGCAGAAAAAAATCTGCGCTTCAGTGAAAAGCTCACCCACATGGGCCAGCGCAGCACCCGGGCCAAGCTGATGTCCTACCTCTCTGCCGAGGCCCAGCGGCTGGGGCGCTATGAATTCGATATCCCCTTTTCCCGGCAGCAGCTTGCGGACTATCTGGGGGTAGAGCGCAGCGGCTTGTCCCTTGAGCTTGGGAAAATGTGCAGGGAGGGCCTTCTGGACTTTCATAAGAGCCACTTATTTTGAAGGTGTAACAAAGAAAAAAGGGCGCATCTGCAAAAGCAGATGCACCTGGTAAAATGAAAGTAGACACTCGAATTTCGTAGCGTCGTGTTTCAAATGTCGCCTCGGTGTCAGTTATCACTACTGGTCTGCCCATAGTTTTTACAATGTGCTGTACCGGCAAAGGTCTCATAGACCGGAACCTTTCCAATGCACAGAACCTTTTGGCGTTTATACAACGTTTTCACTTAGTATTCATTTAGATCTTATCAGGAACATAAGGTCGGATCAGGACTACGGTCATGTCGAATTTGTCGGAACTTTTCAAATGGTGCAGATGATAAAGATCCAAGACATACCCGTCCAACTTTTCCCTCTGTAAAAATGCGCTGTCCCTCAGATATAGCGGGCACTCATCATGGCCTCTTTGGCTATGTAGAGCCGGCTATTGGTTTCTGAGACGTCACTCTTTTTCAAAAGCCAGTTTTGGATCACTCCCAGGACCGCCGCTTCACAAATCCGCCCGACATGCATCAGGCGGATATCCTCAATGCTGAGATTGTAGCACAGAAGGATATCGCTGTAATATGCAAGATGTGTATTGGAAAAGCCAGTGATCCCAATAGTCGTCGCGCCATGGCTTTTTGCGATCTGCAGTGCGTCCACAGGAGTTTTTGCATTACCGGATGATGAGATGCCGATCGCAATATCCCCTCGTTTCAGCTGAGACGCGGCCATTGCCGACAGGGATATCTCCGTAAAGGAGGCGGCGGGAATACCGATCTGCATGAACATGATCTGACCGAGTTGAGCAGAGGCACTGCTACCACCGTGAGAGAAGAAATAGATGCGGTTTGCTTTTAAGATCAGCGCAACCACACGATCCATGAGTTGTGGCGTCAAGGATTGAACGGTCTTCTCAAGACTTTGCGTATAGTTGGTGAGCAACTTTTGCTTCACGGCGGCCAAAGAACCCGCTTCGTCCATAGTGTGATTATCCGGAAGTACCTGCTCGTTCCGCTGGGTGACACTGAACTTGAATTGCGGATATCCACTGTAACCCAAGGACTGACAGAATCGGGTAATGGAGGACGAGCAAACGCCGATCTTTTTGGCAAGCTGGGAGATCGTAAACCGGGAGAGACTGTCCGGATCATTCAGGATATACGCGGCAATTTTGCGATAGGTCTTCGGCATAGACTCTGCACTGTCCTGAATTTGGAAGATCAGTTCAGTTCCCTGAAGGGCGTCTTCTCTGCCCGGAGACTGCGTGTAATGAAACTGTTTCATATTCGCTCACTTCCTTGATGCCGCCGAGGATCTGCGAAATTTTCTCTTAAATTTTGTGGCTCTGCGTTTTATGCCAGACGTAAGATCCAACCTTATTTTTTAACATAACAGATTTTGCAAATTTTTGCAACCACAAATTTGCACACAGCAAAAATTTAAATTTGACCATAAAACAGCTGTAGTAAAGCAGAGAACTTGTTTGGTCGTACAAATTCTTCAAAACTATTTGCACGGAAAATTTTCGTCAGCAAGTTTCCCGAAAGTCACTTTGTGTAAAAAAACGAAAAATCCACCATTTCTTTAGTTAAAAAAGAAACTATTTGCAAATATTTGCAAATATAGCGCGAGTTTCTTGGAATAAATTGAAAAACAACAATTAATTCTTTACAAGCGCTGTGTCAGTGCATTATAGTGAACGTGAAAACAATGATTGTTTGTTCAAGTCATACAAAACGGCGCCGTTTGGTAAATATTGCGAAAAGAGGTTTGACACATGTTGCCACTAATTGTCACAGCATCGATCTGCGGCAGAGAAAAAACGCGGGAGTGCTCCCCCTACTTTCCCGCGACCAAGGATCAGGTGATTGCTGATGGTATCCGCTCTTATCACCGCGGAATTCCCCAGCTGCATATTCACGCAAGAAACAACGAGGGGACCTACACCTATGATCCTGTGATTTTTGGAGAGATCCTGGATGCGTTTCGCAAGGAGTGCCCTCGGGCGATCCTGCAGATCTCTACCGGCGGCACTTACACCAAGGTCAACGAACTTCTGATCCCGTTGCTGAAGCTGAAACCCGATATGGCGACGCTGGCCCTGCAGCCGGAAGAAGCAACTAACATCGCACTGATCAAAACATTTGAAGAGTACGGCGTGAAGCCCATCATCGAGTGCTTTAGCCTGAATCACGCCAGAACAGCCATCAAGCTGATGGCGGACGGCTATGTAAAGGGACCCATGAATCTGGAATTCCTCTACAATGATCACAGGGACATTCCCTTTGAGGAGATCGCCTCCCAGTTGCTGGAATTCAGCAGCATGTGTCAGCAGCAGGGGAATATCAACTGGTCCACCTGCAAGGGGCTCAACAAGGACCCCGCGCTCCACGCCATGGCTATCGCTCTGGGCGGCCATTGCCGCGCCGGCCTGGAGGACCGTCACCTCTATGCGGATGGCTCCTATGTGAAAGCCAGCGAGGATCTTTTGACCTCTCCCATTCAGATGGCGGAGCTGCTGGGCCGCCCATTGGCCACCTATGAGCAAGCAAAAGAGATCCTGGGATTATAAAAGAAAGGACACAAGCTATGTACATCAGCAATACCAAGGTTTTCAGCGGTATGTCCGAGGTCTATGACCGGGCGCGGCCCTGTATCCCCACGGAACTGGCAGAAATGTTGGAGCGTTATCTGGGGCATAAGCCGCAATGCGTTGTAGATGTCGGCTGCGGCACAGGCCAGTCCGTAAACGTCTGGGTGGGCAGAGCGGATCTGGTTTACGGCACGGAGCCCAATGCAGAGCTGCGGGCCGTTGCGGAAGAGAAATACGCTGGTCGCGACGATGTCAAGATCCTTGACAGCTGCGGCGAAAAACTGGATGTGCCCGACAACAGCGCGGACATCATCACCTGCGTGCAGGTCTTCCACTGGCTGGACGAAAAGGAAGCCCTTCCTGAGTTTGACCGCGTACTAAAGCCCGGCGGCGTTTTGGCTGCCTGTGATTTTGAGTTCCCCCCTCTTAGCCTGTGGAAGGCGGATAAGGCCTATGCGGAGCTCTTGCAGCTGCAGAAGGAAATGAATAAAAAATATCCGGAAATGAGCAAGGATGTTTTTGAGGCCGACAAAAACTTGAATCTGCAGAAGATCAAGGACAGCGGGTATTTTGTATACAGCAGAAACGCATCCTTTATTGCCAGTGAAAAGTTCAATGCCGACCGCTTCATTGACCTTGCGTTTTCCCAAAGCACCTTGAATCGTGTGGTAAAAGAGGAGATCCCTGAGGCACAGGCGCCCATTCAGAAGTTCAAGGACGCTGTCCGTGAGGCTTTTGGAGGCAGAACAGAAACGATCCAGTTCTGCATGAAGATGACGGTAGCGGTCAAAAAATCATCCTAAAAATTATTATTGGAGGAGAAGCGCTATGAATATTGGTCTGTTCGGTATCGGCAAGATGGGTCTCCCCATTGCCTGTAATCTGGCCGAGGACGGCAATCAGGTCCTCGTGTATGATGTGTTCGAAGCGGCAAAGGAAAAGCTGACCGGCACGAAGGTTCAGTGGGCCCCGACTCCCCGTGAGGTGATCGAAAAGTCTGAACTGACGTTCTTTGTTGGTCTTCAGTGCAACCAACTCAAGGCCATGCTGGACGGTCCCGACGGTGTTCTGGCCGGTGCAAAGGGTGAGCCCAAGACGATCATCGATCTTTCCACCAGCGACCCCACCGATTCTTCTGCTCTGGGCGCCTATTTGAAGGAACAAGGCGTTGATTATCTGGACTGCGGCATGACCGGCGGCGTCGTTGGTGCCAAGAACCGCAATCTTGTCTTTATGGTAGGCGGCGACCGGGCTGTTTATGACAAGTATGAGCCGATCCTGGAGAAGCTCTGCAAGAGCAAGACCTTCATCGGCCCCCAGGGCTGCGGCCACAGAATGAAGCTGCTGCACAATGCGGTCTCCAACTCCGTGTTCAACGTGACGATCGAGGCCTGCGCGCTGGGCAGAATGTACGGCATGGACCTTCAGGCCATGATCGACGTGATGAATGTTGGAAACGCCCGCAGCTATGCAACGGAGACCCGTTTCCCCAAGTATATCATCCCCGGCACCTACGATCAGGGCTACCTCTTCAGCACCGGCTGCAAGGACTTCCGGATGATCCTGAAAATCGCCCAGGAGAAGCACTATAAGATGCCCTTCGCCGAGGCTACCTATGATTATTGGAACTGGGCCAGCGAGCAGGGACATGCGGACGATGATATCACCACGCTGTATAAGCTGATCGAAACCAAAAACACCGCAGAGTAAAGAGCATCTGCAACACGGACTTCAGTAATACGAAAGGTTGGTATCACCATGTATAAAACGGCTAAAAAAAGCGGAGCGCAGATCTTGAAAGAACGCCTTCAGAAGCCCAGGATCATCATTGCGCCAGGCGCTTATGACTGCTTATCCGCCCGACTGGTCGAGCAGTGTGGCTTTGAAGCTGCTTTCATGACCGGTTACGGCGCTTCTGCTTCCATTCTCGGTGAACCGGATTACGGCCTGATGACGATGAACGAGATGGCCAACGTCTGTGCGAATATGAATGCGTTTTTGAATATCCCCCTGATCGGTGATATCGACACAGGCTATGGCAATCCGCTGAACGTATATCGCACCGTCAAGGAATTCGAACGCGCCGGCATGGCCGCCGTGCATCTGGAAGATCAGGTGTTCCCCAAGCGCTGCGGACATATGGAGAACAAGGCGGTCATTCCTATGGAGGAGCATGTTGAAAAGATCCGGGCTGCCGTAGAGGCGCGGGATGAGATGCTGATCATCGCACGAACGGATTCCCGTGCAACAGATGGCATTGACGAGGCCCTGCGGCGTCTGGAGGCCTATCGCGATGCCGGCGCGGATATCATTTATGCGGACGCGCTGAGAAGCGTTGATGAAATGAAGATGGTGTGCAGCATCCCCGGTGTCTACAAGTTTGGCAACCAGGTGGAAAACGGAAAATCCCCCACGCTGACCTTCCAGGAGCTCGAGGATATTGGCTATAACATTGTGATCTATCCGGTGGGCACCTGCTTCATTGCGGCTTCCGCCATGAAAAAAATGCTGACCCAGCTCAAGACGGACCAGACCAATGCAAACATCATCAAGGAAATGGATCCGAATATTTTCTCTGAGTTCACAAGCATCGTCGGTCTTCCCGAACTGCAGGCACGCGAGGCAAAGTTCCACACTTACGATTACAGATAAACCATATTAAGAGACCCATTGAATGAACCATATATTTATGAATGGGAGGAAATGATCATGGCGAAATATGACAGCATGTTGGTCGAAAAGAAGGGCAACGTCGGCTATGTGTTTATCAACAATGTTGAAAACCAGAACCGCATCGGCCGCAAGGAAGGCATGGAGATGGTCGCTGCACTGAAAGAGGTGGACGACGATCCCGAGGTCCATGTTGTGATCCTGGCTGCCAAGGGCGAGTATTTTTGCTCCGGCGGAAAGATCGATGGTTTCCCTGACGGCAAGCTGGTGGATCAGAAGGCTTATTGCGAAGCCGTGATCGCATCGGTAAAGGCTATCCACAATATGCACAAACCCATTATTGCAGCGGTTCACGCCAATGCGGTAGCCGGTGGTTTTATGTATATGGATGCCTGTGACATCGCTATCGTGGGCGAGACTTGCAAATTTGGCCTGCCGGAGATCCAGAGGGGCTATTTCCCGATGATCGCTTTGGCCACCCTGCAGAAAAGCACGCCCAAAAAGCGTCTGCTGGAGATGGCGTTTACCGGGGATCTGGTGGATGCACAGACCATGTATTCCTGGAACCTCGTAAACCACGTGGTGCCGAACGACCAGGTCCTCGCCGAGGCCGAAAAGCTGGCGGAACGAATCGCAACTTACAATACGATGTCCACCAGATTCGGCAGAGACGGCTACTATGTGGCACAAACCATGGATATCGACGATGCGATGCACTACTGTGCCGCCGGCATCATGAACATGATCTGGACGCACGACGCACGGGAGACCGCATATGCCGCCGAAGAGGGTCGTCCCGCCAACTACCTTGGTTATTAAGAGGGAGCAAAGATGATCTATAAACTTGCGGAACTTTTGGATTCCATCCGGTATGAGGATCTGCCGCAGGCAACGATCCACAAGACAAAGGTCGCAATTCAGAACTATGTCGGAGGCAGTCTCCCCGGCAAGGGCGAGGCACTGACACTGGCCGAAAAGGACATGTGGGACAGCTTTGGAAGCACCGGTCCATGCTCTGTCTTGGGCATGAGTGGATCGTACTCTGTAATTGCGGCGGCAGCTATCAATGCTGCTATGGGTGAGATCTATCTATCGGAGGACATGCACAATCCCACCAGTAGCCACCCCGGCATGCTGGTGATCCCGGTGGCGATGGCATACGGCGAAAGCGTTGGCGCAAGCGGAAAGCGCGTGATCGAAGCCATTGTCGCAGGATATGAAGCGATGGGCAGGATCGGTGCGGCGTTGCTAGGCCCGGATTTTGCCAACAACGGCCTGCGGCCCGCCAGCACTATTGCTCCCTTCGGCGGCGCCGTGGCGGCCATGAAGGTTCTGGGGGCTTCGGCGGACCAGATCGCAAAGGCTATGACGATCGCCGGTAATACTGCTGCCGGTGTGATGGAATTCGTCAATGCCGGCACGGTGGATATCTGCATGCAGAACTGTTTTGCAGCCAAAAGCTCTGTGATGGCCGCCGAACTAGCGCGCAGAGATATCCTGGCATCTCCCACCATTCTGGAAGGTCGTTTCGGATTGGGCTGGGGATTGACGGACGGCGTGTGCGACTGGGACAAGATGTTTGCACCTCGTCCCGGCGGCGGTCATGTGATCGATGAGACTGTGGTCAAGGCTTTCCCAGGCTGCGGATATGTACAGTGTTCCGCACTGGCGATCACTCACTTCCTGGAAAATCAGCCCATCGACCCGGAGAACGTCGAAAATATCGAGATTGGTGTCACGCACGCCAGTAAAGTCTGGCCCGGCGTGGATAACCAGGGCCCCTTCAACGGAACGATCTCCGCAATGATGAGCCATCAGTACATGGTTGCCGCTGCAATTTTGAAAGGCCGTATCGACGTGGATGCCGTGCGGGACTTTGCCGATCCGGTAACTGCCGAACTGACGAAGAAGATTCGGGTTGTAGAGGATGCCGAGATCGATCGTGCTTATCCCGCAAAGTCCGGCTGCCGGATCCGGGTGTTCCTGAAGAATGGACAGGTCCTGGAGCATTTCGAAGATCATGTTGAGTATCTGGATGACAACGGGGTAAAAGAGCGCCTTGCCTCCAATGCCGCCGGCATCTATCCGGAAAGTCAGATCCAGCAGATCATCCAGCTCATCGAGAACTTTGACGAGCTTGGATCCGTAAATATTTTCACAAAGCTTCTCAGACCTTAAAAACACAAATAAAAAGATCAGGAGGAACATTTAGATGAAAAAAGTTTTTGCACTGGTACTGTCCGCTATTATGATCTTGGGCCTGTGTGCCTGCAACGGTAACCCTTCTTCCAGCAGCAATTCTTCCGGTAGTACTGCCAGCGGCATCAATGCACATGAGTTCAGCTTTTCTGTCGCGCAGGGTGAGTCGACCACTTATTATAAAACTGCCGAAAAGTTTGCCGAGATGATGAAGGAAGCAAGCGACGGTAAGATCAACATTAAGGTTTATGGCAATTGCTCTCTGTCCGGCGGCGATCAGACAGCTGCATTGGAGATGATCCAGAAGGGATCCATCGATATGGGCATGGTCACCGCAGCCGTCTGCGGCAACATGATCCAGGATCTGCGTGTCACCGTTATCCCCTGGGGCTTTAGCAGTGAGGAGCATGTGGACGCGGCTCTGACCAAGGGTTCCGACCTGTATGCACTGTATGAGCAGGAGTTCTCCGACGTCGACATTCATCTGCTGGGCATTGCGGAGCACGGCTTCCGTGATATTATGACCTCCAAGCTGAACGTCCGTCAGCCTTCTGATCTGAAGGGCCTGAAGCTGCGCGTTCTGTCTACCCCCGTCCTGAACGATTTCTTTATTGCGATGGGCACCAACGTTGCCGATATCGGCCCCACTGAGATCTACACCTCCCTGCAGAACGGTACCATCGACGGCCAGGAGAATCCTTTGGTTTACTCCTATTTCTCTGACTTTACCAAGGTCGCTCCCTATATCAGCATCTGGAGATACGCCTATGACGCCCATCCCTTCATGATGAGCGAGACTCTGTGGAACAGCCTGACTGCTGATGAGCAGGCTCTGTTTGTTCAGGTCAGCGACGAGTGGATCGGTGTCCAGAGAGAGATGATGCGTGACGCTTATGACGGCGCCTACCAGGCTTGCCTGGATGACGGCTGCACCATCGTGGAACTGACCGACGAGGAGATCGCCGTGTTCAAGGCCGAGGCCAGCAAAACTTCCGCGCCCTACATCGAGCAGTTGGCCAACGCTTGGGACCTGCTGCAGAAGTGTGACCCGAAGGCCTGATAGAAGGTCAGCGTAAATCGTAAGATCGCATGGGATGGCCCGCAGGATGACTGGATGTTGTCCGGTCCTCCTGCGGCGTCCCCCGTTCCTCTGTAAGAGAGAAAGGAGATTCTTTCGTGAAGAAAAAACTTCCGAAGTGTTATGAAGAATATATATCGGCCCTCTGCCTGATCATTATGTTCGTTCTGCTGGCTGCCAGCGTTATCGGCCGCTTTACACACTTGTTCGCGGTTTCCTTCTGCGAAGAAGTAGTTGTTCAGTCCTTCCTTGTGATGTCCATGTTTGCGATCTCCGCCTGCGTCGTGGAAAGGACGCATATGGGACTTTCTATTGTCACGGACACGCTGAAAGGCAAGTGGAAGATCGCGTCCCTGATCTTCACCTTTGCTGTTGAACTGGTCATGTTCATTTTCCTGTGCTACCTGGGCGTCAACATGGTGCTCAGCCAGTACAAGTATCATCTGGTGACTTCCGTTCTCGGGATGCCAAAGTGGATCTTTACATTGTCTATGCCCATTGGAGCGGTCTTGTATATGATCCGTGCTGTTCAAATGCTGATCTACGATATTAAGGAGGCGATGGGCAAATGAGTACTGCAGCTACGATCGGTTTGACACTGCTGGCCATCTTCATGGTCCTTGTGGTCCTGAATGTTCCCATCGCTGTCTGTCTCGGTATTTCCACACTGGTCACTTCTGTTATTTTCCATGTTCCTTATCAGGGCTTCGGTGATATCCTCTATACCGGTATTGCAAAGTCCAGTCTGCTGGCGGTGCCGTTCTTTATTCTGTGCGGCGCGATCATGGAGAAGAGCGGAACATCGGCACGGATCGTAAAATTCGCAAACTGCCTTGTGGGGCCGATCCCCGGCGGCCTGGCCGTGATGTCCATTATCCTGACCTGCTTCTGGGGCGCAATTTCCGGCAATGGCCCCGCGACCGTTTATGCGCTTGGTTCTGTGCTGGTCCCCGCGATGATCTCCGCAGGATACAGCCCCGCCTTTGCTGCTGCGTGTATCGCGGCATCCTCCGCAATTTCCGTCGTCATTCCTCCCAGCACAACGTTGATCGTATATGGCGTTATGGCCGGTGCTTCTGTCAGCGATCTGTACCTGGCCGGTTTTGTGCCTGGCATTATGATGGGCGCTCTGATGTGCGGTTGGGCTATTTTTATCTCTATCAAACGCAATTATAGAGGTGCGGACCATTTCGGCTCAAAAGAAGAGATCCTTAAGACCCTGAAGGATAGTTGGCTGGGCCTCTTGGCACCCGTATTCATTCTCGGCTCCATCTATGCCGGTATCGCCACTCCTACGGAATCCGCCGTCATTGGCTGTGTATACGCTATGATCATCGGCACGTTTGCTTACCGAGGGATCAAATTCAAGAATTTGTTGGAGATCTTTAAATCCTCCGCCAAGTCCACTGCAACTCTGATGCTGATCATCGGCTGCGCCAGCTGCTTCAGCTGGCTGGTCACCAGCCAGGGCATCGCCGGTGCCGTCAGCAGCGCTTTGATGGGTATTTCCAATAACAAGTATGTTCTTGGCTTCCTGTGCGCACTGATCCTGCTGATCGCAGGCTTCTTCCTGGACGGTATCTCCATCAGTTATCTGTTCTATCCTCTGCTTTGGCCGGTGGTCAGTGCACTGGGCTATTCTAACATCTGGTTTGGCGTTGTTCTGTCCATGGCCATTGCTGTTGGTATGGCGACGCCCCCTGTGGCAGTCAACATCTACCCCGCCTGCCATCTGGCAAAGATCAAGATGTCGGAGATCACAAAGGATATTTTTGGCTTTGTGGCAATGGGTTTCCTTGCTATGATCATTGTTTTGTTCGTTCCGCAGATCATCGATTTCATGCCCGCCCTGCTTGGAGGAAAGTGATCCATGGACGCCTTCCAGAACGATGTGCTTCAAGTGATCAACACCCGCAGCAGTCTGCGCAGTTTTTCTGATCAGCCTGTCAGCAAAGAGACTGAACAAGCGATCATTCAGGCGGCTTTGCGGGCACCGACGGCAACGAACCGGATGCTATATTCTATTTTACTTATCAGAGACCAGGAGACCAAGGACCTGCTGGCCGAACGCTGCAATCATCAAGCGTTTATCCGAAAGGCACCTCTTGTAATGGTATTCCTTCTGGATCAGCAGCGCTTATATGATTTCTATGCGTATAACGGTGTTCCAGAATTATGCCGCCGGAAGGGAAAAAAGTTTATGGTCCCGGCGGAACATCACTTCCTTCTGGGAGCACATGATGCGATCAACGCGGCTCAAAATGCAGTTATAGCTGCAGAGTCCCTTGGGCTTGGGTCTTGTTACATTGGCCATATCGTCAGTCATTATGAAAAAAATCGAGAGCTCTTTGACCTTCCGCCCTATGTCTTTCCGATCACAATGCTGGTAATGGGATATCCAGCAGAGGGGATCACACGGAGAAAGAGCAGCCGGTTCGATCAGAAGTACATCGTCTTTGAGAACAAATACCACCGGCTGACCCCCGAGGAGAGCAAGGACATGTATCGTTCTATTCCATTTTCTGAGGATGACCGTTTAGGGGCCGCCAATAATGCACAGTTGTATTATATGAATCGTTATGCAAAGGACGAGTGCTATTTCGAGTCAGTGCGTTCCGTAAAAGAGGCGCTGAAGTTCTGGACCGGTGAAGAGTTTCATGGTTAACTGCTAAACCCTGGCGCATAACTGAATCAACTATGCGCCAGGGTTTTTCTTCTTGCTTTTGGGAGGATCATGAAAGACGTATTTCTGTATGGAGTTAATTCCGTTGTTCCGCTGCTTCTGCTGATCATGCTGGGCTACACCCTGCGCGCAAAAAAACTGTTGTCCAAGAATTTTTTTGATGAGTGCTACTGGTTCTGCTTTCACCTGACGATCCCCTGCATGTGCTTTAACAATGTGTATAAGATCCAGGCCTTTGACC
>ULVQ01071796.1_pt1 | contig 12593 bp, 7 predicted proteins | sample 1959591 | NCBI WGS metagenome assembly ULVQ01 (sample SAMEA4835790, study PRJEB28245) | human gut metagenome | biome: gut microbiome; material: fecal sample | place: Denmark | collected 2008
CTTCGCGCCGCAGTAGCGGCACTTGCCCCCGGAGAGCAGATAGCTGAACACCGGCACCAGATCCCGGACGCCCAGCACATGGCCGCAGACGTCGCAGTGGGAGCGCCCCCGGAGAACGGACTCCCCGTGGATGGTCCGCCACGCCAGACAGGCCAAAAAGCTGCCCGTACAGGCGCCCAGCAGGGCCGCCACCGCGCAGCAGTAAACGGTGATGAACGGAGACAGGCGCAGCATTTTGGTTTCCTCCGAAACTGTCGATAACGTGGTAAATTTTCCGCAACGGTAAGGAAGCGTGTGCGCGGGAAACCCAAGAAGGGTGTCCTGCGCCATTGAAATCCTAAGTTTTCAGAACTTTTATAAAGTTCTGAAAACTTGCTCAGCGTGGCGAAAAGACTTTTTCGACACGCTGTAGTTCCTTCGTGGGGGATGGCCGCCAACCCTCGGCCACCCCCTTTCGCTATCTTATCCGGTGAAGGATGAGCCCTCTGCAGAAACGGCTCATCCAAGAAGGAAGGGGGCGTTCCCCCGCCGGAGCGACCGCTCCGGCGAGGGCTCGAAAAATTCAAATAGTGCTATTGTGGTGATTAAGTTCCAGACTTAATCGTCTCTACTTTGCCATCTTTAACGGAATAGGTAATCGTGACTCCGCTTCCCCAAGTCACACCGCCAGTCCCAACAGTAAACTGGCCTGCAATGCTCGTACCATCGGCAACATACTTAGACTCACTCTGGGTTGTATAAGTGCCCGTGCCGCCCTTAGCAGTCACTGTACCGTCTTTGTTCAGGCCATAGTCACCGTTAGCTTCAGACCCTTCTGTCATAGCAATGATCTGAGCATTGGCGTAGCCGGAACGAATGTTAGCCAGATCCACGCCAGCCTTAGCCTTGTTCAGAGAGCTGGTGAAGGTGGGAATGGCGATGGCAACCAGGACAACAATGATGGCAACGACGATCAGCATTTCCATCAGGGTGAAGCCCTTCTTGTTGGTGAACTTCTTAAGCATAGTGAAGTTCCTCCTTCTTTTTAAAGTTCTATTTATATCGCCCGGAGCGGGGTGGACGCCCGGGGAGATACCAGATTTACATGCTGCCGTACATGGTGAACATGGGCAGGTACACTGCCAGCAGCAATATGACGGTGATGACCGCCAGCACGATGATGATGACCGGCTCCAGAACCGCCAGCAGCCGCTCCGTCATGGTGGCGGCCTCGTGGTCGAAGTAGTCTCCGATCACGTCCAGCGTTTCCTCCAGAGATCCGGAACGCTCGCCCACGGCGACCATTTCCGTCAGCATTTTGGGGAAGCACTCCACGCCCTCCATGCTGTCGGCAATGCCGCGGCCCCGCTCCACGCCCTCCTTCACCTTCCGGACGCCCAGAGAGAACACATAGTTGTCCGAGATCTGGCTGACGATGCCCAGCACCGTCTGCACCGGGAGACCGGCGGAGAGCATGGTGGCCATGGTGGAGGCGAACTGCCCCGACAGGTGCAGAGTGTGAAGCCGCCGCAGGGGCGCCCGCCGCAGCGCGTAGTTGGCGATGGCCAGCTTGCCCCGCTCCGTCCGCTTGAAGGACAGGTAGCCGATGGTCAGCAAAGCCAGAATAAACAGGATCAGCCACCACCATTTCGTCAGAAAGGCGCTGGTGCTCATCAGCCACCGGGTCACCGCAGGCAGGTCCGTACCCAGGTCCGCAAAGGCGGAGGTAAAGGCGGGGACCGCCACCACCATGATGATGGCGAACACGATGATGGCTGTGACGATGACCATGACGGGATAGGTCATGGTGCTGACGATCTTGGCCCGGGTCTTGGCGGATTTGTCGTAATACTTGTAGAGGCGCTTGAAGCACGCTTCCAGCGCGCCGGACTGCTCACCGGCCCGGACGGTCTCTACAAAGGTCTTGGGCAGGCCGGGGATGTTGCTCTCAAAGCTCTGGGCCATGGAATAGCCCGCGCCGATGTCCTCGGCGACCTTGTGAAGCATCCGCGCCAGGTGTTTGTTCCGGTTCTGGGCCGCGACCATTTCCACGCAGCGCATCACCGGAAGCCCCGTGCCCAAAATGATGGAAAACTGGGAGCAGATCAGAGCCAGGTCCTTTTCCTTGATCTTGGTCCGGAGCGGACGGGTGAGGACGCTGTCCTTCTTCTCCCGCACCTCCTCCAGCTTGATCACAAACGCGCAGGTATCCCTCAGCTTGGAGACTGCATCATATTCATCATAGGCCCGGATCACACCGGAAACCTTGGAGCCCTCCGGCGTCTGTCCCTTATAACGATAGGTCGTCACGCTGTTTCACCTGCTTTGTTCATTCGTCCAATGTGGAGTTGATGGTCCGGGCGGCTTCCTCCGCCGTGGTAATGCCCCGGAGGACCAGATCCCGGCAACTGTCCCGCATGGTGCGGTAGCCGTTTTTCTTAGCGGCGGCCAGCAGCTCATCGTAGGCCGCGTCATCGTTCACCAGACGGCGCACCTCCCTGTTGACCATGAGGATCTCAAAAGCCGCCCGGCGGCCGATGTAGCCGGTGTGGTGGCACTCCGGGCAGCCGACACCTTTATAAAAGGTGGTCTGGCTGTCCTCCGGCATACCCAGCAGGGCCAGCTCTTCCTCGCTGGGCTGATAGGCGGTTTTGCAATGGGGGCAGATCTTGCGCACCAGACGCTGGGAGATCACGCCGCGGAGGGCGCTGGCGATGAGCCACGGCTCCACGCCGATGTCCCGCAGACGGTAGACGGCGGAAATGGCATCGTTGGTATGTAAGGTGGACATGACCAGATGGCCCGTGATAGCGGAGCGCATGGCGATACCGGCGGTCTCGCCGTCCCGGATCTCGCCCACGGAGATGATGTCCGGGTCCTGACGGAGGATGGCCCGGAGACCGTTGGCAAAGGTCATGCCGGTCTTTTCGTTGATCTGGCACTGGCTGACGCCGGGGATGTGGTATTCCACGGGGTCCTCCAGCGTGACGATATTGACCTCGTCCCGGGCCAGATCCCGGATCATCGCATACAGGGTGGTGGATTTACCGGAGCCGGTGGGGCCAACCAGCAAAATCACGCCGCCGGTGTTTTTCAGAAGGGCGTTGTACAGCTCCAGATCCCGGCCCTCGATGCCAAGGCTCTCCTTGTCCAGGTTCCGGTCCGTCTTATCCAGCAGACGGAGAACGATCTTCTCGCCGTAGACCGTTGGCAGAGAGGAAATTCGCAGGTCCACCTCCCGGCCCTTGAGCTGCATGACCGCCTGACCGTCCTGGGGGATCTTGTGCTCGGCGATGTTCATGCCGCCCATGATCTTCAGGCGGGAGATCACGGTGCTTTGCAGCTCCGTGGGGACGGTGAACAGGCGCTGCAGCAGACCGTCGATCCGCATCCGCACCACCATTTCGCTCTCCTGCGGCTCCAGATGGATATCGCTGGCCCGCTCGTGGAACGCACGCTCGATGAGGCTGTTGACAAAGCGGATGGTAGGGGCGGAATCCGCGGTCTCCCCGGTCATCTGCGCCGGGACGATGTCCGGCGCGGCGGTACCGGCCTCCCGCTTCATCTCCTCGATGACGCGGGCGGTGCCCTCGTTGCCGTACAGGCGGGCGATGGCCTGCTCGGTGGCCTGACGGGTGGCGATCATGGGGATCACCTTTTTCCGGGACGCCGCCTTGACCTGCTCCTGGGCCACGAAGTCCAGAGGGTCGCTCATGGCCAGATACAGGGTGTCCTGCACCAGCTTCACCGGCACCACGCAGAATTTCCGCGCAATATTGCGAGGCACATACCGGGCCAGCTCCACCGGGATGGAGACCGCCGTCAGATCCACGAACTCGACGCCCAGCTGGATCTGCAGCGCGTCGATGAGGTTCCGCTCTGTAATGAAGCCGTTCTGCATCAGCACGTCGCCCAGACGCTGGTGGGTCTCCTTTTGGACGGCCAGGGCTTTATCCAGTTGTTCCTGCGTGATGACGCCGGAGGCGATCAGCAGATCGCCCAGCCGCATATATGCCATATCTATCACTCCAAAATACGCGCCGCCCCGTTTTTTTCGCGGCAACCGGCACCTTGTCGGCGGGGCCGCCGGTCTTTCTCCCGGAAGCGGCAGGTTTTCTCAAAAATCGACGCTATTTACGTACAGTATATATTATAGGGAAGCCCTTGAAAAGTCAAGGAAAATCCCATTTTTTAGGGTAAATTACAGGCTAAGCTGATGCTTAGTCTTCCGCCCCGTTTCATTCTGCTGAAAAAATGATTTTTTTCGGTGAAACTACTTTATTTTTCAGAATTTTTATATTATAATTGCCCAGCATAATTTTTTTCGACTTTAAGCAGCCAAAATCCGCCGGAATAACCGCGGCCGGATTCTGGCGGGCGTCCCTCGGCGGGACGGGAACTGAGAACGATATGAAGCTAAATCGCAAAGGTTTTACATTGATGGAGATGCTGATCGTCATCGCGATCGTTGCCGTGCTGATCTCCGTCGCGGTCCCGGTGCTTTCCTCGCAGTTGGAAAGGAGCCGGGAGGCGGTGGATCTGGCCAACGTGCGCTCCGCCTATGCGCAGGTCTCCACGGAGGCCCTGCTTGGAAAAACCGATGTCACTGTCACGGTCAAGCTGAAGCAGAAGCAGGCCGGGTGGCAGTCGGTGGACCCCGTGAACATCGGCGGCATCGTCCATTCCAAAGACGACGGTGACACGGATAACTGGAAGGGCGATGCGGCGCCGGACGGAAACTGCGTGGTCTCCTATAATGAGACACACGGTGTGGTGCTCACATGGGACGGAACGGCAGCGCCGATCAAGCCCAACTATCCGTTCGACACCAAGCACACGGAGTTTTTTGATAATGTGCTGTATAAAATCGACTTTTGGAATAATGGCACCATTGGGAATAACGCCCTTTTTGAATTCGACTCCCGCTGCCCAAACTCGAACTACATTCCGAAGATCAAGGATAAGCTTGAAGCCAACCTAACCAACAGTCTTTTACAGCAAAAGGATTGTACCTGGGCCTTCTTGGGATTCAAAAAGAGAAATAACGCAGAACAAGCCAAAAACAGCTATCTTTTCTGGACCTCTCTTAACACGAATGAGGTCGGCGCCGGAAAGCAGATCCCCGTGCTCATCCAGACCGGTGATGGGAGCTACTATGTCTCCGAAACCACAACCGAACAACGAACCGACAGCACGGGTAAAAAATATGTCACCGCTTCAGAACATCTCAAAACAGCGGATGCGTTCCAAGAGATCCTAAATAAATCCGTCAATGTCTATCCCACGCTGGAAGCAGCCTACGATGCCTATGTAGTGGCTCTGGCGGATCACAAATATGACGCAGTTCGTGCCACACAGACTCCTGCGCCGTAAGCGGGATCACTGCTTCAGACCTTGCGTCCCAGTCAAATCAAGATATAAAAGCACTTGCGCATGGAAGCAGGTGCTTTTATGGAATCGTCAGGTTTCCCTGCCGTTCAACCGTTCGCTTGCCTTTTCCCGATTTTCCCTGTTTCTATTATATACCGTACATCGATGTACGGTACAAGAGTTTTTTTCGTTTCAAGGGAAATTTTTTTCAAAATGTAGGAAATAGGCGTTTCCTGTTGGTTAAATCGCCAAAACTCCACTTCGGTCTCTCCTGCGGCCGCTGCCACCCGGGTCTGACCGGCATTTTCCGCCGCTATCCCCTGTTTTCCAAAAGATCCTGCCAAAAAAAGCCCAGGAACGTAACGTTCCTGGGCTTTGTCTATTTAGGCTTTTACGCTGGTTTTAAAAGGTGATGACCTCTTTGTCCGTTTCAAACTGGGCGGGCTCGCCGTTTTTAATGCTGCGGATGGTATCCAGCATCTGATTGTTGTGCTCCTCCGCCTTGGGGTCGTTGTTCCAGGTGTTCTCGTACTTGAAGATCACATGGGAGATGGAGCGGCCCTTCTTATGCTTGCGGAAGGAGACCTTCAGGTTCGTATACTGGTTGATAAAGCCCAGATTCACCTCAATGACGTTACGCACAAAGTCCCCGGCGCTCTTGTACTTATCGTTGCAGTCGAAGAAATCCCGCAGGTAGTCGATGGCCAGCACGATCTCGTCCGGGTCGGTGGAGATATCCGGGAAGGCCGGGGTGTTCTCCCCCTTGATGATGATATTCACCCAGCTGGTCAGCAGCTCAAAGAGGCGGATGGAATAGTTGGTAGGCAGCTTGATGATGCTGTCATAGGAATAAAGGGTGAACATTTCGCTCAGGCCGATGAGGTACGGCTTCAGCTCGTCGCTGAGGCGGTAGGTCAAAGTGCCGTCCTTGTACTCCACGCTGCTGAGCCAGTGGAGGATCTTGTAGTTGGGCTTGCCCTTCTTATCAGGCACTTCCTTGTCCCGAATGAAGATGACCCGCTGCATGAGGCTGATGTTGATGTCCTGCATGGAGCGGTAGACATTGGTCTTAGGCACCTCCAGAAATTCCGCCAGCTGCGAGACATTGACCTTGTAGGTCCGCAGGTCCTTGTCCCCCTTCATGATCTGGGAGACCGCCAGGCGAATCAGCTTGGATTCCATCAGCGTCAGATCGGACTGCTTGCTCCGCAGCAGCTCGTTGGCCTGCACGATATTGAAGTCCTTGCTGTAACGGATGGCAATGCCGCTTTCCCCGGACAGATTGTCCTCCGGTGTCTCCTGGATCAGCGTATAATTGTCACGCTCCTCAGCGTCTGCATTTACATCCGGGATCTGGATCTGTTTTTCTTCCATGTTCTTCTCCTCTGTGCGGCTTTCTGCAAATTCATTAATTATCATATTCTATTTACGAAAAAGAGTCAACCCAATTTTTCGAAGTTTGTGTTTTTTCCTTCCTGCCCCTTCGACCGGCCTGCTGTCTTCCCGGACAGCCGCCCTGCCCTGCCGCGGCAGCCCTTCTGCTATTCACGAGGTTTTGATTCTTCTAAGCCGCCTATGAGCCGATTCTGCTTATGGGAGACTGTATCATTCACGAGGTTTTGATCTCGTTTTGGGGATTTACGAGGTTTTGATCTCTCCCATATCCCGCCGAAGGGCATTTACGAGGCCAATGTCACACTGACGGCCTATTTACGAGGTTTTGATCTCGTTCATTGTGCTATTTTCGGCATGATCGTTCTGAATTTCTGTTTATCGGTAAACTCTGTAAAGTATTATTGCTTTTCACTTATTTTTGTGAATTTCAACCTCTTTCATGGGGAGCAGCCTCGTTTTTCCTGCCTCTTTTCCGGCAAAAATCAACGTTTTTCGTAGAAACCGCCCAATCTGACTCTCAATATCTTGTTGCTTTTTTATGAAAGTGAATCACATTTGGTGTCCACCTCCGGCCTCTCCCAGCGTCACCCCATTTACGAGGTTTTGATCTCGTTTTGGGGATTCCGCACGTCGAAGAGAGATACAAACCTCGTGAATCAGCTCCTTGCGTCACGCCAGCAGAGAGATCAAAACCTCTTGCATTGGAGCAGGCCGAAAGCTGACTGAGTGAGATCAAGACCTCGCAAATAGCAGCCCGTCTGAGTGTCGGAGGCGAGATCAAAACCTCGTATATACATTATATATATAGTATATATCTCGTCTTTCCTGAGATCAAAACCTCGTAAATCAAGTCTCCCTGGGTGAAAATGTGAGATCAAAACCTCGTAAATCATGCCAGAAACGGTAATTGGAGAGATCAAAACCTCGTGAATGATGCAGCCTTCCATAAGCAGAATCGGCTCATAGGCGGCTCAAAAGAATCAAAACCTCGTATATACACGGGCACCGCCCATTTTTTCATGGTTAAAATGTTCTTAAGTTGGAATCTTTTCGCGAAATCGCCTGTGGATTTTCAAAATTTTGTTCCCGGTTTTTCGTCATTTTTTGAGGGTAAAATAGAGACATTGGCCTCGTAAATCATCTGATTCCGGTACGAAAAGAGAGATCAAAACCTCGTATCAAAAGATACATCCCTCGTACTTCAGAGATAAAACCCTCGTCTATACACGATACAAACCTCGCAGAAACGAGATACAAACCTCGTACCGGGAGGGGCGATACATATTAAATAAAAATAATAAAATAGAAAATATTCTATAAAAGTAGGAAAAACCGACTGAGATCCCCTACGGGGACTCAGTCGATTCTGCTTTTCGAAGAAAAAACTTTCTGATATTTACAGGGAAGTACGATCCTCCGGCTTTTAGTCAGGAAAATGACTCCATTTCCTTCGATCACGACGGAGAATCAGACTCTCCGGAGCAAGAAGCAGGGAGAGCAGCGCTTCAATTACGCCTTCTATACGGTGCCCACCCGGATTTCCAGCCTAAAATCTTCAGAACCAGCTATTCTGCCGACACAAACGTGCTGGAACAGGAAAATGCAGGGGAGCGCTGACCGAAAAATGGGCTTACAGGCAAAAGAACGCAGAGCCAAGATAACGATACTGCCTTGCTCTTTTAGAGTCTCTCGGTTGTTTTACCCTCTTTTTGGCGACATTTGAGTCATGGGTCCGCAGAAAATCTGTAAAACCCGGTTTAGAACGGTGACAGATCGGTTAAGCTGATGATAGGGCCTGTTCTCTGGCTGCGGAGCATTCGGGAGCGATTTGAATTCCGCCATGTGAGAATGGGTTTACATAAAACTTTTCGCAGAAGCAAACGGACCCCTGGACCGGTAGAAAATTATGCCAAGTTCGTCTTTGTGTTCCCATGCTCTAGTCCTTGACGCTCAAGGCTTTGGAGCCTTTGGAAACACAAAAGCAAACAGACATAAGATCAAAAATGAACCGGGAGGAAATGATAGATCGCCATAAGCAAACGATTACGTTAAAAGATTAGGCCAATGCCATATACTCATAAGAGGTCTTACAAGAAGAATTTCCTTGCGTACATCGAGTCGGCGCTGCCTAAAACAGTAAACCCAAATGAGACGGTCCCTGTAAATGAAGGTTATTGCCCGTAGCCTCTCCCCTTTCCTTAAGTAAAGTCAGTCGAATAACTGGCTTGCGTTTCCACGAAAGCCGCTGACAGATTAAAAAGCAAAAGCAAATATCATGTCGAAAAAGGCAATATCAAGGCCAAGCCAATTGTTTATTTCCAATGGCTCGGATTCTATAATATGCGCAAGATATCTCAAATCAATTCCCTTTTGTGTTCCTGTGATCTCCTGAGCCCTAGAAAGTGCAAGACTTTAGAACCTTTTGAAAAACAAAGTCGAACTGAGACAAAATCAAAAAGGAACTGAAATAAAATGCAGGCCGCTCAATCTCGCATTTGCTGGGATCTTCCCCTCGTGCTTCCGTGAAGATTAGAGGGAGGATGGAAGGATAAAGCGGAATTGGAACCAAAAGAACCCCGGAGAGCGCCCTGTTCAGGTGCTCCCCGGGTAGTTCAGATCCATGATTCACTTCACAACAGCCCCCGCAGATCCAGATAATCCAGCAGAAAGCTGGTGCGGACGGCACCGATGCTTACGTTCAACCGGCGAGCCAACTCCAGCATGGCCTCCTGAGTTCCCGGCAACAGATATACATTCATCCGATTGGAGCTGAGATTGACGGCGTGATTTTTGGTCAGCGTGTAGATCTCAGCCATTTCGTGCAGCTCATAGTCCGCAGGCAGGTCTGCCAGGGTCTCCTCCATGATCACCGTCAGCATTTTCGGGACGGAATACCGGTTTTCCGCAGCCAACTGCCGCAACCGGTCCATCAGACCGATATTTACCCGCATTTTCACGGGGACACGCTGCTCCGGGCCTTTTGGACGGGCCATTACTGTCCGTTCCGCAGGAGATCGGCCAGCTCCGCGGCCTCCTTGGCCAGCTTATCCAGACTTTCGACAATGGAACCGTCCCCATCGGCAGCGTCCATTTTCCGCAGTGAATTCAGCCGCCGCTTGCTGGAGGTGATTTTAGAGAGGTCAAACGTGACCTTCTCATACTTTCGGATCAGCGTGGCCTTTTGGGTGCGGACCGCCACATCTCCGGCAGGCTTGGCGTGAACCGGCGGAATAATGGCTTCTTCCAGCCGGGCCAGCTCCGCTTCCCGGCCGTTGGTCATGCGGGCGGCCTGAGCGGCCCGGTCCGTGATCCGGGTGACATAGGTATGCTCCAGAGCCTTGTCCCCATTGGACATCTGAATGGCCTTATTGATGGCATTCACATAGAGGACCTGCTCGTTTGGCTCCAACGGGCAGAGCGACAGGGCCTGCGCATGAGAAATGGTGCCATTTTGGAAGAATTCCTTCACATCGTCGATCAAGGACTTGTCAAACTGGGTGTAACGCTGGACCGTGGAGTCCGTCATCTGGGTACGGGACTTGAAATATGCCTCGGCAGCCCGGCGATCCACCTGGAATTTCGCCTGCAAATTGTCCAAATACCGGGAAATGCAGGCCTGAATGGTCTTTGCGTCACCGGAAAGGCCCCGAACCATGATATTTGCCTCATCCAGAATGATGAGTTCGGACAGTTCATCCAGTCCGGTGTAAGTCTGGGCCTGCACCCGATCCCATTTATGAGCCTTCTGGCCGGTTGGATCGCTTTCCTGCTCCCGTTTTTGCAGCAAACGCAGGGCTTTCACCCGCCGTTCACCGGAAAGCAGCATAAATGTGCCATCCTCCCGCTGACTGACCACGATGTTGTGCAGCAGGCCATTGCGCTCGATAGCGTCCGCCAGCTGCTGGATGCTCTCGTCATCATCGTTGCAGGACCAGAGGTTATGGGGGTTAAATTCAATGTTTCGCAGGAGGATCCGGGTCAATTCCGTGCCTTCGTTCTGGAAGGACATGGCGATCTCCGTTTTTGCCAGGTGATTTTTGGTAGATAATTCCTGGGAACCCTGGGGAATTTGGCTTTTCAGCTTATCAAGCTTACCCATTATTCGTCAGCCTCCTTTTTTGCCAGACGCTGTTTGATCTCGTTCCAGAGCTGCATGTAGTCCACAGAAGGATTGGATTTTTTGGCGTAGCGCACCACCGGCACGGCGGCAATGGTGCTTTCCGGCACAGCGCTGCCCTTACGGATGCCGGTTTTGAAGAGAACAGAAGCGTATTCCGGGTTTTCCTCGAACATCTGGCGTACCAGATTGACGGCAGCCGTCCGCTCCACCTGGGTCAAAACCACGCCTAAAATGTCTATTTTGACATCTTCACGGGTTTCCAGATCCAAAATCATGGCCAACGTGGTCTCAAAACCCTCCAAAGAGAAGTTATCGCACCGGACAGGGATCAAAACCTCGTCGGCGCAGAACAGGGCGCTGATGGTGAGATTGTCCCGGGCGGGAGGGGTGTCGATGACGATGTAATCATAATCATCGTTGATATTGGCCAGACAGTGGATCAGGAAGGTGTAGTTCTTCATTTTGTATTCGTCCGCCAGCAGATCCAGCTGGTGAACGGCACGAGGCGTCTGAGCAGTGCTGGGGATGATATGAACGCCCTCCACATTGGTGGGGTGGATGTAGGGTGTCAGATCCATGCCGCCCAGATCAAAATTCATGAACATATTCACCAGACCGTGACCCTTGTAGAAGTTCTCGGCCTTCTTGTGTTGGGTCAGCATATAAGTAGTGTTGGCCTGCTGGTCCATATCCACCACCAGGACCCGTTTTCCATCGGCGGCCATCAGAGCCGCCAGATTGACTACTGTAGTTGTTTTGCCGGTACCGCCCTTTTCGATGGCGGTTGTCAGGATCAGAGACATAAAACCCCTCCGTTTTGCGTGTTTCGGGAGGTTTACCTCCCGTTTTTGCTGTTTTTTACGTTCTCATTATAGCGTGGCTTTCATAGAACTGTCAATATAAAGCCGCACATTTCTCGGACTTTTTCCAAAAGAAACTCAAATGACACGGACCCTGTAAATAGACCGACAGTAGAACAGACCCACTTGACACGGACCCTATAAATAGTGACAAGGAGTGTAGAACCCAAATGAGACGGTCCCTGCAAATCCGCCTGATCCCGCAGCGGAGTGGGGGACAACCTCATCATACCACCTGCCACCCGGTATTTTTTGTCGGAGACTGACAGCTGAGGACTCAAAAGGGAGGGGAGGTCTCAGAACAATGCGTTAAAAAATTAACAAGCAAAGGTAAGGCCGATTCCGCTGCCCCGCACACGCCTGTTTCCCCTCGGAAACAAATCGTAGCAACCGTAGCCACTTTGTTGTATACTATACAGAAAACCAGCAGGGAAGGAGGGGAGCACCATGCTTACCGAACAGCTGACCGCCGACGCGGCAGCGCTGCATCAGGCTATCCTGCACCACGGCGGCGAGATCTCCCCGTTCTTCTGCGGAAAAGAACTGGGCTGGGAGCACCGCCGCATCGCTCGGGCCATGGAGGAGCTGGTGGCCGCTGGGATCATAGACCCCGCAGCCGCCGTCCTGCCAAAGCCCTTGAAACAGCGCAAAACCTACGATTTCCCGGAAATTCAGGCTATTTTGGCGGACTTTCCGGCCTTTGCCCGGGCCGTACACGCCGTGGAACACGCCGCAGGCCGCCGCCTGCCCACGGCAGATCTCAGCGCCCTGACGGAGCTGTTCGACTTCCACGGCCTGTCTCCGGAGGCGCTGGAACTGCTGACGGCCCAGTGCTGCGACGAAGCCATCCTCCGGGGCGAGGAGCGCCC
>ULVQ01072118.1_pt1 | contig 12567 bp, 7 predicted proteins | sample 1959591 | NCBI WGS metagenome assembly ULVQ01 (sample SAMEA4835790, study PRJEB28245) | human gut metagenome | biome: gut microbiome; material: fecal sample | place: Denmark | collected 2008
GTTACATGTGACACATATGTAACTATGTCAGATGGTACAGGTATCGTTCATATTGCACCTGCATTTGGTGAAGATGATGCCAAAGTAGGCAGAAAATATGACCTTCCATTTGTTCAGTTTGTTGATGGCAAGGGTGATTTGACAGAAGAAACACCTTATGCCGGATTATTTGTTAAGAAAGCGGATCCGGAAGTATTAAAAGACCTTGATAAGGAAGGAAAGCTTTTTGACGCACCTAAGTTTGAACATGATTATCCATTCTGCTGGAGATGTGATACACCTCTTATTTATTATGCAAGAGAGTCATGGTTTATCAAGATGACAGATCCTGAAGTTAAGGCTAATCTCATTGCTAATAATAAGACAATCAACTGGATTCCAGAGACAATCGGAACAGGACGTTTTGGAGCATGGCTTGAAAATGTCCAGGACTGGGGTATCAGCCGTAACCGTTATTGGGGTACACCGCTTAATATCTGGCAGTGTGAGGATTGTGGCGAAATGCTTTCAATCGGAAGCATTGCAGAACTCAAGGAACATTCAGACAACTGTCCTGATGATATTGAGCTTCACCGTCCATATATCGATGCGGTTACATGCAAGTGTGGCAAGTGTGGCGGCACAATGAAGAGAGTTCCGGAAGTTATCGACTGCTGGTTCGATTCAGGTTCAATGCCATTTGCACAGCATCACTATCCATTTGAAAATAAGGAATTATTTGAACAGCAGTTCCCAGCCAAGTTTATTTCAGAAGCTGTTGACCAGACAAGAGGATGGTTCTATTCACTTCTTGCTATTTCAACACTCTTATTTAACAAGGCACCTTACGAAAATGTTATTGTTTTAGGACATGTTCAGGATGCTGACGGCCAGAAGATGAGTAAATCAAAGGGCAATGCAGTAGATCCGTTTGATGCATTACAGAAACACGGAGCAGATGCAATCCGCTGGTATTTCTATGAAAATTCAGCACCATGGCTTCCTAACCGTTTCCATGACAAGGCTGTTACAGAAGGTCAGAGAAAGTTCATGGGTACAATCTGGAACACATATGCATTCTTCGTATTATATGCAAATATTGATGATTTTGATGCAACAAAATATACTTTGGAATATGATAAGCTTCCGGTAATGGATAAATGGATTCTTTCAAAGTTAAATACAATGGTTAAGACTGTTGATGACAATCTTAACAACTACAAGATTACAGAGACTGCAAGAGTTCTTGAAGATTTTGTTGATGAACTTTCTAACTGGTATGTAAGAAGATGCCGTGAGAGATTCTGGGCAAAGGGAATGGAACAGGATAAGATTAATGCTTACATGACATTGTATACAACACTTGTTACACTTTGTAAAGCAGCAGCTCCAATGATTCCGTTTATGACAGAGAGCATTTACAGAAATCTTGTATGCAGCATTGACAAGACAGCACCTATAAGCGTTCACCTTTGCGATTTCCCTAAGGTAAATGAAGACTGGATTGATACAAAACTTGAAGAGAACATGGAAGATGTCCTTAATGCAGTTGTAATCGGACGTGCATGCCGAAATGCAACAAATATCAAGAACAGACAGCCAATCGGAAAGATGTTTATCAAAGCACCATGGAAACTTGATGATTTCTTTACAAATATTATCGCAGATGAGCTTAATGTAAAGAGCGTTGAATATAAGGATGATGTAAGAGATTTCACATCATACACATTCAAGCCGCAGCTTAAAACATTGGGACCTAAGTATGGCAAGTTCCTCGGTGAAATCAGAAAGCAGCTTTCAGAACTTGATGGCAATAAGGCTATGGATGACCTTAACAATGCAGGATATATCACACTTTCTGTAAATGGACAGGATGTTCAGCTCGAAAAGGCAGATCTCCTTATCGAGATGGTTCAGGCAGAAGGATATGTTGCCAATTCTGATAAGGGAATTACAGTTGTTATGGATACAAAGCTTACACCTGAACTTATCGAGGAAGGTTTTGTAAGAGAACTTGTAAGTAAAATCCAGACAATGCGTAAGGATGCAGGATTTGAAGTTATGGACAGAATCAATGTATATGTTTCTGGAAATGATAAGATTGCAGCTCTTATGGAGAAAAATGCAGAACAGGTTAAAGCAGTTGTACTTGCTGACAATATTATTGCCGGTGAAGCAAAAGGATTTACAAAGGATTGGAATATCAACGGCGAAGATGTAACTTTAGGCGTTGAAAAACAGTAATTAAACAGCAGATTATAAAAGTGTCCGGTTTTGGTAAAAATAAACCGGGCACTTGTTTGCATTTTAAGTAATTAATGTAGTATAATTATAATGCTTTAAACATTTTATCAATACCATATTTCAGGAGGAAAAATGAATGAGTAATACTTCATGGTTTAATAAAGATGAATTCAAGAAAAATATTATAAGCAACTGTAAATCCTTATTCAGAAAAAATATTGATGAGGCAGATAAACAGCAGCTTTTCCAGTCTGTAGCATATGCTGTAAAGGAAATTATAATTGATAGATGGATTGCGACACAGAAGGAATATGCAAAACAGGATAAAAAGACTGTTTACTATATGTCTATGGAATTCCTTATGGGCAGGGCTTTAGGTAACAATATGATTAATCTTATGGCATATGATGAAATGAAGGAAGTTCTTGAAGAACTTGGCATGGATATTAATGTCATAGAGGACCAGGAACCTGATGCAGCACTCGGTAACGGTGGTCTGGGAAGACTTGCCGCATGTTTCCTTGATTCACTTGCAACACTTGAATATCCGGCATATGGATGCGGAATACGTTATAAATATGGTATGTTTAAGCAGGAGATTAAAGATGGCTATCAGGTAGAAGTTCCTGATAACTGGCTTAAAGACGGTAATCCGTTTGAGATTAAGCGTTCTGAATATCCGACAGTAGTTAAGTTCGGAGGATATGTACGTTCATACAGAGATGAAAAGACAGGAAGAGATATGTTTGTTCAGGAGGATTACAGAGCTGTAACAGCTATTCCTTATGATGTTCCTGTTGTTGGATATGGCGTAAATACAGTTAATACATTAAGAATATGGGATGCAGAACCGGTAGATACATTTAATTTAAGTTCATTTGATAAGGGTGATTATCAGAAAGCGGTTGAGGAAGAGAACCTTGCAAAGAATATTGTTGAGGTACTTTATCCTAATGATAATCATTATGCAGGTAAGGAACTTCGTTTAAAACAGCAGTATTTCTTTGTATCAGCCAGCGTACAGCGTGCGGTTGCACAGTATAAGGAAAGACATGATGATGTAAGAAAGCTTTATGAAAAGGTAACTTTCCAGCTTAATGATACACATCCTACAGTAGCTGTAGCGGAACTTATGAGAATTCTCATGGACGAAGAAGGTCTTGAATGGGATGAAGCATGGGATGTAACAACTAAGACTGTTGCATATACAAATCATACAATTATGGCAGAAGCACTTGAAAAATGGCCAATTGAGCTTTTCTCAAGACTTCTTCCTAGAATTTATCAGATTGTGGAGGAGATTAATCGTCGTTTTGTAGAAGAAATAAAGGCTAAGTATCCGGGCAATCAGGATAAAATCCGCAAGATGGCAATTATTTATGATGGTCAGGTTAAGATGGCTAATCTTGCGATATGTGCAGGATATTCTGTAAATGGTGTTGCAAAACTTCATACGGAGATTCTTGAAAAGCAGGAACTTAAAGATTTCTATGAAATGATGCCGGAGAAGTTCAATAATAAGACTAATGGTATCACACAGAGAAGATTCCTTCTTCATGCAAATCCGCTTCTTGCAGCATGGATTACAGACAAAATCGGCGATGGATGGATTACAGATTTAACACAGCTTAAAAAGCTTAAAGTATATGTTGATGATGCAAAATGCCAGCAGGAGCTTATGCAGATTAAGTATAAAAATAAGGTTCGCCTTGCAAAATATATAAAAGAGCATAATGGAATTGATGTTGACCCGAATTCTATTTTTGATGTCCAGGTTAAGAGACTTCATGAATATAAGAGACAGCTTCTTAATATTCTTCATGTAATGTATCTTTACAATGAAGTAAAGAAGAATCCTGATATGGATATTAAGCCAAGAACATTTATTTTTGGTGCAAAAGCAGCCGCAGGTTATAAGATTGCAAAGCAGACAATCAAACTTATCAACAGCGTTGCAGATGTAATTAATAACGATGCTTCAATTAATGGCAAGATTAAGGTAGTATTTATTGAAAATTACAGAGTTTCAAACGGCGAAATCATATTTGCGGCAGCAGATGTAAGCGAACAGATTTCTACAGCATCAAAGGAAGCATCAGGTACAGGTAATATGAAGTTCATGCTCAACGGAGCCATGACACTTGGTACAATGGATGGTGCTAATGTTGAGATTGTTCAGGAAGTCGGAATAGAAAATGCTGTAATATTCGGACTTTCATCTGATGAAGTTATCCGCTATGAAAATGAGGGCGGTTATGACCCAATGGAGATATTTAACAATGACCAGGATATCCGTGAGGTATTGATGGAACTTATCAATGGCAAATATTCTCCTGATGATACAGAACGATTCAGAGATATTTACAATTCACTCCTTAATAATCAGGGCGGCAGAAGAGCGGACACATACTTCATACTCAAAGATTTCCGTTCATATGCGGATGCACAGAAGATTATTAACGAAAGATATTCTGATGAAAAGGCATGGGCAAAGTCAATGATGTTAAATATTGCCAGTGCCGGTAAGTTCTCATCAGACAGAACTATTGAAGAATATGTTCATGATATCTGGAAGCTTGAAAAAGTTCACATTCCGGATGTGAAATAATTTTATAAAAATTTATAATGAGTATGCCTCGTTTATCGTTTTGACGGTGCGGGGCATATTTTTTATTTTAGCTGCATATGCTTTTATATCATATGATTCTATGCCGGATTATTTCTATGATTCTATGTTGGATTATTCCGGCTTGATGAATTCTTGATTAAGAGGGGATTTTTTGCAGATATGAAAAAAATACTTACGGTCATATTGATATTTTGTATATATGTTGCTGTGCCGGCTGTGATAACTTTGTCGGTTAATTCTGATGATTCGCAGGGGGTATCTCAGGAAAGTATTTATGGACCGAGGGTTAATGTTAAATATAAAAATGGAACAAAATCTGTATCGGTAAATGAATATGTCACAATGGTTCTTGCAAAAAGATTTGAGTCAGGTGATGAGACGGAAACGTTAAAGGCTATGGGTATAATGATAAGAACAGATATTTACCGTGTTATGGGGGATGAGATGAGTGTTGACAGCGAAACGCTTGGCATGGAGTATTTCACAAAAAATGTGATGAAAAATGAATGGGGGAATAATTTCGAGGAATATTATAATCATGTAAATGACAGTGTAATGTCAACAGGTCAGATGGTTATAACATATAATAATAATCTAATTGATGCAAAATATTCGCGTGTGTGCAATGAAAAGACGCTTTCCGGTACGGAACTTCTGGGAGCGGATTATGCATATCTGGTGCCGGAAGACTGCCCGGAAGATATGACAAGCCCTGATTTTCTCAAAACTGAGGAATATTCAAAAAAACAGTTTGTAAAAAAAATAAATACCGCATATAAGGATTCCGGGCTGGATGAAAATAATCCGTTTGGCGATATTCAGGTGGTTTCACAGACTAATATGGGGTATGTGACAAAAATTCAAGTGGGAAATGTTGTAATGTCGGGTGATGTATTTGCAAAAATACTGGGACTTAATTCGCCTTTTTTTGCAATTAAAGATGGAAAAATTACAACCAAAGGAAAGGGAAGCGGATTCGGAGTCAGCCTTTATACTGCAAATATTATGGCACGTTCGGGCAGTACATATGAAGATATAATTAATAAATTTTATTCCGGTGTAGCAATTGTGAGCAGATAAAATCATATAAAGGACACTGTGGTATCGGTTCGTGTAATAATAATGAAGAAGGACAGTTTGAATAATCCTGTATAAATCGGGCAACATATTAACATAAATTGTAGCAATGGAGGTTATGTTAATATGAAAGGCAAGAGTAAAGGTTGGGGAAAAGAGAAAATTATTTCTGCAATAGTTGCCTGTGCGGTTATACTTACGCTTTCGGCAGGTGTTTATTCAGTTGTGAAAGAGAGCAGGCGTGCCAATGACAATAAAAATAATGTAGTTGACCTTAATGAGAGAACGCAGAATAATGTTGCAATAAGAACGGAGGATGGAGGAGTAGAGCCTGAAAACACCGACTCGTCAGATTCTAAAGAAGATGTAGCCACGGGTGATGATGACCCTATGGGTAATGAAATAGCATCGGTTAATAATTCCGGCACAGGAAGTACGTCAGATGTTTCGTCAAACAGCGTAAATGAAAATAGTGTAAATGAAGATTTACAGGCAGATGACAAGCAGGAACAGGTTCCGGTGGCGGCTTCGGTAAAAAAGAATCCTCTTGATGCATATTCATTTAGTGAGTCAGACAGTCTTTTACGTCCTGTAAATGGAGATGTTGTTTTAAAGTACAGCATGGACAGTACGATTTATTTTGAATCGCTTAATGTATACAAGTGCAATCCGGCAATTTCTATTGCGGCAAATGTGGGGGACAGCGTTGCTGTTGCAGCAGATGGAATTGTCCAGTCAGTAGTTGATAGTGAAGAGACAAAAACAACAGTTACCGTAGGACTTGGGGATGGCTATGAGGCGACATATGGTTTGCTTGACGGCGTCAACGTAAAATCCGGTGATAGTGTATACAAAGGACAGTATCTTGGAACAGTGGCAGAACCAAGTGCATATTATGTAAAAGAGGGTGCAAATTTGTATTTTAAACTTACAAAAGACGGCATACCTGTTAATCCGATGGATTATTTTGAATAACGTAAGATAATCGGCATCCGGTTAAAAATTTACAAAAAGGCTGTAAGGGTTGTCATTGCTGTAAATGCAGAAATTTTGTTGTATTGGGTGGATATATAGGATGTGCCGGGTGCTTTATATAGATGTGGGGGCGATATGCTCCCGCGGTACATATTCAATATTTATACAATAAAAAATATTTTTTACATTGCATATTTATTGAGTTTATGATATATATAATATAAATATGCATATTTATATTAAAAGGGAGAAAAACATCGATGTAATAAAAGAATATTGGAGACAGAAAAAGAAAATACATATCTTGATGCAGCAATGCATGTCATTGATAATGACCCATATTGTAAAGGGATGTATGGGTATCTTAAAAACAATCGTTTATGGTTTGAGCGATTCAGAGCATTTCTGAAAGGTAAAAAAACATTACCGTTATTATATGATCCGTTTTTTAAAAAAATATTTAGTCCAGTAGAACACAGAGAACGTCTTTCAGAACTTGTCAGCTGCCTGTTAGGACAGCAGGTAATCGTTCTTGAAGTTTATCCGGCGGAGGATTCTCAATTTATTGGAATATTTGTCATTATGGATATGGTCGTGCGTATGTCGGATGGCAGTATTGCAAATATTGAAATTCAAAAAGTTCCGTATGATTTTCCTGCTGAAAGAATATCATGTTATTCAGCGGACCTTGTGTTAAGGCAATATAAAATGCTTACGGGTTCAAAAAATGAAATTGAATCTGAAAATGATAGTGATGATGGGGACGATATGGGGGAGGAAGTTTCTTATAAGAGTATGAGAAAAGTTCATACAATAATACTTTTTGAAAAGAGCAGTGCAAATTTACAAAGTGAATTTGATGAAAAATTTTATTTTCACGTGGGAAAAACAGTGTTTAATACAGGTATAAAGATTAATCTTCTACAGGATTTCCTGCTTATAAGCCTTGACACCTTTAAAAAATACAGATATTCTGATATTATCACAGGGCGTACAAATGTGACTGAGTATGATTGCGATAAAACACAATATAGTGATGGAATATCAGATAAAATGGTGTCGGACAGAATTAAGTATATGTCGTTATTCGTTGCCAAGACACCTGAAGAGATAGATAGATTAGTTGCATTATTTCCGGATCTGGAATCGGTACGTCATGATATTAATGAATATCTGGTTAGACCAAAGGAGGTCCTTAATATGTTTTCAGAAGCATTAAGAATATTAGACAGAAATACGGCGAATCTAATGGTAGACAGATTAAAAGAAGAGGTTGACAGCCTGAAGGGTGAAAATGACAGCTTGAAAGACGAAAATACACGTTTAAAAGAGGAAATAGAAAATTTAAAGAAAAATAGTAAATAAAAGTTGTTTTATAAGTGTTGACCAAAGGAGGTCCTTAATATGTGGTTTGACGAAGCAGTAATTTATCAGATATATCCACTTGGCTTATGTGGAGCACCGTTGGTAAATAATGGTGGTGAATGTGAGGAAGAGGCCGGAAATCATAGAATTTTAAGAATTCTGGATTGGATAGACCATATTAAGTCAATGGGAACGTCATGCGTATTATTTAATCCATTATTTGAGAGTGATGCACATGGTTATGATACAAGGAATTATAATAAAGTGGACAGGCGTCTCGGAACAAATGAAGATTTTAAGAAAGTCTGCGATGCGATTCATGCATCAGGCATGAAAGTTATGCTTGATGGAGTATTTAATCATGCAGGACGTGGATTTTTTGCATTTGAAGATGTAAGACAGAAAAAATGGGACAGCAGATACAAGGACTGGTTTCACATATCGTTTGATGGAAATACCAATTATAATGATGGATTCTGGTATGAAAGCTGGGAAGGCTGTAATGAGCTTGTAAAACTTAATCTGTCAAATCCTGAAGTAAAAGAATATTTGTTTGACGCGGTAAAAAACTGGGTTAATGAATATGACATAGACGGCTTGCGGCTTGATGTTGCATATTGTCTGGACAGGCAGTTTTTGTCAGAATTGAGACATTTTACCGATGGGCTGAAGAACGAATTTGTATTAATGGGTGAGACTCTTCACGGAGATTATAACCAATGGGTTAATGATAACGCATGCTACAGCGTTACAAATTATGAATGTTATAAAGGCATTTATTCAAGTTTTAATTCTTCCAACATGCACGAAATAGCATATAGCCTTAACAGACAATTTGGTAATGAACAGTGGTGCATATACCGTGGAAAACATCTGTTTTCTTTTGTTGACAATCATGATGTTACAAGGATTGCAAGTATTCTTGAAAATAAAAATAATCTTTTTCCTGTATATGGTCTTTTGTTTGGCATGCCTGGAGTTCCCGGTGTTTATTATGGAAGTGAGTGGGGAATTACAGGAGAAAAATGTAATGGCGACAACACATTGCGTCCTGCAATAGAAAAGCCGAAACATAATGAACTTACAGATTGGATAACAGCTCTTGCAAATGCGAAACAAAAAAGCAAGGCGTTGTGTTACGGAGGTTACAGAAATCTTCTTACAATGCCGAAGCAGCTTATATTTGAAAGAGAATGTGATACAGAAAGAGTTATCGTTGCTGTTAATTCTGACAGCAATGTATATCATGCTGATTTTGATGCAAGATCGGGAAAAGCAGTTGATTTGATAACAGGAAAAGAGCATGATTTTGGCGGTGGAAGTGATTTACAGCCATATTCATGTGTATTTTGGAAAACGGAGAGATAGAAATTATGGATTTAGCAATTATAGCAGCAAAGCAGGTGCTTGAGATGTTTCTTATGATACTTGCTGGTTTCATATGTTTTAAAACAGGAGTAATCAAGGAAGAAGGTAAAAAAGCATTGTCTGATCTGCTTTTATATCTTGTGGTACCTGCAATGATTGTTAATTCGTATCTTGTAGAACATGATTCATCAATGACAGGAAATCTTGTCAGAATGCTTATATATAGTATACTTATGGTCGGAACAGGTCTTGTAATTACTTATGCAGTTTTGTTTTCAAAGAAAAATAAAGACAGAGGAATTATGCGGTTTGCATGTGGATTTTCCAATGCGGCATATATGGGATTTCCACTTATTCAGGCACTTTTCGGTGCGGAGGGAATACTTTATGCAAGCGTATATGTTACTGTATACAATATTTTGTTGTGGACGGTTGGATATTCGTTTGTCACGAAAAAAGTAAATGTAAAGGAGATTGCAAAGAGTATACTTACGGCACCGTGTATAATTGCTGTGTTTATAGGACTTATTTTATATGGATTAAATGTGCATGTGCCGGATATTATAGGCACTCCGCTTTCAATGATTGCCGCAATAAATACACCGGGTTCAATGATTATTACAGGTGTAACTATTGCGGGCAGCAGTATGACTGTTCTTTTAAAAAACAAGCGTCTGTTTGAAGTTATAGGAATAAGGCTTTTTCTTATTCCGGCAGCATGCCTTCTTGTAATGTATCTTATCGGTGGTAACGGTACAACAGCAATGGTTGCACTTATGCTTGAGGCATGTCCTTGTGCAGCTATAACAACAATGTTTTCAATAGAATTCGGACATGATGAGAATCTTGCATCAGGTTCGGTTGTATTTACGACACTTCTTTCTATAATAACATTGCCATTATATGCACTTATATTAACAAATATTATAAAATAGGCATTATCGCTACATATTTAAACATCATAATAAAATGGCATATGCTTCCTGCCATAACAAATAAGTGAAAGATTTCATGTGACCCAAAATATTTATGCTGTGCATTAAATATAGGAAGCTTCAGTGCGTAAATGACACCGCCGATTGTATATATAATTCCACCGGCAAGAAGCCAATTGAATGCGGCTTTTGGAAGTGCATTAATAATCTGTGTAAATGCAAGAACGCAAATCCAGCCCATGAGAATATACAATACTGAAGAAACCCATTTTGGACATGTTACCCAGCAGAGCTTGAAAATGATTCCAAGAGCGGCAATTCCCCATACAAGAGCAAGAAGAACAAGTCCGATGTGTCCATGAAGTACAATTAAACATACTGGTGTGTAGGAACCGGCAATAAGCACAAATATCATGCAGTGGTCAAGCTTTTTTAAAATCATATTGACCTTTGGAGAAAGGTCGAATGTGTGGTATGTTGTGCTTGCCGCGTATAAAAGAATCATGCTTACTATAAATATAGTAAGAGAAATAACATGCACAGTGTCCGGTGCGGACAAGGCACGTATTATAAGAGGCGTTGCTGCAAATACAGCCATAAGCATTCCTATAAAATGTGTAATTGCACTGCCGGGATCTTTTATCTTAAAGTGATTACTGTTACTTGTAAAATTAGTCATAAAAATCATTCCTTTCATTAAAACGACAACAAGTAGTAATTAAAACTACATGCTGATGTAATGATAATACATCAAGAAGTATAAAAAATCAATACATATCTATGTAAAATTTATGTAAAAAATATTCACAATAAAATCAGCCTGTATCCTCGGAAATTCAATGAAAAATATATAATATGCACAAAAAACTAAAATAAACTTAAATTAAATTGACAAAAAATGCACAATGTTATATGGTAAAGATACTTAAATAAAATACTTGTGCAAAAGTCGTGAAAATAATGTATTTTATTTAAGATGGGTTTTTACAAATGGGGTGTATATGGTCACCCCAAGTTTTTAAAACCTGTATAAAGAGTTATTCTATAGGCACGAAGAGTGCAAAAGGAGGATTTTATGAGGAGATTCAGAAAAGCAGCGGCACTTGGTCTTGCTGCACTGATGGCGGTCGGCTCAGTGAATTTTGCTGGAGTTACGACAGGAGCCGCTGGTCTGCCAACAACAGACGGACATGACAAGTACGTAAATAAGAACGTATTTGATGTAATTTCAAGCGACACATTTGGTACAAAGGAACTTGAGAGTCCTTTGTTTGATAAGACAAAAGGTTCTAGTGATATTACAGATTTACAGGTACCAACACTTGCATATGACGAGTCAAGTATTGGTCTTGTATGGCAGAAGCCGGAGAAATATGATAATGTAGCAGATTATAATGTTTACATTAACGGAAAACTTGCAGGTACAGCAAGAGAAAATTATAAGGTAAATGCAGCATGGGCTTCACAGTATATGGATTCTTTCTATGATTATTATACAGCTCAGGGCAAAAGTGATATAGACATGGTAAATGTAGATATCCATGCTTACAGAGCTACAGGTCTTGAAGCTGATACAGAATATACATTCAAGGTTGTTGCAATCGATAAAGATGGCAAGGAACTTGGAACTGCCAAGGAAATTAAACAGAAAACAACTGCCAAAGCAGAAGTTCTTAATATTAAGGATTTTGGTGCTGAGGAATCAGAAGGTTATGTAACTTATAATGATGAAATAAATGAAAAAATTGTAAAGAATACAAAGGCTATACAGGCAGCAATTGATGCATGTCCTGAAGGCGGCAAAGTTGTAATCCCTGAAAATACAGACGGAAAGGTATTCGTAAGTGGTGCTCTCTGGCTCAAGAGCAATATGACACTTGAAGTAAATGGTACACTCTGGGCATCACCAAACAGCGACCATTTTGAAATCGGCTTCCTTATGTATCCATTCTATACAGATACAAGAGGATGGGGACTTGTAAATGCAATGACAGC
>ULVQ01097808.1_pt1 | contig 12552 bp, 13 predicted proteins | sample 1959591 | NCBI WGS metagenome assembly ULVQ01 (sample SAMEA4835790, study PRJEB28245) | human gut metagenome | biome: gut microbiome; material: fecal sample | place: Denmark | collected 2008
CACCAGCACGATCATGCCCACCAGACCGTACACCACCGACGGGATGCCCGCTAACAGCTGTACCGCCGTGCGGATCACCGCCGCCAGCTTCGGCGGGGCCACCTTCGCCAGAAATACAGCAGTCAGCAGCCCTACGGGAACGCCGATGACGATGGCCCCGGCAGTGCCATAAACGGAGGTCAGGATAAAGGGCAGAATTCCGTACTGTGCGCCGGTGGTGGTGTTGGTGGGGTCCCAGACCTTGCCCAACAGAAATTGAAACAGGCCAATCTGCCGAATGGCGGGCAGGCCGGAGAGAATGAGATAGATGCTGATGAGCAGCACAAAGGCCACCGCCACGATGCCGCACAGCAAAAAAATCAAATGGATGATCTGCTCCACGGTTTTGCGGGCACGGTAGCTGCTCCGCTCCGGTGTATGCGGGGGATTTGTAATGCTTTCCACCACATTGACGGCGGTCAGAATTGCGTCAGAGTCCATGTCTGGCTCCTTTCTCGGTTTTACAGGAAGCGCCTCCACCTACGGTGATAGATGGAGGCGGGCTTGTCATGCTGTGGGAAGGAAGGGTGTGGGAGGAACCCTGTGGGGGTCCTCCCCACTTCTTTGATCGAACAGATCTTAGGTGATGTACGAGATCCGCGCCGGTTGCTCCCTTATTTCGTGACCGGCACTGCGCCAGCAGCCTTGATCAGCTGGCTGGTAGCGGAAGATGTAGCGTAGTCGAAGAATGCCTGGGCTGCGGGAGACAGGGTCTCGCCGGTCTTGGTCACCAGCACGAAGGGCCGCTGAATGGCGTAGCTGCCGTTCAGAACGGTGGCTTCCGTGCAGGCCACGCCGCCTACGGTGACGGCCTTGACGGTGTTCTTACCCTCCACAGCGGAGAGGGACGCATAGCCGATGGCGTTGGGGTTGCCGGCAACCGCCTCGATGACGCCGCCGGTGGAGGTCAGCTCCTGATCCAGCTTGCAGGTGTCCTTGGTGCCGGTGATGGACTCGAAGCCGTCCCTGGTGCCGCTGCCCGCCTCACGGCCGATGCAGGAGATGGTACCGGCATCGCCGCCCACCTCACTCCAGTCGGTGATCTCACCGGTGAAGATCTTGCCGATCTGCTCCACCGTCAGATTCTCCACCTTGCTGTCGGCATTGACGATGACGGCGACGCCGTCCAGCGCCACGATGGTCTCGGTCAGACCGCCGGCCTTCTCCTCGTCCTTCAGGGCGCGGGAGGCAAGGCCGATGTCGGCGCTGCCGTTGCTGGCAGCCTCAATGCCTGCGCCGGAGCCGGTAGGATCATAGGTGACGGTGACGCCGCTGTTGTCGGCCATGAACTGCTCACTCAGAGCGCCGATGACCTTTTCCATAGAGGTGGAGCCGTTGGTGGACACACTGCCGGAGAGGGCGGTCTCAGCCGGAGTCTCCGTCTGCGCGCTGTTGTCAGTGTTGGTATCGGCGGGCGTCTCCGTCTTGGAGCCGCAGCCGGTGAGGGCCGCCAGGCTCAAGGCCAGGGTCAAAATCAATGCAAGTGTCTTTTTCATGTTTGTCTTCCTCTTTTATTTGTATTTGATATTTGGGTTTTCCCCTTTTCACAATTGTCAGTGTACCGGCTGTATGTAAAGGACAAAAGACAAACCATGTAAAATCCATGTCAAATCATTCCGCAAATCACTTCTCTGCCGAAAAAAAGCAGAGGAAAAGCGTCTTTCCGCACTGCGGAAAGACGCTTTTTGAAGCACAAACAGTCGATTCGGTTATCGCTGACCCTTGTCATAGGGAATGCCCTCCGCTTTGGGTGCGCGGGAATTCTTGGAGGTAAAGGCCAGCACGATCAGAGAAATGATGTAGGGCAGCATATTGTAAACGGAACTGGGAAGGTTCATGACCTTCAGGAAGGCAAAGCCGGTGTAGACATTGCCCAAGGCCCGGAAGAAGCCGAACAGCAGCGCTGCCAGCGCGATGCGCTGGGGCTTCCACTGGCCGAAGATCATCACCGCCAGAGACAAGAAGCCGAAGCCAGCCACGCCGTACTCAAACCGCCACTCGGACACACCGGCGGTGATGAACACGATGCCGCCCAAGCCGCCCAAGAAACCGGAGATCAGCACACCGGCCCAGCGCATTTTATAGACGTTGATACCCACGCTGTCCGCCGCCTGAGGATGCTCGCCGCAGGCCATGAGCCGCAGGCCGAACCGTGTCTTGTACAGCAGCACATAGGAGGCTACCAGCAAAAGCGCCGTAATGAGCATGAACCAGCTGAACTCAAAGGAGCCGATGCTCACGGTAAATGCCTTTTTGGCACCGGCGTACTGAATGATGGAGGACACGTCATCGGGATTGGCCGCAGTGTTGATGGCCTTGACAATGACGGTGGCCCCAGCGGTGCCCAGCAGGTTCAAAGCTGTGCCTACCAACGTCTGATCTGCCTTGAAGTTGATACAGGCCACAGCCAGCAGGCAGGAATACACCATGCCCACCGCGGCGGAAACCAGCACCACTGCCAGGATCGTCACAAAATGAGAGCTGTTCTCTCCCAGATAGCGCATCGTCAGGGCACCGCCCAGAGCGCCCATGATCATGATGCCCTCCAGACCCAGATTGATCACGCCGGAGTGCTCGGAGAAGCAGCCGCCCAGAGCCACCAGGATCAGCACGGAGGCAAAGATCAGGGTATATTGCAGCAGCAAACTCATGCCTGATCGCCTCCTTTCCCGTTGGCCGCATCTTGTTCCGCGGCAGCCTTGGCCTTCAGAGCCGCCTTTTCCTCCCGTTTGGCAATGGAGCTGTTCATCACATGCTTCATGAACAGCACAAAGCCGCAGAGATAAATGATGATGGAGGAGATCAGATCGGAGATCTGCGCGCAGTACAGGGACTTATCCACATACGCGCCGCCAGCGGTGATGTGCTGGATGAAGAAGGACGCCAGCACCGTTCCCAGAGGGTTCAGTCCCCCTAAGAAGGCGGCGGCAATGCCGTTGAAGCCCATGGCGGGAACGGAGGAGGTAGAGCACTGCCACTGCTCGTAGCCGGTGAGGTACAGCAGCGCCGCACCCATGCCGGCCAGCGCACCAGAGATCACCAGGCTCAGGATCACGTTCCGCTTTTCCGCCATGCCGCAGTATTTGGCGGCGTTGCGGTTGAAGCCGGTAGCCTTCAGCTCATAGCCGAATCTGGTCTTATCCAGTACGATCCAGATCAGAATCGCCATCACAATGGACAGGGGGATGGCCAGACCCACATACTGATTCTTGTTGAACAGCGCCCCCAATCCCAGAGAGGGCAGCACAGCAGAGGGGTTGTTGTTGGCCAGCACGATGGTGTAGGGGCTGGCGGCCTCTTTCACCGTGGTCAGCAGCATATTGGTCAGGTAGAGGACGATCCAGTTCAGCATGATGCCGGAGATGACCTCGTTGACGTTGCAATAGGACTTCAGCACACCGGAGATGGCCCCCAGCACCGCGCCGCCGGCCATCGCCACCAGCAGGCAGGGCAGCCAGCTCCAGCCCAAACCCAGCGCCGCGTACAGGCTCAGTGCCACGCCGAAGCAGTACTGGCCCGCAGCGCCGATGTTGAACAGACCCACCTTATAGGCAAACAGGATGGACAGCGAGCACATCAGCAGCGGTGCGGTCTTGACCAGCGTGTTGCCCAGATATTTCAACTGGGAGGATGTCTTTTTATAGGTCAGGAAGTTTTTGACCACAGTGAGGATCGCCTCGCCGGCGCCAGCGGGATTGATGACCAGCAGCACGAGATAGCCGAGGAACAGACCCAGCACGATGCACAAAAGAGAGGCCAGCAGCGATTGGAAGCCGTTGCTCTTGAAAATATTCTTTTTCATGCCTTCACCTCGTCTCTCTTGGCGCCGGCCATGTAGAGGCCCAGCTCCTCCTGGGTGGTGGTTTTCGGGTCCAGCTCGCCCACGATCTCACCCTCGTACATCACAAGGATGCGGTCGGGTACGTCCATGACCTCGTCCAGCTCCAGACTCACCAGCAGCACCGCCTTGCCCTCGTCCCGCTGGGCGACCAGCTGACGGTGGATGTACTCAATGGCGCCAACGTCCAGACCGCGGGTGGGCTGGACTGCCACCAGCAGCTCCGGATCCTTGTCGATTTCACGGGCCACGATGGCCTTCTGCTGGTTGCCGCCAGACATGGAGCGGGCAATGGTAACAGGACCCTGACCGGAGCGCACGTCATACTGCTCGATCAGCCGCTCCGCGTAGCCGCGGATGTTCTTCCGCCGCAGGAAACCCGCCTTGTCGGTGAATTCCGGCTCAAAGTACCGCTGGAGCACCATGTTGTCCTCCAGAGAATAGTCCAGCACCAGGCCGTGCTTATGCCGGTCCTCGGGGATGTGGCTCATGCCCATGGTGCTCCGCTTGCGGATGGAGGTGTGGGTGATATCCTGCCCGCAGAGGGAGAGCTCGCCGGACACCAGCGGTTCCAGACCGGTCAGGCCGTAGACCAATTCCGTCTGGCCGTTGCCGTCGATACCCGCAATGCAGACGATCTCGCCCCGCCGTACCTGGAAGGACACATTCTTCACAGCGTTGTTCTTATGGACCTTGGAGGCCATGGTCATATTCTTGACCTCCAGCACCACGTCTCCCGGCTCCGCAGGCTTCTTTTCCACATGGAAATTGACGTTGCGGCCCACCATCATGGCAGACAGCTCCGCCGGGGTGGTGTCTTTCGTATTGACGGTGCCGATGTACTTGCCCTTGCGGAGCACGGTGCAGCGGTCCGCCACCGCCATGATCTCCGCCAGCTTGTGAGAGATAAAGAGGATGGACTTCCCCTCCGCCACCAGATTCTTCATGATCTGCATCAGCTCGTCGATCTCCTGAGGCGTCAGCACGGCGGTGGGCTCGTCGAAGATCAGGATCTCATTGTCCCGGTACAGCATTTTCAGGATCTCGGTGCGCTGCTGCATACCCACGGTGATGTCCTCGATCAAAGCGTCCGGGTCCACATGGAGACCGTACTTCTCGCTGAGGGCCAGCACCTTTTCCCGGGCCTCCTTTTTCTGGAGAAAGCCATGCTTCGTAGGCTCCACGCCCATGATGATGTTGTCCAGCACCGTAAAGCAGTCCACCAGCTTGAAGTGCTGGTGCACCATGCCGATCCCCAAGTCATTGGCGTCATTGGGATCCTTGATAGAGACCTCCTTGCCGTCCTTCTTGATCGTGCCCTCCTCCGGCTGATACAGGCCGAACAGCACGCTCATCAGCGTGGACTTGCCCGCGCCGTTTTCGCCCAGCAGGGCATGGATCTCACCCTTTTTCAATTGAAGGGTAATGTCATCATTGGCGATGATGCCTGGGAACCGCTTCGTAATGTGGAGCATTTCGATGGCGTAATTCGTTTCCAAGTCAAACCGCCCTCCTTCCGTTTTAATGGCCCGCCGTGTGGATCTCGCGGGGACGGAAACCATGTTCATTTACCGGCAGCGGCATATTGCCCTCACATCCAGTATTACATTCAGTATACTATAACTCCGCTCAAAAAGAAAGGCAAATCGACGGCCGGAATCATTTTTTTGAAGAGTGGTCTCCTCAGGGCGCTTCCATCGGGAGACTCGTCCGCTTTCCGCAAACTGTTCCCGAAAATACTGCCAGCCGCTTCAACATCCGAAATGCCCCATTCCACCAGGGTGCCAATGGTTTTCCGTACCTCCTTCTTTTGGCGGATAAAAAAGGAACGTCCTTTCGGACGTTCCTTTTCGCGTATGGATTTGCGTTCTGCACTTAGCCCTTGATAGCGCCCTGGTCCTCCACAGCGATCACGGTGGCGAAGTCAGAGGGAGCCTTGCTCACATCGTTGGAAACGGTGATCTTACCGTCGAACATATCCTTCACCATGGCCTTGTAGTCATCCTGGGTGAAGCTGTCAGACCACTGAGTGCCCTCACCCATGGGGATCTGGACATAGTTCAGCTCGGGATCATCGCCGGACACCAGACCCAGAGTAGCGATCTTGCCCTTGTAAGCATCCCAGTTACCGTTGACGATAACGTCAGTCAGGGTGTCATAGGTGGTGGGATACAGACCCTTCATAGCGGAGGTGACGGTCATGCCTTCCACGCCGGCGTAGCCAGCGATGACGCCAGCCTGGTCAACGTCCACGCCGATGACCTTGGCGTTAGCCTTCTTGGCAGCGTCCACAGCGGAGGTGTAGATACCGCCGCCGCAGGCGAAGACGACCTCAGTGCCGCCGGCATACCAGGTATCCATCACAGCGGTGATGTCGGCATCACCGAAGAACTGACCGCCATAGACATAGTTCAAGCTCACATCAGTCAGGCCCAGATCGGCAGCAGCAGCGTCAACGCCCTGCACGAAGCCGTAGCCATAACGGACAACAGCGGGAACAGCCATGCCGCCCAGGAAGCCCAGGTTCTTGTAGCCCAGCTTCACAGCAGTGTAACCGGCCATGTAGCCGCACAGCTCTTCCTGGTACACAGCGCAGTACACGTTGCTCATATCAACGTACTTGTTCAGATCCCAGTTGCTGGGGTTATAGTCATAGGACTCACCGGCATTGGCAACAGCGGTCTCCAGCAGATCGCCGGCAGCTACGTCCAGTGCGATGAACTTCACATCGGGGAACTCGGGGGCAGCCTCAACGATGGCGCCGCCGAAAGCATAGCCGGGCATGACGATGACGTTGTAGCCCTCGTCAGCGGCCTTCTCGATCATAGCCACACGGTCAGCGGTGTTGTCGCCGGCGGGCTTGAAGTAGCTGAACTCCACGCCGTTGTCCTCAGCGAATGCCTTGCAGGCCTCATAGGTGGTCTGGTTGAAGGACTGGTCGGTGATATCGCCGTAGTCGGTGATCATTGCGACCTTATAGGCGCCCTCGTTCTCAGCAGGCTGCTCGGTCTTCTGGTCAGGTTCATCGGTCTTGGTATCGTCGGTCTTCTTACCGCCGCAGGCTACCAGGGACAGAGACATGACCAATGCCAGAGTCAAAGCAAGAAACTTCTTCATTGGAATCTACCTCTTTCATGTTTTCTCCTTTTAACGTCCGCTCCCGCTCTGAAACGCACCGTGCCGTGTTCCCCGGAGGGATCACAGCCTATGTATGGCTTCGGAAGCCGGGTGCAAGCTCTTTAAAAGGGTCGACCTCAAGGGTCTATGTCATTATAACAATTTCACCCGGGCAATGCAATAAGAAACCCGAATTGTTTTCAATTTTGCCATATCTTTCACGCATAAAAGAACACCCCCGCCCGGGATCGGGCGGGGTGTTCCCTTCAGGAAGCGTTAACAGTCTATCGGCCTCAGTCCGCCATCTTCACGGCGACTTCCAGCGCAATCTTCATCATGTTGGTGAACGTGTTCTGCCGGTCCGCCGGGGACAGCTCCTCCCCCGTCACCAGATTGTCGGAGATGGAGCAGATGGCCAGCGCCCGCTTGCCGGTGTAGGCAGCGTTGCAGTACAGGGCCGCAGCCTCCATCTCCACCGCCATGACGCCCATCTTCTGGAACCGCATATTCCGTCCGGCGGCATCGTAGAAGGTGTCGGAGGAATAGAGGTTTCCCACCGGCATCTTCACCCCCAGCTCCTTGGCGCTTTCCACTGCCGCCATCAGCAGGTCAAAGTCCGCGATGGGGGCAAAGGTGCCGCCCAGCTCATACTGCTCCAGATAAGCGGAGTTGGCGCAGGCGCCCTGACCGGCCACCACGCTGCCCAGCTCCAGATCTGCCCGCAGGGCTCCGGCACTGCCCACGCGGATGATATTCTCCACATCATACTGGGTATACAGCTCGTAAGAATAAATACCGATGGAGGGCATTCCCATACCGGAGGCCATGACGCTCACCGGCACACCCCTATACAGGCCGGTATAGCCCTGAACGCCCCGGACGTTGTTTACCAGTTTCAAATCCGTCAGGAAGGTCTCCGCGATGAACTTGGAGCGCAGGGGGTCTCCGGGCATCAGTACGGTTTTGGCGAAATCGCCCTTCTTGGCTTCATTATGCGGCGTTCCCATAGCATCCTCCTTTTATTTTTCCATGGCCTTTACGGCCTTCACGATGCGGCTGGTGCCCAGACGGGAAGCCCCCAGATTGATGAAATCCTCCGCGTCCTGCAAATTGGCGATGCCGCCGGCAGCCTTGATCTTCACATTGGGGCCCACGTGCTTGGCGAACAGGGCCACGTCCTCCCGGGTGGCGCCGCCCCCGCCGAAGCCGGTGGAGGTCTTGATATAGTCCGCGCCGGAGGCGGTGACGATCTCGCACAGCTTGATCTTCTCCTCGTCGGTGAGGAAGCAGCACTCGATGATGACCTTCAGCAGCTTGCCGTGGCAGGCCTCCTTTATGGCCTTGATTTCCGAGAGCAAGTCCTCCCACTTCCGGTCCTTCACCCAGCCGAGGTTGATGACCATATCCACTTCCTCCGCGCCGTTATTCACGGCGTCGGTGGCCATGAAGCACTTGGCCGCAGAGGTGTCGTAGCCGTTGGGGAAGCCGATGACGGTGCAGATAGGCAGCTTGCCCGCCACATACTCCGCCGCCTGCTTCACATAGCTGGCGGGGATGCACACACTGGCGCAGCCGTACTTCATGCCGTCATCGCAGATGGCCTTGATCTCGTCCCAGGTGGCCGTCTGGGCCAGAAGCGTGTGATCGCACTTGCTCAAAATGTCTTTCAGTTCCATTTCAAGTCACTCCTTTATCATAAAAGTTAAGCTTATTTCCTCGATATGTTTATCATACCAGTTTTTTTGATCGCTGTCTACTGTCCATCTCCCTCTCTTTTGCCTAACGCTCCGGCGTCTTGCAATCCGGTCCATTCGGTGCTACAATGTAGGCCACCAAATCCAAAAGGAGCCTTTTTCATGAAAAAACGACTGTTATCCGCGCTGTGCGCGGTGATGCTTCTCATCTGCGCCGTCCCCATGGCCAGCGCCCAAACCGGGGATGCTGCCCGCCGGGCCGATGCCCTGACGGTGCTGCATCTGCTCTCCGAAGATCCCAGTCGGGATCTGACGAAGCCCGCCACCCGGGCTCAGGCCGCCGTGCTGCTGGTCCGTCTGGCCGGCGGCGAGAAAAAGCCGGACACCGACGGCTGGTTTGCCGGTTTCCGGGATGTGCCGGACTGGGCCCGCATCGCTGTGAACTACGCCAACCGCCGGGGCTGGATCTCCGGCGTCAACAACGTACAGTTTGATCCCAACGGTCACCTGAACGCCGACGCCTGGTGTGCTATGCTGCTGCGGATGCTGGGCTACAGCGACAAGACCGGGGACTTTGAGATCTCCGACGCCGCAGCCTTCGCCTGGCGGATCGGACTCACCGGCCGCCAGCTAATCGGCATCCTCTCCGTGGGCGATCTGGCGGAATCCATTTATGACGCTCTGGATTTCTGCTATAAGGGAACGGAGACCACGGTGCTCTCCCGCCTGATGGGCCTCGGCGTCTGCACCGCCTCTGCCGCCAACGCTCTGGGGCTGCTGAACAAGTACTATACCGCCCGCCAGCTGGCGGACCGCTACCTCTCCGCCGCCTTCCAGCTCAGCCTGTATGAAACGGAGGAGCAGGTCCACGATGAGGTCTCCTCCGCCGACGCCAGCGGCTTCTTCATCAGCGCCGACGGTCTGGCCGTCACCAACTATCACTCCATCGAAGATTCCATCAAGGCCACCGCCACCCTCCTCAACGGAGAAACCTACGAGGTGGAGCGGGTCCTCTACTATGATACCGGTATCGACATCGCCGTGATCAAGGTCTCCCGGACCAATCAGTCCCGCCGCACCACCTCCGCTTTCAACTATCTGGATCTGGTGGGCACGGCGGACATCCGCCCCGGCGATCCGGTGTACGCCATCGGCAACCCTCTGGGTCTGGGGCTGGCCATCAGCTCCGGCATCATCGGCTCCACCGCTCATGAGCTGGACCGTTATGCCCTGCCCTGCATTGTCAACTCCGCCGACATTTCCCGGGGCAGCAGCGGCGGCGCGCTGATGAACGCCCACGGTCAGGTCATCGGCGTCACCTCTGGCGCTTATACCTATGGCAACAATATGTATCTGGCTGTCCCTGTGGACCCGGTGATGGCCGCCGACCTGACGGTTTCCGGCTGGACCTTGAAGGAGGTCAAGGCCATCGAAGCCGCCAAGGGCAAGGACTGAGCTTTCCCGCTTGTAAAGGAGTGATTCCATGAAACGCATCCTATCCCTGTTGACGGCCGTTTCCCTGCTGCTGTGTCTGGCAGCCTGCGGCCAACCAGCAAATCACGCCCCGGAGCAGCCGCCCCAGCAGGCGGAGACCTCTGATCCTCCCGCCCAGACCGACCCCCCCCGCCTTGGAAGGCGAGGCCCTCTCCATCCTTCCCGCAGAGGATGCCGGTCTGACGGAGGGCGGCTATGACGCTTACCGGGAGGAGGACCCCATGACCGAGATCGTTCTCCTGCCCACCCGCTCCGTCACGGACTTCCACTATTTCATCGTGGGTTTCCGGGAGGGCGGCGACCAGCTCACGCTCACCCGCGAGGATGACCTCTACACGGCGGATGCCCTTTCCCCGGGCCGTCCCCTCCTGCTGGCCATTCCCTTTGTGGAAACGCTGCCCAACCGGGGCATCTCCTATGTGGACGCGGACGGCGCCCTCCGCCAGTACGCCATTGCGGAAAGCGGAAAGGACGGCACCATCTTCCTGATGGAAGAAGCCTTTGACTCCGCAGCCTAAACAGACAAGAACCGTATAAAAGGTCCCCGGAGCGCTGCTCCGGGGACCTTTTTATAGATGATCTTTTCGTTCCTTTTTCGGCTCCGGGCAGAGGAAATACCGGGTCATAATGATACCCAAAATGACAAGGATCACCTGGAAAACATCCACAGGCCAAATAGCTCCGTTGCCGCCTCCTCCGCCGCCGGAGCCGCCCTCCGAATTCCGGTACAGCTTTATCAGCTCCCCTGTATCCAACTGGCTGCCTTTCGCATCATAGTAAGCCACGGACATGCTGCCGAAAAAGCCAGCCTTGACCTGCTCCTCCGTCACCGGGATCACCTGAAGGATACTCTTGGCCGCCGTTCCCTCATACACCGGCACCAGTGTGCTGATGTCCGGCAGGATCTCCTCCTCGCCATCATAAGCAGGCGGACGGTACCCGGGAAATACCCGGAAGCTGGCAGCCTCCTTCGGCCAGTTTGCGGTATAGATCTCCAGATACCGCTGTCTGCCTATCTGGATCAAGCTCGTATTCACAATGGGACAGGTGTCATATTCTCTGCTCCGAAAGCGGTATCCGCCAAACAAGCCCCGCTGGAATTGATAAATACCCTGCCGTTCAAACGTTCCATTCTGTTCCAGCCGGTACAGAACAAACATCCGATCCTTTACCGTCGCAGTTTCCAGAACATCCACCTCTCCGTGATACGGAAATCCAGAAATGGATACCAGATCCTCCCGGATGATCTCCTTCATCTCCGCCGTGTCGGTCAGGTCATAGCAGTATTCCAGCCGATACAGCCCTACCAGGCACAGCAGCGTCGCCGCCACGGACAAAACGGCCCCCAGCCGCTGCTGCCAGCGGAGCCGCTTCAAAAAATTCAGCTTCGGCGGCGGCGCTTTTTCCGCTTTCAGGTCCGCCGCCATGGCGTCCCGGGCTGCCCGGCAGTCCGGACAGGATTCCAGATGCTCGCAAATATCAGCTTCCGTCTCCGGCCCCGTCAGGTGCTCCAGATAGGACGGCAGCAGGTCTCTCACAATATGGCACGGCAGCATTACACACCGCCTCCTTCCAACAATTTCTGCTTTGCCCGGTAAAAGGTCACTCTCGCCCAGGTCTCGCTCTCCCCTAAGATCGCCCCGATCTCCGAAAAGGGCAGTTCCCCGGAAAGTCGGAGATACACCACCTCCCGGGTCTTTTCCGGCAGGGCGTGGATACGGCGGAACAGCTCCTGCCGGCTCAGATTCCCCATTGCCGCATCCTCGGCGCTGCCCTCCTCCGGCAGGTCCGTCATTTCCTCGATGGGAACGTGATTCTCCCTGGCCCGGCGGGAAAGCTCCTTTTTCATCAGGTTTCCGGCGATCCCGCAGAGATAGGTGGACAGCGCCGCCTCTCCCCGGTAATTCCCCGGATGCCGGATGGCCTCGTAGAAGGTCTGCTGGGTCACCTCCTCCGCCAGATCCGCATTCCGGGTGAGGGAGAACACATAGCGGTACACAAGCTCCGCGTTTTCCCGGTACGCCCGGTCAAAATCCGTCATGCTCTCCCCCCCCTTTTCTGTTGATTTGTGCCGGAACCAGACCGGTTCGTTACAGTCATTCTAAAAAATATTTTCTCAAAAAGCAACTCCCGCTCGTCTCCTTGCGTACACCGCCGACATCCGCTTCACCGCTTCCTCAACAAAAACACCCCCGGTGCGCGGATGCACACCGGGGGTGTTTCGTATACTTTTGAATTGGATAAGACGCTTAGACCTCGCCGAAGTCAGCGCACTTTGCGATCACGCTGGCGCAGCGGGGGCACAGGCCGTTCTCGTCCGCTGCGGTGCTGTGCTTCCAGCAGCGGGGGCACTTGGTACCGGCAGCCTCG
>ULVQ01001315.1_pt1 | contig 12528 bp, 10 predicted proteins | sample 1959591 | NCBI WGS metagenome assembly ULVQ01 (sample SAMEA4835790, study PRJEB28245) | human gut metagenome | biome: gut microbiome; material: fecal sample | place: Denmark | collected 2008
CGTAAAGATGACCCTGGCTTTCTTGGCCCGTGCCGCCGCGCCTACGGGCTCCTCGCCCACGGCCACCGCACCGGCGCGCAGCGCCAGACCCAAAGTGGATAACAAATGCTCTGTCACAGTGCCACCATCTGCCCTTCCAGCGCGTCGTACACCTCCGCCGGTATGGCGGTGTCGAAGGCGCGCTCCAGCGCACGGCTTTTCCGTGCTTTTTTCAGGCACTCCGGGTCCGGGCACACGTACGCGCCCCGGCCGGATTTCTTCCCGGTGCTGTCCAGCAGTATCTCCCCCTCCGGGGTCTTCACGATACGCAGCAGCGCCTTTTTGTCTTTCATTTCCCGGCAGCCCACACATTGCCGCTGGGGTATCTTTCGGGTCTTCTGCATCGCTGCCGTTCCTTTCCGCAGCCGCCGCTTACTCCGCGTTGGCCGCCTTGATGTCGATCTTATAGCCGGTCAGCCGTGCGGCCAGACGGGCGTTCTGCCCCTCCTTGCCGATGGCCAGACTCAGCTGGTCGGCGGGCACCGTCACGCGGCAGGCCTTGCCCTCGTCGGCCAGCTGTACGCTGACCACATCCGCCGGTGCCAGCGCCGCGGCGATAAACTCCGCCGGGTCCTCGCTGTACTTCACGATGTCGATCTTCTCACCCCGCAGCTCGTCCACGATGGCGTTCACGCGCTGCCCCCTGGGGCCCACGCACGCGCCGATGGCGTCCACGTTGGGGTCCTCGGACCACACGGCGATCTTCGTGCGGTTGCCCGCCTCCCGGGCGATGGACCGCACCTCCACGGTGCCGTCGTAGATCTCCGGCACCTCCAGCTCAAACAGCCGCTTCACCAGACCGGGGTGGGTGCGGGAGATCATCACCTGCGGCCCGCGTGTGCTGCGGCGCACCTCCACCAGATACACCTTCACCATCTGCCCCTCGTGCAGCTCCTCGCCGGGCACCTGCTCGTTCATGGTCAGCACAGCCTCCGTGGCCTCGCTGCCGCTGCCGATCCGCAGGATCACGTTGCCGTTCCGGGGGTCGATCCGGCTGACGGTGCCGGTGAGGATCTCATGCTGCTTGCTGCCCCACTCGTCATAGATCATGCCGTGCTCGGCTTCCCGCAGGCCCTGGATGATGACCTGCTTGCCGTTGCCGGCGGCGATGCGGCCGAATTCCACGGACTCCACCGGGAAGTTCACCATGCCGCCCAGCTCGTTCTTGGCGGAGATGTGCTTGGCCTCCTCCAGCGAGATCTGGCTGGCGGGGTTCTCCACCTCTTCCACGATCTCCTTCTGGACGTACATTTTCAGGTCCTTCTTCTCCTCATCCACGTCCACCACCACATACTCCACGCCCTCGTGGTCGCGCTTATAGGCGGTGGTCAGCGCCTGGATGATCTTGCCCATCATAAAGCTCTGGGGAATGCCCCGTTCCTTTTCCAGCATAGCCAGTGCCGCGAAGATCTCGTCACATTTCATGGTCGTTTCTCCTTCTATCTCAAGTCGTGTTGTCTCAGAATTCTACCCGCAGGCGCACCAGCGCCGTCTCGTTCTTCTCAAAGCGCACCGTCTCGCCGCCCATGTCCAGCAGCACCGCGCCGTCTTCATAGCCCACCAGGGTCCCGGCGAACTCCTTGCGCCCGTCCTTGGGCTGGTACGTTTTCACCAGCACGGGGCTGCCCATGAACTGCGCAAAATCCCCCGGCCGCTTCAGCTGGCGCTCCAGCCCCGCCGAGCCCACCTCGAACACGTAGCTGCTCTCGATGGGGTCCGCCTCGTCCAGCAGATCGCTGACCGTGCGGCTGATGGCCTCGCAGTCCAGAATGTCCACGCCGCCGTCCTTGTCCAGATACAGCCGCAGGTACCACTGTCCTGCCTCCCGGACGTACTCTACATCCCAGATGCGGCAGCCCTGCGCCTGCACCGCCGGCTCCGCCAGCGCCCATACGACCTCGGTGATCTTTTTCACAGCAAGCCCTCCAACAGAACGTCCCGGTCATCATGGAACGATGACCATTAAAAAAAGCGGACGATCTCGTCCACTCCAGTCAATACCTTAACCTTACGTACACACATAGCATACCATATAAGCACACGAAACGCAAGGGTTTTTCCGCAAAAAGCACCCGCAAAATAGGTCGAAAAGCTGAAAAGAACGCCCTTAGGACGCTCTTTTCAGCTTCATAACGCCTCTCGACAGCAAAAACGCCGCCAAATTTACCAGCACCACCGTGGCGCCCACCGGCGTGCCCCACAGGTACGACCCGGTCAGCCCCACGCAGAAGCACACCACACTCAGCCCCGCGGCGCAGATGACCACGCCCCGGAAGCTCCGCAGCAGCGTCATGGCCGTCAGCGCCGGGAAGATGACCAGACTGGAGATCAGCATCGCGCCCATCATCCGCATGCCCAGCACGATGGTCAGGGCCGTCAGCACCGACAGGATGGTGTTATACAGCCCCACCTTCACCCCGGTGGCCCGGGCGAAGCTCTCGTCGAAGGTGATGGCGAACAGCCGATGGTAAAACAGCACATACAGCACCAGCACCGCCGCGCACAGCCCCACGCTCAGCGCCACATCCGCCCGGTCCATGGCCAGGATGGAGCCGAACATAAAGCTGTCCACATCCGTGGTCATGCCGGTGGTCAGACTGGTGACCACCACGCCCACGGCCAGCGCCGAGGCGCTGACCACCGCGATGGCCGCGTCCGCGCCCATCCGGCTTTTCTCCGTCATCCGCAGCAGCCCCAGCGCCGCCAGCACCACCACCGGGATAGACACCGGCAGCGGCGCCCAGCCGCCGGCCAGTGCGATGCTCAGTGCGCCGAAGGATACATGGCTCAGCCCGTCGCCGATCATGGAGTAGCGCTTCAGCACCAGCGGCACACCCAGCAGCGCCGCGCACAGCGCCACCAGGATACCCACCACAAAAGCCCGCAGGATGAACGGGTACGTGAACATTTCCAGCAGTAAGCTCATGCCTCGTCACCTCCGAACCGTTTGCCCCAGGGGGACGTTAGATAGTCCGCCGCCGTGCCGAAGAAGTACGTTCCATGGCCGGCGTGCAGAATATGGTCGGCGTAGCGCAGGGCACTGCGTATATCGTGTGTCACCGCCACGATGGCGATGCCCTCCTGCTTGTTCAGGTATTCCAGCGTGCGGTACAGCTCCTGGGCCGCCGCCGGGTCCAGTCCCGTCACCGGCTCGTCCAGGATCAGCAGTTCCCCGGCGGCGCACAGGGCACGCGCCAGCAGCACCCGCTGCTGCTGCCCGCCGGACAGCTCCCGGTAGCACCGGTCCTTCAGCTCCAGCACGCCCAGCTTGCCCATGTGCATCAGCGCGGTGGACTTCTCCTTCGGCGTGTAGAAAAACCGCATGCCCCGGCTGCTGAGAAAGCCGCTGCGCACTACCTCCGTCACCGTGGCGGGAAAGTCCTTCTGCGCTTTTGTCTGCTGGGGCAGATAGCCGATGGCGCCGGAGCGCAGGGAGGGCGAACGTACGATCTCGCCCGCCATGGGGTGCAGCAGCCCCAGCAGGCTCTTCACCAGTGTGGACTTGCCGCTGCCGTTTTCACCCACGATGCACACATAGTCGCCGCTGTGCACCTGAAAGCTCAGGTGTTCCCACACCGGCTTGCCCTCATAGCCCAGCGCCGCGTCCCGGCAGTCCAGCAATATGCGCTTCTCCTGTTCCATCAGGACAGTCCCTCCTTCAGTGCCGCCGCGTTGGCGGTCATCAGACTGATATAGGTGGCTCCGCCGTCGAATTCCGTCCGGCTCACCGTCTGGCAGGAGTGGAATGTCCGCACCTGCGCCCCGGTGGTCTCGGCGATGGCCTGCGCCACCTTCCGGCTGCTCAGCTCGATGGTGTATACCACCGGTATCTCCTGCTCCTCCACCACGTCGATCAGATATTTCAGCGTGGCGAGGGACGGCTCCGTGTCTCCCGCGCAGCCGTGGAACGCCGCCCGGTAATCCAGATCATATTCCCTGCAGAAATACAGCAGCGGGAACCGATCGCCGAACACCAGCAGCCGCCGTGCCGCATGGTCCGTGATGCCCCGGAATGTCTCGTCCAGCGCCTGCAATTCGTCCAGATAGTCCGCCAGCCGAGCCCGATAGCCGTCGGCATTGTCCGGGTCGGCCTCACACAGCGTATCGCAGATGGCCCGGCACAGGGCCATGGCGTTCACCGGCGATGTCCAGATGTGCTCGTCGTACTCGATGTCCTCCTCGTGGCCATCGTGCAGATGCCCGTCATGCGCCTCATGGTCATCGTGCTCGCCATGTTCGTCATGTGCGTGGTCATGGCCGCCCTGCATCCCCTCGGCGTACTCCTCCCGGTATGTCTCCACGCAGTCCATCATAGCCAGCCGGTAGGGGATAGCCTCGCCTGCCGCGTCCAGAATGTCCTCCACCCACAGCTCGCTTTCCCCGCCGTTGTAGATGAACACCTCCGCCTCGCTGACGGCGATCACGTCCAGCGGCGTGGGCTCAAAGCTGTGTGTCTCCCGCCCGGCGGGCACCAGCAGCTGTACGTCCACCGCGTCCCCGCCGATCTGCCGCACAAAGTCGTAGTAGGGGAACAGCGTGCACACCACGTTCAGTTTCCCGCTTTGCGGACGGTCCTGCCGCCCGCAGCCCGCCAGCGTCAGCGCCAATACCGCCGCCAGCACCGCTGCGCCTGCTCGTCTCACGTGTCCCGCCTCCTTTGCGTGTCTTGTCTCATAAAATCATAGTATACCACACAATTCACAAAAAGGGAAGTGCCCGCCTTTTGCGTCCGGACACCGTCTCCCTGCGTATAATTAACGCACTCTTAACACGACGATTAAAAAGTTTCCTAATATGAAAGTGAAGATATTTGCGCCGGAAAACATGGAAAACATCTGCGCTTTGCATATATTTAAACGCAGAGCGGTTGAAAAACACCGCAAAAACCACGTTGCAAACGTTAAGATAATGTTAAAACAGAAAAAGACGTTAAAATTGCTGATCGAACCATTCGACGATTTCCTGTATACTTTTTCCATAGTCCGCAGCGTTTTTCTGCGGATGTGTTTTCAGTTGTTTCCGAGACCGCCATCCGGTCAACCTCTCTCCTGACAGATCGAAAAGACCGCCGTCCGGCGGTCTTTTTTGTCCCCTTCCCCCGCCTGTTAATAAACCTACAATCGGTTTCCTCAAAAGAAAATCATTCGCCGTCCGTTGCAAAAATCCCGGAACCCCGCCAAAAACTGAATGGTTCAATGTAAAAAAGAAGCAAAAACCATATAAAATATGTGGCAAAATCCGTTCATAGAATGTTAAAAATGTACAATATGGCGCTCAATTTTTATAAAAACTGCTAATTGCGGGCGGAAAGAGTTTCCTGTATACTTTTTTCAGGTAGCCTTGAAGGGATTTTATCCCGTGAGGAAATACCTGCGGGGCATGGCGGTGCCCCGTGCCGTTTCCTGTCAATAGACGGGTGCGGTAAAGTTTATCAGCTTCTGCGGCGACGTAGGGGCAAAAATCTGTTAAGGAGAGAAAACAATGGAAGAAAGAAAAGGCTTTGGATCCAATTTCGGATTCCTGATGGCCGCGGTCGGCTCTGCAGTCGGCCTGGGCAACATCTGGGGCTTCCCCAATAAGATGGGTGCCTCCGGCGGCTTCACGTTCCTCATCATCTATCTGATCCTGGCGGTCCTGTGCGGCTTCATCGTTATGGTGGGCGAGCTGGCCATCGGCCGCAAGACCGGCCACGGCGCCGTGGGCGCGTACAAGGCTCTGTCCAAGAAGTTCAAGTGGATGGGCTGGCTGGGCATCCTGTCCGCCTTCTTCATCCTGTTCTTCTACTGCGCACTGGGCGGCTACTGCATCAAGTACACCGTTCTGAACATCGGCGATCTGTTCGGTGCCGGCTTCGGCTCCAATGGCCTGTCCGGCGGCGAAATTTTCGGCAACTTCCTGGGCAGTCCCGCTGAGGGTGTTATCTACGGCCTTATTTTCGTGGCGCTGACCATGCTCATCGTTATGGGCGGCATCGGCGGCGGCATCGAGAAGGTCTGCTCCGTGGGTATGCCCGCCCTGTTCGTGGCCCTGCTGATCTGCATCATCCGCGCCTGCACCCTGGAGGGTACCGACGTGGCCGTGCAGATCCTGCAGGCGGACGGTTCTCTCGTGGAGGGCGTTGTTAACGGCAGTGCTCTGGACGGTCTGAAGTACATGTTCTCCCCCGGCTGGGCGGCCAATGTCGGCTATTATGTGCCCGCCAAGGCGGTTGTTGATGGCGCGGAGGTTTCCTCCATCATGGTCAATGGCGTGGCACAGGCCATCGTCGCCTACAAGTCCGGCGCTCCCAGCATCTTTAACGTTGTTTCCACCGCTGGTGGCCAGATGTTCTTCTCCCTGTCCCTGGGCATGGGCGCCATGATCACCTACGGCTCCTACCTGCATAAGAAGGAGAACCTGCAGAAGAACGCCCTGCTGATCATCATCATGGATACCATGGTGGCCCTGATGGCCGGTCTGTGCGTCATGCCTGCCCGCTTCGCGCTGGATCCCGCCGGCAACATCGGCGGCCCCAAGCTGCTGTTTATCACCATGCAGAACGTGTTCCACTCCATGGGCACACTGGGCCCCATCTTCGGCATCCTGTTCTATCTGCTGGTGGTGTTTGCCGCCATCTCCTCCTCCATCTCCCTGCTGGAGGTCATCGTGGCCCACTTCGTGGATAAGGCCCGTATCGAGGGCAAGGGCGACAAGCGTAAGCCCTACACCCTCATCGCCGCCGCCTGTGTGTGCCTGGGCTGCATCCTGGTCTGTGCCGACTGCCTGGGTTCCAGCGGTATCGCACCGGCCAATATACTGAATATAGCGGAACCCAAGAACTGGGCGGCTGACTGGCTGGACTTCTGGGATGCACTGTCCGAGGGCGTTATGATGCCGCTGGGCGCCCTGCTGATGTGCCTGATGATCGGCTGGGAGATCGGCCCCGAGTTCGTCAAGGAAGAGGCGGAGCAGTCCGGTCATGCCATGGGCAGCTACGGCTTCTTCAAGGTCTGCGTCAAGTTCATCACCCCGCTGTGCATGGTCCTCATCCTGTACGGCCAGATCAAGGATTTCTTCTTCTAAGTAAATGCAGAACGCCGGAGCAATGCTCCGGCGTTCTTTCTGCCGCAAAAGGCCGGGCACTGAAAGCGCCCGGCCTTTTGTTTATTTAAGCGTAATGCTGTTTTGCAGCACGGCAACGCTGTACAGCAGCAGTACGTCCGCCCCCTCCGGGAATTCCGTCACCCGCGAGAGCGCGTCTGTGGCCATATACCGGATATCGACCACATAGACGGTGCGGTAGCCGCCTGCCAGCAGCGGCACAAGGCTGCTGCCGAAGGAATCCCGGAACACAACCAGCGTCCGGTCGTTGTCTGCCGCCGGGTTTTCGATCCGCAGCAGCGCCTTCGGTCCGCCCAGAAACAGATCATAGGGCGATTTCTCCGCCGCGGTAAAGTCGTATACGCCGCCGGTGCTGTCCGTCTCATAGTCGTACACCGTGCAGCCATCCAGCAGGGGAGAGGTGATATAGGACAGGACGTCCGCCGTCAGCGTCTCCGCCGTCTTGCCCCAGTAGCTGCCGTGAAATTCCCCGGTCAGAGCGCACAGCGTCTCCTCCGTCGTGTCCGGCACAGGCGCACCCATGGCCTCCGATATGGTCTGCGCCACGGCGGAAAGACGCTCCTGCCGCCAGTGGGGATCGGTACGGTAATAGTCCTCCAGCGCCAGCAGCGGCGCGATGTCGATGATCTCCACCGGCAGCCGCTGCGCCAGATAGTCCGCCGTCTCCTGGGCCCCGGCGGGCGTGTAGCCCTCCGGCGTCTCCATAAAAGCGGCCTTATCTGGGATCACGCTCATATATACGTGTTCCGACCCGGGGAAATATGCCTCCAACAGGTGAGAAAACCGTTTTACGGCGAAGTCCAGTGATTTCTCGCTCCACGGTGCGTCGGTGGCGGCGGCATAGCCACGGTACACATATACCTCCGGCAGCGTATCCTCCTGCACCCGCCGGGTGGGAATGGCGGCAGCAGCTATGACCATAGCCGCTGCCGCCAGCAGAAATACGCCTCGCTCTATCCAGCGCTTCACAGGATGGCCTCGTCGTAGACGGGCTGCACGCCGAAGATGCCGTTCAGGTGGGACATAAAGGTGTTCACAAGATCCTCGGCACCGAACACGGACACCACATACTCGCCCACCACGGCCACGGCAACCTTATCGGGGAAGCCGCACATCCACTGCCGCTGTTGGATGTTGTCCCGCAGGGCGGTGGCCAGCGCATCGGCATCATCGGTGCAGTGGTACGCCGCGGCGGTAAAGGTGTTCTGGTTCATCATATGGACCAGCGACGCGGCCTGATCCACCTTGGCCGTCTCCGGCAGGCCGAGGGCGCTGTCCACAGCGGCGCGGTCGGTCAGGTCATAGACGCCGGGGGCGTCCTCCTTGCTGTTCGCCTCGGAGTAGTCGCCGCCGGCGGCGGGGAACTTCTCATCATCGGTGTAGGTGCTCCACACCTTCTCCAGCAGGTCAAGAGCGCTGGCAGGCGCGGCGGGCTGGTCGCCCTTGCTGTCGTTCTTCGTGCCGCAGGCGGCGAGACTCAGGGTCAGCATGGCGGTGAGCACAAGGGAAATGATTTTTTTCATCGTGTAGTTTCCTCCTGAAATAGGTTTCTGTCCATTGAGACGGAGCGCGGTGCGATTTGGTTCCATGGAAAGCTTTTCCGCTTTTACAGCCAGCTCTGGTCAAAGCCGTAGGGCAGCAGCTCCTTCAGCGCGAAGCGCTTGCTCTCGCCCTTTCCGTTCAGGCAGATCACCGTCAGGTCAGGTGCGAACTCCATCATCACCTGCCGGCAGGTGCCGCAGGGCACGCAGTGATCCTCGCTGCGCCCGGCGATCACGATGGTGTCGAAGTCCCTGTGTCCCTCACTGACCGCCTTGACCATGGCCGTCCGTTCGGCGCATATCGTGGCGCCGTAGGCGGCGTTCTCCACGTTGCAGCCGGTGAATACTGTCCCGTCCTTGCACAGCAGCGCCGCGCCCACCGGGAAGTGGGAATAGGGTACATAGGAACGCTCCAGCATGGCCACCGCCATATCACAAAGCTGTTTTTCCGTCATGGTGCATCCTCCTTATGGTTTCCGTTTTTTGGTAGTCCTATACGTCAGCTCAACTCCGCCTTACCGGTGTAGAGCTGATAATACTTGCCTTTCTGCGCCAGCAGCTCCTGATGGTCGCCGCGTTCGATGATGCGCCCGTGCTCCAGCACCAGAATGGCCTGACTGTTCCGCACGGTGGACAGCCGGTGCGCGATAACGAATACCGTCCGGCCCTCCATCAGCGAGTCCATGCCCTGCTCGATCAGGTTTTCCGTCCGTGTGTCGATGGAACTGGTGGCCTCGTCCAGGATCAGCACCGGCGGGTCGGACACCGCCGCCCGGGCGATGGCCAGCAGCTGGCGCTCGCCCTGGCTCAGGCTGCCGCCGTCCCCGGTGATCACCGTGTCATACCCCTGGGGCAGGTGCCGGATAAAGCTGTCGGCGTTGGCCAGCTTCGCCGCGGCCCGTACCTCCTCGTCCGTGGCGTCCAGCCGTCCGTAGCGGATGTTGTCCGCGATGGTGCCGGTGAACAGATGGGTGTCCTGCAATACCATGCCCAGCGAACGGCGCAGGGAGTCCTTCTGGATGTCCCTCACGTCGATGCCGTCATAGGTGATGGTGCCCTCCTGCACATCGTAGAACCGGTTGATGAGGTTGGTGATGGTGGTCTTGCCCGCGCCGGTGGAGCCCACAAAGGCGATCTTCTGCCCCGGCTTGGCGAACAGCGACACGTCGTTCAGCACGGTTTTCTCCCCGTCATAGGAGAAGGTCACATGGTCGAAGCGCACGTCGCCCTTCAGCTCCACCAGCGTGCCGTCAGGCTTTTTCCACGCCCAGCAGCCGGTGCGGCGGTTCGTCTCGGTCAGCGTATCGCCATGCTTTTCCACCCGGACGATGACGGTCTTGCCCTCGTCCACCTCCGGCTCGGCCTCCATCACGGCGAAGATGCGCTCCGCGCCGGCCACCGCCGCCAGCAGCACGTTCACCTGCTGGCTGATCTGCGAGATGGGCTGGCTCACCTGCTTCACATACAGCAGGTACGCGCCCAGGGAGCCCACGTCGAACATTCCGCCGATGGCCAGCAGTCCGCCCACGCAGCAGGTGACGGCGTAGTCGATGCGTGACAGGTTGGCCATGGCCGGCATCATGGCGCCGGAGTAGGTCTGGGCCGCCGTGGCGGCGTCCCGATAGCTGTCGTTCAGCCCGGAGAACTGCGCGATGGCCTTGCTCTCGTGGTTGAACACCTTGATGACCTTCTGGCCCTCCACCATCTCCTCGATATAGCCGTTCATGGCGCCCAGCGCCTGCTGCTGTGCCTGAAAGCTCACGCGGCTTCTGCCGCCAACGCCCTTGACCACCAGCAGCATCAGCACCAGAAAGGCAAAGGTGATCAGCGTCAGCACCCAGTTCATATACAGCATCATAACAACAATGCCGATAAACGTCAAGGCGCAGGACACCACACTGGCGAAGCTGGAGTTGATCATCTCCGACACGGTGTCCATGTCGTTGGTAAAGCGGCTCATCAGGTCGCCGGACTGGTGGGTGTCGAAGTACCGCAGGGGCAGGTCCTGCAATTTGTCGAACAGATCCTGCCGCATCTGTGCCACCGTCCGCTGGGAGATATGCACCATGATGCGGGCGTAGGCATAGGAGCACAGGCCCGACAGCAGGAACAGTCCCAGCAGCAGCGCCAGCATTTTCAGCAGGCCGGCGAAGTCGCCCACCAGAATATAGTCGTTGATAATAGGCTTGAGCAGATAGCTGCTCATCACCGAGCCCACGGAGCTGATCACCAGGCACACGAACACCACCGCCAACGCCGCCTTGTAGCGCCCGATATAGCGCAGCAGCTTGCTCACCGTGCCTCTGAAGTCCTTGGGCCGCTGGAAGCCGTGCCCCTGGGGCCCGTGGCCGCGCGGTCCGCCGCGTTTTTGTTCAGCCATCGATGCTCACCCCTTCCTGCTGGGAGCGATAGACCTCCCGATAAATGTCGCTCTGCGCCATCAGCTCCTCATGGGTGCCTATGGCGGAGATGTGCCCATCGTCCATCACCAGTATCAGGTCGGCGTCCATAACGGATGTGATCCGCTGGGCGATGATGAGCTTTGTGGTGCCGGGCAGCGCCGTTTTCAGCGCGCCTCGGATCTTCGCGTCCGTGGCGGTGTCCACCGCGCTGGTGGAGTCGTCCAGGATCAGTATCTTCGGCTTCCGCAGCACCGCTCGGGCGATGCACAGCCGCTGCTTCTGCCCGCCGGAGACGTTGGTGCCGCCCTGTTCGATATAGGTGTCGTATCCGTCCGGCATCTTCTCGATGAACTCGTCGGCGCAGGCCAGACGGCAGGCCGCCTCGATCTCCTGATCGCTGGCGTTCTCGTCGCCCCAGCGCAGGTTCTCCCGGATGGTGCCGGAGAACAGCGTGTTCTTCTGCAATACCATGGCGCAGCCATCCCGCAGCGCCTCCATGGTGTAGTCCTTCACATTGTGCCCGCCCACATACACCGCGCCGCCGTTCACGTCGTACAGCCGGGGGATCATGCTCACCAGCGTGGTCTTGGCGCTGCCGGTGCCGCCTAAAATGCCCACCGTGGCCCCGCTGGGTACGGTAAAGCTCACGTCCTCCAGATTCCAGGCCTCCGCCGTGTCGTGGTACTTGAAATACACATGGTCGAAGCGGATGGAGCCGTCCTCCACCTTCAGCGCCGGGTCGGCCTGCTCGTCGGTGATGCGGGGTTTCTCCTCCAGCACCTCGGCGATACGCTTGCCGCAGGCGATGGCCCGGGTCAGCATCATCAGTACCACGGATACCATCATCAGCGACATCAGTATCTCACTCAAATAGGTAAAGAACGCGATCAGATCGCCGGAGAGCAGCGTGCCCTCCCACACGTAGTGGCCGCCGATCCACATGACCGCCGTGATGGTGCCGCCCATGAGAACCATCATCACCGGCATGAACAGCACCACAAAGCCGAAGGCGCGCTCGGCCATGCTTCGCAGCTTCTCACTGCGCTGGGCGAACTTCTCCTTTTCCTGTGCCTCGCGCACAAAGGATTTCACCACGCGGATGGCGTTCAGGTCCTCCTGCACCACCAGGTTCAGCTGGTCCGTGGCCCCCTGCAGGGAGGTGAAGAACGGCCCTACCCGCTTGATGACGATGACCACCGCGATGATCAGCAGGGGAATGACCACCAGGAACACCTGGCTCAGCCGCTGGCTGATGATCAGGGCCATCACCAGTGCCGTCACCAGCATGGTGGGGGCGCGGACCAGCATACGCATTCCCATAAATGTGGTCATCTGCACCGAGGCCACGTCGTTGGTCAGCCGCGTCACCAGACTGGCGGTGGAGAAGCGCTCGATGTTGGCAAAGGAGAAGCGCTGTACCTGCTCGTACTCCGCCTTCCGCAGCG
>ULVQ01065084.1_pt1 | contig 12218 bp, 10 predicted proteins | sample 1959591 | NCBI WGS metagenome assembly ULVQ01 (sample SAMEA4835790, study PRJEB28245) | human gut metagenome | biome: gut microbiome; material: fecal sample | place: Denmark | collected 2008
TTATAGCTGACTTTTTTATTGAATGCAATAAACAAAAAGCCGCCACCGAAGTGACCGCTTTTTGCTGATTTATCCGTACTGTTTAAAAGGTTTTCATACACTGGCTGTATTTCTGTTTTGCCTCGTCTACCTTCTGCATTTCTGCTGCCGGAGTCGGATAATATCCTTTTCCATGCATGATGTTAAAGACATCCTGCTGGATTGCATGCTCTTTGTCTAAGCAATCTAAGATTGCATTTCTGACATTCTCATGCACACATTCATTTGCAAATGTGTTGTAATGATCCGTTGCTGTTTTTTCTGCTGTTAAAGCATCTGCTAAGACTTCTTTTTCTGAATATGGCTGCTGCATGTTCTCTCCTCCTATTTTAACTGTGCGTACAGGGACTGGAAATGCTCCTGATGCTTATTTGAGATTTCCGTAAATTTTGCTTTTACTTCTGCATCCTCTGTGTGTTCTGAAAGCATTTTGAATTTCTTGATCAGTAACTCTTCTTCTGACAATAATTCATTTAAAGCTGCTAACTCTTTTTCTGAAATCTGATCCATATGAGTTTCTCCTTTCCAAAATACATTGCCTACTCTTTTAAAATCTCCAATGTTACTGATTTTATGCAAAATTTTGTTTTTCTGTTTAGTCAAAAAAACAAAAGTGTGCTTCGCACACTTTCACGCTCCAGCTTCTTCCATAGCACAGGTTTTGTTCCGCGCGCGAGCGGTGCTGTATTTCCTATAGAGCAAAAAAAGTCCCTGTATAACAGGGTAGTCTTCTTTCACAAAACTACTGCTCTGCTATACAGGGTGATCTTCTCATACAATCTTAGTCTGCAAATAATGGTGTGGACAGGTATCTGTCACCGGAATCCGGTAAAAGTACAACAATGTTTTTGCCTTTATTTTCCGGACGTTCTGCTAAAATAGTGGCTGCTTTTAATGCCGCACCGGAAGAAATTCCCACTAAAATTCCTTCGCTTACTGCAAAGCGTTTGCCCTCTACAAATGCATCATCATTTTCAATCTTAAGCACTTCATCATAAACCCTGGTATCTAATGTATCCGGTACAAAGCCTGCGCCGATTCCCTGGATCTTATGCGGACCGGATACTCCTTCGGAAAGGACAGGACTGCTTGCCGGCTCTACTGCTACGATCTTTACATCCGGATTCTGCTCTTTTAAATATTCTCCGACTCCGGTAATGGTTCCGCCGGTACCGACTCCTGCTACAAAAATATCTACTTTTCCATCGGTCTGTCTGTAAATCTCAGGGCCGGTTGTTTTCTTATGTGCTGCCGGGTTTGCAGGGTTCACAAACTGACCTAAGATAACGGCTCCCGGAATGCTCTCTTTTAACTCATCTGCTTTTGCGATGGCACCTTTCATTCCCTTGGCACCTTCTGTTAAAACAAGTTCAGCTCCATATGCCTTTAACAGATTTCTTCTTTCTACGCTCATCGTATCCGGAAGTGTTAAAATCGCTTTATAACCTTTTGCTGCTGCTACGGCTGCAAGACCGATTCCCGTATTTCCTGAAGTTGGCTCAATAATCGTTGCTCCCGGTTTTAATGCACCGGATTTTTCTGCATCCTCGATCATGGCTAATGCAATTCTGTCCTTCACGGAGCCTGCCGGGTTTAAATACTCTAATTTTGCAAGAATGGTTGCATCTTTAACGCCTGCGGACTGGCTGTAACGGCTGATCTCTAAAATAGGTGTTTCTCCAATTAACTCTGCTGCACTTTTTTTAATCTCTGACATAATTTTTTCCTCCATGTTTACAAATATGATCTATTTCTCTCTATCTTTCGCTTCTACTGCAACAACACATACACTCCATCCTTCTTTTCTTTGTTTTGTAAGTTCTGATTTTTTCCATATGTGTTCTCCTTTCTTAATTCCTACTTTTTAACTAGGAATATAGCGTTTTAATTATCATATTGGATTTGGAGGGATTTGTCAAGGGGATTTTAAAATTTTTTCTGTAATAAAAAAAGAGCAGACGGCTTTTAACCATCTACCCTTTTATCGCTATCACTTTATCACATATTTCTGTGTCAAACAATGACATCCCGCTTAATTTCCAGTATTTCCGCCACTTTTCCCTACAACTCATACGGAGTGACCTGATATACATAATAATTGAGCCAGTTACTGAACAAATTGTTGCTGTTCGCTCTCCACTGCAGCAGCGGACGCTTTGTGGCATCATCATTCGGATAATAATTATACGGCAGGTCAATCGGCAGGCCTTTCTCTAAATCTCTATGATATTCTTTGTCCAGTGTGATCCTGTCGTATTCCGGATGACCCATGACAAATATCTGTTTTCCTTCATTCGAAAGGCACAGGAATACGCCTGCCTCTTCGGATTTTGCAAGAACCTTCAGATCCGGGCAGTTCTCAATGTCTTCGGTTAAGATTGCCGTATGGCGGCTGTTTGGTGCATAGAACACATCGTCAAAACCACGGACTAACGGCACTTTTCTGTTCAATACCTGGAACGGGTAGACTCCAAATAATTTTTTCGGAAGCAGCACCTTGTTAATACCAAAATGATAGTAAAGTCCTGCCTGAGCACCCCAGCAGATATGCATCGTACTGGTCACGTTTGTCTTTGTCCAGTCCATGATCTGACAAAGTTCCTCCCAGTAATCTACTGTTTCATAATCCAGATGCTCGATCGGTGCTCCCGTAATGATCATGCCATCAAATTTTTGATCTTTGATGTATTCAAAGGTTGTATAAAATTTGTTCAGATGATTCGCAGATACATTCTGCGATTCGTGGCTTTTTACTGTTAAAAACGTAATATCCACCTGTAATGGTGTGTTCGATAGTGCACGCAGCAATTGCAGCTCCGTATCTTCTTTTAACGGCATCAGGTTTAAAATGCACACCTGAAGCGGACGAATGTCCTGATGGATAGCACGACTCTCATCCATCACAAATATATTTTCATTTTCTAATATTTCCTTTGCCGGTAAATCTCCCTGTGTCTTGATCGGCATATTTTTCCCTCTTTTCTGTCTGTAATCTGTTTATCAATATCTATTTTAACATTTCCTGCAATTCCTCTTCCGATATCACGGAAACACCCAGATCATTGGCTTTTGTCAGCTTACTGCCCGCATTTTCTCCGGCAAGTAAATAATTGGTCTTTTTAGAAACAGAACCGGATACCTTGCCGCCATGCGCTTCGATCAGGGCTGCAGCTGCTTTTCGATCCATCGTTGGAAGTGTTCCGGTAATGACAAAGGTCAATCTGTCAAAACGTCCGTCCTCGCTTCCCGACTCTGCCATTTCCATATTGACCCCTGCTTCTTTCAGACGTTCTATGATCTTGCAGTTATTTTCATCCTGGAAATAATTACGGATGCAAAGTGCCGTAACCTCTCCGACATCTGCAACCTGTTGCAGACTCTCCATATCTGCCTGCATCAGTGCTTCAATACTGCCAAAATGTTTCAGAATGGTTTTTGCCGCTGCTTTGCCGACATTTGGGATACCAAATCCGGTCAATAACTGGAATGCCTCATTTTGCTTGGATTTTTCAATTGCATCCAGTAATTTATCCGTATTTTTTTCTTTTCCGATAATTCCCTGTTCGATCAGTTCTTCCCGATGCTGTTTTAAGTCATAAATATCTGCAATGTCTTTGAGATATCCAAGACGTACCAGCTCCATAATGTAAGTGGCGCCAAATCCCTTGATATCCATAGCATCCCTGCCGACAAAATTGATCATATGGCGTTCTAACTGTGCCGGACAGTTTGGTGAGGTACACTTGATATCTGCGGTATCCTTCTCACGTTCCGTCTTCGCACCACAGACCGGACAGACATCCGGTATCACGAATTTTTTGACATCTGCCGGTCTCTTCTCGTGAATGACTCTTCGCACCTTCGGTATGATCTCACCGGATTTGTATACCACGATCGTATCACCGATCCCGATGTCTAATTCATCAATAAAATCCTGATTATGCAGGGTTGCTCTTGAAACGCTCGTGCCACACAACCGCACCGGTTCAAAAACGGCTGTCGGCGTGATCCTTCCGGTTCTGCCAACCGACAACTCAATATCTAACAGTTTTGTCTCTTTTTCTTCCGGCGGATATTTATATGCCACTGCCCACCGCGGAACTTTAGAAGTTGCCCCTAATTTTTCCCGATCGGAAAAACGGTTGATCTTTACCACCGCGCCATCAATATCATATGGCAGTTTTCCGCGGTTCTCGCCGATTTTTTCGATCGCTGCCCAGACTTCATCTGCTGTCTTGCAGACCGTATATTCTTCAATGACCCGGATGCCCTGTTTTTTTAAATATTCATAGCCTTCTGTATGCGTTTCAAATGAGATTCCTCTTGCATCCTGAATATTAAAAATAAACATGGACAGTCCGCGTTCCTTTGTCACTGCGGTATCTAACTGACGCAGTGTGCCTGCTGCACAGTTTCTTGGGTTTGCAAACAGCTTTTTGCCGAGCAGCTCCTGTTTTTCGTTGACCTTCTCAAAATCCGCCTCTGTCATATAGACTTCACCACGGATTTCGAGATATTCCGGCTTATCTTTTAACTTCTTTTTGACATCACGGATCACTTTTGCATTTGCCGTAACATCTTCCCCGTATTGGATGCCGTCTCCTCTGGTCTCTGCTAACTTCAACTCGCCGTATTCGTAACGCAAAGAAAGAGACAGTCCGTCTATCTTGTATTCGACCACAAATTCAGGATCATCTAACTGCTTTTTCATTTCTGCAACAAAATTCTCTACCTCTCCCCTGTCAAAAACATCCTGAAGGCTCAACATCGGTACGTTATGCTCTACTAAGACACCCGCCTCACGTTTTGCACTTCCTCCGACTTTTTGTGTCGGGGAATCCGATGTGACATATTCCGGGTGTTCTTTTTCTAAACGTTTTAACTCGTTCATTTTCTGATCGTATTCGTAATCGGTAATCTCCGGATCATCCTGATTATAATAGCGTTCGATATGATACTCAATTTCCTTGCGTAACGCTTCTATTTTTTCCTGAATTTCCATTCTATTCCTCTTTCCCACTCTCTGATAGCAGTGCCAATAATCCTTCCCATTCCTGATGTGTCAGATCACGGTATTTTCCCACCGGAAGATCTCCTAATTTAATATTCATGATCCTGACACGGACCAGTTTGACCACTCGATAGCCAAAATATTCACACATTCTGCGGATCTGTCGGTTCAGTCCCTGCGTCAGCACAATACGGAATTTTCTCTTATCTAGCTTTTCTACCTTACACTTTCTCGTGATCGTATCAAGGATCGGTACGCCTCCCGCTATTCCGCGTAAAAACTCATCCGTAACCGGGCGGTTTACCGTTACGATATATTCTTTCTCATGAAAATTTCTTGCTCTTAGAATCTCGTTTCCAAGCTCTCCATCATTCGTAAGAAGGATCAATCCCTCGGAATCCTTGTCTAATCTTCCTACCGGATAGATACGTTTCGGATAGTGAATATAATCAATAATATTGTTCTTTTCTCTCTTCTCTGCCGTACATACAATTCCTTTTGGTTTATGAAAAGCCAGTAAAATCTTCTCATCCTCTCTCTGTACTTCCCTGCCGTCCACAAGAACCTTCTGTCCCGGAAGGATCTGATCCCCAAGTACTGCTGTCTTTCCGTCAATACTCACTCTTCCTTCTTCCACAAGACGGTCTGCTCCTCTTCTTGAACACACTCCTGCTTCACTTAAAAACTTATTGATCCTGATAAATTCCGTTTCCATTCCTATCCTTTCAAAAATGCGGAGACCTAAGCCTCCGCATTTCTTCCTACTGTAATAATTCTGTCTTTATGTAGCCGATGGTATCTTTATAATTTACCTTCGTCCATCCTTCCGCATAACTCATAACAACCGTAACCTTGTCACCGGCATATCCTACTGCTACCTTCGTGGAAGTCTCGCTCATGGACTCACGGATATTGATCGTGCCATTTAAGGTAACGGTAGAACCCTCTGACAGGGAAGGTGCTGATGTATCCTGCTGTGGAACTTCTGTAGACAGGTACTCGCTCTTGACATAACCGGTTACACCATTATGCTCTACGGCACTCCAGTCGCCTTCTGTTCCGGTCCGCTTCAACTCTGTTCCGAACTCTAACATCTCTACGACATTTCCATCGGTACTTGCAGCATCACGGATATTGACCTTTGTGGTTACATATACAGTCTCGGCTGCCGGCTGCTCTGCCTGTTGTTGCTCTTCCTGCTTGTTATCCTCTTTTTTCTGATCGTCTTTCTTGTCTGATTTCTTTTTACTGTCTTTTTTATCCTCAGATTTTTTCTTTTCTTCGGATTTCTTTTTGCTGTCTTTCTTATCGTCCTTCTTCTTTTGTTCTTCCTCTTTTTTCTTCTTCTCTTCGTCTTTCTTCTTTTGTTCTTCTTCCTGTTTCTTCTTTTCTTCGTCCTTCTTCTTTTGCTCTTCTTCTTTCTTCTTCTGTTCTTCCTCCTGTGCCTTCTTATAATTGTTCAGCCACTTTGGAATTACCTTATCATTCAGCTTATTAACGTATTTTTCTAAGTCTTTATCCGATTTGATCGCTTTGCTGCTTTTTTTCTCAATATCGTTTGCTAACTTTACAAAGTCATCCTGCTCTTCATACTTGTCAATAAATTCTGAAACGCTCGAATCAACGTCTTTTTCATTCGTTGCGATATAATTGAATGTACTGTAGAGATTGTCAATATACAGATTTCCCTTGTCATCCGTTCTTACATAAAAAGTCTCCAAAGACGGGATCGTTGTCTTGATCTTCGGGAACTTCATATCCATTGTTACGGATACGATATAGGAATCTTTATCTAAGCCCTCTTTTGTATAGCACTTGATGTTCTTATATTTCTCTACGCGTTCGCTGAACATCTTGATATAGCTCTGCTCTAATTTCGAGATTGGTGTTGCAATCTCTTTGATCTTATCTATGTTACCTTCTGCATAATATTTGTAATAATTCTTCATCAGTTTGGTAACGGCTTCATTCTCATCTACCTGATAATCCTCTTTCAGCACTTTTTCTGCTCTGGCTTTCGGATCAGCAGATGATGTACCTTTATTATTGACTAACATAACGATACCGATCAAGATCACGACTAACATGCCTGCCATGATCAGATATCGTCCGTTTTTATGCAAAAATTCCTGTGTTTTTTCTTTATCTATGCTATTTTTATCTGTGCCATTCCCATCTATGTTATTTTTGTTACTTCCATCCTCAGTACTCATAAAAACCTCCTATACTGCTGCTTGTCCTCAGTTATTCTTTACTCTGTAGGACATTGCGAAAACAAACGATCTCCTATAGAGTAAAAAATGCATCTAGCGGGAGTCGAACCCACATTACTGGAATCGGAGTCCAGCGTTCTATCCATTAGACTATAGATGCAAACTTTACATAGCAGAACTTATCATATCATACTCATAGGAAAAAATCAAAGAAAAAAGTGTGAAAAACAATTTTTTCACACTTTTTTTATACTTCTAGGCTAACGCTTCCTCAAACTGGGAATTGTATAAATCCGCATAGAATCCCTGTTGTTCTAGGAGTTCTTTATGGGTTCCCTGCTCAATAATATCTCCGTCTTTCATGACTAAAATTAAATCTGCATCTTTGATCGTAGAAAGTCTGTGCGCAATGACAAAGCTGGTTCTTCCTTTCATCAGATTGTTCATTGCTTTCTGTATTCTTGCCTCAGTTCTCGTATCGACGGAACTTGTTGCTTCATCAAGGATCAGTATCCTGTTATCTGCTAAAATGGCTCTCGCGATCGTCAAAAGCTGCTTCTGTCCCTGTGAAACATTGCTTGCTTCCTCGTTCAATTCCATCTGATAGCCGCCCGGCAGTGTGGAGATAAAGTGGTGGGCATGTGCTGCTTTCGCTGCCTCGATGACCTCTTCATCGGTTGCATCCAGTCTTCCGTAACGGATATTTTCCATGATCGTTCCTTTGAACAGCCAGGTGTCCTGTAAGACCATTCCAAAGTTCTCGCGAAGCTCACTGCGGTTGAAATCCCGGATATCATAGCCATCAACTTTGATCGCACCTTCGTTGACATCATAAAAACGCATCAACAGTTTGACCATCGTCGTCTTACCTGCACCGGTCGGCCCTACGATTGCTACCGTCTGTCCTGGAGAGATCTGACTGTTAAAATCATGGATGATGATCTTATCTTCATCGTAACCGAATTTTACATGCTCAAACGTTACACTTCCCTGAAGATTCTCATCATGCACCGGATTCTCGGCAAACTGGTCTTCCTCTTCCTCTTCTAAGAATTCAAATACACGCTCTGTTGCCGCTGCCATGGACTGAAGCATATTCGATACCTGTGCCACCTGTGTGATCGGCTGGGTAAAACTTCTGACATACTGGATAAATGCCTGAATATCTCCGACCTCGATCGTTCCTTTGATTGCTAACATACTTCCGCTGATCGCTACTGCAACATAACCGAGATTTCCGACAAACATCATGATTGGCTGCATCATACCTGAGAAAAACTGTGATTTCCAGGCTGACTGATAGAGCACGTCATTATCTTCCTCAAAGGTCTTTTTTACTACCTCTTCACGGTTAAATACTTTGATAACATTCTGTCCGCTGAACACTTCTTCGACCTGTCCGTTGATCTTTCCAAGGTATTCCTGCTGTGTAAAGAAATACTTCTGCGAATGTTTGATGACCAGACTGATCAAAAGTGCAGAGATAGGGAGGATCACAAATGCGATCAATGTCATCAACGGACTGATCGTAAGCATCATGATCAACACTCCGATAATAGTCGTCACGGATGTGATCAATATCGTCACACTCTGGTTCAGACTCTGTCCTAACGTATCGACATCATTGGTAATACGCGATAACACTTCTCCTACTGTCCGTGATTCAAAATACTTCATCGGCATCCGGTCGATCTTTTCCGATATCTCTTTTCGAAAACGGAAACAGAGCTTTTGTGTCACTCCGGTCATGATCCATCCCTGGATAAAGGAAAAGACTGCACTGACTAAATACATCGTCAGCAGGATCAACAGGATTTTTCCGATCTTGTCAAAATCAATGCCTCCGGTGCCTTTAATCTTTGCTACTAAGCCGTTAAACAGTTCTGTTGTCGCCTTACTTAAGATTTTCGGTCCAATGATACTAAAGATCGTACTGCCGATCGCAAATACAATAACCGTTGCTACAGCAAACTTATACTTTCCGATGTAAGTCATCAGCTTTTTCATCGTTCCCTTAAAATCTTTTGCTTTTTCACCCGGTGCCATTCCACCATGCGGTCCTCTTGGTCCATGTCTTCTTGTATTCTGCTCTGCCATTAACGGACACCTCCTTTCAGTTCTGCTTCAGAAAGCTGGGAGCTTGCAATCTCCTGATAGGTCTCGCATCCTGCTAACAGCTCCTCATGTGTTCCGATACCGGCAATTCTGCCTTCTTCTAATACAATAATCTTATCTGCATGTAAGATCGTACTGATCCTCTGTGCCACAATCAAAACGGTTGCATCTTTTACTCTTTCATTCAGCTTCTTTCTAAGTGCCACATCGGTCTTATAATCCAATGCGGAAAAACTGTCATCAAATAAGAAGATTTTCGGATTCTTTGCAATCGCTCTTGCAATGGACAGTCTCTGCTTCTGTCCACCGGAGACATTCGTTCCGCCCTGTGCGATCGGACTGTTGTATTTTTCTTCTTTTTCTTCAATAAAATCTACTGCCTGTGCAATGTCTGCCGCCTCTTTCATCATCTCATCACTGACCTGATCTCCTGCGAATTTCAGGTTAGATGCGATCGTTCCGGAAAAAAGCACTCCTTTTTGCGGCACATATCCTATCAGACTTCTTAATTTCTCCTGTGACATTTCCCGGACATCAATTCCATCTATGGTAATGCTTCCGGAGGTCACATCATAAAAACGCGGGATCAGATTTAATAACGTGGTCTTTCCACATCCGGTACTTCCGATGATCGCGGTTGTCTCCCCCGGTCTTGCCGTAAAGGAAATATCACTCAGTGCCTCTTCTTTTGCTCCATCATAGGCAAATCCTACATCGTGGAACTCCAATACACCACTAAAGTCTTTTTCATCACCCTTGGTCTGCTCTGCATTGTGAATGCTTGGTTCCGTATCTAATACTTCTTCAATACGGGTTGCTGCCACGCCTGCTCTTGGGAGCATAATGGATACCATCGTCAGCATTAAAAAAGCCATGACGATCTGCATCGTATAGGTAATAAATGCGATCATGTCACCAACTTGAAGATTTCCAAGGTCTACTCCTTTTGCTCCAAACCACACAATCGCTACCGTAATGGCATTCATGATCAGCATCATTGTCGGCATCATAAAGGTCATGACACGGTTTGTAAACAACTGTGTCTGCATCAGATCACGATTTGCTTTCTCAAACCGCTTTTCCTCAAATTTTTCACGGCTGAATGCACGGATAACCGGAATACCGGTCAATATCTCTCTTGAAACCAGATTCATGCGGTCCACAAGAGTCTGCATCTGCTTGAATTTCGGCATTGCCACAACTACTAAGATTCCTACCAGAACAAAAATTGCAATTACCGCAACAACGATGATCCATCCCATTCCGGTCTTTGTATTGACGACCTTTAAGATTCCTCCGATACCGATGATCGGTGCATACAGTACCATTCTTAGCAACATGGTAGAAACCATCTGTATCTGCTGGATATCATTCGTACTTCTTGTGATCAGGGATGCCGTGGAAAACTGGTCCATCTCACGGTTAGAAAAACTTAATACTTTTCCAAAGATCCTGGTTCGTAAGTCCATACCGATCTTGGCTCCGGTCTTAGAGGAAAAATATCCTGCACAGATTGCTGCCGCTACCATTAAAATGGACAGTCCTAACATCTTTGCCCCGGTTACCCACAGATAATGTGTCTGCATCTGATCGGTATCATAATCCATGGCTTTGTATTCATCCTGTACATACAAAATTGCCATCTGTGAAACAATGGAATCACTCATGGTATCGTATTTTTCCCAGGTTTCTTCTTCCTGCTGCAGGATCATATCCTTGGTAATGGCTCCTGCCTTCACGCCCTGTAAAAACTGGTCAAAATCCATCTCTTTGCTGCTTTTCATGCCATTGACCATTGCCATAGGCTTTGCTAAGATATCGTCGAGTTTTTCAATATCTTCTTTTTTATCGCTCTTTCTGACATATCGCTCAGTCTTCTCATCAAGCTTATATGCATCGCGGAGTGTTTTTTCATCCTTATCCTCTACAAAGAAGCAAAGTGTGTCGAAACTCTCCTTTCGCATCTCCTCCATTGCTTCATGCTCAATTCCTCCCTGTTCGATTCCGACATCGACAATATCCGATGTGTAGGAAGGAAGAGACAGATCACAATATGCCTGAACAACTAAAAGCAGTATGATCATGACCACTGCTCCTTTGTGCTCTGCTAAGTATTTAAAGATTTGCTTCATGTTTTTCCTCCTGCTTTTTTCTTTTTCTGTTCTGATTCTCTTCCTGCATGATCTCCGTGTATCGGTTCATTAAATGAATCAGCTCTTTGGTACGCTCCTCCCCCAGACGTTCTATAACTCCTGTGATAAATTCCTGCATCTGCCTGCGTACCTGCTGTTCTGCTTCTTTTCCGTCAGGCGTAATGCTCACCCGCGTATTCCGTCTGTCTTTTTCATCCACTCTTCGTTCTACATACCCCTTTTCTTCCATGCTTCTTAACATTTTTGAGACTGCCGGAGCCGTGATCCTCAGACGCTTGGCAATATCGGATGCCAGCACACCCTGCTCACGGTTTCCGTTCTCTCTTTCAATGATCTCCAGCATGACAAACTCACTTTTGCGAAGACCTGTAAAGCAAAGATCCCGGTGCATCTTCATAAATCTATGCTGTGCCGTGATCAATTGTTCCTGAAGGTCCGCTATATACTCTTCCATGTGTATCACCTCTATTATTTAACCTAGTTATTAATTAACTATGTGAACTATCATTTTAGCATGTTCTATTCCAATGTCAAGATTCGCTCACAATTTCTTCACTCTTTTTTACAATGCTCTTTTTGAAACACCTGCATCATTTCTCTTGTCAGGCTGATCTCCTCTATATCTAAGACGATCTCTTCTGCCGGCACCCACATTGCCTCCGCTAATTCGTCTTCCTGCCTGTAGAT
>ULVQ01007689.1_pt1 | contig 11775 bp, 10 predicted proteins | sample 1959591 | NCBI WGS metagenome assembly ULVQ01 (sample SAMEA4835790, study PRJEB28245) | human gut metagenome | biome: gut microbiome; material: fecal sample | place: Denmark | collected 2008
CACCAGCAGGTCGAAGCAGTCCGGATTCCAGCTCTCGCAGTAAACGGCCAGCGTGGTCAGGTCGCCCGCAATGAGGCATCCGGGGGCGGCGGAGCGGGACAGAGCAACCAGCGCTTCGTTGATCTTCTCCGTCTGGGCGTCCATGCCAACGGTTTTCAGGGCGATGGGCTGCGCCTGAAAGGTGGGGGCGTAAATGATCTGGCTGCCCGCGGCGGCGTAGGCGCGCTGGAGCGTGACCAGAGGTTCCGGGTTTTCCAGCACCCACTGCTCGGTGCAGCAGTCCTTGGGCATTCCGGCGGCGCGGAGGTTGGAGCCGGTGGCACCGTCCAGAATGCGGACACCCTCTTGAATCTTCTGCTGAAATTCTTCTTTTGTAAGCATAAGGATACCTCTCTTGATGACCAGCCCGGGAATGTGCATAATGCGGCGCGTCCCGGCAAAAACTGGAGAATGGATTTGACGTGATTATAAACGATTTTTGAATGGAATGCAACAGGCATTGACCTTTTGAGGGAAATCTGCTACTATAGCGAAAGTCTGGGAAATTTTTGGGAAGCCGTCAAGTTTGGCTTTCCCGGAATTTCAAGGAAAAGGAGACACATTTTATGAAGAAAACGGTTTTAAGAGAATATGCCCGCCTGATCGTCCGCAGCGGCGTCAATGTCCAGAAGGGGCAGGAGGTGCTGATTTACGCCGATCTCGACCAGCCGGAATTCGTCCAGATGGTCGTGGAGGAAGCCTATAAGGCCAAGGCGAAGAAGGTCACGGTGGAGTGGAACTACCAGCCTCTGCAGAAGCTCCATGTGCGCCACCAGTCCGTCAAGACGCTGGGCGAGGTGCCCGAGTGGCAGAAAGCCAGACTGCAGCACTATGTGGACGTGATCCCCTGCCGCATCCACCTGATGTCTGAAGACCCCGACGGCCTGAAGGGCATCAACATGGCGAAGCTGGCCAAGTCCCGTCAGCTGCGCTATCCCATCGTGAAGCCCTACAGCGATCAGCTGGAAAACAAGGATCAGTGGTGCATTGCCGCCGTCCCCGGCGCAGCATGGGCGAAGAAGGTCTTCCCCGGAATGCGCACCGGCACCGCCATGGAGAAGCTGTGGGAGGCCATTCTGTTCACTTCCCGTGTGACCGACGACACTGTGAAAGCGTGGGAGGAGCACAACAGCGATCTGCATGACCGCTGCGCTTACCTCAACAGCCTGCACATCCGCAGCCTGCACTATACCGCCGAAAACGGCACCGACCTGACCGTGGGTATGATCCCCGAAGGCGAGTGGAAGGGCGGCGGAGACACCAGCCTGCAGGGCATCTTCTTCAACCCCAACATCCCCACGGAGGAGTGCTTCATCTCTCCCAAGCGGGGCGAAGCCGAGGGCATCGTCTATGCCAGCAAGCCCCTGAGCTATCAGGGGCAGCTCATCGAGAATTTCTCCGTCCGCTTTGAAAAGGGCAAGGCCGTGAAGGTCAAGGCGGAGAAGGGCGAGGAGCTGCTCAAGACCATGATCGCCATGGACGATGGCGCGTCCTATCTGGGCGAGTGCGCGCTGGTGCCCCAGCACAGCCCCATTGCGGAGAGCGGCATCCTGTTCTATAACACCCTGTTCGACGAGAACGCCGCCTGCCATCTGGCGCTGGGCATGGGCTTTGCCGACACTATCAAGGATTTCCAGAATAAGACGCTGGACGAGTGCCGGGCGCTGGGCATCAATGATTCCATGATCCACGAGGACTTCATGATCGGCTGCGACAGCATGAACATCGACGGCATCTGCGAGGACGGCAAGGTTGTACCCATTTTCCGCAGCGGCAACTGGGCATTCTGATCGGAAAAACCGCTGACGCACCACGATTTTTCGATTTTTTGAAAAAATCGAAAAAAGTGCTTGCATTCTCCGACACTTTATGATATGATATCCGGGCGATTAAAGATTGCCCGGGGCTACTATGCCCTTTAACTGATAAGAAAGAGGTGAACGAAATGAAGGAAGGTATCCATCCCAAGTACGAACAGACCACCATCCGCTGCGCGTGCGGCAATGTCTTTACCACTGGTTCTACCAAGAAGGACATTCGTGTTGAGATCTGCTCCAAGTGCCACCCTTTCTATACCGGCAAGCAGAAGCTGGTTGACACCGGTGGACGTGTTGATCGGTTCAACAAGCGGTTTGGCCTGAAGTAAGACCCGCAAATCCCGCACTGCGTGATGCAGTGCGGGATTTTTGTATTTTTGTGGTTGTTCGCGGCGCGGATGTGTGGTATAATAGAAGAAATGGTATGAGGGGAAGTGCCGCCGGAGGAGAAACCGGGGTTTCCCATGAGAAAAACGGAGGTAACATGGAAGAAAGATTTGATAAACAGACGCAGGAACGGGCGGTTCTGGTGGGACTGAACGCGGACTGCTTTGCTGAGGAAGATACCGCCACCGAAAGCACACTGGACGAGCTGGAAGACCTCCTGGAGACCGCAGGGGGCTTCTGCACGGGCAAGGTGCTGCAAAACCGCCATACCCCCGATTCCCACAGCTTCATCGGCGAGGGAAAAGCGCAGGAGGTGCGGATGCTGGCGGAAGCGACCCAGTCCACCATGGTCATTTTCGACAACGAGCTTTCTCCCGGCAACATCCGGGCGTTGGAGGAAATTATCGGGCTTCCCGTTCTGGACAGAAGCGCCCTGATTCTGGACATTTTCGCCCAGCGGGCAAAGACGAAGGAAGGCCGGCTTCAGGTGGAGCTGGCGCAGTACAAATATCTGCTGCCCCGACTGTCCGGCATGGGTACGAGCCTTTCCCGGCAGGGCGGCGGTATCGGCACCCGTGGCCCCGGCGAGACGAAGCTGGAATCTGACCGGCGGCATATCCGGGAGCGCATCAACCGTCTGGAAGAAGAGCTGGAGCAGGTGCGCAAGGTGCGCTCCGTCCAGCGGGAGCGGAGAATGAAAAATTCCGTTCCGGTGGTGGCCATTGTGGGCTACACCAACGCGGGAAAATCCACCCTGCTCAATCAGCTCACCGGCGCGGGAATCCCCGCCAACAACCGGCTGTTTGACACGCTGGATACCACCTCCCGGCTTCTGACGGTTTCCGACAATCTGGACGTGATCCTTTCCGACACCGTAGGATTTATCGCGAAGCTGCCCCATCATCTGGTGGACGCCTTCCGGGCGACGTTGGAGGAACTGGAATTTGCCGACCTGCTTCTGCACGTCATCGACGCTTCCGACCCCCATCTGGAAGAGCATATCGCCGTGGTGGACAGGTTGATCTCCCAGCTGGCCAAGCCGGAAACCCCGGTGCTGAAATGCTACAACAAGGCCGATCTGGTGTATTCCGACGACATTCCCGTGGGGAAGAATATTGTTGCCATCTCCGCCAAGCGGGGCATCAATATGGACGGGCTGCTGAAAGCCATCGAGAGCGCCCTGAACCATGCCCGGCACCATATCGTGGTGCGTCTGCCCTATGCCATGGGCGGCATGGTGGAGACGCTGCATGATGGTGCACAGGTCAAGAAAGTGGACTACACCCCGGAGGGCATCGAGATCGAGGCCGTCGTGGACGGAATCCTCTACGGCAGACTCCGGGAATATATCATCGGGGAGTGCTGAGGATTGGACGAGTATCTGATACCCACCCAATTTGGCGAAGCGGAATTCGTGGAAAAGAAGTCCCGCTTCATCGGCCGCGTCTGGCCTGTGGACACCGAGGAAGAAGCTCTGGCGAAAATCCAGGAGATGAAAAAGAAGCACTACGACGCCACCCACAACTGCTGGGCGTACATCATCAGAGACGGCGCGGTGCGCTTCTCCGATGACGGCGAACCCGGCGGCACTGCGGGAATGCCCATGCTGCAGGTTTTGCAGCGGGAAGGTCTTTTTAACGTGGTGTGCGTGGTGACCCGGTACTTTGGCGGCATTCTTCTGGGCGCCGGGGGACTGGTGCGGGCTTACACAAAAGGCGCGAAAATCGCTGTGGACGCTACGGGCAAATCCATGAAGCGGGTATGGACGGCGGTGTACGTGCCGTGCCCCTATCCCTTCTACGAGCGGGTCAAGCTGGAAGCCGCCGCCTTTGGAGGCATCCTCCGCAAGACGGATTTCGGCGCGGAGGTGGAGCTGGAGCTGCTGTTCCCGGAGGGACAGGTCAGCGCCTTTCTGGAAAAACTCACCGACCTGTCCAGCGGAACCGTGGAGGGCATGGAGACCGGGCAGGAATACCGGGCGTTCCCGGTGGAGACTACATAAACAAAAGCAGAAAAAGCGGATGTCATTTTCTACAAGGAATGAGGGAATTACCATGACTGTGCGGGAAGAACTGGAATGGCAGGAGCATAAGCGACTGAATCCTCTGGCGGCCTTCGCCGACCAGAGCAGGGGACGTCTGAGGTTTGAAGAACCCCGGGCGGAGGACGTGCGTACCTGTTACCAGAGGGACATTGACCGCATTGTCCATTCCAAGTCCTTCCGCCGCCTGATGCACAAGACGCAGGTGTTTTTGCAGCCTGAGGGCGACCACTACCGCACCCGGATGACCCACACATTGGAGGTCAGCCGCATTGCCGGAACCATCACACGGGCGCTGGGGCTGAACGAAGATCTGGCGGAAGCCATTGCCATGGGGCATGACCTGGGACACACTCCCTTCGGCCACGCCGGGGAGGACGTTCTGAGCCAGTGCCTTGGCAAGCCTTTCCGCCACAATGAGCAGAGTCTGCGAGTGGTGGACATTCTGGAAAAGGACGGTCAGGGGCTGAACCTGACCTATGAAGTCCGCATGGGCATTCTGGGTCACACCGGGGATTACTGGCCGGAGACGCTGGAAGGGCAGGCCGTGCGCCGCTCTGACCAGATCGCCTACGTCAACCACGACATTGACGACGCCATCCGGGCGGGCATCCTCACCGACGACGACATTCCCATCGAAATCACCGATGTGCTGGGCCACAGCCACCGGGACAGGATCAACACACTGGTCTGCGACGCCATCCGCACCTCCCGGGAATTCGGGAAAGTCTGCCTGTCTCCCGACGTGGACAGGGCGCTCAAGGAGCTGCGCTCGTTCATGTTTACCAATGTCTACCGCAATCCGGTGGCCAAGGGCGAGGAGAGCAAGGCAAAGGATATGCTGAAGCGGCTGTTTGAATACTACATCGCCCATCCGGAAGCGCTGCCGGAGGATTTTCAGCCCCAGCTGAGTTTCGACGGCATGGAACGCACGGTGTGCGACTACATAGCGGGAATGACGGACAATTACGCCGTCGAAAAATTCCGGGAAATCTTCATCCCCATGGGATGGCAGGTTCACGGTTAGAGAATAATTGGAGAAATCTGACGAAAGGAGGGGAGACTATGCCATTTCCACCGGCATTTATTGACGAAGTGATCGCGCGGAACCCGATTGAGGACGTGGTGGGGCAGTATGTGACGCTGAAGCGTTCCGGCTCCAACCTGTTTGGCCTGTGTCCCTTCCACGGAGAGAAGACCGCCTCCTTCTCCGTCGCGCCGGACAAGGGCATGTTCTATTGCTTCGGCTGCCACAAGGGCGGCGGTGTCATCAATTTCGAGATGGAAATTGAGGGGCTGAGCTACGGGGACGCCGTGCGGGCGCTGGCAAAGCGGGCGGGGCTGGAAGTCCCTGAGGACGAGCAGTACCAGTCCCGGTATCGCCAGCAGGAGCGGCTCTGGGCGCTGCATAAGGAAGCGGCACGGTTTTTCCACAGCTGCCTGTATGCACCCATGGGCGCATCGGCGCTGGAATACGCCCGGGGGCGGGGGATGTCCCAGACGACCCTGACGAAGTTCGGCATCGGTTACGCCCCGGACAGCTGGAGCGATCTGGTGGACGCCATGCGGAAAAAGGGCTACACCGATCAGGAGCTGCGGGATTCCGGCCTTGTGACGGTGTCCAAAAAGAACGGCAATCTTTTCGACCGGTTCCGGGACAGGCTGATGTTCCCCATCATCGACGTCCGGGGAAATGTCATCGGCTTCGGCGGGCGCATTATGAACGACCGGGACAAAAACGCCGCAAAATACTTAAATTCCCCGGAAACCCTGATTTTCAACAAGCGGAAAAACCTGTTTGCCCTGAATTACGCCAAGAAAAGCAAAATGGGCTACCTGATTCTGGTGGAGGGGTACATGGACGCCATTGCCCTGCATCAGTACGGATTTGACTGCGCGGTGGCATCTTTGGGAACTGCCCTGACGGACGACGGCGCGGCGCTGCTGTCCCGGTATACCGACCAGGTGGTGCTGATCTACGACGGCGACACCGCCGGACAGAACGCCACCCAGCGGGCGATCCCCATGCTGGAAAAGGCGGGATTGCAGGTCAAGGTCCTGAAAATGCGGGACGCCAAGGACCCGGACGAGTACCTGAAAAAATTCGGCGCTGACCGTTTTAAAATTCTGCTGGAGGAATCCTCCAACCGGGTGGAATACCAGCTTGCCGCCATTGCCCGGAAGTACGATCTGCGGGACGACGACCAGAAGGTTCGCTATTTGCAGGAATCCGCCGACCTGATCGGCTCCCTGCCCAGCGCCGTCCAGCGGGACGTCTACGGCGGGCGGGTGGCGGAGGCCGCGAAGATCAGCGCCGACGCCATGCAGATGGAAATTCAGCGGGCGTGGAAACGGCGGGTCTATCAGGAGAAGAAAAAGCAGGAGAAGATCGACCTGTCTCCCGCCCGGAATCTGCAGCCCAAGAGCCGGGACATCCGCTATACCAACATGAAATCCGCCATGGCGGAGGAAATGCTTCTGTCGCTGGTTCTGCGGGAAAGCGCCCTGCTGGACAGCACCGGCGGTCTGAAAGCGGAGATGTTCTCCTCAGAGCTGCTGGGACGGGTTTACGCCCAGTTAAAGCAGCGCCATGAGCAGGGACTGGAAGTCTCCCTTGGGGGACTGACGGACTTGACGCCGGAGGAAATGTCCCACATTGCGGGCATCCTGCACAGACAGCAGGGGCCTGTGAACGAGCAGGCGCTGACGGACTGCATCCGCACCATCCAGAACGAATACCAGGCGTCCAAAGTGACGACGGAGGACGATCTGCTGGCGGTGCGGGAACGAATGAAGGAAAGAAAAGGAATGAAAGCATGACAGAGCTGTTAGAGAATTCTCCGGTGAGTGCCGGCGAGGACGATGTGCGCCAATACCTGAATGAGATCCGGCGGTATCCCCGTCTGACGCCGGAGGAAGAGCGTCAGCTTGCCATGCGCTGCGCCCAGGGAGACGAGAGCGCTATTCGCCAGATGGTCAATTCCAATCTGCGTCTGGTGGTGTCCATCGCGAGAGAGTACGCGGGGCGTGGCGTTGCGCTGATGGACCTGATTCAGGAGGGCAGTATCGGCCTTCTGGTGGCGGCGCGGAAATTTGATTATACCAAGGATTACCGTTTTTCCACTTATGCCACAAAATGGATCAGGCAGGGCGTGACCCGGTGCCTGATGAACCACGGCAGCGCCATCCGGGTACCGCTGCACACGGCGGAGCGGATGCGGAAGATCGAAGCGGTGCGCACCGCCCTGCGTCAGGAACTGGGGGAGGAACCCACCGCCGCGCAGATCGCGGAAAAGTGCGGCCTGCCCGAGGAAAAAGTGGCGGAGCTGACCCAGCTGACGCCGGATATCTGCTCGCTGGACGTTCCCACGGGGGATGACGACGGCACTGCCCTGCAATCTCTGCTGGAAGACGCCCAGGCACCCCAGCCCTATGAGGAAGTGGTGCGCGGGGAGCTGGACAAGACAATGGACCAGCTTCTGAGTACGCTGAACGAGCGCCAGCAGCAGATCCTGCGGCTGCATTTCGGCATGGAGGACGGCAACTGCTATTCTTTGGAGGAGATCGGCAAAAAGCTGAGCATTTCCAAGGAACGGGTGCGCCAGATCGAGCGCCAGGCCATGGACAAGCTGCAAAAAATGGGTACCAGTCTTGGATTGGAGGATTTCTTGAATGAATGATCTGGATTTTTCCTTTGAGGACAGCCCGTGGGAAGCCTTTCTGCGAACCAAACGGGCAGGGGATACGGTTTCGGCCGCGAACCTTCTGACCATGCTGGAGGAAGAAAACGAGCAGGTCGTGGAGGATGCCCTTCAGGCACTGGAGGACGGCGGACTGAATCTGAATGTTTTTGACCTCCCCAAAACGTCGGGCAGCGGAGAGGCGGCTCTGCGTCTGCGTCAGGAAGCGCAGCTGGTGGAAAAGGGCTTGAACCCCAAGGAACTGGAACCCAACGATCCACTGCGGCTGTACTTGGAAGAGGTAGCGCAGCTTTCCTCCACCGGCGACGAGCAGGCGCTGGCCGCAAAATGCGCGGCAGCGGATGAGTGCGCTATGGAGACATTGACCAATCTGGGGCTGCACCGGGTTCTGGAAATCGCCAAAGATCACGTCGGCTGCGGGGTGCTCCTGCTGGATTTGATTCAGGAGGGGAGTCTCGGACTGTGGCAGGCCATTCAGGGCTACCGGGAGGGGGATTATGACGCCTACCGGGACTACTGGATTCGGTTCTACATGGCGAAAGCGGTCTTTTTGCAGGCGAGAGCCAACGGTGTTGGGCAGAAGCTCCGTGGGGCGCTGGAGGACTACCGCGCCGTGGACGAGCGGCTGCTGTCCGAGCTGGGGAGAAATCCCACTTTGGAGGAGATCGCCGAGGCCATGCACATAAGCCCGGAGGAAACATCCGTGGTGAAAAAGATGCTGGACGACGCCCGTCTTCTGGCGCAGGCGAAGAAGCAGCCGGAGCCGGAGGAAGAAAAGGAAGCCGAAGAGCAGGCCGTGGAGGACACCGCCTATTTCCAGATGCGCCAGCGCATCATGGAGCTGATGTCGGTGCTGGACGAGACCGACGCAAAGCTGATCTCCCTGCGGTTTGGTCTGGAGGGCGGAATGCCCCTAAGCCCCGAGGAAACGGGAAAGCGCCTGAACCTGACCCCCGACGAGGTGGTCGCAAGAGAAGCAAACGCCCTGAGCAAGCTGCGCTCAGAGAGATAGAAAGAAGGAAATCTATATGGCAAAACCAATTTCCATCGCCATTGACGGCCCCGCCGGGGCAGGAAAGTCCACCATCGCCCGAAGACTTGCAAAAGAGCTGGGCTTTTACTACGTGGACACCGGGGCGATTTACCGCACCGTGGCCTATTTCTTTGACCTGTGGGGCGTCAGTCCCAAGGACATCGACGGCATCACCCGCTACATCGACGAGCTGACCATCGGCATCGAGTACGACGACGAGGGCGTCCAGCACATGATCATGAACGGCATGGACGTGACCGGCGATATCCGCACCCCCGACCTTTCCCAGAAGGCCAGTCTCGTTTCTGCCCACGCCATCGTCCGGGACCTGCTGCTGGACATGCAGCGGGAAATGGCCGAGAAGCACAACGTCATCATGGACGGCCGGGACATCGGCACCGTGGTACTGCCCAAGGCCACGGTAAAGATTTTCCTCACCGCGACCCCGGAGGTGCGGGCAAAGCGCCGCACGGACGAGCTGATTGCGAAGGGACAGAAGGCGGACTACAATAAAATCCTCAAGGACATTCAGCAGCGGGACTATCAGGACACCCACCGGGAGATCGCTCCCCTGAAAATGGCGCGGGACAGCATCAAGCTGGACACTTCTGAGCTGGACATCGACGGCGTTATCGCCGCGATGAAGGAGATCATTGCCCGGAAGGTGACGCTATGAGCGTCCGGGTCGCGAAAAGCGCCGGGTTCTGCTTCGGCGTCAGTCGGGCGGTGGAGCTGGTGGAGCAGGCGGCAAAAGCGGGGAAAAAGGTGGTCACGCTGGGGCCGATCATTCACAATCACCACGTCGTGGACAAATTCCGCGCCTTGGGTGTGGAGGTGATCGACACCCCTGAGCAGGCTTGCCCCGGCCAGACGGTGATCATCCGTTCCCACGGCGTCAGCCGGGCGGTGTATGAGGAATTGCAGCGCAGGGGCGTGGAGATCATCGACGCCACCTGTCCCTTCGTCAAACGCATCCACGGAATCGTCAGCCGCGCCGAGGAAGAAGGGCAGCTGCCTGTCATCATCGGGACGCCCACCCACCCGGAGGTGGAGGGCATTGCCGGATGGTGCCGCGACTGCCGGGTTTTTGAGACCCTTGACGACCTGAAAAACTGGGCATATTCCAAAGAAAATCTTAAGAATTCATCAATTTGCATGGTTTCACAAACGACTTTGACTGAATCTTTGTGGAAAATATGCGGTAAATTTGCAAAAAAACAGTTTACTAACCTGAAAATTTTTGATACAATATGTAGAGCAACTGAGTATAGGCAAAGCGAAGCAGCTGAATTGAGTGAAATCTGTCAGGCTATGGTCGTTGTGGGAGACCCCAAAAGTTCCAACACAGGCCGTCTCGCTATGATTTGCCGGGAACACTGCGGCCGGGTCTTTCTGGTGGACAACGCTTCCGAGCTGCGTCCCGAGGACTTTCGCGGTGTCAGCGATGTTGGAATCACTGCCGGTGCGTCGACGCCGGCGTGGATTATAAAGGAGGTCAACAAGACTATGAGCGAAATCACGAATGTTGAGACTGTACAGGAGGATAACTTCGCGGAGCTTCTCGAGCAGTCCATCAAGACTTTAAATACAGGAGATAAGGTTATCGGCACCGTGACCGGAATCGGCAACACCGAAGTCCAGGTCGACCTCGGCACCAAGCATGCCGGCTACATCCCTTATGACGAAGTCAGCACCGATCCTTCCGTGAAGCCCGAAGACATCCTGAAAGTTGGCGACGAGATCGAGGTCTTCGTCGTTCGCGTCAACGATCAGGAAGGCACCGTGCAGCTGTCCAAGAAGAAGCTGGACGGCCTGAAGGTCTGGGACGACATGACCGCATGGGCAGAGAACAAGACCACTGTTGAAGGCACCATCACCGAGGAAAATAAGGGCGGTTTGGTCGCCAATGTCAAGGGCATCCGGGTGTTCATCCCCGCTTCCCAGTCCGGCATCGCCAAGGGCGGCGACATGGCCGGTATGGTCGGCAAGACCGTGCAGCTGAAGATCACCGAGGTCAACCGCGCCCGCCGCCGTGTTATCGGCTCCATCCGCGCCGTCAACTCCGAGGCTCGCAAGGCCGCGCAGGAGAAGATCTGGTCCGAGATCGAAGTGGGCAAGCAGTACCACGGCACCGTCAAGTCCCTGACTTCTTACGGCGCGTTCGTGGACATCGGCGGTGTGGACGGCATGGTTCACGTTTCCGAGCTGAGCTGGAACCGCATCAAGACTCCCGCTGACGTGGTGAAGGTCGGCGACGAGATCGACGTTTACGTCATTTCCTTCGACCCCGAGAAGCACAAGATTTCTCTGGGCTACAAGACCGCCGAGATGAACCCCTGGAATCAGTTCATGACCAAGTATTCCGTGGGCGACGTTGTGGACGCCAAGATCGTCAAGCTGATGACCTTCGGTGCCTTCGCTGAGATTCTCCCCGGCGTGGACGGCCTGATTCACATTTCCCAGATCGCTGACCGCCGCATCGGCAAGCCCGAGGATGTTCTGTCCGAGGGTCAGGATGTGAAGGTCAAGATCACCGATGTGGACGCCGAGAACAAGCGTATCTCCCTGTCTATCCGCGCTCTGCTGGAACAGCCTGAAGAGGACGCCGAGTAATTTGTGATGCAACACCGGGGCTGCGCATGTAGCCCCGGTTTTTTGTTAAATCAGAAAATACGCCGCGTTTGCGGATTTCCGCAGCGGGCGGTAAGCCGATAACACTATTTCTTCATAAAATGATTTCATCATTTTATGAAAGCC
>ULVQ01082771.1_pt1 | contig 11769 bp, 7 predicted proteins | sample 1959591 | NCBI WGS metagenome assembly ULVQ01 (sample SAMEA4835790, study PRJEB28245) | human gut metagenome | biome: gut microbiome; material: fecal sample | place: Denmark | collected 2008
AGATCTTCCGCTACGATCTTTTTGTCCAGATTCATCTCGATATAATCCACACACTTCTGGATCTGTCTACTGAGGTTCGGGTTTGTCCGGTGTTTGTGGACACGTCGGATGAAATCATCGTACATCATCATTGCAAGGGGGCTCAGCTCATCCAGCGATTTTGCCGATTCTGCCGCCTGAATGTAGCTGTCCCCCAGCGAGTACGCCTCCTCCGGGGAAAGACCACCCTCAATGGCGGCACGGCACACCAGCGAGGTGAACACGATGATGGAGGTCTTGCTCTGGCGTAGCACATCGCTGCTCTGCACCGGTACACCTGCACTTATGCTCATACTGTTGGAAAGCGCCTGCTTGTAATTCATATCTCCGGTGCGGACCATCTGCAGCATTCCCTGCTCTGCCATCCAGATCTTATGCCGGTCGTGGGGAATTGTGGCGCTTTTCAGCCGCTCCTCCTGCGCTGTGCTGCTGTTGACACAGCTCAGTTCCAGCCGCTGTCCGGTCAGGCAGTAGTGCATCATCAGCAGGTAGCGGTTCATAATGGTGTTTTGCAGGGTGGGGACTTTTTCAAGGGCTTTGTAAAGCTGGATCGTCCATGCTACACTGATCTCCAACTTGCTGTAGTATTTCAGCCCGTCCTCGATCCCGCGCAGGGTCACGTCCTGATAGAACACCGGTCCAATGACCCAGACACGCTTCAGCTTTTCCTCTTCCTTTTCAAAGGCTGCTCCCCACAAAAGACCCAAAGCCGTCCCCAAGGTAACGGGCACATCATCCCGGTTCCCATGCTCCAGCATCCGCTGTTTGCAGCCGAACAGCTCAAATGCGCTGGCAAGAAAGGCCTCGTCCGGACAGTTGCTCCGTAGTAGCTTTCCCTGTGCATCATAGCACCATGTATAAACATTGCCGCCGCACTGGACAAGTTCGGAAAGCAGCATCATATTCTGGAGAACATCCATGTGTAACCCCTCCGGCTCATTGGCTCATTGATAGAACCAGTATATCATACTTCCGCCTTTTTTTCCATCGATGCCCGGAGCCAGTGCAGCAGGATGCCCGCAGAGATGACCGCAGAGCTTACGTCTGCCATCAGGTGCGCCGCCGCAATGCCCTGCACGCCGTAAAGCGCATTCATCAGGTACAGCAGCGGGATCAGCAGCAGCCCCTGCCGCAAAAGAGAGAGCACCACCGCACCGCTTGCCTTGCCCACGGATTGCAGCAGATTGGTTGCCAGATAGGTCAGACCGATCACCGGGCTGCCCAGAACCAGATAGACCACCAGCTGCGTTCCCAGACGGAAAGCGCCTTCTTCCTTGATGAACATCCCGATCAGCGCATTGCGTCCGGCAAAGCTGGCAGCTCCGGCAAGGACGCCAAAAACAACGGTCAGCAGGATCAGATTCTTCAAAAGCTGCTTCAGGCGTTTCGCGTCGCCTGCGCCGTAGCTGTACGCCAGAAGCGGCTGGCAGCCCATACAGATCGCCATGGCGATCATGCTGATGACCATGGTCGTCTTGCCTGCCGCCGCCATGGCTGCGACCGCCGCTGTGCCGTGGGTCACCAGCAGCCGGTTGCTGAAGGAGGACGCAAACCCGGCCAGCAGGCTGCTGATGCCGTTGGGCAGACCGATGGCCAGCAGCTCGCCCAGCATCTGCGGCTTTTTCAGAGCCGGGTGGAAGTCAACGGTCAGCACCGTGCCGTGCTTAACGATGTAGCGCAGGTAGCAGGCAGTCGCCACAAGGTTGCCCAGCACACTGGCGGCAGCCGCACCGCTGACACCGAAGTTCAGCACCAGAATGAACAGCGGGTCAAAAATGCAGTTGACCAGCGTGCCCAGAAGATTACCGATCATGCCCTCTTTTACTGCGCCCTCTGCACGCACCAGCATCGCCATGCTGTTGGACAGGATGAAACACGGTGCACCCAGTGCCAGAACCTGAAGATACCGCTCCGCATAGGGAAAAATTTCTGCATTGGAGCCCAGCATCCCCAAAAGCGGCACTCTGCCCACCAGCAGACCGATGCTGACCAGAACGCCCAGAAAAAAGCTGGTCCAGAAGCAGAGCGAGGAGCAGATCTTGCCCTGCTCGATCTCACCCGCGCCAAAGCAGCGCGCGATGATGGCACTGCTGCCTGCGCCAAGCATCGTGGCCACCGCCGCAAGAATCGAGAACACCGGCCCGACGACGGAGACTGCCGCCACCTGTGCGGTGTCGCCCAGACAGCCCACAAAAAACATATCTGCCATGTTGTACAGCACCATGACAAGGATAATGATGATGGAGGGCACTGCCATGGAAAAAATGGACTTCCAGACAGAGCCGGTACGGAAAAGTGCTTCGTTTTTCATGATCTCCTCCCAAAAATCAACCGCACGCAGGCAGAACGGAAGCCCCTGTCAAGGGGCTTTCAGAGCGGTTTCGGTCACAGGTTATCCAGCGCATCCAGCAGTGCTTTCAGCGCCGTTTCCGGCAGACCCAGCATGGAGCCGATCTTGCCAAAGGTCATTCCGTAGGCGGCTTTTGCCTGCTGATTGTCAGCAAAGCCGGGCAGGTACTGCTCCACAACGGCTTTTACGGACTCGTTTTCCATCAGGGCTGCAATGGTGCTCTGGCTGTTCAGCTTGCCGCCGGTCAAAATTTCCGGGTGCTTCCAGCTGCTGATGCTCTGGTGCCCGGCAGACAGTGCGCCGTCCACCGGGATGGCTGCGCCGGTGATGTACCGTGCCAGACCGCTGGCAAGGAAGAGTGCCAGTGCGGCGCACTCCTCCGGGTCGCCCATCCGCTTTGCCGGGCAGTCGGATGCGAAAAAGTCCATGGCCGCAGCCGGTGCATCTCCGAAAATGCTGGTCTTGGTGTAACCGGGGCAGATGGCGTTGACGGTGATGCCGTATTCCGCATAATCCAGTGCCGCTGCGCGGGTCATGCCCACCACGCCGAACTTGGTGGCGCTGTACAATGCCTGTCCGCGCTGGGGCACAAGCCCTGCCACCGATGCCACATTGATGAGGAAGCCGCCCTCGCTGTGGCTTTTCAGGATAGCCTCTGCACCGTACTTCATCCCGGCAAAGACGCCCTCGCTGTTCAGGGAGAAGATCTTCTCGTAATCCTCTACCTCATACTCATGCAGCGGTGTGCCGCCCATGCCGATGCCTGCGTTGCTGACAACGCCATCCAGCTTACCGTAGTGTGCCACCGTCTTGTCCACCAGCTCTTTGATGGCGGAAGCCTTGCTGCAATCGATCTGGATAAAGATGGCGTCGCCGCCCTTGACGCAGATGCCGTCTGCCACAGCCTGCCCCTGCTGGGCACTGCGGGCTGCACAGACTACCTTCATGCCGTTTTCGCCGAAGCACTCGGCAATGGCGCGGCCGATGCCGCGGCTTGCGCCGGTGACGATAGCAACTTTATCTCTGACACTGTTGAAATTCATCATTTTCATAAAGCATCCTCCATTTTTTATTTTTCGTATTCACGAACTAGATTTGCAACTCTTAGTTGCTTATCCATCTCTATGGTGTTATAATAGCACTATGCCGCAGGGGCTGCAATCAGCAGTTTCCGGCGTGTCCGGTGTTTAAGCAACGGATCACGTTCCAAGCGTTGGTTAAGCATCCTTTACGAAATACATTGACGGAGGAATTGTATGGATATCCGGGTCAAAAAAACGAAGCGTGCCATTCAGAAAACGTTTATCGACTTGCTGCGGGAGAAGCCCATTGAAAAGATCACGGTCAAGGAAATTGCCGAACGCGCCGAGATCAACAAAACGACCTTTTATTCCCACTATGAAACGCTGGATGCACTCACCGCCGAAATGGAGCGGCAGACAGTCCAGCTCGTCTGCGACAATATGCGCGGCGCACAGCAGCTGCTGGATGAACCGGAGGCCTTTGTGCAGGAAATGTTTGCTGCTCTCCAGCAGGCAACGGATTACCTCGGTGTGGTTCCGGTATCCGCGATGAACCGCTTTACGCAGCATTTGCGGGATGCCATTCTGGAAAAAATCAAAGGTGACAATATCGAGCCGTCCCAATATGAAAATGTCGGTGCCATCCTGATTTTTGTAATGAACGGTCTTTCCGGGCTTTTGAACACCGACGCCAAACTGGCGCAAAAGCACATCAACGTAATTGCCGCCGTGGTTGCAAATGGTGTCCATGGTCTGCATCTTTCCCACTGAACCAAAACAGGCTGCGAGAAGCATCTTCCGCAGCCTGTTTTTTGCTATTGCAGCTTATTTTTCTGCGTAACTGCCCAGCACCCCAAGGCTAGGCTTTGCGGTCCGCTCCATGGTTTCACGGTTCACGGCGATCAGGCCGAACTGCATGGCGTAGCCCTTCTGCCACTCAAAGTTGTCCATCAGGCTCCAGTAGAAGTAGCCCTTCACCGGGATGCCGTCGGCGATGCAGTGCTGCACGCCGTCCAGTGCCTGCCGGATAAACGCCACACGACGGGCATCCTCGGCGGTGGCAATGCCGTTTTCGGTGACGATGAGATCGCCCTTGAATGCTTCTGCCACTTTACGGATGACGTGCTCCAGTGCCTGCGGGTAGACCTCGTAATCCATCTGGGTCAGCTCTGCGCCCTCCGGTGCCGGAAGCTGCCCCTGCGGGCCATAAAGAGTGCGGGTGTAGTTCTGCACCCCAAGGAAATCGTCCTTTTTAATGTAGGGCAGGTAGTGGGTAAACTCCTCCTGCCATGCGGCCTCGGCAAAGGCTTCGCCGCCGGGCTGTGCCTGCAAGTCGTGGAGCGAGAGGGTCAGGCCCACCTTGACTTCCGGGCAGATGGCCTTGATGGCATCCCGTGCGGCGGCATGGGCGCGCAGCACCAGCAGGTCACCCTCCGGGGTGCGCTCGCTGACAAAGATCTGGGGCTGGGGTGTGCCGAACACCTGTGCGTTTTCCATGGCGGCAAACTTCATGTTTTCCATCATCTTCTGGAAGTTCATGCCCACCTGCACCGTGCCCTCCGCAGACTTTCCGGCTGCTGCGGCATTTTTCGCAGCCTGTTCTGCCATCAGGCGGAACCGCTTGGAGATGGCGGCCAGCTGCAGGCCCATATTGGCTTCGTTGATGGTGCAGACATAGCGCAGCTCGCTGCCCAGCTGCTCCATCACATAGGTCACATATTTTTTGAAGTCCTCGACCGTGGATTCTGCTTCCCAGCCGCCCTTGCAGATGAGCCATTTCGGGCTGGTAAAGTGCAGCAGGGTGGCGATGGGCTCTACGCCCTGCGCCTTGCAGCAGGCGATGACCTTGCGGTAATGTTCGATGGCTTCCGGATCAAATTTGCCTTCCTCCGGCTCCACCCGTGCCCACTCGATGGAAAAGCGGTAGGCGTTCAGCCCGGCATCGGCCAGGAGTTTGATGTCCTCTTCGTACCGATGATAATGGTCGCAGGCAATGCCGCTGGGCTCTGTAAAGCTGGAATGGGGCAGCTGCTCCTGTGCCCAGTAGTCGCTGTTGGTATTGTTACCCTCTACCTGATGGGCTGCTGTTGCAGCACCGATGAAAAAGCCTTTTTCAAATTTCTGCATGATGGTTCTCCTTTTATCCAGAAGCAGTGTTTTCTCTTGTGCCTATTGTAACAGGTCTGTGCGGCGCAAAAAGGATAATTTTTCACGTTATTGGTAGATTTTTCGTTGAGCGAGTAGAACTGCACGAATTTTTATCCTCAATCCAAGTTTTTCATCCTGCAGTATCTGTTGCATTCTGTTATTCTGGTGTCAGGAAAAGCGGAAACCGGTTCACACAAAAAGGAGGAAAATCATTATGTTCCAAAAGAAACCCAGCGCCAGTGAGGTAGACGGTGTCCAGTACCGCCGTGCAAAGCTCTGGCAGATCATCTGTTATGCCTGCAACGCCTTTGTGGGTATGAGCGTCTACTCTCTGATCGGTATGGCCAGTTATTCGGCCAGCATCGGCTACGGCATCACCACCGCAACCGTGGGTCTCATCCTGATGCTGGCCCGCATTCTGGACGGCTTTACCGACCCGATGCTGGCCTTTGTTTACGACCGCGTCAACACCCGTTTCGGCAAGCTGCGCGTTCTGCTGATCAGCGGCTACCTGATCGAAGCAGTCGGCCTGCTGTGCATGTTCAACCTGTGCTCCAGCAAGGGCTTCGGCCTGCCGGTGTTTGCCCTGACCTACATTATTTACATCATCGGCTACACCGTCACCAACATGACCGCCCAGACCCTGCCTGCCATCATGACCAACGATCCCCGGCAGCGTCCCACCATCGGGGTCTGGTCCACTGCCCTGAACTACGCCGTGCCCATGGGCATGAGCATGCTGATCTACACCGTCATCCTGCCCAAGTGCGGCGGCACCTTCAATCAGGACTTCCTCAGCACCGTCTGCACCATCGTCCTGATCATTGCCGGCATCGGCACCCTGATCGTCTGCGCCGGTATCTCTGCCTACGATAAGCCCGAAAACTTTGAGGGCACCAACAAAAAACACGAGCCGCTGAAAACTGCGGATATTCTTGAGGTGCTCAAGCACAACAAGCCCCTGCAGTGCTACATCGCCTCCAACGCTTCCGACAAGCTGGCACAGCAGGTGGGCAGCCAGGCCATCATCAACACCATGCTGAACGGCATCCTGATCGGCAACATGGGTCTTGCCACCACCCTTGGCGTGATCAGCATGGTGCCTTCTATCTTCTTTGCAGCCTTCGGCGCAAAATATGTGGGCAAAAAGGGCAGCAAGAAGGGCATCGTGACCTGGACCTGCATCAGCATGGCCATCACCTCTGTGCTGATCCTGTTCTTCATCTTCACAGATACCCGTCAGATCGGCGTGATGGGCAGTTGGAACATGATCGTTTACGTGCTGCTGACCCTGCTGCAAAACGGCTCCAATATGTGCATCACCACCTCCAACACCTCTTATATGGCTGACACCATCGACTACGAGCTGGACCGCAGCGGCCGTTACATCCCGGCGGTTGTCTCCGGCACTTACAGCCTGATCGACAAGCTCATCACCTCGGTGGCTGCTGTCATCGCCACCGGTGCCGTGGCCATTCTGGGTTACACCACCACCATGCCCCAGCCCACGGATGCCTACACCTCCGGCATCTTCTGGATGACCCTTGCCATCAAGTACGGTCTGCCGATGCTGGGCTGGCTCATTACCCTGATGGCCATGCTGGGCTGTCCCCTGACCAAGGAGGAAATGGTCAACGTCCAGAAGCGCATCGCAGATAAGAAAGACGCCCTTCGTCATGAAGTGATTGCAGAACACATGCAGTAACACCCCGCAAAAACCGAAAGGGCTCATACGCTCTTTCGGTTTTTGCTGATTCTATCCATTTTTCATAAAGGAGTTTTTACCATGAGCAAGACCATCCTGCTGAATCATAGCAACTGGCATTTTACCAAGGAGAACACCGGCATCCCCACCGCCATTATGGGTGAGGCCATCACCCTGCCCCACACATGGAACGCCGTGGACGGTCAGGACGGCGGCAACGATTACTACCGCGGCACCTGCTGGTATACGCTGGCTCTGGCAAAGCCCGCCATCCCGGCAGGCGGCAAAGCAATTTTGCAGTTGGACGGTGCCGCTATGACCGCTGTAGTCTACCTGAACGGCGAAAAGCTGGCCGAGCACAAGGGCGGCTATTCTACCTTTCGGGTTGACCTGACCGAACATCTCAAAGAGGAAAATCTGCTGGCGATCAGCGTGGACAACAGCGACAACGACACCGTGTACCCCCAGAAGGCAGACTTCACCTTCTACGGCGGCATTTACCGCGATGTAACTCTGCACATCGTTCCGGCAGAGCATTTCGCTTTGCCCGCAAACGGCGCACCGGCTCTGAAGGTGACCCCCATCGTCACCGACCTTGCCGCTAAGACCGTCGAAGTCACTGTGGAAGCCGCCGTGGTGGGTGCACAGAGCGTTACCTTTGCGCTGGAAGGCCAGAGCATCACCGCTCCGGCGGAAAACGGCACTGCAAAGGCTGTTTTCACCCTGGACAATGCCCGCCTGTGGGATGGCGTGGACGATCCCTTCCTTTACACCGTCTCTGCCAAGCTGGACAACGGTGAAGAGACTTCTGCCCGCTTCGGCTGCCGGAAGTTTGAGTTTGACCCCCAGAAGGGCTTCATCCTGAACGGCCGCAGCTATCCGCTGCGCGGTGTTTCCCGCCATCAGGACCGCAAGGGGGCCGGCATTGCCCTGACAAACGAAATGATGGAGGAGGACATTTCCATCATTCTGGAAATGGGTGCCAACACCATCCGGCTGGCGCACTACCAGCACGCACAGTATTTCTACGACCTGTGCGATGAAAAGGGCCTTGTCATCTGGGCAGAGATCCCTTACATCACCATGCACATGACCAACGGCCGTGCCAACACCCTGACCCAGATGGAGGAGCTGATCGTCCAGAACTACAACCACCCCTGCATTGCCGTTTGGGGCCTGTCCAACGAGATTACCGCCGCATCCGCTGTCAATGAAGATCTGCTGGAAAACCACCGTCTGCTGAACGAGCTGGCCCACAAGCTGGACCCCACCCGGAAGACCACCATGGCAAATGTGTTCATGCTGGAGACCACCAGCCCCATTCTGGAGATCCCGGACGTGAACAGCTACAACCTCTATTTTGGCTGGTATCTGGGCGAACTGGAGCAGAACGACGAGTTCTTTGACAAATACCACGCCGATTACCCCGACCGCTGCATCGGCTTTTCGGAGTATGGCGCAGATGCTAACCCCCAGTATCAGAGCAGCCACCCGGAAAAGGGCGACTACACCGAAAGCTATCAGTGCGTTTACCACGAGCATATTGCAAAGATGATCGCCGACCGTCCTTGGCTGTGGGCGACCCATGTGTGGAATATGTTCGACTTTGCCGCCGATGGCCGGGACGAGGGCGGCAAGCACGGCGAAAACCAGAAGGGTCTTGTCACCTTTGACCGCAAGCTGAAAAAAGACCCCTTTTATCTCTACAAGGCCTACTGGAGCAAGGAGCCCTTCGTGCACCTGTGCGGCAGCCGCTATGTGGACCGCGCCGAGGATGTGACCGAGATCAAGGTCTACTCCAATCTGCCAGAGGTCTCGCTGTACAAGGACGGTCAGCTGGTGGAGACTAAGCAGGGCGACAAGGTGTTCGCCTTCCAGCTGCCCATTACCGGCAAGCACAGCATTGAGGCGCGCTCCGGCGAGCACAGCAGCGTAATTCTGGTGAACAAGGTGGACACCCCCAACCCGGACTACGCCATGGACAACCGCAAGAATGTGACCAACTGGTTTGACGGGGAGCTGGATGCCAGCTGCTGGTCGGTGAAGGACAACATGGCCAAAGCCATGGCAGACCCCAAGGCTGGCCCCATCCTGAAGCAGATCTCCGATAAGGCCGCCGCTGCCCGCGGCGATGTGGCCGCCGCCGTGAAGGATAACCCGGCTCTGGTGGCCATGATGGAGCGCGCCATGCAGCGGATGACCATTGAATCCATGCTGATGCAGGCAGGCGCTTCCGAGGAGGACATCAAGCAGCTGAACCGTGTATTGCAGGGTATTTCCAAGGAGTGAGTTTCGATGAGACAGACTTATTGCAACCCCCTTGATCTGGGCTACCGCTATCAGCACATGAAGGAAGGCCCGCGCGTGGCGGGTTTCCGGGAGGGTGCAGACCCGACGCTGGTTTATTTCAAGGGCAAATATTATCTCTTTGTTTCCATGTCGGCAGGCTTCTGGTATTCGGAGGATCTGCTGAACTGGGACTTCCATGCAGACCCCGGCCTGCTGATCTACGACTACGCACCGGATGTGCGGCAGGTGGGCAATTACCTCTATTTCTGCGCCAGCCGCAAGGGACGCAACTGCCCCATTTTGCGCACCGCTGACCCCCTGACTGAGCCGTTTACCGAAGTGTCTGCCCCCTTTGCCTTCTGGGACCCGGATCTGTTCTGCGATGACGATGGCCGGGTGTACTTCTACTGGGGCTGCTCCAACATCTCCCCCATCTACGGGGTGGAGCTGAACCCGGACACCATGACCCCCATCGGTGAAAAGCAGGAGCTGATCTTCGGCAATGAAACCGTACTGGGCTACGAGCGCCCCGGCAACAACGGCATCGTGGACCGGGAAGCCAGCGTGCTGTACCAGTCCATGAAGCAGTTCTATGATCCCAAGACCGGCAAGCTGAATCTGCCGCCGCAGATGGCAAATATCCCCGGTCTGAGTGTCGAAAGCCTGACTGCCATGTTCAACGCCATCGGCAAGCCCTACATCGAGGGTGCCTTTATGACAAAGCATGACGGCCTCTATTACCTGCAATATGCCTGCCCTGGCACCCAGTACAACACTTACGCCGACGGTGTATACACCTCCCGTTCTCCGCTGGGCCCCTTTGTGCGGCAGGCATCCAATCCGTTCTCCGCAAAGCCCGGTGGCTTCATTACCGGTGCAGGCCACGGCAGTACCATTGCCGACACCTACGGCAACTGGTGGCACGCTTCCACCATGCGCATTTCCGTCAACTATGACTTTGAGCGCCGGGTGGGGCTGTTTCCTGCCGGGTTCGACAAGGACGGCGTGCTTTACTGCAACCAGAACTTTGCCGATTACCCCCACCGCATCCCGGCAGACCGCTTTGATGCCGCCAGACAGCAGCCGGAATGGATGCTGCTGAGCTACAAAAAGCCGGTCACGGCCTCCAGCACCGCAGAAAACAGCAGCCCGGAATGGGCAGTCAATGAGGACTGCCGCAGCTGGTGGAGCGCCGCCGGTGCAGAGCCGGGTGAATGGCTGTGTGTGGATCTTGGCAAAGAGAGTGATGTCCGCGCCATTCAGGTAAATATGGCGGACGAAAAGCTGGTGGTGGACTTCCCTGCCGACAGCTACGGCGATGACCGCAAGACCCGCCACATCGAGACCCGGCCCCAGATCTCCCACTACACGGTGGAGACCAGTGTGAACGGAGCGAGCTGGACGCTGCGCGAAAATGTTGCCCGCGAGTGCTCCAACGGCTACTACGAATATGCAGACGGCATCCGTGCCCGGTACGTCCGGGTGACGGGCGGCGAACTGCCCTACGGACAGGCGCTGCGCATCAGCGGCCTGCGGGTGTTCGGTAACGGCGAAGGCGCAAAGCCCGCACAGGCCGAAGCCGCCGGGGCTCGCGTGGATGCACTGGATGCAAAGATCACTTGGAAGCATATCGAAAATGCACAGGGCTGCAACGTCCGCTACGGCGTTGCGCCTGATAAGCTCTATCTGAGCTGGCTGGTGTACGATGCAGACGAAGTGACCCTTTCCACCCTGACCGCCGGGCAGGAATACTACATCTGCGTGGACAGCTTTAACGAAAACGGCATCACGCCGGGTAAGACTTTCAAACTGGAGGGGTAAAATATGCCCATCAAAGCTGTGCAGCAATTTATGCTGGGCACTGTACTAAGCAATGAGCAGCAGGCAAAAGAGACCCTTGCTGCCATGAAAGCCGCCGGGTACGATGGCATTGAATTGTGTGGATTTATGATCCACCCCATCGGCTTTGTGGTAAAGCTGCTGACCAAGGCCGCCGGGATGCCGGTGGGCAAGGGCGGCAATCTGGACTGGCACAAGCTGGTGCAGGAGGCCGGCCTTCGGGTGGTCAGTCTGCACACCGACCTTGGCAGTTTGGAACGGGATGCCCACGCAGTGGCCGAGGAGGCCAAAAGCTTCGGCACACAGTATGTGGTCATCACCGGGATGTACCGCTTTGATTACGGCGATGAAGCCGTTATGCACCAGCTTGCGCAGCG
>ULVQ01099278.1_pt1 | contig 11544 bp, 8 predicted proteins | sample 1959591 | NCBI WGS metagenome assembly ULVQ01 (sample SAMEA4835790, study PRJEB28245) | human gut metagenome | biome: gut microbiome; material: fecal sample | place: Denmark | collected 2008
TTTTACTTCAAAATATTGTCTAGCTTTTTGGGGTCACTTCATTCCAAAATCATGCCGGGATCTTTATTATTCTATGCGAAGCCGATTAAAGTTTTTCGCCGAAGCCTTTTTTCAAAAAGGCTGGAAAGGCAAACTTAACATCAACCCTTGCTCTTTTTGCTGGTGGCCTTCATGCGCAGGTCGTGGTCCAGGATGCGCTTGCGGATGCGCAGGTTCTCCGGAGTAACTTCCAGCAGCTCGTCCGGTGCCAGGAATTCCAGGCAGCCTTCCAGGCTGAACTTGGTCACGGGGATCAGGCGCAGAGCATCGTCACTGCCGGATGCACGGGTGTTGGTCAGGTGCTTGGTCTTGCACACGTTGACGGTGATGTCCTCACCGGTCGGGGTGTAGCCAACAACTTCGCCCTCGTAAACCTTTTCGCCTGCGGTCACAATCAGGGTGCCGCGCTGCTGGGCGTTGAACAGACCGTAAGTGACGGCATCGCCGGTATCAAAGCTGATCAGAGAGCCGCTGGAACGGGTGGCAATGGGGCCGCACCATTCTTCGTAACCATCAAAAATGGTGTTCATGATGCCTTCGCCGTGGGTGTCGGTCAGGAACTGGCTGCGGTAGCCAAACAGGCCGCGGCTGGGCATACGGAACTCCAGACGGGAACGGTTGTTCATCATCTGCATGTTCATCAGGATGGCCTTGCGGGCGCCCAGAGCGGTCATAACATTGCCCTGATAGGTTTCCGGCACGTCAATCACAACGCGCTCCATGGGCTCCATGGTCTTGCCGTTCTCCTCATGGGTCAGAACATGCGGGGGGCTGACCTGCAGCTCGTAACCTTCGCGGCGCATGGTCTCAATCAGGATGGACAGGTGCATTTCGCCACGGCCCATTACGCGGAAGGAATCGTTGGTGGCGGAATCTTCCACACGCAGGGCAACGTCCTTCAGCAGCTCGCGCTGCAGGCGGTCACGGATCTGGCGGCTGGTGACGTACTTGCCTTCCTTGCCGGCAAACGGGGAATCGTTGACGGAGAAGGTCATCTCAACGGTAGGATCGTTGATCTTAACAAAGGGCAGCGGCTCAACCTTGCTGGGGTCGCACACGGTGTTGCCGATGGAAATATCGGGCAGACCGGCAAAGGCAACAATATCACCGGCAGCGGCCTGCTCAATGGGCTCGCGGCCGTTTGCCTTAAAGTCAAACAGCTTGGTGATGCGGCCGGTCATGTGCAGGTCGGGGTTGTGCCAGTCGCAAACCTGAACAGCCTGGCCAACCTTGATGATACCGTTCTGCACGCGGCCAACGCCCATGCGGCCCACAAAGTCGTTGTAGTCCACGCTGGAAACCAGCATCTGCATCGGGGCTTCGGGTTCACCCTCCGGCGGGGTAACGTACTTCAGGATGGTATCAAACAGCGGCTTCAGGTCGGTGCCGTTTTCGGGGTGGGTCCAATCATAGCTGGCGGTGCCGTTACGGCCGGAGCAGAACACCATCGGGCTGTCCAGCTGCTCGTCGGTAGCGCCCAGGTCCATCAGCAGCTCCAGGATCTCGTCAATAACTTCCTTAATGCGGGCGTCGGGACGGTCGATCTTGTTGACGGCAATGACCAGGGACAGATTTTGCTGCAAAGCTTTCTGCAGAACAAAACGGGTCTGGGGCATGCAGCCTTCGGCTGCGTCAACCAGCAGCAGAACGCCGTTGACCATTTTCAGCACGCGTTCTACCTCGCCGCCAAAGTCGGCGTGGCCTGGGGTGTCAACAATGTTGATCTTGACGCCGTTATAGACGCAGGAGCAGTTCTTTGCCAGGATGGTGATGCCGCGTTCACGCTCGATGGCGCCGGAGTCCATCACGCGCTCAGCAACCTGCTGATTGGAGCGGAATGCGCCGGACTGCTTCAGCATCTGATCCACGAGGGTGGTCTTGCCATGGTCAACGTGGGCGATAATGGCAATATTGCGAAGATTTTCTTGGATCATAACCTACGATACCTCTTTATACTTTCAAAATCTGGGGTTTGGTGCACGAATATAGGCTGCGGCAGGGGCTAACATCCCAACTGCAGCACACTTATACTATATTGTACGGCACCATGATGAAATTGTCAAGAATCGTAAATTGTTTTTTCTTATGGTATAATTAAAAATAATCGTGGGGAATTGCGCGGTTTTCTGGTTATTCTACCAACAACATGGTTTGCGGTAAATAACCCAAAAGAGGGGAAAGGCCGCTGCATATACCCCTTGAATTGATTGGGAAAGGGAAGAACTATGCCAAAGACACGCCGTAAGGTCAACATCATTGGTCACCGCAACCCGGATACAGACTCTATCTGCTCTGCGCTGGCCTATACCTACCTGAAAAACCAGCTGGGGGATGCTGTGTACGAAGCCCGCCGTGCCGGGCAGATCAACCGCGAAACCGCCTTTGTGCTCAAGCATTTTGGGGTGGAGCCGCCGCGCCTGTGTACCGACGTCAGCCCCCAGGTGAAGGACATCGACATCCGCGAGCAGCCCGGCATTGATAAGGAAATGAGCATCCGTGCCGCATGGAGCATGATGCGCGACACCGAGATCGATACCTTGTGCGCCATTGACGAGGATAAAGAACTGCTGGGCCTGATCACCGTTAAGGACATTGCCAATGCCAATATGGACCTATTTGATACTGAGGTTCTGGCAAAATCCAAGACGAGCTACAAAAACGTGCTCAGCACCCTGGAAGGCGAAATGCTGCTGGGCGACCCCGATGCCTGCATTACCTCCGGCCGCATTTTTATTGGCACCAGCCCGGAAATTATGGATGGTGCCGTGAACCCCGGCGATATTGTGCTGGTGTCCAACCGGTACGAAGTGCAGATGTGCGCCATTGACTGTGGCGCCGGTGCCATTGTTGTCTGCTGCGGCTCTGCTGTGCCGCGTACCATTTTGGCCCGCGCACAGGAAAAAGGATGCATTGTCATTACCACCCCGTTTGATACGTACGCCGCCGCCCGCCTGATTTCCACCGCCGCCCCGGTGCGCCACTTTATGCGCAGCAAGAACCTGTTGGAATTCAGCGTGAATACTGCAGTGGAAGACGCCCGCAAGGTCATGGCCAATGTGCGCCACCGCTATTTCCCCATCCTGGATGCCAATGGCAAATATTGCGGTGTCATCAGCCGCCGTAATTTGTTGAACGTGCACCGCAAGCAGGTCATTATGGTGGACCACAACGAGCGCGGTCAGGCTGTGGATGGTCTGGAGCAGGCGGAGATTCTGGAGATCATCGACCATCACCGTCTTGGTGCACTGGAAACTGCCGGGCCGGTGTATTTCCGCAACGAGCCGGTTGGCTGCACCGCTACTATCATCAGCCGCATGTATGAAGAGCACGGTGTAGAGATCCCACCCCAGATTGCAGGCCTGCTGCTTTCCGCTATTCTGTCGGACACGCTGATGTTCCGTTCGCCTACCTCCACGCCGCTTGACCAGCACATTGCCGAAAAGCTGGCCAGGATCGCGGGCGAGGAGATCCCCACCTATGCGGAGCAGATGTTTGAAGCCGGCGCCGACCTGACGGGCCGCACGGCGGACGATGTGTTCTTCTCTGACTTTAAGGTATTCAGCCGCGGCGATGCCAAGTTCGGCGTTGGCCAGGCTATTTACATGACCTCCAACTCCCGCTCGGCGGCAGAAGCGCTCATCACGCCATTTTTGCCGGAAGCACTGGCCCAGGCCGGTGTGCCCATGGTGTTCTTTATGTGCACCGATATGCGTGCCCAGGCCACAGACCTGCTGTTCTGCGGCCAGCAGGCGGAAGAAATTGTGCGCAGCGCATTCCATGTGGAAACCAAGGACGGCAAAGCTGTGCTGCCCGGGGTTGTCAGCCGCAAAAAGCAGCTGATCCCCCCGCTGATGGCGGCATTGCAGGCACTGCAAGCGTAAGTTAGGAGTTAGGAAGCAGGAGGTAGGAGTTATCTCAATTAGGGCAATACCGCATAATTCTAAGTGCCGATACGGCGAGCGAGGTGCGGCACTTAGAATTATGCGGTATTGCCCAAGACTCTTTAACGCAAAATCCGGCTGTGTTTGTAGAAATAGACTAAATTTTCGACTTTTCAGATACACCCTAATTAAAATTAACGCTTTTTTCACCTTTTGACGTTGAACACGGTGTATAATAATCTAATACACTGTATAATGCAACGGTAAGTCTCAAAAGTAAAAGGAGGACAAACCATGGGTGAGTATGCGGCAATCGAAAAAGAAGCCAAGCTGTTTACAGAACTGTGTGTGCATAACGATGCCATTGATCCGAACCTGTTTGATGAGTTCGGTGTAAAGCGCGGCCTGCGCGATAAGGACGGCAACGGTGTGCTGGCCGGGATTACCAATATTTCCCGCATTGATGCGTTTGAAATGCGTGACGGCGTTAAAACCCCCTGCGATGGCAAGCTGTGGTACCGCGGGTATAACGTGTATGACCTGATCCGTGGTTTGCGCGGCAAGCGCTATGGCTTTGAGGAAGTTGCCTACCTGCTGCTGCTTGGCGATCTGCCCAATGAACAGCAGCTGCATGAATTTACCGACTGCCTGACCAAATGCCGTGCCCTGCCCAGCAACTTTGTGCGGGACGTTATCATGAAAGCCCCCAGCAAGGATCTGATGAACAGCCTGACCCGCAGCGTGCTGACCCTGGCTTCTTATGATGATTCGGTGGGGGATAACAGCCTGCAGACCCAGATGGAGCAGTGCATCAAGCTGATCAGTGTCTTCCCCATGCTGGCGGTGTATGGCTACCATGCCTATAATTACTACCTGAATGACGGCAGCATGTACATCCACCGCCCGCGGCCGGAGCTTTCGGCGGCAGAAAACCTGCTGCAGATGCTGCGCCCCGACCAGCAGTATACCCCGCTGGAAGCCCATGTTCTGGATATTGCTCTTCTGCTGCACATGGAGCACGGCGGCGGCAATAACTCCACTTTCACCACCCGCGTGGTCACTTCTTCGGGGGCGGATACCTACTCGGTCATCGCAGCGGCGCTTTCCAGCCTGAAGGGCCCCAAGCACGGCGGCGCGAACATCAAGGTCATGGAGATGATGGACGATATCCGCGCCCATGTTTCCGATGTGACCGATGAGGACGAAATGCGCGCCTACATCGGCAAAATTGTAGATAAAGAGGCCTTTGACCATAAGGGCCTTGTGTACGGCATGGGCCATGCGGTCTACTCGCTGTCGGACCCGCGCGCGGTGGTGTTCAAAAGCTTTGTGCAGCAGCTGGCCATGGCCAAGGGCCGCAAGGCGGACTTTGACTTTTATAATACGGTGGAGCGCCTGGCCCCGCAGGTGATTGCCGAAAAGCGCCATATCTATAAAGGTGTTTCCACCAACGTGGACTTCTATTCCGGCTTTGTCTACAACATGCTGGGCATCCCCGTGGAACTGTATACTCCCATGTTCGCTGTGGCTCGTGTGGTCGGTTGGAGCGCCCACCGCATGGAAGAGCTGGTCAATGTGGATAAAATCATTCGCCCCGCGTACAAAAGTGTTATGGCAACCAGAGATTACCTGCCGATGGAAAACCGCGGCTGATTTCAGCCTTGCACTGGCGGGCCAGACCTGTTAAAATTATAGCGTAAGCATTTTGGGCATAGCCGCAAAGGCTGTGCCTTTTTTGTGGTATATCAGTAGGAGGAATCCCTATGAACGAAACACAGGCATCTCAGCTGCCGGTTTATGCCGGGAATGACCTTGGTGCAGTGTGGCGCAGCAGCGCTACGGCATTCCGCCTGTGGGCCCCCACGGCGTGCAGCGCGGCACTGCACCGCTTTGCTACGGGCACGGACGCAGAGCCGGAAGCTGCTGACCTGGGAACCCTGGCCATGCAGCGCAGTGAGGGCGGCACCTGGTACCTGAAACTGGCGGGTGACCTGGCCGGGCAGTATTACCAGTATGAGCTGCAGTTCCCGGATGGAACCTCCACCGTTACAGCGGACCCATACGCCCACGCAGCCGGGGCAGGGGGCACCCGCAGCATGGTGCTGAACCAGGCCGCCGCCGTGCCGGACGGCTGGCAGAAGGATGAACGCCCGGCTATCCCCGCCCATGCCCGCAGCGTGTGGGAGGTGCATGTGGCGGATTTTACCGCCGACCCGGCCAGCGGCGTGCCGCAGGCTTACCGCGGCAAGTTTATGGGCTTTACGGTGGACGGCACCACCCTGAACGGGGACGGCGTACACCCCACCGGGCTGAACTACCTCAAGCGGCTGGGTGTGACCCATGTGCAGCTGCAGCCTATTTTTGACTTTGCCACGGTGGACGAAGTGAGCGGCGAGGACTACAACTGGGGGTATGACCCGCTGAATTATAACCTGCCGGAGGGCAGCTATGCCACCGATGCGTTCCACGGCGAGGTGCGCGTGCGGGAATGCCGCGCTATGATCCAGGCCCTGCATAGCGCCGGGCTGGGCGTGGTGATGGATGTGGTGTATAATCATACCTATTATTCCTACAGCTGGCTGGAACGCACGGTGCCCGGCTACTGGAACCGCCGGTGGGAAAACGGAAGCCTGACCAACGGCTCTGGCTGCGGATGTGACCTTGCCAGCGAGCGCACGATGGTGCGCAAGTATCTGGTGGATTCCTGTGTGTACTGGGCCAAAGAGTACCATATTGACGGGTTCCGCTTTGACCTGATGGCTCTGCACGATGTGGAAACCATGAACGCGATCCGCGCTGCGCTGGATGCCCTGCCCGGCGGCGAAGATATCCTCATGTACGGTGAACCGTGGCAGGGCGGCAGCACCCGCATGGAACACGGCGCGATCCCCGCCAACAAACAGGCGGCGGGCCTGCTGGACAGCCGCATCGGATTTTTCTGCGATAACACCCGCGATGCCATCAAGGGCGGGGTGTTCAATGCGGGCAGCGCGGGCTACATCAACGGCGATATGCACTGTGGGTATCAAGTGCTGCATTCTATCCCGGCGTGGCGCGGAGGCCAGGCGGATTTTATGCCCCAGGCGCCGGGCCAGGTGGTGCAGTATGTTTCGGCCCATGATAACTATACCCTGTGGGATAAGCTGAAATGCGTGGCCCACCGCGGGGATTATGCCGCGCCGGATGCCGATCTGCTGGCCCAGAACCGCATGGCGGCGGGTATTTACCTGACCTGCCAGGGTCTGCCGTTCATGCAGGGGGGCGAAGAGTTTGCCCGCACCAAGCATGGCGACCACAACACCTACCGCGGCCCGCTGGAGCTGAACCGCCTGGATTGGACGCGCGCCGCCCAGCTGGAGGAGCTGGTGCAGTATTATCACGGACTGTTGGAAATCCGCAAGGCGTATCCGGAGCTTTCCGGTATGGCGGGGGATGCAGAACCCTGCATTCTGTCCCTGCCGGGGTGGCTGATCGGCTTTGTGCCAGAGCGCCAGGGCGAAAGCCTGCCAGGGCGGCTGGCCGTTTATTATAACCCGGAGTGCACCCGCCAGTGGGCGGCCCTGCCTGCCGGGAGCTGGCGCTATCTGTGCGATGGTACCCGTGCCGCCGCCGAACCTTTTGGCCCCGCCTGCCGCAATGCCATCGAACTCGCCCCCGTCAGCGTGACGATTTTGAAGGTGGAATGAGTTTACGGGGGTTTTTGTTCCTTCTTTGAAAAGAAGAAAGCAGAAACTTTAAGGCAATACCGCATAATTCTAAGTGCCGATACGGCGAGCGAGGTGCGGCAGCTGCTAAGCCAAAAGCGCAGATAATACTTTGTGTATTATCGAGCATTTTGGCAACGCAGATGCCGTGCCGCAGCCGCCGGAGCGGTGCTTAAGCCGTAAGGCAGGAATTGTGCGGTGTTGCCCTAATTAAAAACGAAAACTCCTCCCGCCTAACTTACCTCATCGCTTCTTCATACTTTCTCACAATGTCTTTCAGCGCCTCAAGGCCAATGGTGTAATCCTCCGGCGTGTCCAGCGAATGGTTGCCGCCCTCCACAAAATAGGTGGTAATGGCGGGGTCATCCTCCAAAGCACGGCGCAGCGCGGCACCGCCCAACGGGTCCGCAGTGCCGGTGGCGTGCCAGGCGGGCATCCCGGCGTAAAGCGGGGCATACTCCCACGCAAGGGGCGTTAATTGCAGCAGGGTCACATGGTATTCCGGGTGGGCCTTTACCCAACCGGCGGCCACCATCGTGCCAAAGCTCTTGGCAATGCAGATGTACCGGTCATACCCGGCAGGAATCTGCGTCATGGCGTCCTGCGCGGCGCCGGGGTAGCTTTTGGCGGCGCTGGCCTGCGGCGTTTCCTCGTGGGGGAACAGCTGGCTGTACTGCACCACCATGCAGTCCAACCCCTGCCGGCGGGCAACCTTGGCGGCATAATACAGCAGCGGTTTGTCCGGCCCGTAGCCAAAGCCGGGGAACAAAACAACCAGCTTTTTCTCGTTCTGCATCACTTTACAAGCACTACATAGTTTTCTTTGCGCGGGGCAGGGGCCTTTTTGCCGCCCTCGGCAGCATAACCCAGGATGCAATTGCCCACGCCGCGCAGGTTTTCGGCATTGGGCACACCCCACTTTTTCAGCAGGGCCTGGCCCTCTGCGGTTTCAAACATTTCCTTTGCGCGGTGGATCCAGCAGGCGGAAAGCCCCACGCTCTCGGCGGCGTTCAGCATGTTGCCCATCACCAGGCTGCCGTCCTCCACACAGGTGGGGATGGTTTTATCCACCAGCACAACGGCAACGCAGGGCGCACCATAGAACGGGTCGCCATTGCCGCCCATCGCGGCGGCGTTCATCTTGCTCAAAGTATCGCGGTCGGCCTTGTTCTGTATGCAGACAATCACCGGGCTCTGGCGGCCCATGCCGGTGGGGGCCCAGGTGCCGGCTTCCAGCACGGCGTTCAGTGCTTCCGGCTCCGGCATCTTGTCCAGGTAGCAGCGGCAGCTGCGGCGGGTTTTCATGGTATTCAAAACTTCATTGGTCATGGTAGTGCCATCCCTTTCATTTGAGGCAATACCGCATAATTCTAAGTGCCGATACGGCGAGCAAGGTGTGGCAGCTGCTAAGCCAAAAGCGCAGATAATACTGGATGCTGCAAAGGTGAGCGCCGCCAGTGGCGGAAACAGCGAACCGAAGCAGGGGCAGCGGTCGCAGAGTGCGAGGGGCTTTTGCCCCCGAAGCACGATGCGGGTACCGCAACCCGACATTATCGAGCATTTTGGCAACGCAGATGCCGTGCCGCAGCCGCCGAAGCGGTGCTTAAGCCGTAAGGCGGGAATTGTGCGGTGTTGCTTTAATATTGCAGCTTTATTATACCATAGGGATGCAAGCGGATAAAACTTTCCTGAAAGTAAAATAAAATTTTTCCTGAATGGAGAAATACGGTATGGTGTGCCACACCGCGCCGTGGTATGCTGGAAGCACACAAGGGAGGGCATAAACCATGAAACTGATGCTTGCACAAAATACCGCGCAGCGGCGCGCTGCCGCCCGTACTGAACAGCAGGCGCAGCGCCGGGCAGCTGCCTGCATAAACGCCCTTGTCGCCCGCCGCTTGGCGGTTTATCAGACCCGGCGGACGGAATGGCAGGCAGGCCAACCCCTGCGCTGACGGCAAAGGGGCAGGGGAGAGCGCGCCGCCGCTGCGTGCGATAATTTATGAATAGCATGTAAAATCATACAGAATCATGGAAGGCCAGCCTTTTTCGGGCTGGTCTTATTTTTTGCGCCATGGTATAATGTCCCTAAGTCACGAACAAAACTGTAGAATAAGGAGAGAACGAACCCATGAAATTTTCCGAAATGCCTTATGAGCGCCCGGACATGAGCGCCCTGAAAGAACAGTTTGCCGCACTGACCGAGCGTTTGCAGAACGCCCCCGACTATGCCGCTGCCCGCGCCGCTTTTTTGGAGGAGCAGGTGCTGAACAAGCATGTGGATACCCTGTTCACCCTGGCCAGCGTGCGCCATACCATTGATACGCGGGATAAGTTCTATGATGAAGAGATGGAATTTGCCAACAGCGCCATGCCGCAGATCCAGCAGTGGCAGGATTCCTGGACCGCCGCCATGCTGGCAAGCCCCTACCGCAAAGACTTTGCCGAAGAATACGGCGACCTGATGTTTGTGAACGCCGAAATTGAGCGCAAGGCATTCTCGCCCGATATCATGGAGGAACTGCAGCAGGAAAACGAGCTGACCCAGCAGTATGGCAAGCTGCTGGCCAGCGCACAGATCCCGTTTGAGGGCGGGGTGTACACTCTGTCCCAGCTGAGCCCGTTCAAGAATGACCCGGACGACGCCCGCCGCCTGGCCGCCTGGAAAGCCGAGGGCCAGTGGTATAAGGACAACCAGAAACAGCTGGATGATATTTATGACAAGCTGACCCACCTGCGGGATAAGATGGGCAAAAAGCTGGGGTACGAGGGTTACACCACCCTGGGTTACTACCGCATGGGCCGCAACTGCTATACCAAAGCGGATGTAGAAAAGTTCCGTGCCGCCGTGGTCAAGTATCTGGTGCCGCTGGCGGACAGCATCTACCGTGAGCAGGCCAAGCGCCTGGGCAAACAGTACCCCATGAGCTTTGCCGATAATGCCCTGATGTTCCGTTCCGGCAACCCCTCCCCCTGCGGCGATGCCGATGCCATTCTGGCCCAGGGCAAAAAGTTCTATGAGGAACTTTCACCCGAAACCGGCGTCTTCTTTAACACCATGCTGGACAATGAGCTGCTGGACGTGCTTTCCACCCCCGGCAAGGCGGCGGGCGGCTACTGCACCAGCCTGTGGGATTATCAGGTACCGTTCATTTTTGCCAACTTCAACGGCACCCAGCATGACGTTGAGGTGGTCACGCATGAAGCGGGGCATGCCTTTGCCGCATACACCAACCGTGACCGCGTGCCGTATTCCACCGTGTGGCCCAGCATGGAAGGATGCGAAGTCCACTCCATGTCGATGGAATTCTTTGCCTGGCCGTGGGCGGAGGGTTTCTTTGGCAAGGATACCCGCAAGTTCCTGTACAGCCATCTGGCCGGTGCACTGACCTTTATCCCGTATGGCACCATGGTGGATCACTTCCAGCATATCGTGTACGAAAAGCCGGACCTGACCCCTGCCGAGCGCCACGCCGCCTGGAAAGAACTGCTGGGCATTTATATGCCGTGGATGAAGCTGGACGGCGAGATCCCGTTCTACAGCGAGGGTGAGGGCTGGCAGCGCCAGAAGCATATTTACGAAAGCCCCTTCTATTATATTGACTACTGCCTGGCACAGACCGTCAGCCTGCAGTTCTGGGCCATGCTGCAAAAGGACCGCGCCAACGCGTGGGAGCACTACATGGCATACACCCGCCAGGGCGGCAGCCGCGTGTTTACTGAGCTGCTGAAAAACGCCGGTCTGGACAGCCCGTTTGAGGAAAGCTGCCTGCGCGGCGTGTGCGAAACGGCCAAGCAGTGGCTGGACAACTATGACCTGACGGGGATCGAATAATGCAGCAAAAGAAACCCCGCCGTGGGCGGGAATACCTGAATGACTTCCGCAGGGATGTCAACGGCAGCTACCTGTACCAGGGCAG
>ULVQ01060059.1_pt1 | contig 11526 bp, 11 predicted proteins | sample 1959591 | NCBI WGS metagenome assembly ULVQ01 (sample SAMEA4835790, study PRJEB28245) | human gut metagenome | biome: gut microbiome; material: fecal sample | place: Denmark | collected 2008
GTGCGCGCACCGGGGCTTGACTTGCGCCGCCGCTTCATGTAGAATACATAAAATAACCAAGGACACGCCTTTGGCGTGTCCTTTATAAAAGAGGATAAACTATGACAGACGAGAACATAAACGCGCTTCCCGAGGAGCATGATACCGGGGAGCTGTATTATCACGACCATGGCGACGGTCACGTCCACGCTCACACCCATGAGCATGAACATGGACACAGTCACGGGCATACGCACACGCAGACTAAGGCCGTCGTGAACCGGCTTGCCCGCGCCATCGGGCACCTTGAGTCCGTGAAGCGCATGGTCGAGGATGGGCGGGACTGCACCGATGTGCTCATCCAGCTTGCGGCGGTGCGCTCGGCGCTCAATAATACCGCAAAGATAATCCTGAAGGATCATATCGAGCACTGCATCAGCGATGCTGACCATGGTGACGGCGACAGTCTCCAGCACCTCAACGACGCTATAGATAAGTTCATATAAGAAAAAAGGCTGTGAAGATTTTTCTTCACAGCCCTTTTTTTGCGTTTAAATATTTGAGCCTGCGTTATAGCCCTCGCGTCTTGCGTTGAATATTTTCCTGACCTGCGCGCAGTCGCCGATCTTCCAGAAGTCGTAAGCGAGCGCGCGGAACTGCTCCGCCTCGTCGTCCATCGGCAGATAGCCTCCTGCCCAGATGACCGAATCCGCTTTCAGCTCCAGCTCGCTGCCGTCCGGGGTGCGTATCACGGCTCCGTTTCCTGTAACGGCCACGCAGTCCGCTTCGTTCAGGATCGTCACGGGAACCTTTTCCAGCTCCATCAGAAGCCCCTCGCGGTAGAGATACGCCGCATCGCGGCAGACTTCTTTTTTGCGGCTGATGAGCTGCACGCTTCGTCCCGTCATCCCGAGCTGCAATGCGATCTCGCAGCCCACGAGCCCGCCGCCTATGACCGCGGCAGTCTGCCCTATGGAATCAATATCCCGCAGCGCGTCGGCCGCCATGATCGCCCTCTCTCCGCCCGGAACGTCGGGGCGTTTTGCCTTTGCGCCGAGCGCGGCTACTATCACGTCGGGCTGCAATTCCTCGGCAAGCTCCTGCGTTGCCTCGGTGCCGAGCCGAAGCTCCGCTCCGCTGCGCTCCAGCCGCCTGATCATCACCTGCATCAGCTGGTCTACCTTCTGCTTGAAGGGCACATACTTTGCATAGCGCATCGCCCCGCCGAGCTCCTGCTCCCTTTCGCACAGCACTACGCTGTGCCCGCGCTCGGCAAGCTCCGCCGCTGCTTCCATACCGGCGGGGCCGCCGCCTATCACAAGAACACGTTTCGGCTCGTCAGTCTTCTTGACCTGACTTGCCGGAATTTCTTTATATGCTGTGGGGTTTGCCGGGCAGCGGCGTATGCGCGAGCAGTGGCGCACATAAGGCACAAAGGACTCGCTTATGCAGGCCATGCAGCGCAGGCATGGGTATATCAGGTCATCCCTCCCGGCCTTGAGCTTGTTCGGCAGCTCCGGGTCTGCAAGCAGCGGCCGCGCCAGCGCGACGATATCCGCCCGACCTTCGGCGATGATGCTCTCCATCAGCTCGGGGTCGCCGAGCGCGCCGACCGTGACCACCGGGGTGTGCTTCATTTCTTTCTTGATCGCCTCGGCGAGATAGACGTTGCAGCCCTGCGGGAGAAACCCATTGGGTATCATGTGCTGGTTGGTCGAGGGGACGTGGAATGTTCCGGAGGTCACATGGATGAGGTCTGCCTTGCCGTCCAGAAGCTTTGCGAATTCTATCTGGTCTTCAAGCGTCAGCCCGCCCTCGACGATCTCGGTGCCGCTCATGCGCACCTCAATGGGGAAATCGTCCCCACATTTTTTGCGGATGTTTGCGATGACTTCCATCGTGATGCGGGCGCGGTTTTCGAGGCAGCCGCCGTATTTGTCCGTCCTGCGGTTGTTGAGCGGTGAGAGGAACTGGTGCAGCAGCCATCCGTGCCCGGCGTGGATCATCACGATATCCACCCCTCCGAGCTTTGCCATCTCCGCGGCGTCGCCGAAGCGCTCAACGATATAGTCTATGGTCTCCTGGTCAAGCTCGCTGTAATCCTTGCCGAGATGCCCCGGCCCGGCGCTCGGTCCCCAGATGGGCCCGTCGTAGTATTCGGGGTTTGCGCGCGTGCCCGGATGTATCAGCTCTACCGCCGCAAAGGCGTTGTGCTTTTTTATCGCGTCCGTCGCCGCGTGGAGATAGGGGAGCACCTCCGGGTCGTCCAGCGCGATGCAGAGCTTGTGTGAAATGCCGGTCTTCATGTCGATGCGGCATTCACCCATGTGAACTATCGCCGCTCCGCCTTTCGCTTTCCCCTCAAAGATCGCGATGTTCTCCGCCGTCGGATACCCGCTTATCGGCAGGTTCGAGATGTTGACGGGCGCGGCCTCAATGCGGTTCTTGAGCGTCAGCCGCCCTACCTTGATAGGGCTGAACAGATGCGGGTATTTATATTCCATGTGTGCTTTTCCTCCTGCCATGCGTTTACTTCGCTTCGGCGTTCTTAGGCTGCGTCGCAAGGCTTACGACGATGTAAGCTATCAGCGCCGGGATGAGAGAGGTAAAGGCAATGTACGGGATCTGCACGCCGCACTTGTTGAGAATGATCATGGCCATGCCGCATAGAGCGCTGGCGATTGCGCCCTCCTTGGTGCCTTTCTTCCAGAAAATGCCGCCGAGGACCATGACGAGCGCACCGGCGTTCATTATCGAGTAGGTGGAGGACAGCAGCGAAAGTATGCTGGAAGAGCTGATAGCGAGTATAAGCGCTATCACACCGGATACGAGTGTGACTATGGCGGACAGACGGCCGAGCTTCTTTTCATCTGCCTTGGGGTTGAGCGTCTTGAAGTAAATGTCGTTGACGGCGTTCGCAGTGACATTGAGCAGGCCTATGTCCATCGTGGACATGACCGCCGAGAGAACCGCTGCGATCATCAGCCCGGCGACGATCGGGGGCATATCCTGCAGGACGACCGTGAAGAGGATCGAAGCCGTCGGCGCATCCGGGAAAAGCGCCTTTCCGTACATACCTATAACGACCGGCATTATAACAAACGGGATCAGCACTGCCGCCGCGATTATCGGCGACCAAAACGCGACCTTTTCATCCTTGCAGGAGGCCGTGCGCTGGTAGGCCGCGCCGGAGATAAGCCCGTTGAGCGCGCCGGGAACGAGCATCATCACAAGGCGCTCCCCGCTGAACGGGACAGGATCGAAAGCGCTTGCGGGCAGTGCAGCCGATATGGCGTCAAACCCGCCTTGCATTGCAGCGATAACGATGCAGAAAACCGTAGAGAAGAATATCACGAGAGTCTGCACGGAGTCCGTTATCATAACTCCCCACATACCTGAGATCGAGCAGTAGATAAATACGACCACCGCCATCACGATCCCGCCGAGGGTCGGGTTAAGGCCGAGCGCTCCAAACAGTGCGCATCCTGCCATTATCTGGGCTGCCATGATGCCGAGCGTTGCGCAGATATTGAGCACCGCCATCAGTACGGAAGCAAATTTGCTCTTATAACGGTCGCGGATGAGATCGGGAATGGTGATATATCCGCGGGTATACAGCAGCCTTGACATTACCAGCGCGAAGAGCACATAGGACAGGCACGCGCCGAGGCCGTACCACATACCGCCTATGCCGTATTCCGCGCCGTACTGCGCACCGCCGACGACAATACCGTTGCCGACGTGTGCGCCGATGTATGTGCACACCATTACGAACATACCGCCGGACTTGCCCGCTGTGAGGAACTCCGTCATGGTCGCGCTCTTTTTCTTCCCGGCAAAGCCTATTGCCAGCATACCGGCCATGTATATGACCAGGATAACTATAATAACTGCCATCTTGTTTCCCCTTATCTCTTCATTGACTGCGTTTAACTGATTACCACATTAGCGCTGTAGCGACATAAAGAATTATAAACCGGCACCCGGAAAATGTCAACGGAGAAAAGAAGATTTTTGTAAAAAATATGCTTCCGGAAGAAACCGGAAGCATATAAACTCAATATAAAAGGAAATCCTACGCCAGCATCCCCGCCATGCACTGCTTGTATACTTTGCGGAAGTAGAGCGTCTCGGCAGCGCCGGTTATTGCCCAAGAGAAGAAGTACAGCAGATAGAGTGACGGTATCGTTTTATAGAACGCAAACACCGTGTATATCCACACCACGCGGAAGACGCAGGAGCCGAGAACGACTATTATCATCGGCACTATGCTCTTCCCGAGTCCGCGCGCCGCAGCTATCGAGCAGTCCATAAACGCGCATATTCCGTAGGAAAAGCCCATGATCTTTATGCGCTGCATCCCCGCGTCTATGACCGCCTGCTCGTTTGCGAATATCGACAGGAACTCTCTTCCGAAGCAGAGCAGCAGCACACCGCATATCGCGCCCGCCGCGAAGGCGTATGTAAGGCTTGCAATGTAGCTCTTGAGTATGCGCTCCTTGCGCCCCGCGCCCCAGTTGCGGCTTATGAAGCTCGAGCATGCCGTGTAGAACGCGGACTGCGTGTTGAATATCAGCGAGTCCGCATTGACCGCCGCGGAGTTTCCGGAGACCGTGACCGCGTCGAAGGTGTTCACGCCCGTCTGCACGAACATGTTTGCCACCGCAAATATAGCGTTCTGAAGCCCCGTCGGGATTCCGAGCATCAGCACACGCTTTGCGCTCGGGACGTTGAAGCGGAGCTTTGAGAGGGACAGGCGGCAGTCGTCGTCCCGGCGGCAGAGGTGCACCGTTATCATCACCGCCGACAGCACCTGCGCTATGACGCTCGCGATAGCAACGCCGTCGGCTGCCATGTGGCACTTTATGACGAAGAACAGGTTCAGTATCACGTTCAGTATGCCTGATATCGTCAGGTACAGCAGCGGTCTTTTCGTGTCCCCGGCTGCGCTCAGCACACCGTTGCCGAAGTTATATACCGCCATCGCCGGCATGCCCAGCGCATATATGCTGAAGTACAGCACCGCGCCCTCAAGCAGCTCGTCCTTTGTGCGCAGCAGCACTAATATGTCCCTTGCAAAGACGCAGCATATAAGGCACAGCAGCACACCGGCCGCTGCGCAGATGATGAAGGAGGTGTGGATGTTCTTCTCCGTTCTTTCCCTGTCCTCTGCGCCGAGCGAGCGCGCGACCTCGACGTTTACGCCGCTGCCAAGTCCTATCAAAAAGCCCGTGAAGAGCGTGACGAGCTGCGTTGTCGAACCCACCGCGCCGAGCGCCCGGTAGTCCGCGAACTTCCCCGCCACTGCAACGTCGCTGAGGTTGAACAGAACCTCCAATAGCTGAGTCAGCACAAGCGGTATGCTGAAGAGAAGTATATTTTTCCAGAGCGACCCTGAGGTCATCTCTATTGTCCGGCTGTGATGGTAATGAGCCCTGTGCGTACGCTGCATATTTCCCTCGCACATCATGTTATGGCTGTTTCAGCCTTGATGCAGGAGCAGAGTATAGCACTGCCGAAACCCGATTTCAAGCCCCGAAATGTAGATTTTTTGCCCGTTTAGTGTTATATTATGGGCATAAAGCTCAACACGGAGAGAAACAAAATGGACTATTATAATATAGAAGCGTTTGACGCGACGGGGCTTGTGAAAACCGTCTTCACCTCTAAGGGGCACGGCTGCTGGCTCAGCAACTCCGAGGAGGGACATCGCGGCTACCGCGAGGTGCTCAGCCACCTTGGCCTGACGGAAAAGGACATCGTCTCCACCTTCCAGCGGCATACGGATATCGTCCGTGCCGTCACCCATGCCGATGCCGGGATGAACACCTTCTGGCGCAGCGACCCCGTTGAGCCCGCCGATGGAATTATCACGAATGAGCGCGGCCTGCTGCTGACCTCCATGGAGTCGGACTGCACCCCTGTCTATCTGCTCGACCCTGTGAACAAAGCCGTCGGCATGGTTCACAGCGGCTGGAAAGGGACGGCTGCTCTCATCGCCGTCAAGGCTGTGGAGAAAATGCGCCAGGAGTACGGCACGGATCCGGAAAATGTCATGGCCGCTTTCGGCCCATGTATATGCCGCCGCTGCTATGAGGTCGGCGGGGAGCTGATGGAGCCGTTCATGGTCAATTATAGTCAAAGTGATATCACCCGGCTCTTCCTGCCGAAGCCCGGCGGGAAGTATACACTGGATGTGAATTTAGCCATACGCCTCTCGCTCGAGCGCTGCGGCGTGCGCCCGGACAGAATATATGACTGCGGCCTGTGCACCTACCATGACGGCCGGTTCTATTCACACCGGCGTCAGCTGCATGACGGCGAACCCGGCGCGGATCATATGCTCACCGCGATAATGCTTGTATGATCAAGGAGTTGAAGATATGTCAATAAAGCTTATGGAGAACACCGGATATAAATATGACCCCGTTTACCGCTTCTGCGGCTGGGAGCATGCGGAGGATATCCGCCCCGTTAAGACCTGCGGCGCTGAGACGATAGGCGAGTTTTATCTCGCCTGCCTCAAGGCGTGGAGCGTGGAGACCTGCTCAGAACGCTTCCGCCCCGAGTGGTCGGCGGCCAACCCCAGTGTCGGCCAGTGTACTATCACCGCGGCGCTCGTGCATGAGTTCTTCGGCGGCGAGGTATATTCCCTGCCGCTCGACGGCGGCGGGCGGCACAGCTTCAATTATATTAATGGCGTGTTCGTCGACCTGGCAAGCGAGCAGTTCGGCAGGGACGCCCTGCCTGACTTCTCCCTTGCCGAGCCTGCCGACCCGGCGTCTCTCCTCTCAGGCGGGGACAAGGCGGAGCGCTGCGCCCTGCTGCGTGAGCACCTACTGACTGTGCTCGCAAAGCATTGAAAACACTGCACCTACGCGATTCTAACGCGCGGGTGCTTTTATATCAAAAAGTCTTGTCAAAATGATGACATTCAGTTATAATCATATTCAGGGATAGAAACAAAAAATGGATAGGAGAGGTAATTATGGCACAGCTCAGACCCAAAATAGTCAAGCTCGCAAAGATCATAGGCGGCGCTTCCGGTATGCTCGTCAAGATAGATGAGAATGCCCCGGAATACTACTGCATGGCCGATATCGTGACCGACGAAGAGGCCGATATTGCCATTGCCGCCGGGCTTCGCAAGGAGCGCACGGCGCAGTGGCTGGCGGATAAGGTCGGCAGGACGGTGGATGAGATACAGCCCTCGCTCGACATGCTTGTGTACTACGGCGTCTTCCGCCGCTGCAAGATCGACGGCACGGATGAGGACAGCTATTTCATGCAGATCTTCGCCCCCGGCATACTCGAAATGATGGTCAACAATCAGGAGCTTCTGCATGAGCACCCGGAGGTCGGCCGTGCGTTTGAGGAATATACCCGCCTGCGTATGCAGAGCATGGGACCCATTCTGCCGGACGGCTACGGGCTCATGCGTGTTATCCCGGTGGAGAGTGCGATAGAGGGCATCCCCGGCGTGACCGATGACGAGCGCCTGAGCCACTATCTTGATAAATACGATGTTTTCTCCGTTTCGCCCTGCTCCTGCCGCGCTTCGCGCACGAGCCTCGGCGACGGCTGCGGCCATCTCGCGGAGGACATGTGCGTGCAGATGGGCAAGGGCGCGGAGCACTACATACGCACCGGCCGTGCAAGGCAGATAACGCGCGAGGAAGCGCTTGAAATAGTCAAGCGCGCCGAGGAAAACGGCCTCATGCACGATATCCCGAACATAGAGGGAGCGGGCGAGAGCGCCGCAATCTGCAACTGCTGCGCCTGCGCCTGCTTCGGTCTGCGCGCGGGGCTGATGTTCGGCGCGCGCGACGCGATCCGCTCAAACTTCGTCGCCGAAGTGGACGAGGCGAAGTGCGTCGCCTGTGCGCAGTGCGTCGAGGTCTGCCCCGGAAACGCCCTGAAGCTCGGTCAGAAGCTCTGCGCCGACTGCGCGCTGCCCGAGCCTGAATATACCAAGGTCACTGAGACTTTCAACTTCGCCAAGGCTGTCAATGAAAATTACCGCGAGAACCGCGAGGACGTTATGCCCACCGGCACTGCCCCTTGCAAGGCCGCCTGCCCCGCGCACGTCCCCGTGCAGGGCTATCTGAAGCTTGCCGCGCAGGGCAGATACACCGACGCGCTGGAGCTTATAAAGAAAGAGAACCCGTTCCCGGCGGTCTGCGGACGCATATGCAACAAGCGCTGCGAGGCCGAATGCACCCGCGGCAGCGTCGATGAAGCCGTCGCGATAGACGAGGTCAAGCGATTTATCGCAGACCATGACATGAACGAGGCGACGCGCTTTATCCCCAAGATGGTGAACCAGATCGGCAGACCCTATACCGAGAAGATCGCTATAATCGGCGCGGGCCCTGCCGGTATGAGCTGCGCATATTACCTTGCAAACAAGGGCTACCCCGTCACGGTGTTTGACCGTAACCCCGTCCCCGGCGGCATGCTCACGCTCGGCATACCGGCCTTCCGTCTTGAAAAAGACGTGCTCAATGCCGAGATAGATATCCTCCGCGAGATGGGCGTTGAGTTCCGCTGCGGCTTCGAGGTCGGAAAGGACGTCACGATCCAGCAGCTTCGGGACGAGGGCTACAAGGGCTTCTATCTCGCCATCGGCGCGCAGAAGTCGGCAAAGCTCAATATCCCCGGCGAGGAGCTTGAGGGCGTGTTCGGCGGCGTGGAGTTCCTGCGCGAGGTGAACCTCGGCAATAAGCCCGCAATCGGCAAGCGCTGTGCGGTAATCGGCGGCGGCAATGTCGCGATGGATGTGTGCCGCAGCGCGGTGCGTCTCGGCGCGGAGGAGACCTATATCATCTACCGCCGCTCTCAGGGCGAAATGCCTGCCGACCCCGAAGAGGTCAAGGAGGCGATGGAGGAGGGCGTGAAGTTCCGCTTCCTCAGTGCTCCGATAGAGATCATCGGCCATGACGGCAAGGTCAGCGCGCTCAAGGTCGAAGCAATGGAACTTGGCGAGCCTGACGAGAAGGGACGCCGCAGACCTATCGGCACCGGTAAGTTTGAGACGATAGAGCTTGACAGCGTGATCGGCGCGATCGGCCAGACCGTCGACTGGGGCGGCCTCGATGTGGGCAGGCTTGTGACGACGAAGAAAGGCACCGCCGAGGCTGACGCCCTGACCTATCAGACCGCGCAGCCGGACATCTTCGTTGGCGGCGACTGCTACACCGGTCCGAGCTTTGCCATCAACGCGATAGCCGCGGGCAAGGAAGCGGCGATATCGCTGCACCGCTATGTCCACCCCGGCCAGACGCTGACCGCGGGGCGCGACAGACGTGAGTACCGGGCGCTCGACAAGGAGCACGTCATGCTCGATGTGGCGTCGTTTGACAATGACCGCCGCCAAGGGCCGGGCTATAACGCGGCAAAGGCCAAGACCTTTGCGGATGCGCGCGTGACATTTACGGAGGAGCAGGTACGCAAGGAGTGCGCCCGCTGCCTCGGCTGCGGCGCGACAAAGGTCGACAGCTATCTCTGCATCGGCTGCGGCCTGTGCACCACAAAATGCAAGTTCGACGCGATCCATCTCAAGAAAGTGCGCGACTGGCACGCCAAGCCCTTTGAGGCAATGCCCATCAAGGTCGCGGAAAATCTCGTCAAGCGCACCGGCGGCATCGTCAAAAAGGCGGTCGCGAAGTAATGCACGAGCTGGGCATATGCGACGCGCTGCTCAAAATGGTCGACAGCGTCGCAAAGGACGAGGAGCTCGAGTGCGTGAAAAAGGTCACCGTTGAGGTGGGTACGCTCTCGGGCGTCATCCCGGCGTATCTGGCCGACTGCTGGACAGCCGTGACGGACGGGACGGCGTATCAGGATACGCGCTTCGTCGTCGAAACGCTGCCGGGCACGGCGCGCTGCCTTGACTGCGGCGCGGAGTTCACCGCCGAGCTTGAGCAGCTGCGCTGCCCGAACTGCGGTGGAGAGAAGCTCACGCCGCTCACCGGGCGCGACCTGACCCTCAAGGAAATAGAAGCGTATTAGTGGAACAATAAATCAGGAGCAGCCGTCCATTTTGGACGACTGCTCCTGGAACCTGCCAATCTTGAGTAGAAATAGGAGAGTATATCGCTGAAGTATCGAGAAAATACGCAAGATAATAAGCCTGAAAAATCCGTCAGCGACCAGAGAGCTGAACTCAAGAATTTTTAACAGCATTTCTCTTTTGCGGGAAAACCCGTATATGGGAGCATTACTGAGCTTAAAGTTCGACCTTAATGAAACGGTACAATATAGATACTTGATTGTAAGCAAACAGATAATCTTCTATGAGGTTACAGAAAACACGATAGAGATCATACGGGTCTTGGATGCCCATACAGATTATTTAAGCGTGCTGTTTACGAATGGAAACTAAACCAGAGATTTTCCAACCGCTGATTGGAAAATCTCTGGTTCTCTATTCTTCTGACCTCTCGCAGAAGACGAGAAGGCTTTGCCGCCCGCCGGTATTCGGCGGATAGCAGGTCAGAAGAGTCACAAGGTCACGCCCATCCTGTATCTTTATCGCATCTACATCGTCCGGGGAAATAACCTGTATATCCGTTACCTCGTACTTCATCAGCGTCCAGATGTTGTCTATGTAAACAGTGACGCCGATTCTGTTGTCTATTCAATTCACCTGCTTATCTCTCGCTCACAACATCCGGCAACTCACAGATAAACTCTGAAATCCCGTTAAACGGCGGTTCGAGTCCGGTCAGTCGCTCAAAAACAGAGTTTGTCATCAATGGAAAAATAAAAAGCTTTCCGAGCTGAAAAAGCCCGGAAAGCCTTGATGGCACTGCATTGGGAGCAGTGTCATCAAAATTGGCTGACCATGATGGTGCCGGTGACCGGACTCGAACCGGTATACTGTTGCCAGCGAGGGATTTTAAGTCCCTTGTGTCTACCATTTCACCACACCGGCAGGTGCGTATAACAATTTACCACTCATTGGCCCGATAGTCAAGTCATGGGTGTACCATTTACTGACAAGGAACTTTTTTACAAAAAGCGCGTCTATATACCCGATCGACAGATCCAAAACGGAATGCGGAGGTACATGAATGCAGCAAGCTGTTTCACTGATGCTCACCGGTATATGGATGCTGGTGCTGATAAATGAAAGCGCGCGGATGACCGCGCTGCCCGAGACGAAGTCCCCGGCTTATATCGACGGCAAAATAGAACCGCCGCCGAGTGACAGTGACTCTGAAAACTGAATACAACCACAGCCATGAAGCCCGGAGAGATCCGGGCTTCAATTGCGTTATGAGCATTTTACTTCGACGTTACACGTCCGCGTCGCGCAGGACCTTACCGGCCATCACGCGCGTGCCGAGCAGCCAGACGATATCGTTATCCTGAATGGTCATGTTGACATCCGGCTGGACAATGGGCAGGTTGCCGCGCTGCAGGCCAAGGATCATGCAGTCATAGTTCTCGCGGATGCCGCTGTCCTTTATGCTGCGCCCGTCAAGGGAGTCGCCCTTATCAACGTGCAGCGCGTAGGAATACAGGCTGCCCTCCGCCTTGCTC
>ULVQ01049404.1_pt1 | contig 11457 bp, 10 predicted proteins | sample 1959591 | NCBI WGS metagenome assembly ULVQ01 (sample SAMEA4835790, study PRJEB28245) | human gut metagenome | biome: gut microbiome; material: fecal sample | place: Denmark | collected 2008
CAATTATGTGCTTCCCTATGGGGCGATTTTGAACGGCAGATACATCGTAGGAAAAATGCTGGGGCAGGGCGGCTTCGGCATCACCTATATCGGCTGGGACCTTGCCATGGAGCGGAAGGTCGCCATCAAGGAATACTACCCCTCCGGTCAGGTCAGCCGGAATCCCGGCTCCCGGGATTTGACATGGTATACCAACGAGCAGTCCCGGCAGGCAAGGCAGAACGGTATGCAGATGTTCCTGAAAGAGGCCCGAAAAATGTCCAAGGTGGACAATCTCACCAATGTGGTGCGGGTGCGAGATATTTTTCAGGAAAACGAGACGGCCTATATCGTCATGGACTTCGTGGAAGGCGAAACGCTGAAAGCACGGCTGGATAAGACCGGCCCTCTGACATGGAAGCAGGCGAAAGACATTTTCCTCCCCGCCATTCAGGCCATGGAGCAGGTACATCAGGCCGGTCTTGTCCACCGTGACATCAGCCCGGACAATCTGATGCTGACGCCGGACGGCAGGGTAATGATCCTCGATCTGGGCGCGGCAAAGGATCTGGCAATCAATAAAGGTGCGTCCTCGGCGATGGTCGTGAAAGGCGGCTTCAGCCCTCCGGAGCAGTACGCCCAGCAGGGCGGGTCCGGCTCATGGACGGATGTTTACGCCATGGCCGCAACCATGTACCACAGCCTGACCGGCGTCGTTCCCCCCACCGCTGTAGATCGTATGCAGGGAGAACCCGTAAACTGGGCATTGCTGGAAACCGGCGGCGTTCCGAATCATGTAATTGCGGCCCTGCAAAATGCAATGAAGCTCAACGCCAGAGAAAGAACGCAGACCATGGCAGAGCTTCTGAGCCAGTGCCAGTCCAAATCCGCCCATGCATCCAGGCCGGGGGCAAACCATTCCGGTTCGCAGAAAAAAGCAAATGCTGTGGTGATTGGTCTGGCTGTCGCCCTTTGCGCGATGACGGCGGTATTGGTAACTCTTTTTGTAAAAGCAAAGCCTGAGCCGCAGCCTGCGCCTACCAAAACCGTAGTACAGGCGGAACCCACCGTAAGCCATGTTGAACCGACTATAGCATATACGAAACCAACCGCTCCAAGCTCCAACCCGACGAAGCCAACGGCATCTACCGTGCCCGAAGAAACTCAGGCAAAGAAACCGGCCGTGAACGTGAATGATATCGTCAGCTTTGGCCATTACGAGCAGGATGGCAATCGCAGCAACGGCGCCGAGGCGATTGAATGGCTGGTGCTGGACGTTCAGGAGGACAGGGCGCTGCTGCTGAGCCGTTATGCGCTGGATGCTCAGCCTTTTCACAAGAAGTATGAGTATGTCACATGGGACACCAGCACAATTCGGCAATGGCTGAACGGCACGTTTTATAATTCCGCCTTTTCCGAGGACGAAAAAACAATTATGGAACGGACAACCCTCCTGCCGGACAGGAATCCCTATATCAAATGCGATTCCGGCAGGGAAACAGCGGACTATGTATTTCTTTTGAGTCTTGAAGAAGTGGATGCGTTCATTCAATCGAATGGGAATATCGATAAGGACGCGCTGCTTTGCTATCCCACGGATTACGCGGTACAGCAGGGGACATACAAAAACAAGGATACCGGCGGATGCTGGTGGTGGCTCAGAACCTCCGCAGATGACAACCTTGCCGTGTGCAGTGTAAACAGTGACACCATAATCGACTATCACGACGGTACAGTAAACTCTCCGAAAGCCGGTGTCCGTCCCGCCATATGGGTATCTATCGGTTAACATGCAAAACAGGAAGCAGAAATCTGGAACAAAGAGGAGCATGAGAGTAAGATGGAACTGAACAAATGCTTTGGCTGCATGGAGGAAATTCAGGGCTATCCCTGCCCCCACTGCGGCTTCGACCCGCGGAGCGTCAAAGGAATCGAGTACGCCCTGCCCATGGGAACGATCCTCGCGGGGAACTATCTGGTCGGCCGGGTGCTGGGGCAGGGCGGCTTCGGCATCACCTATGTCGGCTGGGATATCGCGCTGGAACGGAAGGTCGCCATCAAGGAATACTACCCCTCCGGTCAGGTCAGCCGGAATCCCGGCTCCCGGGGACTGACGTGGTACACCAGTGTGCAGTCCCAGCAGGCGAAACAGAACGGTACGCAGATGTTCCTGAAAGAGGCACGGAAAATGTCCAAAGTGGATGATATCCCCAACGTGGTACGGGTGCGGGATCTTTTTCAGGAAAACGAGACGGCCTACATCGTCATGGACTTTGTGGAAGGCGAAACGCTGAAAGCGCGGCTGGAAAAGACCGGCCCGCTGCCTTGGGAACAGGCAAAAGGCATTTTCCTTCCCGCCATTCAGGCCATGGAGCAGGTGCATCAGGCAGGGCTTGTCCACCGGGACATCAGCCCGGACAACCTGATGCTGACGCCGGACGGCAAGGTAAAGATTCTGGACTTGGGCGCGGCGAAGGACTTGAGCGTCAACAATGGCGCGTCCTCCATGCAGGTCGCCAAGGGCGGCTTCAGCCCCTTTGAGCAGTATACCCAGCGGGGCAGCTCCGGCCCATGGACGGACGTCTATGCCATGGCCGCCACGGTCTATTACACCCTGACCGGAAAACTGCCGCCCGTCGCCACCGACCGGGTGGTGGAGGACACCATCTCATGGGAGGAACCCGGCCTGAAAGCGTTGTCGGCGCAGGCGCTGGAAGCGCTGCAAAAGGCCATGGTGATATCCGCCAAAAACCGGATGCAGAGCATGGAGGAACTGGAAAAGGGACTGTACAGCACAACGGTAAAACCGGAACCCGCGCCAGCACCTCAGGCGGTGCAGGAAACCCAGCCGGAACCCCAGCCCGCACCAGAAACCCAGCCGGAATCTCAACCAGAGCAGGGGTCCAAGCCAAAATCTCAGCCGACACCGGAACCCGCGCCTCAGGCCCAATCGGAACCCAAGCCGGAAGCGGGTAAGAAGTCCGGGAAAAAGCTCTGGATTGCTGCGGCGGCGGTCATTGCCGTCGTGCTGTGCGGAGCGCTGGTATGGGCAAACGCCACGAAGCTGGTGAGTGATACCAGTGAACCCACGAGTGCGCCCGGATGCGAAACCCTCGGACATTCGTGGCAGTCAGCAACATGTACCGCCCCCAGAACTTGCACGAGATGTGGCGAAACAAGTGGCAGTGCGCTGGGACATGATTGGCCAACCATGGAAGAATTGTCATATTGTTCAAGATGTAACGAGCCTAACGGGAGTTTGGAATTACTGGACCCGAGTTCATATAAAGCGCTTTGGACAGGTCAGGATGTTGAATTTACCTTAGATAACGGGAAACGCGTTACGTGTACGATTTGGGATCCGGCCTTAAAAATTGAAAAATGCTACTCTCTCACTCTCTGTCTTCAGATTGACACATATTCCTATGGAAATATCAAAGGAGAATGGGGATTCTACATTCGGGATTTGGACGGAGCATGGCATCTGGCCGATACATTCACTCTTTCCGAAGACTATGTAGAAGCGCATTTTGAATTTGATGAACCAATATCCTTTGATGCGTGGGCTTGCCCGTGCCATGTTCTTGGTAATGGCTGGAACTTCTCCTATAGTTCATGGTTGCAGGATGTTACAGTCTTTACATGTACCGCCACCCCGACTACGGCTGCCACAGTTGCGGAGGAAGCGTCTTCTCAGCTTGTGTATCCCGTCTTAAACATGACGGACGCTGAGTTTGAGCAAGAAGTTATGCCGCTATTCGATGCCGCAGAATCCTGGACAAAAGAGACTGCGCCCCAAAACATCAAGGATTTCCCCATTTTCCCGGAATCGCTTTTTGAACTGTTTGACACACTTGAAGGTGCAGAATCAGAGATAGAAATTGCGAATTCCACACTGTCCTGGAAAACGAATTTGCTCGAGCTTCTCCCCGTCGGTATATCAGACCCATATTGGGGATATTTTGATAATAATGACGAGTGGCAGCGTGCGGCATTCAAGTCCGTAGGAAATGGCACATATATCGTTACAGCTTCTGCAGATGCACTGGCAGCTAACAGTTTCCCGACCATGTATTTCCATTGGTACACCTATCTGGAAGGGTGGGGAGAAGATATATATGTGAACTATGATATTTTAAATCAGCGCATTGAACAAACGCCATACGTTTCCCTGCAAATGTTGAATGGCGATTATCTTATTGAGTGGGGACATAATAATTGGGATGGCAAAAATAACTTTACTATTGATATATGCACATTTGTACCTGAAACACCCACAACTAGTGTTGCTACGAGCATTTGTTACCTGGTATATGACGCAGCCAGCGGCAAACTTATCAGTGTTACAAAACCTTAATTGCCCCCACCCCCAAAAACAACCAAGGAGTACACCATGAACCATTGTAAAAAATGCGGCCACGAGCTGTCGCCGACCGCAAAATTCTGCGGAAATAGCGGTGGAGCCGTACCAAAATGAAAAACGGCATACGATGCAAATTCGTTGATGTTGCCCGGCAAAGCATTATAGTTGTTATATACTAACTAAAATAAAGGAGAGAGGAACATGTATTGTTACAACTGCGGCAAAGAAATCGCGGAAACCGTGAAATTCTGCCCCTATTGCGGAGCAGAACAGAAGCAGCCTCAGCAGCCCGTCCAGCAGCAGGAACCCCAACCGCAGCCCATCCAGCAGCAACCCGCCCAATGGCAGAACCCCCAGCAGCAGGACACTCAATGGCAGGCCCCTCAGCAGCCCACCCAGCGGCAGAACCCTCCGGCGGCGAATAACAGCGGAAAAAACAATTCCTGGCAGTCCAGACTTCCCATCATTCTGGCAGCCGTCGCCCTTGTGGTCGTAGTTCTGCTTGCAGTGCGCGCGTTCCATAACCGCACCGATGCGCAGAACGAGCTGAAAGCGATCGCGACTACAGAACCTGCCGCTACCGAAGCCGCCCCCACCGAAAAAGTCACATACACCGAGCCTCCCGCCCCGACGGAAACAGAGGCCCTCACGGACGGCTGGCACACCATAAACGGAAAGCGCTATTACATTCAGGATGGTGAAAAGTATGTAGATCTTCAGGAAATCGACAACGCGCTGTACTACTTCGACGAAGACGGCGCACTGGCTGAGAATGAAGACGTGGACTATTATGGGACTACTTTACATGCAGGCCGCGATGGTATAATAGAAGGAATTACTATTGATGAAATTGGGGGAGAATGGTCAGATGAGTACTACCATTACGGGAATAACGGACGTAGTTCTGTTCTGGAATTATCCTTTGAAGTAGAAGACTGCGATTTCTTCCGGTTCTATCTGGAGGCAGGCGGCTTGCATGGTGCAAAGGTGAATGGAAAGTGGAAAATCTATGTCAGGCACAACGGCAACTGGGAATTTGTACAGGATATCAATTACACAGAGCCAAATGGATATTTTGACATAAAACTCGACGGTTACAAGAACTTTGATGCCATTACTGCTTGCCCGATGGTGCAGGGCAACGCCACCTACTCCGCGGTTTTCTACCTGCAAAACGTACATTGCGTACTGTAATCGTGATCCGGCCGCAAGAAGACAAAAAAATACCGCCGGGGCAATTGCCCCGGCGGTAACTCTTTTCAGTATCAGGCGCTGCGGAACCGGGCGAGGAAATCCTTTGTTTCCTGCTTCTGCGGGTTTCCAAACACTTCGGAGGGTACGCCTTCCTCACAGATGACGCCCTGACTCATAAACACCACATGATTGCTCACGTCCCGGGCGAAGGCCATCTCGTGGGTCACCACCAGCATGGTCATCCCTTCCCGCGCAAGAGACCGCATCACGTTCAGCACCTCGCCCACCATCTCCGGGTCCAGCGCGGAGGTGGGTTCGTCGAACAGCAGTACCTCCGGATCCATAGCCAGCGCCCGGGCAATGGCTACCCGCTGCTTCTGGCCGCCGGAGATCTGCCGGGGCTTTGCGTTGATGTAGGGTGCCATGCCCACCTTTTCCAGATAGGTCATGGCATGCGCCCGGGCTTCCTCCCGGCTCCGCTTCAGCACCTTCACCTGACCGACCATGCAGTTTTCCAGCACCGTCATATTGTTGAACAGATTGAAGGACTGAAACACCATACCCACATGGGCGCGGTAGGCCGGCGCGTTGATGCCCCGCCCGGCCACGTTCTTGCCGTGGTAGCAGACCTCGCCGGAGGTAGGGGTTTCCAGCAGGTTGATGCACCGAAGCAGCGTGCTTTTTCCGGAGCCGGAAGCGCCGATGATGGAGGTCACGTCGCCTTTGGCTACGGTAAAGTCAATGTCCCGGAGCACCTCGTGGCTTCCGAAGGACTTGGAAAGGTGGTTGACCTGTAAAATCACGTCTTCCATATTAATATTCTCCTTTCGGTCTTCCGGAATCAAACTCGCCGCTGCGCTCGTCGAAGGGCGTCTTGCGGCTGGGGTGGGAATAGGTACCGGCGCTCATGGCCAAAGAGTCCGTACTGACCAGCTCGTAATTGTCGCTGCCGTCCAGCCGCTTTTCAAGCCAACGCAGCAGGAAAGACGCCGCCAGCGTCAGCATCAGATACCCCGCCATCTCGATCACGGCTGAGGGAAAATACAGCAGATTGACGCCCACAATGTTCCGATGGGTGGCAAAAAACTCCACGAAGCCGATAACGAACATCACGGAGGTGTCCTTGATGTTGATAATAAAGTTGTTGCCGATCTGGGGGATGATGTTCCGCAGCGCCTGAGGCATGATGACGTTCACCATGGTCTGCACATGGGTCATACCGATGGCTTTCGCGCCCTCGGTCTGGCCGGGGTCAATGGAAATAATGCCGCCCCGGACGGATTCGGCCATGTATGCGCCGGTGTTGATGGACACCACGATGATGGCTGCCACCCAGATGCCGCCCATTCCCTTGAAGGCCACCGCGCCGTCGGTGAAGTAGGGCAGACCGTAGAAGATGAACACCGCCTGTAAGACCATGGGCGTTCCCCGGAACACCTCCACGTAAATCCGGATCAGCGCCCGCAGCAGCTTCAGGAAGAAGCGCTTGACCGGTGGGTCCTGCCGGGTGTAGGGAATGGTGTTGAGAATGCCGCACAGCAGGCCGATCACGCAGCCGATCAGGGTCGCGACCACCGCCAGAACCAGCGTGTTCCGGATGCCGGTAAAATAAGCGCCGGAGTACGTCTCCCACAGCTTTCCGATGTCGGTTATCAGTTTTGCAAGCTTATCCATGAGGCACCTCAGATCGCGGGCTGAACGGCAATCGCCTCGTTCATGATCTGGTTCATGTCCTCCACGGTCATTCCGCTGAGGACCGCATTCATGGCGTCCAGCAGGGTGGTGTTGCCCTTGACCACGGAGATACCGATGTTGATCTCACCGGCGTCTACCTGAAAATTGTCCTCGCTGCCGGAGAAGTCCAGAATCACCAGATTGTCGTAGGTGGCGCAGGCGCCCATAGCGGTGGGCATATCGGTGCAGATGTAATCCACAGTGCCGGAGGTGACGGCCATGACCATGGCCGGAGCCGTTTCGGAAGCGGGCATCAGCTGGGCGCCTTCGATCTGGGGCAGGCAGGTGTCATACCAGATGGTGCCGGTCTGAGCGGTGCAGGAGCCGGAAAGCTGGGAAATGCCGGTGGCGGAGGCCAAGGGGCTATCCTTCCGGGTGACGCAGACGATGGAAGCGTAGAAGTAAGGGCCTGCCATGTCAACTTCCTGAAGCCGCGTCTCGGTCATGGACTGACCGGCAATGACGGCGTCCAGCTGACCGGCGTTCAGCGCGGGAACCAGGCCGTCCCAGCCGATGGCCATGATCTCCAGCTCCCAGCCGTTGGCCTCACAGATCTTCTTGGCGATCATGACGTCATAGCCGTTGGCATAAGCGCCGGGGTTGTTGGCGATGGGAACAGCGCCGTTGGAGTCGTCCATCTGGGTCCAGTTGTAGGGGGCGTAGGCACACTCCATGCCCACGGTGAGCACGCCGTCCTCCACGCCGGAGAGAACCACGGAACTGGCCGCAGTGGGTGCGGCGGAAGCGGCGGGAGCGTCGGAAGCAGAACTTCCACAGGCGGTCATGGACAGGACCATGAGCAGGGACAGGATAACGGATACGAACTTCTTCATTTTGGGATCGACCTTTCTTTTTTGCATTAAAAAATGAACCGCTTTGGAAAGCGGTCCATGGAAATGCGGAGACCCCACAAAAAGAAAGGAGTGATCCGAACAGCCAATGATAGCGCTTCACAAAGATTTTTTGTGACAGTCCGGCAGATGTTCTCTGACGACCCAGTATGAAAAACCCGGGCAGATTTCCCACACTTCGGCGGTGATCCCTTTCTCCTTCGGCGGCTGCACGACCTTGCCGGAGGGTACTGATGAGTACCGCGCCTCTATCAAGCGATTCAATTTTGAGTGTATCCTAGCATCGCGGTTTCCGATTGTCAATAGCTTTTTCGGTGCATCCGCGTTTTTTGTATAATCTTCCAAATCAGAAGCGAACCCTACCATTCCATTTCGGCGAATCCGGCACATGTCGCCCATCTGTGCGCGAATCCCGGCTTGACATTTGCCCCTTCTCCCGGTAAACTGGTTCTATCAAATATACGGAGGAAACAGCGATGGATCACAGGGAATTGGCGGCGGAGCTCTTTTTATCCGACAGCAACTGCGCCCAGGCGGTGCTGGAGGCCTTCGGCGACGTAACGGGGCTTGAAAAGAGCTTCGCGGCGAAGCTGGCGTCCTCCTTCGGCGGCGGCATGGGGCGGATGCGGGAGGTCTGCGGTGCGGTCAGCGGGATGCTGATGGTGGCGGGGCTTCTGTACGGCTATGACGACCCCGGCGAGAACGACGTGAACAAAAAAGCCCATTACCGGCTGGTGCAGAACCTTGCGGGGCAGTTCCGGGAGAAGATCGGCAGCATTATCTGCCGGGAGATTCTGGACAATCCGCCATCCGACCCCAATCCCACGCCCCGCACGGCGGAATTTTACAAGACCCGCCCCTGCGCCCATATGGTCATGACGGCGGCGGGCATTCTGGACGATTACATTGCGGAGCATCCGGTTATGGAGCAGCAGCTATGAACGACTTTATCTACAATCAGCACGACATTCCCAAAGAGCAGTACCGCTACGGCCTGCGTGCCTCGGCGGACGTTGGATGCGGATGGGTCGCCACCTGGAACGCCCTGCAAATTCTGGGGTACAAAACGGACATCCCGGCGCTGATTCGCTACTACGAATGGCAGCTGCCCCTGATCCACGGCAACACCGGCACCTCCTTCTGGGGGCCTGCGGTGTGCTTCCGGAAGTGGGGCTTCCCCGTGAAGATCGTCGTGGACACCAAGCGCTTCGACGAGGCGGCAAAAAACGCGGACGTCTGCATCCTGTTCTACCACTGGCGGAATAAATACCGCTTCGGCGCGCACTTCGTGGCGCTGCGCAACACCGCCGGGGGCTTCGTCGGCTACAACACCTACCGCAACTCCACCGGCGCGGACAATTACGGCAGCAGCCTTGCGGATTTCCTCCGCAAACGCAAGTATTTTGGCGCCGTCCTGCTGGCCATCAACCGAAAATGAGCAGAACTACCTCGGCAAAACGTAGAAAAAACCAGCGAAAATTTGTGAACATTTCACAGTTCACCCCGAACGTCCCATGGGACTTCCCTTTTCCCGGAAATCCGCCGCTTGCATTCAGCGGGAAAGTGTGATATCCTTATAAAAAGGAGATGAGCCGAATGACTGTCCGGGAATCGGGTGAAATGTATCTTGAGGCTATACTGGTTTTGGCGAAGAAAAGCGGGTATGTCCGCTCCATTGACGTCAGCGAATATCTTGGGTATTCCAAGCCCAGCGTTTCCCGCGCGATGGGCATTCTCCGCGAGGGCGGGTATATCCTCATGGAAAAAGACGGCGCGATCACGCTGACGGATTTCGGGAAAAAGCTGGCGGAGACGATCTACGAGCGCCACACGGTGCTCTCGGAGCTGCTGATCCGTCTGGGTGTGGACGAAAGGACCGCCACCGACGACGCGTGCCGGATCGAGCACGTCATCAGCGACGAGTCGTTCCAAGCCATCAAGCAGTACTATTACCAGCACAAAAAGTAAAAAATTCAGGCGGCGCTTAAAAGCGCCGCCTGAACGTTCCTATGGGTTCTGCCGTGTCAGCCCAGCAGTTCCTCGATCTCTGCCTTCGGCATGTAGCCGATGGCCTTGTTCATGACCTTGCCGCGTTCCACGACCACCAGCGTGGGGATGCTGGCGACGCCGAATTCCATGGCAAGCTCCACTTCCTCGTCCACGTTGATCTTGCCCACGGCGATATCCTCCCGCTCCTGAGCGATCTCCTCCACAATGGGGCCGACCATCCGGCACGGGCCGCACCAGGGCGCCCAGAAATCCAGCAGCACGGGCTTATCGCTGTTTTTCACCAGCTCGTCGTAATTGGCCTTCGTAATGTGCATGACGGACATAACAATTCCTCCTTGGTATTTTTCTGTGCCTCTAGTATACCCTAATTTCGGGAAAAGCGCAAGGGAAAACGCATTTTGCGTCGAATGGGCAGAAATTTTCAGACGGGTCGCAATTTGACATTTCGCCGCCCATCTGCTATGATACCCTGAAAGAAACGGGAGGACACCGATTATGAGCAAATGTGAATCCTGCGGCGGATGCAGCGGGGGCTGCGGCGGCTGCTCCGGGTGCGGCCTGGAGCTGGAGCTTACGGAAGAAGAGATCGGCTTTCTGCGCCGACTGGGCGAGTGCGCCTTTTTGCCTGTGATTCAGGAAAAAGAAGCGCCGGTTTTCCCGGAGGAGCCGGGAAAAGAGATTCTGCTGCAATGCCTGGAGAAAAAGGGCCTCATCTCCCTGGACTATGACAAGCCCCTGAAAGATTACCATACCCCCGCCTATGATGCCAGCCCCGTCCGGGGCAGCATGGCGCTGACCAAGCGGGGACAGGACGTTCTGGAGCTGATGGAATATCAGGGCGTCCGCTGACCATCCGGCGACGTTTGCCGGAAAAAAGAGACATAGAGAAGTGTTATTTATGAACAACAATGAATACCGCGTGGGCGTCAACCGTGGATTGCCTGTGGGGATGGGATATTTTTCGGTGAGCTTCGGCTTCGGTGCTATGGCCGTGTCGCAGGGCTTGAAAACGCTGGACGCGGTGCTGATCTCCGCCACGAATCTGACCAGCGCGGGGCAGTTCGCGGGGCTGACCCTCATCGTCGCCGCCGCCACGCTGTGGGAAATGGTGCTGACGCAGCTGGTCATCAACAGCCGCTACGCCCTGATGAGTCTGGCGCTGAGCCAGCGGATGGGCGAGAAGATCGGCCTGTTGCCCCGGCTTCTGATCGCGTTTTTCAATACGGATGAAATTTTCGCCCTCGCCATGGCGCGGGAAGCACCCCTGACGGTGCCGTTCCTGCTGGGGCTGGGGACGCTGCCCTTTATCGGCTGGACGCTGGGGAC
>ULVQ01068182.1_pt1 | contig 11398 bp, 10 predicted proteins | sample 1959591 | NCBI WGS metagenome assembly ULVQ01 (sample SAMEA4835790, study PRJEB28245) | human gut metagenome | biome: gut microbiome; material: fecal sample | place: Denmark | collected 2008
GGCGCAGGAAGCCCCGGTTCGCAGGCCCCGCCGCACAAAAAACGAGGATTACCAGACCGCCGGGCAGACATACGCCCCGGCACCGAAAAAGCCGACGCGGAACGTAAAGCCGGCAACGCCCGTCCCGGCAACCCCGACGGCGTACGCCCCGGCGCCCGCCCACGACGAAACGGTACACGCAGAACCCTCACACGACCAAACGGCATATGACCCAACGTCATCGCCGCGCCGGAAGCTGAAAACCAAGCCCCAACCCCACCCAGACATCCCCGATTTCAGCAAGATGTCGAACGAAGGTTTCGACTGGTCGGCATTTATGAAATTCGACGAAGGCACGGCATGGGGACGCGACGAGAATGGCAAAGGCAAGGGCAAAGCGACCAAAAGCGTCCGCAAGACCCCGAAAAAGGCGGTCACAGCCGTCCAGCGGGTCGCCGCCAAAGGCAGGAAACGGAAATAACGGTTCCGGAAGGGACACCGGGCAGTATCTTTTCTCCCACCCGGCTATACACCACGAAAACGCGGTTGCAGAATATCTGCAACCGCGTTTTTATTTGGCAGGAAATGAAGGAACAGAACCTTTCCTGTATTCCGTCGTATATCAGTCTGTTATTCTTTGAACTTAATTTAAGTACACTGAATAGCCTACAGACGACTTGCATCATTTTACCCTGTGCTGCACTTGGTTAACACAAAGATATCAAAATATCTTTAGTTTTCAAAGTAAATTCCTTGTCTTAACTAATTTTGGAAATATTAAAAACTCCTGCCAAAAGTATGTCTGGCAGGAGTGAAATATAAAAGTAAGTTCGTTAGGCAACTTTTCCGCATCTATTGTTTTCGCGTATAATATTCAATAAGTTCTTCATTATTGCCTTCATCATAAATCCATTTCATCGTCGAACCCGACATTTCGACACGACAGATTTGCCGATTATCTCCGTCGTCGGTCGTCAATATTCCCGTCGTTTCATCATAGGAGTAAGTCCCGTCGTAAAACCCTTCGGGCGGATAATCGTAATAACGATAGGTTCCGTCTTCCCGAAAAATCGCAACCATCTTTTCCTCGTCCTCCACGGCCGTGAAACTATCAATCAATTTCCCGTTCCGGTAATATTCGTTCTTCTGGAATACCCATTCGCCGATGATCGATCCGGGCGCGTCGTTCGGTTCATCTTTTTCATCGGAACAAGCTACGACCAAACAAGCCAAAACCCACAGGCTTGCAAAAAACAGTTTTTTCATTGTCAATCGTTATTTAAGTTTTGTCATATATTTTTTCACCTTGAACGGCACTAATCCCCAGTCGTATCGGGCATAAAGCGGATGGCGGGGATTTCCTTTCACCGTGAGTTTCCCGATTTGGAACCATTGGCCCCGACTTGTACGCAACACGTCGTATAAATCCCGAAAACATTGTTTCAGATAAGGTTTCGCCGAAATATCGTTTCCGAAAGCGACCAATATGTCCGCTACCGGATAACGTTGCAGCAGATCGGCCACGACATCCAGATTTTTCCGGTGCATCGGTTCGTCCAATGTTGCCGATAAACTCCATTTATCCGTCGCTCGTTCCGATGAAAGATTCAACATTGCAAATCCGTCGTAACCGCCGCCCTCGGCGAATCCCATGACTTTGTGCGTCGTCGGGTCGGGATGTGTTTCGTCCGCAGTGCTCGGATTAAGGCCGACGACCAACAGCATCTTTTTGCCGGGTTGCTCCAGCACGAACCGATGATCGTTCTGCGATTTTCCGGTTTCGTTACAAATAGGAGTGTAAATCATTTTATTGAATCTGTTTTAAGTTAATAGCTCTTTTAGCGGCCTCTTTCTGCTGTAACTTTCTTTGTGCCTCCTCTCGTTTCTGTTGTTCTCTCTTTGCTATTTCCATTCGTATCTTATTGGCGACATCATCTATAACTTTTTCCACTACGAAATCTTCAATGGAAAAACTTTTCACGGCAAGCATACTCCTGTCTTCGAAATCTAAAATACGGTCGAGGTAAACATCATTTAAACGAGGTTCGATATTGAATGCAATTTGTTTCTGTTGACCATCGACATCCGCCACAAACTTTCCGATGATTTTTCCGTCATATATCTCAATAGATTGACAATATATCTTTTCGGATTTGTCAAACTCAAGCGTATTGCCGGATAGCAAATCATGAATACGGCACACATTGGTTGCTATCAGATTCTTCCTTTCAAAAACATCTCGTATTTTAGTCAAATAGCCATCCGATACGAATTGAAATATGTTTAGAGTATAAACCGTGTCTCGCGTATCTTCGCGAATCAATTCAATGATATGCCAATCATTTCCTTTTATCAATGTTGCATAATGACGATTCGGAGTATATATTACACTTGCATTACGCTCCAGTTCCCGTAAATACGCTATCTTGAGTCCTTGTAATTTAGTCTGATTCCTAAAAGGAATAATATCGTTGATCAAATAATAATGATTGCTTATACTATCCAAATTTGATTGATAATATGCATATCCTCTCGTTGGGGTTCCTGCATTGCTATTGCCATGGACGATTTTTTTGTTCAACTCTTCGGGTTTATATAAATAAGTAGCTATATTGTCGTAAAAAATCTCGGTATCACAATAAGGCGCCCCAAACTCAAAATAGGTATACTTGTTCGTAAATAAGTCGTATTTGGCCCTATCTTGTTGATTTGCATGATGCAAAGGCAGAAATACCCGTTGTCCGATGTATTTTCTCGTTGAAGAATTATCGTGACCGTAAAATATTTCAATCGGAGCTAAACTGTCATAAGGTTCAACCAGTTCATAACTCGTATTTTCTTCGAGTGTTCTTATTTGATTCTGTGTCTCTTGGCGTTTGTCACGAATGAGTTGTTTTTCTTTAAATCTTCTCTCTAATACCCCAAGCGAGCAACTATTGATAAAAATGGATTTTCCGGCATCGTTCTTCAGAATAGCACCTTCTTGAGGTGTACCTTGCGGTTGTAACAGGATGGTATATACGCTATACCATTCGCTTTGAGGTGCTACGGACACGACCTGTTTCGTAAACGGATCATAATATTCAGAAGAGATTTTGTCAACATAGACATATTGTTTATCGGAATACTTTTTTTGTCGATTTTCGAAAAGAGCCATAGAAATCAGATTATTCGGTTCCGTATAATATATTATTTCGCCACTTTCCTCTTCCTGCAACTTGACGATATCCCGATCCGATCCAATCTTGTCCGGCCACTCATTCGACGACATCGCTCCGAACGAAAAAAGACTTTGGCGGCTTTCCATCTCTTTGCGCAGAGTATTCGACGATACTACATCCAGAATACGATAATATTTATTCGTGTAAGGAGTAATCGGAGTCAACTTGTTCAACCTTTTGCCACAAATGGCAAATCCTTGACTTTGCGGGGAAATGAAGACCCGCAATCCGATATATGCTTTTTTATTTATGCCGTCAGCACGAGTATCCGTGTAATGTTCCTGAAAGACTAAAGGCATCAAAGAGTCAACAAATATTTTTTGTCCTTTGCAGGTAATTATGCAACAAACACATAAAAACACTGAAAAATAGAACTGTTTCATAATATCCGCCAATACCTACTTGTTAATAAAATCCTGCCATGTATCCGTCAGATCGAATTTCATTTTCATAGGAATTTTTCGACCATCGGGGTCTTCGACCGTTAAATTGAAATAAAGGATGCAACTTTTAGCCTCGAACGTTGTAAAACCTTCGGTTACGGCATCGTCGTCATAAACCGACAAGGTAATCTCGAAAGGCTTTGCCTCTTGCGGTCTCCACGGATTATCGAAAGAAACTTGGGGAATCCCGGAATCCACCCATGCGCAACTATAATCACCTCGTAAAACATATTCTTTATTAAAGTAAAAGGAAACCCATGTAGCCAATCGGTCGCGGGTGTAAGGTTCCCCGACCCAATTTTCTCCTGCGATATATTCTTCATAAAATTCTGCATCGATAAATGTTTTTTGCGATGCATTCCGAAGGTCGGCCTTGAATCTGAATATAACTCTGTCATAACGATCGAGTTCGAATTTACACAGGTAAGGTTCGACTACTATCGCTTGTGACTCGCGTCGTTTCCGCTCTTCCAATTCGCGCCGTTGAGCCAATTCGAGCGTATTCTTAAAGTTGGAAATCATCGTCCCAGCCAGTTTATCCGCCCCGGGACGCAACGTTTTGCGGTATTCGAGGCGTTGCTCTCCATATGGTGCGGTTATGCTGAATGCATTTCCGAAATTTATTTCCGTCCCGGACGGAATAACGAATATGAAGGATTGAGGTTTTTCGAAGATCAATTGTCCCCATTCACTTTCGAGCAATAACCTGCCATCGGATGTTCTGCCAGGTTTGCTTTTATCTTGTGCGAAAATTATTTGCTCGACATTTGATGAATACGGAGATTCCATTACGTAATAGATGGAAACAAATCCTGCTTGATCTGCTTCGGAGATAATGATGCTTTTCATCGGATCATTTGAATCAGCACAATCATACGTTCCTTCGATACGCAAATCCGAGTTACAAGAGATGAAAGGAACGACGATTAAGTATAAAATATACCTATAAACGAAAGATTTCATAATTTTAATTTTACATAAATTATAAACTACAATGGCCAATAAATAATAGAACTGACAGCCCCCAAATACAAAATAAACGGAATTTCTACTTTGACTTTCTGTTCAACTTTCTCCAAACCGTCTGCCGTTAGCCACGGCAATTCATCGAATCCGCTTTTAACCAGTCCGAATCCGCATTTCGGACATACGGTCAATCCGTCCGGCACGGAATTTCCGCAGTTTTGACACTTCCAGCGGTCTTCCATCATACAATCGAATTTCTTGCTGACAGGCGCCAATTCAGCCGATTTACAAAAAAGAAAGTGTGGAGCCGATTTCGTTTATCAATCTGAAGGTTGTGGCGAACCCGAATCAAATAAACGAAGATGCAATACCCCACACTTGATAGATATGGGATATAGGCGCACAAAAATACGCCTTGCCATATGCTAACAAGAAATGAGTGCCGTTCGTTGTCCTTGATTCGTTGAAAATTGCCACATTTTCAGATTAGGACAGTGCGAAAACACTTTCTGTATGTCTGCCGCTTGCGCGACAAGACAAAAATAGAAAATAATTTTCACATTGAACAACACTCATATAAAAACAATCGCAAATTACGCCAAAAAGTTCCTGAAAATCAATATTGATTTTGAACTATGTTATTTCAATTTTGGGCTATTTCTTTTGTATGAAGAACAAAACAGGACGGCCAGCATTTTGGCTCCATCCCGCTCGTAGTTAAATCTTGATTCCCCGTCTTTGCTCCGTTCGCTCGATGTCTATTCCTATCCGCTCGTAAAACTCCTTTCGTTGCAGCCTGAACCACTCGTCGCCGTCCTTTCCGTTTATGGTGAACCGGAATCCGCTGGGGCCCTCCTTGTCGGGTTTGAGTTGCAGGACAATATCGTTCGCCCAAAACGTATGATTATACCTTATCGAATGCAGATCGCCCGTATATCTGTAAGGTTGCATCGTAAATAACGCTCTTGTCCCCTCCTTGTCCAGTCCGGCATTCTTACAATAGTTTTCCCATTTCAACCCCTTTACATACGGACACAGATCGTCGACACGCATCAGGGCTTTCACAACCTGCTGCGCTTCTTGTTTAAGGTTGGCGACCTCTTTTTCGCGCCCGGCCTGCATGGTCTTGATCTCTTGTTGCAGTTGCCCGATGCACTTGTCCTTGTCGGCAATTACCCTTTGCAAATCTGCAATCTGCTTTTCATACCTCGCGGGCTTGGGGTCGTGGAACAACGCCCCGATCCTTTCGACGGCTTTCGTCGTGGCATCTACTGCCACGCCTTTCAGTTTATCGGTCTTGATCTCCCGTCGGGTCTGCGCCAACTCCGTTTCGGCACCACAACCGCAACCCGGGCGCCCCGACGAACTGCTCTACGACCCCGACGAAACGGCGCAGATGATCCGCCATCTGACGGACGGCTATTTCGACCCGGAATACGTCCTGCTTTTCGGAAAGCTGGCCGGCGGCACGCCCCACAGCGATGCCGTGGCCTACGACCTGCTGATGGTCGTGCGCGAAACGCCCGAATACGACTGGATTCGGGCAAAACGCATCCTGCGGTACAGGATGCCGTACCGCTACCGGAAGGTCACCTACATCAATCCCTATATCCAGCCGTTGAACTATGTCGAATCGCATCGGACGCCGTTCCTCTACTTTGCCCATGCCGAGGGCGAACTATTGCATTGCAGCGACCACTATCGGTTTCGCCGCCCGAAGCACCCGATTGACTTTGCCAAAGCCCATGCCGACGCCAAATTCCATTTCGACACGTTCCGCACGCTCGGCAACGACCTGCTCGAACAGGCGCAGGATGCGTTTGCCGGGGGCCGCAACGTGCGGCTGGCGGCACAGTTCTCGGCGCAGGCGATCGTCTATTTCTACCACACGCTCTACTATGTCTATCACGGTATGGAATTCGACATCCATGATCCGGTCGTGATGCACGACCGGATGCGGACGCTTTCGACAAAGCTGATGCTGGTATTCGACGACAACCATATCGAAAACATTTTCACGCTGCCATGGCTGAAACAAATTTTGATGAAAACGCCGTATAGCGCCGAATTCTACATGGCTCCGCAGGAATTGGAAATGCACATGGGGCGTGTTCAAAAGGCTGCCGAAATAATCGAAAACTACTGCGGCCTGCGGCTGGAACTCTATAAAGAACTGGGCACGAATAGGCCACCCCGACACCTGAATTAAGACAAGAGGGGCTGATAGCCCCTCTTGCTGTCGATTCTTCATACATTCGGCGGAAAGAGAGGGATTCGAACCCCCGGAGCCTTGCAGCTCAACGGTTTTCAAGACCGCCGCAATCGACCACTCTGCCATCTTTCCGGGGACAAAAGTAGCACGGTTTTTCCATTCTGCCAAATCTTCACCCCGATTATTTTCCGCCCGGGCGGATCCGGACTTCAAATTAAGGACATTATTTTTGACTTTTAGGAAAATTCCATATCTTTGTCAACAAGTTAGGTAAGGTCGCAACTTTTCACACATTATAGAACATGAACAAATCGCAGCTGGTCGAGGCGGTAGCCCTCGACGCTAACATCTCGAAAGTCGACGCGCGCAAAGCGGTCGATGCCATCATCCGGGTGACCGTACACAGTCTCCGGCAGGGTGAGCGCCTTACCCTCACCGGGCTCGGGACATTCAGCGTGCAGCAGAAATCCGCACGTATGGGCCGCAATCCGCGCACGGGCGCCCCGGTGAAAATCCCCCCGCGCAAGGCCATCAAGTTCCGCCCCACGGCAGAGGTCGAGTAATTTCCACTGCGTTTTTTAACTTTTTTCACACATGCCAGAAATCTCACAACGCGCCGAGCTGATGCCGGCTTCACCCATACGCAAGCTCGTCCCGCTGGCCGAAGCCGCCCGGGCACGCGGCACCAAGATCTACCACCTGAACATCGGCCAGCCCGACCTGCCGTCGCCGCAGACCGGGCTCGACGCCCTGAAAAAGATCGACCGTACGGTGCTCGAATACAGCCCCAGCGATGGATACCGCTCGCTGCGCGAGAAACTGGTAGGTTACTACGAACAGTTCCAGATCAAGCTCTCGCCCGACGACATCATCGTCACGACGGGCGGTTCCGAGGCTGTGTTGTTCGCTTTCATGTCGTGCCTCAACCCCGGCGACGAGATCATCGTCCCCGAGCCGGCCTACGCCAATTACATGGCCTTCGCCATCTCCGCGGGGGCCGTGATACGTCCCGTGGTTTCGTCGATCGAGCAGGGATTCGCACTGCCCGACGTCGCGGAATTCGAAAAGCTCATCAACGACCGCACGCGCGGTATCCTGATCTGCAATCCCAACAACCCCACGGGGTACCTGTACACACGCAAGGAGATGAACCGCATCCGCGACCTGGTCAAAAAATACGACCTGTTCCTCTTCTCCGACGAAGTCTACCGCGAATTCATCTACACCGGGTCGCCCTACATATCGGCCTGCCACCTCGAAGGCATCGAGCAAAACGTGGTGCTGATCGACTCGGTGTCGAAACGCTACTCGGAGTGCGGAATCCGTATCGGGGCGCTCATCACCAAGAACCGGACGCTGCGTAACGCCGTGATGAAATTCTGCCAGGCGCGCCTCTCGCCCCCGCTGATCGGACAGATCGTCGCCGAGGCTTCGATCGACGCGCCGCGATCGTACAGCACCGAAGTCTACGAGGAGTATATCGAACGGCGCAAATGCCTGATCGACGGGCTGAACCGCCTACCAGGCGTATACTCGCCGATCCCGATGGGCGCCTTCTATACCGTGGCACGGCTGCCGGTAGAGGACAGCGACGATTTCTGCGCATGGTGCCTCTCCGACTTCGACTACCAGGGCGAAACCGTAATGCTCGCCCCCGCATCGGGCTTCTACTCCGATCCGGCATGCGGCCGCAACGAAGTCCGCATCGCCTACGTACTCAAGAAGGAAGACCTCGAACGGGCGTTGGTCGTACTGGGCAAGGCGCTCGAAGCATATAACAACCGGAAATAGCCCGACCGGCAATCTCGGACACGCAGTGCGGCACTATCTGTGCCGCACTTTTTCTTGGAAGCCGGTGTGTCCGGCCCCACCCGGCGTTTCGGCCAATCCTATACCATATAGGTCAATTTTCAGGAATTTTAGGCCAAAAAGTTTGGGCGGCAGAGATAGTTTTCATACTTTTGCCCTCGATTTTTACACGCCGCAACGGGCGTATAGTATAAACCAAACCAATACGTTATGAAAAAACTTTTCCTTCTTCTGGCCACCGCTGCCGTCACCTCGGGAGCATACGCCGAAGGATATCAAGTGAACAACCTCTCTTCGAAGCAAAACGGTATGGGACACGTGGGTACGGCCATGAAGCTCAACTCCGAGTCGATCTGGTTCAACCCCGCCGCCGCCTCGTTTCAGAACTCCCGGTTCGACATCTCGGTCGGCATCACCGGCATCGCTTCGAAAGCCACCTATACGTCGCTCCCCGACTATACGGGCAAAGCCAAACCGCTGCACTACACCTCGGACAACAGCATAGCGACCCCGCTCTACGCCTATTTCAACTACAAACCCCTCGACTGGATGTCGGTCGGCCTGGCTTTCAATACGCCGTTCGGCTCCTCGATGGACTGGGGCGACAACTGGCCGGGGGCGCAACTCGTCCAGTCGATCAACCTCCAGGCCTACAATCTCCAGCCGACCGTCTCGTTCAAACTCTGCGAGCACCTCTCCATCGGCGGCGGTCTGATGATGACCTGGGGCAAGTTCGACCTTTCGCGCTCGCTGCTGCCTATCGGCGCCGACAATCCGCAGAACAAAGCGCTCATGGGCGCATTGCAAATGCTCAACCCGCAAATGCCCGACCTCTTCGAAATGGCCGGGGACAAAAACCTGATATCGCTGGGGCTCGAAGGCAAAGCCAAAATGGCCGTCGGAGTAAACCTCGGTGTGATGTGGGACATCAACGAACAGTGGTCACTGGGCTTTACCTACCGTTCGAAACTCAAAATGAAGGTGGATTCGGGTTCGATCGACCTGCGTATGATCGACAACACGCAAATCGCCCAGGTCATCGGACAACTCCTGCCCCAGCTGGGTCTCGACCCCGCCAAGCTCACATCGGCCGTCGTGAAGACCGAACTGCCCCTGCCGGCATCGCTGACGTGGGGTGTCAGCTTCCGTCCCGTCCCGAAGTGGGAGTTCGCCGTCGACCTGCAATATGTGCTCTGGAGTGCCTACGACAAGCTCGACGTCAAGATTCTCGAACCCGGCAGCAACACCCCCGTGCTGAACATCCCGGTCAGCGATAAAAAATACTCCAACACGCTGGCGTTCCGTTTCGGCGGCCAGTACCACGCACTCGACTGGCTGACCGCCCGTATGGGTATGTACGTGGATGAAAGCCCCGTGCGCAGCGACTACCTCAATCCCGAGACGCCCTCGATGACCAAGCTCGCCTATACGGCCGGCGTCACCTTCCGCCCGATCAAATGGATGAATATCGACATCGCATACGGCTATGTCAATTCGGCCGATCCCGAACGTACGGGTTCCTATCCCTACACCAACTCGGTGCTGGGCATCGTGAACGAAAAACTGGCGGCAGCAGGCGTTCCCGAAAGCCAGCTCACCAATCCGGTCACCGATTTTTCGGGTAATTACACTGCCCGTGCCCACACATTTTCGATCGGCGTAGGGTTCAGTTTCTAAAACCGGGAAAAATTATTATATTTGCGGTGCGCTTTGCAGAAAAGTGCGCCGCAATTTTTATCCGGCCTCATAGTTCAAGGGATAGAACGAGGGTTTCCTAAACCCTAAATTCGCGTTCGAGTCGCGGTGAGGCTACGAAAAGGGAAAGGTTCCGGCCTTTTCCTTTTTTCGTTCCGCCCGGGCGGGAGCGGTTTAAATCTCCTGCCGGAAAAGGGAACATCCGACAATTTACATTATCTTTGCCGCACATATAAAGCCAGTTTATGGAGTCACTCAAAGAATTATATAAGATCGGCAACGGCCCGTCGAGCAGCCACACGATGGGGCCAAAAAAGGCTGCCGAACGTTTTGCCGAACGTAGTCGCGACGTCGATTCATACCGTGTGACACTCTACGGATCGCTTGCCGCCACGGGCAAGGGACACCTCACCGACGTGGCGATCCTTTCAGTGCTGGAGCCCATCGCCCCGACCCAGATCGTCTGGGAGCCGAAGACCGTGCTGCCTTTTCATCCCAACGGCATGTTGTTCGAGGGGCTGAAAGCCGGCAAGGTCGCCGACAGTTGGACGATATACAGCATCGGCGGGGGTGCCCTGGCGAACGAGAGTTCGCGCCTGGAGATACCCGCCAGCATCTATCCGCTGACGACGATCTCGGAAATCAAGAACTGGTGCTACCGCGAAGGCAAAACCTATTGGGAATATGTCAACGACTGCGAAGGCCCCGAAATATGGGATTACCTCGACCGGATATGGACGGTGATGTGCGAAACGATCCAGCGCGGCCTGAACAACGACGGCGTACTGCCGGGAGGGCTCAAGGTCGCCCGCAAGGCGAGCACCTACTGGGTCAAGTCGAAGAGCTACACCGACTCGCTGAAATCCCGCGCCCAAATCTACGCCTACGCCCTGGCGACCTCCGAAGAGAATGCATCCGGCGGCATCGTCGTAACCGCCCCCACATGCGGGTCGTGCGGCGTGGTTCCGGCAGTGCTCTACCACCTGGCCAATTCGCGCAACTTCCTGCGCATCCGCATCCTGCGCGCCCTGGCTACGGCGGGACTGTTCGGCAACGTGGCCAAAACCAACGCT
>ULVQ01001689.1_pt1 | contig 11350 bp, 10 predicted proteins | sample 1959591 | NCBI WGS metagenome assembly ULVQ01 (sample SAMEA4835790, study PRJEB28245) | human gut metagenome | biome: gut microbiome; material: fecal sample | place: Denmark | collected 2008
AAAAAAAGCATCAACCCGCCCACACAAATTACAGGTGCTTTCAAGCTGCTCGACAAGGCCTCTGTGCCGAGAGGGACAGGCGCGATCATCTGCCTTCGGGAGAAATTAAGCGCAATCGACAGCAGCACATATATTGTCCCCGTATGGATGATTTGACCTGCGCTGCGGCAGGCCGGGGCGCGGCTCTCCACCTTGCCGCATTTAGCTTTTGCAAGTCTGCGTTCACATAGCCTTGCAAAAGCTGCGGCTGCGGAAAAAGCGCCATGCCTTCATCTGCCCCCGGCAGCGGCATGGTGCTTTTTCCCCCGGCGCTCCATTCACTACCGCTCCCGTTCGAATCCCACCCAAGCAAAAAATACAGACACCCGGATGGGTGCCTGTATTTTTTGGCGGACAGGGTGGGATTCGAACCCACGAGCCCATTGCTGGACTACCTGATTTCGAGTCAGGGCCGTTATGACCACTTCGATACCTGTCCATGTGCTGTGTAATTATAACCGATATTCCGGGAAAAATCAAGCCGTAGTTATCTTTCCTGATTGAAAAATAAATTATATATTTTGTGTGAACATTTATATACGGTACTTGACAAGTTTTTGAGGCGGGTGTATTATACAAATACAAAGGAGAAAAGGGACGGTGACCTATGAAGAAAACTCTATACAGTCTGATGCTCAACGACGATGTCGTCCGCGAGGTTGATATGATGGCGCACAGAATGGGCACGAACCGCTCGGCGCTGATAAACCAGATACTTGCAGAATACGTGAACTACACTACTCCTGAGCGCAGGATAAACGATGTGCTCTCCGCGATTGAGACACTGATGACTCCGTCGCGCGAGCTGGTGCCGTTCTTCTCGCCGAACAGCTACTCCATGTCGCTGAAAAGCTCGCTTGAGTACAAGTACCGCCCGACGGTGAAGTACGAGGTGGAGCTGTACCGCGGGCATGACGAGTCCATCGGCCAGCTGTCGGTGATATTCCGCACTCAGTCGGCGGCGCTCATCTCTGCGATGACGTCTTTCTTCCGTCTCTGGAAGCAGATCGAGGACGCGCACCTCAAGCCGCTCACCGGCGCGAGTATCGACTACGCGCTCTATGACGGCAAATTCGTCCGCTCGATCGCAGCGCCCGATAAGGACTGCACGACCGATGAGCTCGCCTCGGCGCTGTCGGAGTACATCAAGCTCTTCGACAGGCTGATGAAAGCCTACCTTGCCGGGAAGCTCGACGCGCATGACGTCGAAGCCTCCTACTATTCCTATCTCATAAACACATCAATCCACATTTGATGCGGGAAAGGAGCCTCATTTATGAACGCTCAGAACTACACTCAGAAAACCATTGAAGCCATCCAGACCGCACAGTCCATGGCTCAGGAAAACAATAACAGCTATATAACCCCGGAGCATCTGCTTTATGCTCTCGTCGATCAGGACGGCGGGCTCATCCCCTCCCTGCTCGGCAAAATGGGCGTTGACTGCAACGGTCTGCTCTCGGAGCTGGACAGCGAAATTTCCGCCCTGCCGAAGGTCAGCGGTAACCCCGAGGTCTACCTCTCAAATGAAACAAGCCGCGTCATCACCGCCGCCGAGAAGGCCGCGAAGTCGATGGGCGATGAATACATGTCCGTCGAGCACCTGATGATCGGTATCTTTGCCGCGCCGACCCCGGCGATAAAGCGTATCTTTTCCGCCCACGGCATCACGAAGAACGCTTTCACCACGGAGCTGAGCAAGGTAAAGACCGCGCCCGTCACCGGCGATAACCCCGAGAGCACCTATGATGCGCTCAACAAATACGGTACCGACCTTGTGAAGCGCGCACGCGAAAACGAGCTCGACCCCGTTATCGGGCGTGATACCGAGATAAGAAACGTGATCCGCATACTCTCCCGCAAGACGAAGAACAACCCCGTCCTGATTGGCGAGCCGGGCGTCGGCAAGACGGCCATCGCCGAAGGGCTGGCACAGCGTATAGTCCGCGGCGACGTGCCCGAGGGGCTGAAAGACAAGACTATCTTCTCCCTCGACATGGGCGCGCTTATCGCGGGCGCAAAGTACCGCGGCGAGTTTGAGGAGCGGCTCAAGGCCGTGCTCGAAGAGATACGCAAGAGCGAGGGCGGCATCATCCTCTTCATCGATGAGCTGCACACGATAGTCGGCGCGGGCAAGACCGAGGGCAGCATGGACGCGGGCAACCTCCTCAAGCCTATGCTGGCGCGCGGCGAGCTGCACTGCATCGGCGCAACCACGCTTGACGAGTACCGCAAGTACATCGAGAAGGACGCGGCGCTTGAGCGCCGTTTCCAGCCGGTCATGGTAAACGAGCCGACGGTCGAGGACACGATATCCATCCTCCGCGGACTCAAGGAACGCTACGAGGTCTACCACGGCGTGCGCATCCACGATAACGCGCTCGTCGCCGCGGCGACGCTGTCGAACCGCTACATCACCGACCGTTTCCTGCCAGATAAGGCCATCGACCTTGTCGACGAAGCCTGCGCGCTGATACGCACGGAGATAGACTCCATGCCCTCGGAGCTGGACGATATCCGCCGCAAGATCATGCAGCTCGAAATTGAGGAGATGGCGCTGAAGAAGGAGGACGACCAGCTCAGCAAGGATCGTCTCGTCAAGCTGCGCGAGGAGCTTGCAAACCTCAAGGATAAGTTCAACGAAATGAAGTCCCGCTGGGAGAGCGAGAAGAGCAGCGTCGACGAGGTCAAGAAGATCAAGGCCGAGATTGAGAAAATGCACGCCGACATTGAAAACGCGCAGATGCGCTACGAGTACGAGACGGCCGCAAGGCTCAAGTACTCCGACCTGCCGGCGCTTGAGAAGAAGCTCGCCGAGGCCGAGAAGCGCTCGGAGGAGCGCAAGGCCAGCAGCATGGTGCATGACACCGTGACCGAGGAGGAGATATCCTCCATCGTCTCCAAGTGGACGGGCATCCCGGTGGCAAAGCTCATGGAGGGTGAGCGCGAGAAGATACTGCACCTTGACGATTTCCTGCATAAGCGTGTCGTCGGTCAGGACGAGGCTGTGCAGAAAGTGACGGAAGCGATACTCCGCTCCCGCGCCGGTATCGCCGACCCGAACCGCCCGATAGGCTCGTTCCTGTTCCTCGGCCCCACAGGCGTCGGCAAGACGGAGCTTGCAAAGTCCCTTGCCGAATGCCTGTTTGACGATGAGCACAACATCGTGCGTATCGACATGACCGAGTACATGGAAAAGTTCTCCGTCTCGCGTCTTATCGGCGCGCCTCCCGGATACGTCGGCTACGACGAGGGCGGCCAGCTCACCGAGGCCGTGCGGCGCAAACCGTACAGCGTGGTGCTGTTCGACGAGATCGAAAAGGCTCACCCGGACGTGTTCAACATCCTGCTGCAAATTCTTGATGACGGCCGCATAACCGACTCTCAGGGCCGCACGGTCGACTTCAAGAACACGATAATCATCCTCACCTCGAACCTTGGCAGCCAGTACCTGCTCGACGGCATTGAGCCTGACGGCAGTATCTCCGCCTCGGCGCAGGAGGCCGTCATGGGCGAGCTGCACCGCTCGTTCCGTCCGGAGTTCCTGAACCGTCTTGATGAGATCATCATGTTCCGTCCGCTCACGAAGGATAACCTCAACGGCATCATCGACATCATGGTCGAGGGGCTGCGCGCGAGACTTGCCGACAAGAGCCTCAAGCTCGAGATCACCGACGCTGCAAAGGCGCTTATCATCGAGCGCGGCTATGACCCGCTCTACGGTGCGCGTCCGCTCCGCCGCTACCTGCAAAGCAGCGTGGAGACGCTTATCGCCCGCCGCATCCTCTCCGGCGATATTGCCGCCGGTGCGACGCTCACCGTCGACGTCGAAAACGGCGAACTCATCTGCCGGTAAAACACACAAAGGCCTCGCTGCGATTCGTTTCAGCGAGGCTTATTCTTTATCACAGCTCAATTATCACGGTCTTGAGGCCCTGACGCTCGGCATAGACGATGGTGCTCATCGTGCCGCCTGGGCGGCCATCAAAGCAGGCAAGCAGCAGCGATGAACGGTCGACCATGTACCGGTTGCGCTGCATCATGCAGTCGTCCGTATATCCGTACTGCAGGACGGTCACAGTGTCGCAGCGGTCGAGGAGCTCATTATATCTCAGCCGCTGCGCCTTCGTCCATTTATCGGGCTGGCTGCCGCAGGGCACTGCCGCTTCAAGCGTTATATCGCCATGCTGCTCGCGCAGGGCAATGACCGCTTCGGCAAAAAAGGTGTCGCAGCCGATGGCCATGCCGCAGATAAAGTGCCTGTAGCCAAGCTCGTATATTGCCTCGATCCGCGCGGCAAGCTCAAGCTTCAGCTCCGCGCAGCGCGGGTCGCTCTCGCGCGAGCCCCATGGGAGCTTTGCGGGACGGTGCCCCGTAAAGCAGCAGGTCTTCTCTTTATCGTACACGCTCCGCGCCCTCCCATCTGATTTTCTATAATGTGATTGTACGACATATTTCCCCGCTGCGCAAGAAAATTATTAAAAGGCTCTTGCAAAGCGGAAACAAGGGTGCTATACTAAGACCGTCTTCAGGGCAGGGTGAAATTCCCGATCGGCGGTAAAGTCCGCGAGCCGTAAGGCTGACCCGGTGCAACTCCGGGACCGACAGTTACAGTCTGGATGAAAGAAGATGTCAGGCCGTCATTGTGAGCGCTCACAATGCGGTTTAACATATATTTTTTCTGTGCCTGAAGATCTCGATCTTCAGGTATATTTTTTTATTACGGAGGTACATTATGGAAAACCTTAGCTTTGTGCTCAGCTGCGTTCTGATAATCGCGGCGATATTCATCGTCGCAGCGCTGTTTGAAAAGTACGTCTGCCATGACAAAAAGAGCTTTTCGAGCACGCACTATATAAGCTACACGGCGATGTTCGCCTGCATGTCGGGCGTGCTGATGCTCATTGAGATACCGCTGTTCTTCGCGCCGGGCTTCTATAAGCTCGACCTGAGTGAGATGCCGGTGCTGATATGCACATTCTACCTCGGCCCTGTGGCGGGTGCCGCGACGGAGCTGCTGAAGGTCATCGTAAAGCTCCTGCTCAAAGGCACGACCACCGCTTACGTCGGCGACTTTGCAAACTTCGTCGTCGGCTGCACGTTCATCCTCCCGGCAAGCATAATCTACCACGCAAGGCCCGGCAAGAAGACCGCGCTCATCGGCATGGCCGTCGGCACGCTCATCATGACCGTGTTCGGCAGCGCCTTCAACGCGATCTATCTGCTGCCGAAGTTCTCGGAGCTGTTCGGCCTGCCGCTCGACACGATAGTCGGCATGGGCACGGCGGTGAACGGCGCGATAAACAGCGTCAGCACACTGGTGCTTTTCGCGGTCGTCCCGTTCAATCTGCTCAAGGGCATCGTCGTCTCGGCGCTGACCTTCCTGCTGTATAAACGCATCTCCCCCATCCTGCACAGGAACGACGCCAAGCGCGTCAGCCGCCGCGGCGGTTCAGCACCCGCCGCAGACGCAGGATGCTCAAAATAAAATTCACGGCTTCGGTGAAATAGATTATCCCGATATAGGCGTGCAGCGCATACACCGGCAGGAGCGTCCAGACGAGCACAAGCCCCAGTACCGCATCAAGGATGTTGATGGCCATGCTCCACACCTGCTGCCCCAGACCCTTGAGGCAGCCGTCCACGGTCATGTCGGTATACATGACGGGGATAAGCGGCGCGAGAACGCGGATATAGGCTCCGGCCTCCGCGCTGTCATAGATTGCAAGGCCGAGGCTATCGGCAAAGACGAACATAAACGCCGTGACAGCTCCGGAAAAGCCGAGGCTCAGGCGCAGCAGCGAGCGCGACGCGCGGTGTATGCCCTCCCCGTCTCCCTGCACCTGTGCCTCGGTAAGCTCCGGGACTATAAGCTCCGCAGCCGCGGCCATGATGCAGGACGGGAAAAAGATGATCGGCAGCACCATGCCCTGTATGACGCCGTAGCCTGAGAGCGCGCCGTCGGCAGAGTACCCGGCGGACTTCAGCCCGCGCGGGACAAGCAGGTGCTGTAGCGTGGAGAGCGCGCTTCTCGCGTAGGCCGACACCGCAAGCGGCACAGCGATGCGCAGCATGCGCGCGGTAAGTCCGCCCGACGGGGCAGGCTCCCCATAATGCCGGTGCCGGTCGGCAAGATAGACGATACCCATAAGAATAAGACTTATCACGTCCGCCGCCACTCTGCCGAGAGTGACGGCGGCGCAGCTTTTTTCAATGTCCCCGGCGGGGACGGCGCTCAGGCACACCGCAACGAGGGCGATGCCCAAAAGCTGCTCGGCAAAATGGACAAGCGTCGGCTTCCAGACGCGGCCGCAGGCGGTGAAGTACCCGGACACGGACGAGCACAGTGAGATGCAGGGCATGCTTATCGCCGAGAGCCTGAGCGACATAACCGTGCGCGCATCGCCTATCCAGAGAAAGCCTATCGGTTCCGCTAAAAGCCACATTATCGCGCCCGCCGCCGCACCGAAAAACGACGCGTAGCCAAGGCAGCGGCGCATCGCGGAGCGGATGCCGCCGGGGTTTTCGAGCCCCAGCTCCTCGGAGACAAGGCGCGTCGAGGCAAAGCGGATGCCGGAGATGGCAAAGGTCGCAAGCAGATTTGTGACCGAGAGGACGAGCTGATAAAGTCCGATGCCGGCCGAGCCGATGCGCCCGACGAGCCAGACCTGAAAGGCCATGCCGATGCAGCTCATCAGCAGGGATGAGACCGTCAGCAGGGCGGTGTTGTATATGAGTCTCCGGCGTCTTATCATGGTCTGCCTCCTGTTTTACCATCAATCGGCAAGGACACACACGCCTGACAATTGTTGGTACGGAAGCAGTATATGCGCGCGGAGCGCCGCACTTGTCCTTATGGCATAAAAGGCTTGAAAACTACGCGGAGGCGTGGTATATTTTATACAGTGAAATTCTAAAAACGGAGGCGTTTTTTATGATAATTACACTGGGAAGACAGCACGGCAGCAACGGGCACGATATCGCCAGAGCACTGGCTGACGCGCTTGGCTACACCTGCTACGATAAGGAGATAGTCGACCACGCGGCGGAGAACTCCAGCTTCAGCAAGGAGATACTCGACACCTATGATGAAAAGCGCGTGTCCTCGTACATCGTACCGACGCCGCATTACATAGGCATGAACGAAGGCTTCCGCCTGAATCTCCAGATAGCAACGGCGCAGTTCGACACGATACGCAGCCTTGCCGACAAGGGCAACGCCATCTTCGTCGGGCGCTGCGCGGACTATGTGCTCAGAAACCGCGACGATGTTCTGCGCGTATTCATCATGGCCGATATGCCTTTCAGGATCAAGACGATGATGAAGCGCAAGAACCTCACCGAGGATCAGGCTAAGAAGCTCATCCGCGAGGTCGACAAGGACCGCTCCAGCTACTACAAGTATTACACCGACCAGATCTGGGGCGAGAGCGGCAACTACGACCTGTGCATCGACAGCAGCCGCATCGGCGTTGACGGCGCAGTCAAGGTCATCGAGAGCTTTATGAAAGCGCTTGAGAAGTAATTGCGTCTACAGTTATATAGGTTCAAAAAAATCATCCCCGTCCGGCTGGACGGGGATGATTTTTTGACTATCACAAGGTAATTTTACTTGAGCCTTACAGCCTCGCGCGCCTTTGCGGCGATGCCCTCGGCGTTGAGATTGAAGTAATCGAGCACCTCAGCCGCCTTGCCACTGCGGCCGAACTCATCGTTCACGCCGAGGCGCAGCACCGGCGTGGGGCAGGTCTCGCTCAGAAGCTCGCACACGGCGCTGCCGAGCCCGCCGATAACGGAGTGCTCCTCTGCGGTGACGATGCAGCCCGTCTCCTTCGCAGCCTTCACGACAAGCTCCGCGTCAAGGGGCTTGATGGTGTGCATATCGATAACGCGGGCGGAAATGCCGTCATTCTCCAGCGCCTCGGCAGCCTTCATCGCCTGCGGCACCATAATGCCGGTCGCGATTATCGTGACGTCCTTGCCTCCGCACAGAGTCGCGCCCTTGCCGAGCTCGAAGCTGTAGCCGGGAATCTCGTCGGTGATGATCTCGGTCGCGGGTCTTGCAAGGCGCAGATACGCCGGGCCGTTATAGTTGATGAGCGCTTCGACCGCAAGGCGCATCTCATGGCCGTCACAGGGGCAGCACACCAGCATGCCGGGCAGCGCGCGCATAAGTGCGAAGTCCTCGATGCACTGATGGGTCGCGCCGTCCTCGCCGACGGAAACGCCGCCGTGGGAGCCGACTACGGTGCAGTTGAGGTGCGGATACGCGATGGAGTTTCTGACCTGCTCATACGCGCGCCCCGCCGCAAATATGGCAAAGGTGTTCGTAAAGGGCTTGTATCCGCAGGTCGAAAGCCCGGCCGCAATATCGGTCATATTGGCCTCGGCAATGCCGCAGTCAAAAAATCTCTCGGGGTGCGCCGCGGCGAAGAACTTCGACATCGTCGCGCCCGCAAGGTCGGCATCCAGCACGACCAGCTGCGGGTACTTATCGGCAAGCTCAGTGAGAGCCTCGCCGTAGGCATTGCGTGTTGCTATCTTTCCTGCCATTTCAGAGCACCTCCAGTTCTTTAACGCGGGCTTCAAGCTCGCTCATTGCCTGCGCGTACTGCTCGGCGTTCGGAGCCTTGCCGTGCCACCCGGCCTGATTTTCCATGAAAGACACGCCCTTGCCCTTCACGGTGTGCATGAGGATCATCGTCGGCTTGCCCTTGGTCTCTTTGGCCTTCGCCAGCGCATCGGCAAGCTGGGAGAAGTCATGCCCGTCGACGGAAATAACGTTCCAGTTGAAAGCCTCAAACTTCTTATCCAGCGGCTCGGCGGGCATGACATCCGCCGTCGCGCCGTCTATCTGCAGACCGTTCACATCCACAAAGGCGCAGAGGTTATCGAGCTTCCACTTCGCCGCGGACATCGCGGCCTCCCAGATCTGCCCCTCTTCGATTTCACCGTCGCCGCAGATGGCGTAGGTGCGATAGCTCTTGCCGGAGAGCCTTGCGGCGAGAGCCATGCCGACGGCGGCGCTCAGCCCCTGGCCGAGAGAGCCGGTGGACATATCCACACCGGGGACATGACGCATATCGGGGTGTCCCGAGTAGTGCGCCTTTATCGAGCGGAAGAGCTTTATATCCTCCGTGGGGAAATATCCCCTGAGTGCGAGCACGGAATATAACGCCGGGGAGCAGTGCCCCTTGGAGAGCACGAACCTGTCCCTGTCCTCCCACGTGGGCTTTGCAGGATCAATATTCATTTCGTCAAAATACAGTTCCGTCAGCGCATCGATGCAGGAGAGCGAGCCGCCCGGATGCCCGGACGCCGCGGTATACACCGCCTCAACGCAAAGCATACGCGCCTTGGCGGCTGTCAGCATAAGCTGTTTTTCCTTTGCCTTGTCCATGTTATATGCTCCTTATACTTACGATCGTTCGGCGGCCGCACGGCTGCCGACTATTATTATACATATTTTTCAGCGCGACCGCAATCTCATTTTTGTCGGTAACCGATTCACTTATTTTTCCCACAAATAAATTCTTTATTTCGCTCCGATGTAAACCGAAACCGTACAAACTGCATAATTATCCCCCGGAGCGTCAGAGCCGATCCGGGGGATATAAGATAATTTTCAGATAACTATTGCGTTTTTCGGGCAGGCCTCGGCGCAGGTGCCGCAACCGATGCACTTGTCCTCATCGAGCGTCCAGGTCTTGGCGGCTCTGTCAACGGTCAGCGCGTCCGCGGGGCACTTCTTCGCGCAGAGCGTGCAGTGAACGCACCTGCTCTCATCGCAGGCAGGCTTGCCGTCGCCGCGCGGCTTGACGGAGGATGCTTCCGCGCTCTTCTCCGACGCGGGCGCGGCGGGCTTCTTCGGCGGAGCCTTTATAAAGCTTCCGCTGACAAGCAGATCCTCTTCCTTGGTCGCGATCATGTGATAGTCGCGGGTGAGCGTTATGGCATGGCGGCTGCAGAAATCGGCGCAGGTGGCGCAGAAGGTGCAGGAGCCGAGGTCAAAGGTCAGCGTGACCTTATCGCCCTGACCGTCCTCGCCCTTTTCTATCGTCCTGGTGATCGCGCCGCCGGCGCAGACACGCTCGCACATGCCGCAGCCGATGCACTTATCGGCGCGGTAAGCGATGCGCCCACGGTAATTCTGCGCGGCTTCGCTCGGCACGGCGGGGTACATATTGCAGCTGGATTTACTGAAGAGCTTCGATATCGCTTCTCTCGCAAACGGGAAATCCATTACATCTTCCCCCTCTTCTCCTGAAGTATTTTTGCCGCCAGTGCGAGTCCGTCTATGACGGCCTCGGGCTTGGGCGCGCAGCCTGCCACGTCGACATCGACATGAACATACTTGCTCAGCGGGCCCGCTACGGAGTAGCTGCCTTTGAAGACGTTGCCCGACTGCGGGCACGAACCCATCGTGACTATGCAGCGCGGCTCGGGGACCTGAGATATCGCGCTCAGCACGCGCGGCAGGGACTGCTTTGTGACAGGCCCCGTAACCACGACGATGTCTGCATGGCGCGGGGTACCGGTCAGTTTAAAGCCAAGGCGCTCCGCATCGTAGCGCGGGGTCAGCACGGAGACAAGCTCAATATCGCAGCCGTTGCAGGAACCGGCGTTGATGTGGAAAAGCCACGGGGATTTGCCGGTGCTCTCCTCGATAAGTTTCTTAAACATTCCCGCACCTCCTTACATACCGTACCATGCCAGCACAAGGCTTATGAGCGCAAGGCCGGAGACAACGGTCCAGTAGTATTTGAATATCTGCTCTATCTTGAGCCTTGCGGTGATTGCGTGGACAAAGGATATGCTCACTGCCGTCAGCGCGATGCACAGCAGCAGGAGTATGACTATGCCCAGCAGCATCGTCATGCCCGCGGCAGCGCCGCCGGTGAGCCCGATGAGCGCGACGAGCTTTTCTATCCTGCCGCCGATGCCGCCGAGAAACAGCGCGACAAACAGGCTTGTAAGCGTGAGCATCTTGATGGCGTGATTGAGCTTATATACGCCAAGCGGCGCGCCGCTGTATTCGGCAAGCATGCCCTCGCATATCTCCGTCTCGGCCTCGGCCGCGTCAAAGGGGTGGTTGCCGGTCTCGCCGGGGATTATGAGCAGCATCGCCGCGGCAGCGGGGATCATGCTCGCCTTGAGGATCAGGCTGCCGTTTGCCGCCTGATACAGGGCAATATCCGTCAGTGAGAAGCACAGTCCCGTGCCCATCGCGTCGCCCACAGTCTTTGCCACCGACAGCAGCACCAGCACCAGCGGCAGCTCACAGGAGATGATAGTGACCATCTCGCGGCTG
>ULVQ01055364.1_pt1 | contig 11233 bp, 6 predicted proteins | sample 1959591 | NCBI WGS metagenome assembly ULVQ01 (sample SAMEA4835790, study PRJEB28245) | human gut metagenome | biome: gut microbiome; material: fecal sample | place: Denmark | collected 2008
AAACAAAAAAAGTGTCTAGATAAATCAGGAAAAGACAGTTTTACACATAGAAAACATTTGTTTTCATAGAAGAAAACTAAAGTTTTGTACTGAAAAAACTTCTGTTTTCCCATATAGAAACTTTTGTTTCCCTAGGAAGAAACCATTTGCTTCGCTACTCGAACTCGGACGATCCCGGGAAAGAATATATCAAGAATGATCGCTATTAATTACCGTAACATTCTGAATTTAGTTACTTTTGCGTAGAAATCTAATTGTAATTCTCAATATCATGAAAAAGATAGGACTAATGTTGGCCTTATTATGGGTGATTTGTGCGCTCTCGTGGGCTTCTTCTCCGGATGCCCGTATTAAGGGGCAGTTAATAGATGCCTCTACGAATCAAGTGATTAATTATGCGGATATCTTTCTGTTTACGATGGGAAGTGAAAAACCTTTGCAACAGACTTTTCCGGACGATCAAGGACGTTTCTCGTTTACTAAGGTGGCTCCGGGTAATTATGTGGTCATGGTCCGTCTGATGGGATATGATGTGTTTACAAAGAATGATATCATCTTGGATGCCTCGTCTCCGGTGGATTTAGGTAAGTTGATGATGAGTCCCTTAGAGGTAGGTATCGCCGAAGTGGAGGTAGTCGCCGAGAAACGCCAATTGGTTTATAAGCTGGATAAGAAAGTGGTCGAGGCCTCTTCCAATATGATGGGAGGAGGCGGTTCCGCCGTGGATATATTAGAGAATACGCCTTCCATACGGGTAGATGCGGAAGGCGATGTTACTTTTCGTGGAAGCAGCGGCTTTTTGGTTTACATAGATGGTAAACCGAGTGTCTTCTCGGGTACACAGGCTTTGGAGCAAGTCCCGGCCGGGCATATAGAGAATATAGAGATTATCACGACACCCTCCGCCAAGCATGATACGGAAGGCGACGTGGGTATCATTAATATTATCACGAAGAAGCATTCCCAGCGGGGATTGAGCGGGATGGTGAATCTCTCGGGAAGTACGTGGCTTTCCCGCCATGTCGATTTCTTGTTGGCACAGCAACATCAGCGTTCCCGTTGGTACATCGGCGGACAGTGGACAGACCGGTTGCGCAAGAGTGATTTCGACCAAGAGAAGATGACGGTGGTGGGCGATCAGACCACTACCTCGCATTCCGTCGGGCCTCGTACGGGAAACAGCTATCATTATACGATGAAAGGCGGTTGGAGCCTGAATCTTCCCAAGACAACCATCGCGTTGGATCTGGAGGGCGGCTATGGCGGAAATAAGCGTAAGGGAGAAATGAACTATAAGGAAACCCGTTCGGTAGCGGGCGGCTCTCCGGTGACGGAAGATTATCGAAGCATAGATGATTATGATAATGATGAGAATATAGGTTTGGGAAGTCTGGCGGTACAGCATAAGTTCAACGATAAGGGACACGAGCTTTCCGGTAGTGCTTATTACAAATATGGCGGCCATGCCTTGGAATATTTCTTTAACGACTTGATGTCCTTGGAAGGGCAACGCCAACAGGGGCACCGTGCTTATGAGGCCGAGCACCGGGAAACGATGCGTATCAATCTGGATTACGCCTTGCCTTTCGGAAAAGGAGGTAAGCTAGAGGCGGGTTACCAATATTATTCTTATCTGGAAGACGGCGATTACAATATGGAATGGTGGGACCCCAAGGGACAAACGTTCTTTTGGCGTGACGATATCTACAACACGTTTTATTTTCAAGAAGGGGTGAATTCTATCTATACGATTCTTTCCCATACGTGGAAGAATTTAGAGGCGCAAGCCGGCGTTCGGGGAGAGCATACGCATACGGTCTTGCGAAGTTCCGTGGAGGGAGCGGATCGTACGAAGAATCGTTTTGAGTTTTTCCCATCGGTGCATTTGGGCTATACGTTCCCGAATGAACATCGTTTGTTGGCTTCCTATTCCCGTCGTACCACACGTCCGCAGCTTTTCTATATGGAGCCTTATATCACGTATCGCGACTTTTATACGGCCGAGATCGGTAATCCGGATATACGTCCGGAGTACATCAACTCCTTTGAATTGAACTACCGGAAGAGTTTCGGGGAAAACACGGTATCCGCCACCGCCTTTCATCGGTATCGGAAGGATAAGATCGAGCGGTTGCGTGTTCCCTATTCAGCTGGTGTAACCTTGGATTCGATGGCGAATGTAGGACATGATTACTCGACGGGTATCGAGCTAAGCGTCAGCCTGCATCCGGTGCGCTGGTGGAATACCACGGTCAATGGAAACGTTTATCACTATAAGGTGAAGAACGAACAGGCCGCCGGTGGAAATACGACCTCTAGCACCAATTACGATATCCTATGGAATAACCTGTTTAATCTGGGGAAATACACACGTATCCAATTGGATGGTAGTTTTGTAGGCCCTTCCGTAACGACGCAGGGCCGTACGGACGCTTATTGGTACGCGAACGTAGCCGTCCGTCAGCAACTATGTAACCGAAAACTAACCGCCACCTTAGCTTTCCGGGATATTTTCCGTTCCGCCAAATATATCAGCGATATCCAAACGGCAGATTTACGCTCCCTGACACGTATCAAACCCAAATATCCACAAATCACGTTGACGTTGAGTTGGACATTTAATAGTTTCAAGGCTAAATCCACCCAAGCGAAAGAAGATCGCTCGGAGATGTTCGAGGGTATAAAGCATTGATATTGTATCTTTACTATATTGGTTTGTCTTCGGGAAACAACTACGATTGCAAATAAATTCTGCAGTCGTAGTTGTTTCCCTCTTTTACGGATGGGGGAATTTGGTTCTTGGCATTAATCGCTGCGAAAGGAGCGGAGAAGATAACAGATCAGATCATCCGGTCATTGCGTTCTTCTAGGCTTTCTTTTTAGGATGATATAAACAGGGTTTCTCTATGTATTTCCAGGATAACATACCCAATCCGGTGCTAAGGATAGTGGTAAGAGCCAATGTCAATATAAAGCTATACCGATCAAGTCCGTAATGAATGAATATCTGGATGATCGGGAAATGAATCAAGAAGATACCATACGAGAAATTTCCCATCCGATTGAATACATGTAACCACTTGAATCCATAAGCTACCGTGATAATGATAGAGGCTAGAGCGATAGGCTCGAAAATACTCAGCAACATATACTCTCTACCCAATAAAAGAAATAGGCTGACAGGGAACAAATATCTCATATATTTTCGAAAAATAGGGAAATAGGCAAGTATGATAATACCAGAACAAAAGTACATCATTTGTCCGGGGAATTGTCTTTTCATGAATTCATAAATAGGGTTGTGTGTCATATCATCTAAATAATTACACGTTGTCGAGTAGATGAAAGATAAGATATAAATAAGAAATAGGCATACCAATTTATTATATCTTTTCAGTAACCAATAGATAATGGGTATGGTGATATATAGCATGAATTCAACCTTGATAGTCCATAAAGACCCATTCATCGCTTGTAAAGGATTGGTATCGAATACGCCGGGTAAATCTGGCGATAAAAAGTTAAATGTAAGTAAATTACAGATAAGATAGGTATATAAACTAGAAGAGGTGAGGTATTCCCAGCAGGATAAAGAGGTAAGGAATAATCCGATTAAGGCACATAATAAAATAGTCAAGCTGTAGGCGGGCATAATACGTTGAATACGTTTACGGAAAAAAATCCGGGTATTAGGCGTACGTAAGAAGCTAAACATAACAAGAAATCCACTAATAATAAAGAAACCTTTCACTCGAAATCCTCCGCTAACAAACCAAAAAGGATCAGTATCTGTCAGTGTGCTGAAATGGTTGAACATGACAGAATACGCAAGAAAGAAGCGAATAAAATCAAAATTATTCGCTTCTTTTACTTGATTTATTAATCTGGAGTTGAGTAAAACTTTCTCTGATTGATTCATTGTTCTATTTGACTACAATGATTTTTGTTACGACGCTCTCTGAGGCTTCCTCCGTGGAAGCTAGTACAAGATATACGCCTGTCGCTACACGTGATCCGTTTGCGTTCCGGCAATTCCAGATAGCTTGCCCCCCCAAGGATTTAGTTTGATAAATAATATTTCCGTTTAAATCCGTGATTTTTACATTCGAATTATCCATTAATCCTACAATCGTTACTTTATCCATATGTTCGGGACGTACCGGATTGGGATATGCGTAGATCTCCGAGTAATCAGATTTACCCTCCGAAGCTTCTCCTTGATAGGAATTTAGTCCTTTATCGGTACCGATAAAAACCTCACCGGTCTTATCGTTTATCTCTATATCGTATATGTTATCGGAAAGGAGCGGGCTATTGGTCGTATTAAATTGATAAACGATTGTCTCATTATCATTATCTAGAACATAGACGCCATTTCCTTTGGTTCCAATCCATTTTCGATTACCTGCGTCTACTTTTAGGGTCGTGACGACAACGTTATCTAAGAAATAAGCGAGATTACCAGTTTCCTCATTGGTATATTTTACCCTTGTACAACGTGTAGCGGCTTTATCCTCAGCGGAAGAGATCCTAGGTTTAGTGAAATATACGGCCCCCCGATTCGTACCAACCCAGATATATCCATCCTTATCCTCGGCTACGCATGTATAATTACTAGGAGTCAATTCTTTTCCGTCGGTATCAATAAGTGTAGTAAACTCATACGAGGAAACTTCATCTAAAGACTCGCTATTCGGTATCATTACAAGTTTAGGTGTGTTACGAGGCACATAAATCCATTTGTCGTTAGTGGAGGTTATAAGTATATCGTTTATTGTATAGACTCCTCTAAGTTGCTCGATATCCAAACGATGCCATGCTCCTGCTTTGTCAAGAACAAGTACCGCATGGTTAACTTCTGAGCTTGTCATCCACAAATTTCCATTTTTATCAAAGGCCAGTCCATCTATATAACAATAACCGGACCCATAGCCTCCTGCGGTTTCTTTAAAGGCATTCTTTTCATTGTATGACTGGACGGGAGTTCCATTCTTATATTGGATAACGCCATCACCCATGGAAGAGGCGTATACGATCTCATCATTAGAATCATCGGTCGTTACGGCTATACTTGTATAGTCTCGTGGATTTCTTGGTAAATTGAGTTTCTTTTGGGCTTCTTTAGGATCGATAAAAGACCATTTATCATAATCGTATGTAAGAATATAACCTCCTTTGTCGAAGCGCTTACCATTTAGGAGGTCTTTACCTCCTATGATCATATATACTTTATCATTTTTACAAACAATATCGAATGCGCTATTGCTGTAAGGTCCGTCTAAAATGATAGGTTCATTAAGAGCTTCAAAACTATTTGAGCCTTTCCGTTGGATGGAACGTAGCCCTTTGCTTCCTTCCGCTATCCAATATTTGTCTGTTTGATAGGTACTGATGTCATTGATACTTAAGTTTATTTGGTCAAACTTTTGTGTATCGGATACGATGAAAACCCTTGAGTTATCTATACATGCTAATTTTTCGCCTATTACTTTCATGTATTTTAGGGTTGAGCTATTTATTATTCGGGAAAGCTCTCCATTGTTTTCATAGAAGATACCTTGCTGACTGACCAAGTAGAACAAGGTATTCTTGAATGAAGCGATAGCTGAGATCGTATGACTATCGGAAAGGTTTGATAATCCATAGGGCTTCCAGTTTGCCTTATCCAGTAGGTTCTCTTTTAATGAGGCGTATATAATCCCCGAAGATACTTCTGCTTTATTGGTTGTAGAGGCATATATATTGCCATTCTGTATGGCACACGATGTTATATTTAAGGAAAGCTTGTAGGTATCCTTTATTTCCTTTTTGGCCATATTGACCACGACGATACCAAATGCTGTCGATAAATAGGCATATTCATCATGTACCAATACTGAATTGATTTGTTTGTCTCTTATGGACGTACTGGTCGACCAATAAGGTAGATTTGTCGCCACTCCTCCCTCAAGTATATCTATATTTGAATTATCATAGATAATAAGGAGTGATTTTGTTTGTTTATTATAGCGGATCAAAGAAATCGTATTATCATTTAATCCGTTTCCTTTATAATATTGCTTAATACTATTATCATCTTTTCCATACGTATAAAGAGATCCTTCCGCTACCACAAATACTTGGTCGTTCGATTCCTCTACGCTGTTTGTGTTATTGTAAGAAAGATACGTTTTCCATCCGGTTGTATTAAAATTAGCGGCTAATACAGTGAATGAAAAAAATGAAAATAGAATGATAGTAAGTATATGTCTCATATTAACAATTGTAATCAGATAAAAATGATGTTAACTTCATGACGGCTTTCGCACGATGGCTGATCTGGTTTTTTGTATCGTTACCCATCTCGGCGAAAGTTTGTGTATAGGTATCAGGCATGAATATAGGATCGTATCCAAATCCGCTATCTCCGCGTTTTTCGGTAGTGATAGAGCCATTCACGATACCGTCGAAGGTATATTCTTTTCCGTCAAGGACTAGAGCTATGACCGTGCGGAAACGTGCTTTTCTGTTTTCTTTATGATTCATTTCGGACAACAGCTTGTTCATATTAGCTTCCGAGTCGTGCCCTGTTCCTGCGTAACGAGCCGAATAGACTCCCGGAGCATTATTCAATACCTCGACTTCTAATCCCGTGTCGTCAGCGAAACAATCATATCCGAATTTCTCCTTGATATAGCGGGCTTTTAGCAAAGCATTTCCCTCTAAGGTATCTGCCGTCTCGGGGATATCGTCATGGCAATCTATATCGGATAAACTTATGATTTCCGCGTATCCGGCGGTTATCTTGCGGACCTCGTCCAGTTTGTGTTGATTATTTGTCGCGAATACAAGTTTCATATTTCGTAATCTATTAAATAAGAAAGCATTTCTATACGGTAGATATATAACGTATGGAAATGCTTTAAATTGTTTGTATATTCTTTTTTAAGTCTTTATCTGATCGAACCCCTCACCATATACCCCTCGGACAATGCTTTGGGAGATGAACGCTTGGTGGTCTATCCGTTTCACGATCCGGAAGATGGAGACGGATTCGGATTTCTTGGCGAGTAGTACGACTACCTTGACGGGTTTGCGGGAATAACCGCCCTCGCCGTCCAGTATCGTACAGCCACGGCCTAAGTCATGGATGATGCGATCCGCTATCTCGTCGTACTTCTGGGAGAAGATGAGGAATTGTACGGATTGGCGGTTACCGTTCAATACCATGTCGAGAACGTAATTGCTTATGACCATCTCCACGAAACCGAAAACGATCTTGTCCACGTTATGGAACAGGAAGAAAGAGGAACTGATGATGAAGAAATCGCAAAACAGAAGGATACGTCCGATCGATATATTCTTATATTTATTGATTACCGCACCGATAATATCCGTACCTCCGGTACTACCGTTCGCCGAGAATACCAATCCTAGTCCGGCACCACACATAAACGCTCCGATTATGATAGCCATAAACGGCTGGTCGTGCAGTATAGGTTGTCCTTTCAGCAGCCACTCGAAGAGAGAGAGAGAAGCCGAGAGTGAGAAAACTCCGAAAATAGTTTTTATCAAGAATTTTAGACCAAGGATCTTTAAGGCTACCACCAACAAGGCTACGTTGATGACAAAATAAGATACGGATACCGGGATCAATCCATTGGAGGCAAAGAAGATCAACGCGCAGATACCACTTACCCCACCTGTCACGATCTCGTTGGAAAGGATAAAGGCGTTGAATCCGAATCCGTATAATAAAGTTCCGAACAGGATCATTAGATAATCCTGTACGGAAAAATAGATTTTTGTGAGTTTTAAGTTCATCCCACTACGATATTAACGATTTTGCCGGGAACGACAATAACCTTCTTAACGGCCTTGCCTTCCATCCACTTCGCTGAGTTCTCATGGCTCAAGGCCGCCTTCTCAGCGTCTTCACGGGAGATATCTGCCGGAAGTTCGAGGTTGAAACGGGCTTTACCATTGAATGAGATGACGTAGGTAACTGATTTTTCTACCAGATACTCTTCGTTATGTTCCGGCCACTGGGCATCGCAGATGGTCGTATCATGTCCTAATTGATGCCATAGCTCTTCCGTGATGTGGGGAGCGAACGGAGCCAATAAGGTGATCAGTGGCTCCAAGATGGCGCGCTTGCTGCATTTTAAGCTCGTTAACTCGTTCACGCAAATCATGAAGGCGCTAATGGACGTGTTGTATGAGAAATGCTCGATGTCGAACGTTACTTTCTTGATCAGCTTATGCAAGGATTTCAATTCGTCGGCCGTAGGCTCGGCATCGGTAACTTGTAGGGTATCCGTATTGCCGAAGAACAAGCCCCAAAGCTTCTTTAAGAAACGGTGTACGCCGTCGATACCGTTCGTATCCCAAGGCTTGGATTGCTCCAGCGGGCCTAGGAACATCTCGTACAAACGTAGGGTATCGGCACCATATTTCTCAACGATCATATCCGGGTTCACTACGTTGAACATGGATTTGGACATCTTCTCGACTGCCCATCCGCAGATATATTTACCATCTTCCAATACGAACTCCGCGTCGTTGTATTCCGGACGCCAGTTCTTGAAAGCCTCTATATCCAACAGATCGTTAGATACGATATTTACGTCTACATGGATAGGGGTGACCTCGTATTGGTCTTTCAAGTTCAAGGAAACGAATTTATTGGTTCCGTTGATGCGGTACACGAAGTTCGAGCGTCCTTGGATCATACCTTGGTTGATCAATTTCTTGAACGGCTCTTCCTCGCAAACGATACCCAAGTCGAACAAGAACTTATTCCAGAAACGGCTGTAAATCAAGTGGCCGGTAGCGTGTTCCGTACCACCGATATATAAATCCACGTTTCTCCAATATTCATCCACGTCTTTAGCTACCAAGGCTTTATCATTACGCGGGTCCATATAGCGCAAATAATAAGCGGAAGAACCGGCGAAGCCCGGCATCGTACAAAGCTCCAGCGGGAAGATCGTCTGGTTATCGATCTTCGATACCTCGGTGACTTTTTGGTTTACCGTGTCCCAAGCCCATTTAACGGCGTGTCCTAATGGAGGCTCGCCCGTCTCGGGAGGCAAGAATTTATCTACTTCCGGCAGCAACAAGGGCAGACATTCTTCCGGCAACATTTGAGGCATACCATCGGCGTCGTAATATACCGGGAACGGTTCGCCCCAATAACGCTGGCGGCTGAAAATAGCGTCGCGCAAGCGGTAGTTTATCTTCACACGTCCCAAATCGTGATCTTTTACGTATTTCTTGGTAGCGGCTATCGCTTCCTTGATCGTCAGTCCGTTCAAGGAAAGATCGCAATAAGGAGTAACGCCGGCTCTCGGAGAATTGCATACGATACCTTCCTTGGCATCGAAACTTTCCTCGCTTACGTCGCAACCTTCCACCAAGGGGCGGATTTCCAGTCCGAAATGCTTCGCGAAAGCGTAGTCGCGGCTATCGTGCGCCGGAACCGCCATAATTGCTCCCGTACCGTAGCCGGCCAATACATAGTCGCTGATCCAGATGGGAACTGCCTCGCCCGTAAACGGGTTAATAGCGTAGGAACCACTGAATACACCGGTTACCTGACGGTCGGCGATGCGCTCGCGCTCGGTACGTTTCTTGGTACGATCTAGGTAAGCGTCTACTTCCGCTTTTTGGTCTGCCGTAGTTAATTGTTGAACCAATTCGCTTTCCGGAGCTAATACCATGAAGGTAACACCAAACATCGTATCGGCACGGGTCGTAAAGATCGTGAATTCCCTGTCGCTGTCTTTTACCTTGAAGCGAACCTCGGCACCTTCGCTGCGTCCGATCCAGTTCTTTTGGGTCTCTTTCAAGGAATCCGTCCAGTCGATCGTATCCAATCCGTCCAACAGGCGTTGCGCGTAAGCGGATACACGTAAGCACCATTGGCGCATGATCTTTTGTTCCACCGGATAGCCTCCACGCTCGGAAACACCGTTCACGACCTCATCGTTCGCTAATACGGTACCCAAGGCGGCACACCAGTTTACCATGGTCTCTCCACGATAAGCGATCCGGTAGTTGAGTAATATCTCTTGTTTTTCTTTATCGCTCTTGGCTTTCCATTCCTCGGCGGTGAAACTAAGTTCCTCTCCGCAAGCTACGTTCAGACCTTCCGTACCACTGGTCTCGAAAGCCTGTATCAACTCGCTGATCGGGCGGGCTTGCTTCTCGTCGTTGCAGTAGTAGCTGTTGAACATCCGGATGAAGGCCCATTGCGTCCATTTGTAATATTCGGGATCACAGGTACGGATCTCACGGCTCCAATCGTAGCAGAAACCGATCTTTTCCAATTGCTCCCGATAACGGGCTATATTATTCTTTGTCGTGATCTCCGGATGTTGGCCGGTCTGGATGGCGTATTGCTCCGCGGGCAATCCGTAAGCGTCGTAACCCATCGGGTGCAATACGTTAAAACCTTGCAAACGTTTGAAACGCGAATAAATATCAGAAGCTATATAACCGAGCGGGTGGCCAACGTGCAATCCCGCACCGGAAGGATAGGGGAACATGTCCAATACATAGTATTTAGGCTTATTCGTGTCCTTTTCGACTTTATAAACCTTTTCGGCAATCCAGTAGTCGTGCCACTTCTTCTCAATCTCTCTGAAATTGTACTCCATGATCGTTTATCGTTTTTGTATCGTTTTCTATTTAAGGCCACAAAGTTAGTGAATTTATTTATTTTATATGAGTTATTTACATGAACTGTTTATTTCACGTAACCAATCCGGGGGCGAGATTGATTCTCGGTTCTTTTCGCTTGTAACTCAGCGAGTGACAGATTGATTAGCTCAAGTTGCGTACGGGTATCTTCGTTGATGTCGTTGTAATCGGCAAATGCTTCTTCGATATACGCTTTGAGTTCCTTTACTTCTTGTTGGAGTTCAAGCAAAGGGGAGGAAGAACTTATTATTTGTCGTATACCGACGAAAGCACGCATGATAGAGATATTGACTTTAATGGCTGTATCGGATCTGAGTACAGAAGAAAGCATTGCTATACCTTGCTCCGTGAAAGCGAATGGAGCATATTGGTTACCTCCTTTCTTTGAGATGCCAATTTGGCATACCATATTGTTTTTCAAGTTGTTAAATTCTTGAATTGTTAATGTGAACATAAAATCATCAGGAAAGCGTTCTATGTTTCGTCTGACCGCACGTTTCAATTGGGCGGTTTCCGTTCCATACATTTCCGCCAGATCAAAATCCAGCAT
>ULVQ01067931.1_pt1 | contig 11229 bp, 9 predicted proteins | sample 1959591 | NCBI WGS metagenome assembly ULVQ01 (sample SAMEA4835790, study PRJEB28245) | human gut metagenome | biome: gut microbiome; material: fecal sample | place: Denmark | collected 2008
ATATCCGCTGTACACGCCAGGAGAGAGTCTGTGCGCGGCCCGCCAGCTTGGGCGGAGTCTGCTTTACGCAGAAAATGCAAGGAATATTCGAATAACAGGCGGCGGCACGATAAACGGAAACGGCCTGTACCGCTTTAAAATGAACGACCCCAAAAACGACCGTGAAAACGACTCCCGCCCCTGCGCGGTCTACACCGCATACTGCGAAAATGTCCGCATTGACAATCTTTCCTTTAAAAATGCGGCGTTCTGGACTGTAGTGCCGCTGTCCAGCAGAAACGTGTTCATGGAGCATCTTAATCTTGACTGTATGAATACGCCGAACAGAGATGGGATCGACCCTGTGGATTGCGTTGATATGACGATCCGGAAATGCAGGATCATGGCAGGCGATGATGGGTTGTGCCTGAAATCCTCGGACATTCTGGGCTGTGAAAATATTTTTGTTTCAGATCTGATGATCCAGTCTCTGGCGAGCGGCATTAAATTTGGAACTGATACCTATTACAGCTTCCGAAATGCAGTCATTCAGCGATGCACGATAAAAAATGTGAACCGGTGCGGGATCTCGCTGGAATCGGTCGACGGCGCTGCTGTGGAAAATGTCCGGTTCGACCAGATCGATATGACGGACGTTGGCGCACCGATATATGTTGTCGTCGGAAAACGCGGCAGATGCCCGAGAGGGACGCACGAGCAGAGGGCAAGCACGATTGACGGTGTTGAATTCCATGAGATTCATTTTGAGAGACCGTACCCGTTCAGCTTTACAAAGGATATCCGAGAAACGATGGTGATCGGACAGAGCCCTGAGCAGCCGGTAAAAAATATTACGTTTTCTCAGTGCGAGTTCAATCTGCCAGGCGGGAGAACAGAACGGCCGGATCGTCCGCAGCCGATCGGAACAGCGTATCCTGAATATGACTGCCACGGCCTTTCAGCAGGAAGCGCATATACATTCTGCTTCGCTGAACATGTAAAGCTTCTGGACTGCAAGGTGCAGCTTGATCAGGAGGACTGCCGCCCGGTTGCTGCATATGTGGATTGCGGCGGAAAAGGGGAGGAACCAGACGCATGAAGCCGTTCATGGACAACGATTTTTGCCTAAAGACAGCAACAGCGCGCCATTTGTACCATACATATGCAGAACGGATGCCGATTTTGGACTATCACTGCCATTTGTCCGCGCAGGAGATCTGCGAGGATCGGGAGCCACGAAATCTGTCCGAACTATGGTTGCAGTATGACCATTACAAATGGCGGCAGATGCGCGCCAATGGAATTGCGGAGACGTTCATTACGGGAACGGCACCTGACAAAGAGAAATTTCTGGCTTTTGCGCAGACGATGCCGTACATGATCGGGAATCCGCTGTATCACTGGTCGCATTTGGAGCTGCAGCGATATTTTCATATTACATCTCCGCTTACACCGGAGACGGCGGAGGAAATCTGGGTGCAGACGCAGGAAATGATCGGCAGGGGCGGCTACAGTCCGAGGGCGCTGATCCAAAAGTCCAATGTTTACGCGATCGTAACGACAGAAGGGCCGGCAGATGATCTCACATATCATGCGCGATTGAGTGCGGATGCGGGCTTTGCGCCAAAAATCGTTCCAGCCTTCCGCCCCGATTCTGTTCTGGCTATAGCAAAGCCTGCATGGCGTGGGGAGATTCAGCGTCTTTCCATGAGGAGCGGGATTCAAATTGACAGTATCGATATGTTGTATGCTGCGCTGAAAAATCGCATGAATGCGTTTTCGGACGCGGGCTGTGTTTTGAGCGACCATGCGTTTGAGCGGATGCCTGGCCTGCCGGTCGGAAGAGAAGAATTTGAACAAATTTTTCAAAGTGCACTGAACGGTGGGCACATTGATTCCATGGCAGAGGAACGCTTCCAAACCACGCTTCTGACCTGGCTGGCAGAACAGTATGATATGCGCGGCTGGGGGATGGAACTACATCTCGGGGCATTGCGGAGCGCAAACTCTGCTGCGGTCAAACGGGTAGGGCCGGACAGCGGCTTCGATTCCGTCAGCGACCATCCGGTCGCCGCTCCGCTCCGTGCCTTTATGGACAAGTTGGCCTCAAAAGACGTACTGCCCAAAATGATCCTGTTCAGTCTCAACGACCGGGATGATTTGGCGCTGGTCAATTTGGCTGGAAGCTTTCAGGATGACACGATCCCGTCCAAAATACAGCTCGGACCTGCATGGTGGATGCAGGATCACAGAGACGGCATGGAAAAGCACATGAAGTTGCTGGCAAACGAGGGTCTATTGGGACGATTTATCGGAATGCTGACGGACAGCAGAAGTTTTTTGAGCTATACGCGGCATGAGTATTTCCGAAGAATCTTCTGCAATCTGATCGGGCAATGGGTCGAGGACGGCGATTATCCGAACGATGGGTACGCATTGAAGCCGCTCGTGGAGGGCGTGTGCTTCGAAAACGCAAAAAGATATTTGAAACTTTAACAGCTCAGGACGTTCGTTTGACAGGCTTCTGGATTCATGCTATTTTGAAAACCAAGAGGTGAATGATGATGAATGAAAAGAACCCCCTTCGTAGTTTCAAAATGCATGAAAGAAAGCAGAACACATTCCTGCTGAATGTACCGCTGCGCTCGAAAATCGTCTTTTTGCTTGCGTTTTGCCTGCTACTGATGTTTGTGATCTCAACATATAGCCTTCATGCGCTCCGGAAGGACTACGATTATTTATTGTACCAGTCCTATCAATCGCTCATGGAGAACTGCATTGAGGATTTCTCAGATGAATTGGAGAAAACAGAGAATTATCTAACGACAGTATCTCTGGATGAGACGCTGCAAAGTGTGTTGGCGCAATTTAAAGACACAGGTGTGCAGTCCTCATCCGGAACCTATGCTGTCAAGCAGCGGATGCAGCAGTTTTTAAGCAGCGATATGAATGAAAGCCTGTCGGATTTTTGTGTTTATACAGATTCTGCCGGGATTTTCAACAGCAGCGCATATAACCCTTATTCACACAAGGAAGCCCTGACCATGACGCCGGAGCAGATACAGACGCTTTTTGCGCAGGCCTCCGGAGGGAAGAATTACTGGATCACAGAATATGCGGATGCTTATGGACTGTTAGTCGTAAAAGAGATCCGCCGGGTCGCATCGATCAAGCTGGACTCGCTCGGTATGCTGGTCGGATATGTGGATCTGAAACAGACAGTGTGGGATCAGATCATGCAGGCACAGAGGCAGATCTGCTATTTTTCTATTGCAGATGGGAATCAAAAACTGGCGACCTGCAGCATGCTTGGGGACGATGCGGAACTTGAGGCAATGTTTCCAAAAGGGGAAGACTATTCGATCCTGAGTGTAAAACACACACCGTATTTCACGATTCGCGGGCAGATCGCGCCATATGGCTGGACGTATACTTGCGCCATATCGTATGAAAGCATCAGCAGTACGCTTCAGAGCCGATTGACGAGCATCGTCTTTACGCTGCTTTTGTGTACCATCATTATGTTCCTGTGCTCGCGTTTCTTTGTTGATCAGTTTCTGAGCGGCTTTAAAAAGCTGATGTGGATGATCGACAAGCTGCGCGTGGGCGAATTTTCAGAGGTCGCGCTCAGCAAACAGGATATGGAAAGAAAGGACGAGATCGGAATCACGATCCGGCAGTTCAGCGTGATGGCAAACGAGATCAAGGCGCTGATACAGGATAATTATGAGCGAAAGCTCCTGGAGCAGAACGCAAAGCTGCAGGCGCTGGAGATGCAGATCAATCCGCATTTTCTGTATAACACGCTGGAGGCTGTCTACTGCTGCTCAAAAATGAAGCGGATGGAGGATGCCTGCAAGATCGTAAATGCCCTTGGGAATATTCTGCGTCAGATTATGAGCACGCACAACAACGAGACGACACTGGGACAGGAGATCGATCTTGTCGAGGACTATATTGCCATTCAAAGAATCAGATTTGAGGATGTGCTGAACTTTTCCATGCAGGTCGACCACGGATGCGAAGCTGCACGGATCCCGAAGCTGACTGTGATGCCGCTCGTAGAAAATGCGGTAGTCCACGGAACGGAGAACTGTCTGGATTCATGTGATATTGTGCTTTCGGTAGAATCGGACGGACAGTACATCCGGATCCGTGTATCCAACACGGGGACAGCTTTCTGCGATGATCTGCTTGAAAAGCTTCGCACGAAGGCAATCCGGCCCAGGCATAATGGAATCGGTCTTATGAATATTGACAGCCGTCTGAAGCTGTATTTCAAGGATCAATACCGGATACGTTTTTATAATGATGGGAAATATGCTGTGGCGGAAATGGTCATTCCCTATGAGCCTGTGAAAGAGGGAGGCGGAGACAAATGCTGAAGCTTGTGATCGCAGACGATGAGAAGCTGATCCGCGAGAGCATCAGCCATTTGATCGACTGGAGCGCGCTGAATATTGAAATACTCGCGGTCTGCAAAAATGGGCTGGAAGCGTTCAAGGTCATATCGGAAGGCGAGCCCGATCTTGTCTTGACGGACATCAAAATGCCCGGAATGACCGGCATAGAGCTTGCTTCGCATTTTTCCAAGCGCGCGGGACATCCGATAGAATTCTTGTTTTTAACGGGCTATGAGGAGTTTGACTTTGCGCTGGCCGCGATCGAAAATGGCGTGCATCATTATCTTGTGAAGCCGATCGATGAAAACCGCCTGATCGATGCGATGAAGCAGGCCTGCAAAAGCGTTGAGCAGAAGCAGCGCGAGCTGCGGAACGCTCATGTAAAGGAGACTGCGGCGGAACGGATATACAGCGAGTGTATCCGGCAGGTTCTCCATTATGTTGAATTAAACTATCAGGATCCGGATATTTCATTGAAACAGATCGCTGAAAACGTGCTGTATATGAACGTAGATTATCTCGGGCGCCAATTCAAACAGGAATACGGCGTTCGCTTTACGCAGTACCTGACGGAACTGCGGATCTCGAAGGCGATGTTTCTGCTTCAGCATACAAATCATAACGTCAATGAAATTGCGGAAGAAGTGGGCTATTCCAACAATCCGAAATATTTCAGCAGCGTATTTCGAAAGGAAGCCGGAATGTCGCCGCATGAGTTTCGTTATAAGCGAAGAAAAAAACCAGATGAAGACTGAGCCTCAGGGTCTGAAGCGAAACGGTGCAGAAAAAGAAAGGGTATCAGCTATGAAATTAGGTATCGGACTTTATCGTCATATGCTTACACCAGATTATTTCCAGTTTGCAAGACAGTGCGGGTGCACGCACCTGATCATTCACCTCGCAAATTACTACTCAAAAGAAAGAGGAATCGTTACAGCAACAGATGAAAAATCGAACTACGGTGCTTCTGTGAAGGACGATCCGATATGGGATCTGGAAAATTTACTGGCAATAAAAAAACAGGCAAGTGAATACGGGCTTGAAATATACGGAATAGAGAATTTTAGCCCGGCAGACTGGTATGATGTTTTACTTGCGGGACCAGAGCGCAATCAGCAAATTGAGCGCTGCAAGAGAATGATCCGGAATGTGGGCAAAGCCGGTATTCGGGCATTTGGATATAATTTCAGTATAGCAGGCGTTTGGGGGCATCAGAAAAAGAAGGCGGCGAGGGGCGGGGCTATCAGCACCTGTTTTGATGCGTCTCTGCTAGATATTAATGCACCGATCCCCAATGGCGAAGTATGGAACATGACGTATGCTGCGTCAGACGGAGGCTTTGTCGCACCTGTCTCACAGGAAGAGTTGTGGGAGCGTCTATTTTATTTTCTGGAGCGGATTCTGCCCGCCGCTGAAGAAAGCGGCGTGGAGATGGCACTGCATCCAGATGATCCTCCGATGCCGGAGCTCCGTCGGACAGCAAGGCTTGTCTATAAACCGGAGCTCTATCAGAAATTGATCGACTGGAATAAAAGCAGCTCGAACAAGCTGGAATTATGTCTGGGAAGTCTTCAGGAAATGCAGTCCGAGCGTCCGATTTATGAATATCTGGATACATATCTTGCACAGAATCGGGTGAGTTATATCCACTTTCGGAACGTAAAGGGAAAGGTTCCCTGCTATGATGAGGTATTCGTGGACGAGGGCGATATTGATATGCTGCGCGTGATCCGCCAATTAAAAGCGCACCGGTTTGAGGGCGTTCTGATCCCGGATCACACACCGCTTATGAATTGCGCTTCATCGTGGCACGCGGGAATGGCCTATGCGCTCGGATATATGCGGGCGGCAATACAGGCGGTAAACGAAGAAGACTGAAAATATGGAGGAAGAGAAAATGAATCAGAATTTTGAGCGGGCATTTCAGCTTTCTGGACAGGTTGCCCTGATTACAGGCGGAGGAAGCGGGCTTGGTTATGCAACCGCAAAGTGCATGGCGGCGGCCGGAGCCGTGGTCGTGATCATGGGAAGAAGGGAGGAGGTGCTTCAGAAAGCTTGTGCAGAGTTGGGCGACACTGTACATTATATCGTACATGATATTACAGATGTGAGTGCGGCCCAGACGATGATCGATAGGATCGTCCGCGATTATGGTTCTATCGATATTATAGTCAACAACGCGGGACGACACTGCAAGAAGCCAGTCGAGGAGATCTGCATTCAGGATTTTAAGAACCTTATGGATGTGCATCTTTATGGCGGATTTGCACTGACACAGGCGGCGATCCCCTACATGAAAAAGAAGAAGCATGGGAGCATTATTTTTATTTCTTCGGAATCTGCGCTGGTTGCGCTGACGAATGTTTGTGTATATGGTTCCGCAAAAGGCGCACTTCTGGGACTCACAAAATGTCTTGCAGGCGATATTTCAAAGGATGGAATCCGCGTCAACGCGATTGTGCCGGGCTTCATCGATACGCCGATGTTCCATCAGGCTGTCGATCAGGACTTGCCCAGACAGCAAAAAATTCTGGGACATACGCCGCAGTGCTGCTATGGGAAACCTGAAGATATTGGTTGGGCGGCGACATATCTGTCGTCTGAGGCGGCAGGCTTTGTGAATGGCAGTACACTCGTCGTCGACGGTGGTTTTTCGATCGGTTTTTGAAGGGGCAAAGAGGGAGAAACGCATGGTAATGTGGAAAAATGAAGACGAAATGTTCGCGCTGATGCGCGAGAAGCTGTATACACCTGTTATTGGCGATATTCTGGATCAGAATGGCTTTGTACATCAGTTTTTGCCGCCTGATATTCGTCCGCTCAGTGGAAATATGAAAATCGCTGGAAAGGCGATGACTGTTCTTATGATTGATGTATATGGCGAACAAAACAAACCGTTTGGATATTTGACTGAGGCACTGGATCAACTGGAAAAGAATGAGATCTACTTGGCGACAGGCGGCACAAAACGCTGTGCGTACTGGGGCGAACTGCTGACGGCGACAGCAAAGAAGAGAGGCGCCGCAGGCGCTGTCCTGAATGGATGGCACAGAGATACGCCGCAGGTTCTTGAGCAGAACTGGCCGGTGTTCAGCTGCGGATGCTATGCGCAGGACTCGAGCGTCAGAACCCAGGTGGTACAATATCGCTGCCAGATTGAAATTGGACAGGTGACGGTGCAGGACGGCGATATCGTTTTTGGCGATATTGATGGCGTGGTGATCATTCCGAAGGAAATAGCCGAGGAGGTTATAACAAAGGCACTTGAAAAGGCTGCCGGAGAAAAACAGGTTCGAAAAGCGATCGAAAACGGTATGTCGGCGACGGAAGCTTTTTCAACGTTCGGGATCCTTTGAGTTTTAATGAAAAACGATTTAATATACGAGGGGCTTTGTATGAACAACCAAGAGGAAATGGTTAGAGAAGCTAATAAGTATGCTCCTTTCGCTCAGTATCTCGGCGTTTGCGGCAGATGATGCCATTGCCAGCGGCACGATCCAGGACAGCAAGATCACATGGAAGCTGGACGACAAGGGCTGGCTGACGATCTCCGGCAGCGGGGACTGCAGCGCCTTTACAAGCAAAGACGACCAACCGTGGGCAGAATACCGCAGCCAGATCACGCAGGTTTGGTTCGACGGCATGGAGAGTCTGGCGATCTCCGATCTTGCTTACTGGTTCGAGGACTGTACCAATCTCACGACTGCCGAGATCCCCAGCACCACGCCGGTCATCGGCAGGCGCGCCTTTTATAACTGCCCGCTGCTGACGAAGCTCTCCATTTATTACGGGGAGCATACGCTGGACAGCATTGGTGAAGATGCATTCTGGAGGGAAAACGATTCTGGCGATACCCTTTATATTGGATATTTGATCGGCCACCCCAAATCGTCCGTGCCGTTCCACACTTACGATTGGGCTGCATCCAACCGCAGCGAACGCTATTTTTATGACCTCTATGGTGTGTACCAGAATGCGGATGCTGGCTCTGCTGCGACCAGCGGCATCAAAAAAGCACCGGGTATTTCTGTTCAGTCCACCGGCACGATCATCGGCAACTGCCCGTCGTGCGGAAAGCATTCGTTCCAGGGCACATACGTTGAAGTCGCACATTCGTCTCGTGGTCATGCCAACTATAATGAATGCAATAGCTGTCATTACGTCCAATATTTAGGGACATATACGACCAAAAGTCACGGTGCTGGGGGCTACGGCTCCGGCACTTGCCCGGATTGCGGCAGTCATACATGGATTCTCCAAAATGTACAGGACGCAACTTGCACCAGCAACGGGTACAGAAGCTATTCGTGCGCTTGCGGCCAAACGAAATCTGAGACGATCTATTCCAGCGGCCATAGTTATAGCTACGGCTCTTGGGAAGAATATTCCAGCAGCCAGCATCGCCGGGAAAGCTATTGCCGAAATTGCGGTGCATCCAGCTATGACTATGCGTCGCACAGCTTGAGCTACGGAAGCTGGAGCAACGATTCCTCCAGTCAGCACAGCCGGACGGTGTCCTGCCGCACCTGCGGATACAGTACCACGGACTACGGTTCGCATTCTTATGCTACGGGCTCGTGGAGCAAGTATTCTGATGCCCAGCACCGACGCTCGAAAACCTGCTCCGGCTGCGGCGCGTCGACCTATGACTACGCCGATCACACCTATACCTATGGCAGGTGGACAAGTGCCAGCGATACCCAGCACAAGCGCACAAAAACCTGTTCAGTTTGTAAGGCAACGGCAGATGAATACGCGGACCACACCGACGCGAATGCGGATGGTACCTGTGATGATTGCGGCGCGAATGTCGCGCTGATCGTGACGTGGGATGCCGCGTCCAACGGCGGCACGGTTGGCGGCAAGAACAGCGTGACGACCTCCGTCGTGCCCAACCAGACCGCCGTTGCCCCCGGTTACACGCCGGTCAAGGCAGGTCACACATTCTCCGGCTGGTACACGGAAAAGACAAACGGCACGTTATACAGCACGGTCACGATCACGGCCGCGCGGACATTCTACGCGCAGTTTGCCCCGGCAGAATACAAGATCACTTGGGACCTTGGCACCGGCAAAACGGAAACCTCCAACCAGACTTACGGCGAAAAGTTGAACCTGCCCGCCGAACCTGCCCGCAAGGGCTATGCGTTCCTCGGCTGGTTCACACAGGAAACCGGCGGCACGCAGGTTGACGGCAATACTGTGTTCAAAGAAGTAGCATCTACCACCTACTATGCGCATTGGGAAGAAGCGACGGTTTTCTCCGTCGTTGTTCCGGCTGTGCTGCCGGTGACGGTCGATCAGAATGGAAAGGTCTATGTCTCCAACGCAGAGATCGTCAATCACTCCACGGCCGCTGTGCAGGTGTCCTCCGTGACCCTGACGGCAGAAAACGGCTGGACGCTGGTGCCGTATGCTTCGGATATGTCCCACGCCAAGGTGGACAGCAACCAGATCGGCTTCAAGATCAACAGCGCACAGACTAGTAAAACCGGCAGCACGGAGCAGTTTGAACTCACTTCCCCGTGGCAGATCAACGAGGAAGAAAGCCTGACGCTCACCTATGACGCAGTTGTCAGCGCCCTGTCCCAGCCGGTCACAAACGCCAACATCCTCTGCGTCCTGTTCGTTGTCGAATGGGCGTAATTCTAACGAAAGAAGGACTTTACTATGCTGAAAATGATTGCCATCGGCAACCTGACGGGAGATCCCGTCCTCAAGACCAACGAAGAAACCGGCAAGCCCTACGCCATCATGCGCATTGCCTCGGATCGCCGCTACAAGTCTCCGGACGGCGAGAAACTGACCGATTTTATCTCGATCAAGGTGCGCGGCGTGCTCGCAGAACGCTGCGCGGAGTTTGCCAGAAAGGGCTGCAAGATCGCGGCCAGCGGTGATTTTGAAACGATCACCTTTGCCGAGGAACCGGAGCGGCAGCCCGGCTTCCTGCTCAAAGCGACCGAGGTGGAATTCCTCTCGCCCCGGAAAGAACTGGACGATGCTGCGGAGCTTCCTGCGGCAGCGTAACAAACAAAGCGGCCATCCCATTGCGGGATGGCCGTTTGCGCGCAGAAAGGAGACCCAAACATGACGGCATATTTAGATGGATATTCCGGTTATTCGGGCGTTCCGGAGGATGCCGCCGCAGAGATTCTGGAGAAGCTGATGACACACCAGCAGATCTCCTCCGACGAGGTCGCGCAGATCTTGAAGCGGTACGGTGTCTGCGGAGAACCGGAAGCATTGCAAATTGCGTACCGGAAAAAGGTCGGCCAGCGTCTCATTGCTAGTCTCCGCGATCCATATGGCAGGCGCGAGGTGTTCTCCACCGGCAGCACCTACGTTCTGGTGGACTGCTGCAATGACCGCGACGCGCTGGAACACATCCACAAGAAGCTGGATAAGGACATGGAAGCGGTTGATCAGGCATCGTGCAAGATTGATAACCGCTTGCAGGTGCTGCAGCGGTTTTCACGGTATCGGAGGAAGCGCAGATGAGATTATCTGAAATGCTGACTGCGATCCGAGAATATCCGGCGCTGAAGATCAAATATGAGGCCATGCGCGAGCAGCAAGCGTCCCAAGAGCGCACGGCGGTTCAGCTCTCTATTGCTTATAATAATCTGCAAATCGGTAACAGGCAGTTGTCCCAAAAGAACAAAGCACTGGAAACAGCCCTTGTGAAGCTGGTCCCGCGGCTGAACAGCCGGGAACACTGTCGGCGGTTCTATAAGACGGTTGCACCCTACCTTGATCCGGGCGGATTTGTGCTTTATAGGAGCGCTGCTGAGTTGACGCGCTTTCATATCAGCACGGAGTTTGCCACGGAAGATAATATGGGGAAATT
>ULVQ01061962.1_pt1 | contig 11142 bp, 9 predicted proteins | sample 1959591 | NCBI WGS metagenome assembly ULVQ01 (sample SAMEA4835790, study PRJEB28245) | human gut metagenome | biome: gut microbiome; material: fecal sample | place: Denmark | collected 2008
ATACCTGCAGGACAGGGTGCTTGCCGCTACGACCGCCGCACTTCCTGCGCCGATAGTGGGAAGTAAGCCGACAGAAGAAAAGCCCGACTTCAAGAAGCTTCGCAGTCTGTTTATAGATATTATGGGACGGACGGAGGAAGAATTTACGTATTCCACGCTGTACGAAATAACGGACAGATGGAACGACTACGCAACGTTTATGGGGTACAAAGCCCCGACAGAGAGGTTTGTGCAGTATGACGATTAAAGACAGCCGTGCGTACAAATACGCCGTGTGGGCATCGCAGGACAGCTCCGGTAAGGTCGGAAGATACGTCAGAAAACAGTGCGCCGAATGGCTTAAAGCTGTCGATGACGGTTATGTAGATGATCAGGAATGGAACAAGATAACCGCACTGCTCAAAGCCATACAGCACCCGGACTTAGGCCGTGATATGTACTCATCGCTTGAAGATTACAGCCTGCTTTTTATATATGCGGTGCTTTGCACGAAAATAGACGGAAAGCTGTATTACAGCACGGGACTGCTCGAAATCGCCCGAAAGAACTACAAGACGTTCACAGCGGCGGTAATATTCATCATCGGTATGCTGACACTGCCACGCTTTTCCCGACTGTTCTCTGTAGCTCCCGACTTAAAGCTGTCGAGCGAGCTGAAAGTAGCTATCAAGAAAATCATAAAATCTTCGCCGCTGCTTGAAAAGCATTTCAAGGTTATGCGGTCCGAGATACGCTGTCTGATGTGTGATACGGAGTATACTCCGCTTGCGTACAGTAAGGATAAGCTGGACGGTAAGCTGGCACATCTGTTCCTTGCAGATGAAGTCGGGGCTATGGACAGCTATCCGGTTGAAGCAATGCGTTCCTCGCAGATTACGCTTAAGAGCAAGCTCGGAATACTTATTTCCACACAGTACCCGAATGACGATAACGGCTTAAAGGACGAAATAGATATAGCCAAGAAACAGCTTGACGGGGTGTACAGCTCCGGCAAGAAATATTTTGCATTGCTGTATGAGCCGGACATTGAGCTTGTACCCGACTGGAAGACGAACGACAGTGTGCTGTACCAGTCGAACCCTGTAGCTGTTGATAATGCGGACTTGTTTTCGGAACTGAAAGACAACCGTCAGCTTGCCGTATTGTACGAAAACAAGCGCGAGAACTTCCTCTGCAAGCACTGTAATATTCAGTACAAGGGTGTCGGCAGTGAGGGCTATGTTGACCTTATATCCGTGCAAAACTGCTCTGAGGACGTGCCGGACGAGTTCTGGCAGGGTAAGATAGTCTATCTCGGACTTGACCTCTCACAGACAGAGGATAACACGGCGCTCGCTATGATATGCTATCACGAAGGCAAGATATATGTTAAAGTGGTAGCGTTTGTTCCTGCCGAAAAGGTTGAGGAAAAATCGGTAAAGGAACATGTTAATTACAAGACGCATATCGCAAACGGTGATTGCTTTGCGTGCGGCGATTACATCATAGACTACGGCTTTGTCGAGAATTACATACTGACGCTGAAAGAAAAGTACGGCGTTATAATAGCTCAGCTCGGCTTCGACCGTTGGAATGCACTCTCTACAGTGCAGAAGCTCGAAAGTGCAGATGATCCGATAGAGTGCGTAGAGATACGACAGCATTCAAGCGTGCTTCACGCTCCGACAAAGTGGCTCAAGGAGCAGATACTCACGGGAAATATAGTGTTTGCAAAGAATGAACTGCTTGAAATAAATTTCAGCAACGCAAGATGTACAGAGGACACAAATTTAAATAAATACGTTAATAAAAAGCGCTCTGCCGGCAAGGTCGATATGGTAGTGTCGCTGATAAATGCGGTGTATCTGCTTCAGCAGGAGATACTCAACGGCGATTGCGGCGTGTTCGTGCAGTATTGACAATATTGTCTGTTCGCGGTATAATGTAGGTAGAAAAGGAGGAAATACTTATGTATTTGAAATTGTTAACTATGGGTGGACAGGCAACGACAGCGTCCAGTGCATCATTATCCCCGATTTTTTCGGCTGTGCTTATAGGAATAGCGTTAGGTGCCTTCATTTTTTATGGCGTTTGTAAAATTGGAATACCTAAGAATGCAGACAGAAACGAGAAATACTATTTGCAGGGGATTTACAGATTTTTAGCGGTAATATGCTTGATTATTGTGATTTCTGCATGTGTAGGTCTGACAATGGCAATATCGATGTTTATATAATGGTGAAATATGGACTGGTTTTTAGGAATAGTAATAATGACAGTTGTCGGTGGCATAATCGGCGGATTGCTCGGTCCTATCGTTGAAGCTGTAAAAGAACATAAAGCAAAAAAGCAGGCTTTTGAAATTACCACAAGCGGACTGACTGAATATGATACGTTTTTCACGAAAGTAGCCGGCGTAACGCACAACGGCATACAGCTTATATTGCCAAAATTAAAAAGCGGCTTACCTTTATGTTTTGTCAGAGAAGCAGATAATCCTTATGACGACAATGCTATAAGGGTAGAGTGCAACGGCAGAAAAATTGGATATTTGCGAGCTGAGCTGGCGGCTGATTTAGCGCCTATTGTAGATAACGGCGGTGCAATAACAGGCACTATCGCAAAAATAACGGGCGGCGATGGCGCATCGTATGGCTGTAATATAGAAATTACAGTATGGACAAAACTTTAAGATCAAGCACATCTGAGAGGGTGTGCTTTTCTTATGAAAAAATTTTTCAAAAACCTCTTGACTTTTGCGTACGCAAATGTTATAATAATGACAGTGGAAATAGAAAGCCACAAATAACGGGGCAAGCCGAGAAAGGAGAAACAAATGGACGAAATGAACGATACCGTAAGACTTGTGATTAAAGCAATAATCCAGATAATCAAAGACAGCAAAGACAAAGACGAAGCACTTAAAAAAATAGAAGCCCTGCTCAAGTAAAGCAGGACTTCTACCAAAACCTATAAGCTCGGCGGACTTGCCGCCGCCTTGCTTATATTATTATATCACGGCTTGCTCCTTTCTGTCAAGAAAGGGTGTGGTTAAAATAAGCGAAAACGGCAAGAAAAAAATGGGTAGACCGATTAAAAGCGAAGAACCCAGAAATGTCAGTTTGCATTTACGAATATCGCAAGGTGAAGCAGAACGCATAACAAGATGTTCAGAGCGTTTAGGTCTTAATCGTACGGAAACTATAATGCAAGGCATAGAATTACTTGAGAAGAAAAAATAAAAAAGCGAGTTTGTTGTCTCCGCTAAAAGTTCAAACAAACTCGCCCACCAGACAGATTGCTCTATCTGAAATCTATTATACTCGGATAGAGCCTTCCTGTCAAGTTAGAAAGGAAGTAATATTATGAGTAATTTAATGGAACTCGAAGAAGCTACGAACAAAAACACGGCTATTGCGCAGGGCATAGAGCTGATGAGGCTTGCCGCTATAGCTAATGAAGAAGTTGAATTGTCAGATTTCACTGATTTCATTCACTATCTCGCTATGATTGCGACCGAGAATGCAGGTAATCTTGAGAAAATTAAAGAGAGAGCATTTAAGGAAGCGAGAGAAAGCAAGGCTAACGATAAAAAGGCGGTGAGCGCATGAACGAGTTACAGACATTCGATTATAACGGCTCACAGGTCAGAACGGTGGAAAAAGACGGTGAAACTTGGTGGGTGCTTTCAGATGTATGCAGAGTACTTGAACTTTCAAACCCTCGTATTGTTGCTGACCGTCTTGATGAAGATGAACGACGTAAGTTAGACTTACGCCGTCAAGGTTCTACTTGGGTTATCAACGAAAGCGGATTATACAATGTGATTCTTCGTTCCGATAAGCCGCAGGCAAAACCGTTTCGTAAATGGGTGACTTCCGAAGTCTTACCGACAATAAGAAAGACGGGTCAGTATAATGCAAAACCGAACAAGGCACTTGAGATAAAGGAAACCAATGCAAGAGTGCGGTTATCGAATGCGTTTTTAAAACTCGCAAAAGTTGATACGCTTTCTTCAGAATACAAAAATATACTGGTAGCAAAAGCCGCCGAAGCATTAACAGGCTTCCAGCTTATACCGCTTCCCCAGTCGGAACAGAAGATGTATACCGCTACCGAAATAGGAGAGATGTTCGGCGTATCAGCTCAGAGAATCGGCAAACTGTCGAATCAGTACGGTATGAAAACCGAAGAATACGGTACTTGGTATCGTTCCAAATCGCAGTACAGCAATAAAGAGGTTGACAGCTTTATGTATAATGACAAGGCTGTGGAACGCTTTAAGACGTTAATTTGAACACCAACTTCACAAAAACAGTCGTTTTTTTTTTGTGAAGTTCGGTGCAAATACAAGCAAACTTAATAATTTTACCGCTCTTAAAAAGGGCGGTATTTTTATACCTAAATTTCTGAAAGGAGCATAAACAAATGGAAGTTAGTGATTTCATTGATTTTTCGGGATTGGACGAGGCAATCAAAAAAACATTCCGAAAACTTGAGAAATTAGACAAGGAAACATGCGAAGTTCGTAGTAATAAAATACTCTACGAAGCAGGCGATATTCTTGTCGCAGAACAACGCAGAATACTTTCTCAGCGTAAAGAGTATTCGGGTTTCCAGCCTTTAGTAAGACGCTGGACTAAAGAAACGAGATACGGACGGCATTTGTACGTCGGTTATCCGGCTCATGTTGTGAAAAATAATATAAAGGTTATGATTATTGAGTTCGGCAGACCCGGAAGCTATTGGCGTGGCGGGCTTGAAAAGGGGCAATACGATAAAAAAGGCAGAAGGATAGGCGTAGTACAGCCTTATCCTCATATCAGAGCGGCATGGCTTATCAAGAAGAATGAAGTAAACAATTTTATGAAAGAACGCATATTAGAAGAGATGAAAAAAATATGGGAGGAAGAAAATGGCTAACGAACTAACTACACGATTGGCTTTGAATACCAAAGGTTTTTCTAAAGGCATACAGGAAATAAAAGCCCAGCTCACCGAGCTTAACAAAGCCCTTGAAACGAACAAGAAAGAGCTTGCCGATACAAACAAAAAAACAAAGGAATACGAAAAAGAGCTTGATCAGCTGAAGACAGCCGAGAAAGAAAACGGCACAGCTACAAAAGAACAGAAAGCCCGGATGGCAGAGCTTGAAAAGGAGATTGACAAGGCACGCACCAGAGCCGCACAGCTTAAAACCGAGCAGATTGACTTAAAAAACGGGCTTAAAGAAACCACAAAAGAGCTGAAAAATCATAAATCCGGAATATCAAGTGTTTCAACCGAAATGAATAAGTTGAAAACTATGGTAACCGGCTTCATAGCGGCTTACGGCGGAAAAAAGCTTTGGGAAATGCTGATAGGCTCAAACGCCGAAATGGAGCAGTATACAACCTCGCTTGAGGTTATGCTCGGCTCTGCCGAAAAAGCGTCGGCAATGATAGCGGAAATGCGCGAGTTTGCCGCTAAGACACCACTTACACTGGACAATGTAATATCCAGCGGTACTATGCTGATGAGCTACGGCGTGGACGAAAGCAGCCTTATTGACACTATGACAAAGCTCGGAGATCTCGCAAGTGGTAACGCAGAAAAAATGGACAGGATAACGCTTGCATACGGTCAGATGCTTGCAAAGGGCAAGGTCACCGGCGAAGAACTAAGGCAGATGACGGAGGCAGGCGTACCGCTTCAGACGGCGCTTGCCGAAAGCATAGGTGTAACCGGTGAAGAGTTCTCGAAAATGGTATCAAAGGGCGAGGTCGGCATAGACGCTCTGAACAAGGCTATAACTGAACTTACAACGGGTGACGGCAAGTTTGCGGGAATGATGGAAAAGCAGTCGCAGACTATGCAGGGTATGCTGAGTACTATGCAGGACAACATAACCGAGTTCTTCCGCAAAATGGGCGAGGGCGCTTTCGGAGAAGTGAAATCTGCACTACAAGATGTCAGCGATCAGCTGGCAGAATGGGAACAGGACGGAACGCTTGACGAATGGGCGCAAGGAGTAGGCGTACTGCTGAAAAACCTTGTTGCTTTTATGAAGCAGGCTATCTCTGTAGGTTTCCGGTTTAAAGAAGTAATTCTTGCGGGTGCTGTGGCTCTTGGCACTTTTAAAGTAGCTGTAGGAATGGGCAATGTCATAAACGCAACAGTTTCAGCGATAAGGAGCTTTACAACTGCGACAAAGGAGGCAACCACAGCGCAGGCGGCTTTTAATGCTGTCGGCGCGGCAAACAAGTATGTGTTTATTGCATCGGTTGTACTGACAGCGATTGCAGGAATAGCGACATATGCAGCTACTACAAATAATGCCGCTCAGTCGACAGAAGAGCTTGCACAAGCGGCTTCTGAGCTGTCTGACGAAGCGCAGAAATCTGCTGAAAAGCTAGAAACTTTAAAAGATATCACATCAAAATATGAGGAAAGTTCGCATAAAATACAAACTGCTGCCGAGAAAACACAAACATTAAAAGACTTGCAGGAACAGTTAAACAGCGTCTACGGCGGAACTAGTCAGGCGATAGATCTTGTCAATGGCAGTTATGAAGAAAATATAAAAAAACTTGAAGAAGCAACACAAGCTGAAATAAAACTTGCAAGAGCAAAGGCACAAGGCACAATTAGCACACTCCAAAAGTTACAAAAAGAAGATTATCAGACAGTTGCAGAGGTAATGCCGGAAGAAGTAAATCGTAACGGCACGTTTCGTGAAAAAGCAAACTGGTTTGAAGAATACGTTGATTTTCTGAATAAAACAAATAGCATCAACGAAAATAACGTTGAGAGTTACAACAAGATCGTTGAACAGTGGAAATTTTACATTGAAAAAGCAGATGAATTAGACAATGCTCAAAAAGTGCTTTCAGAAACGACGGAAAATAATACACAAAAGACAAACGAGAGCAACGATTCTAAGTATAACAACATAAAAACCACCGAAGAACTCACCGACAGCACAGCGGATCTCATAAAAAATCTTGATGAGCTGGCTTCCGCCTACGCAGAGCAGGGGAAGAACGGCAATATATCTTATGACACTATGCTGAAGCTGATAGACGCAGGGTATACGCAGTGTATCAGTCTTGACAGCGAAACAGGCAAGATAAAGCTGAATACAGAAGCGTACAAGAAGCTTGCAAAGGCAAAGCTTGCTTCACAGATAGCGGAGTACGATACTAAAATCGCCGAATCAGACGATTATCAGAAAAAGTACGATGAAGCCTTTAAGGCAAATGATGCCGCAGGTATGGCGAAATACTCAAAGCTGCTTATCTCTGCCGAAATAGAGGGCAATACCGATAAGCTCAAGCGTGATGCACTGAAGGCAATGTATGATAACTTCGATACCTATATGGAAGCAGGGAGTTTCAGCGGTTCGGGCAGTTCTTCATCGTCAAGCAGTTCCGATAATGAGTTTAAGAAAGCTTCGGAGGCATACAAGACCGAAGCAGACAAGAAAATAGCTCTCATAAAGCGTGAACTTGAAGCAAAGAAAGAGCTTCGTGACGCTACGATAAAGGCGATCGACGATGAAATCGAAGCCTGCAAGCGTCTGAATGAGGACAATGACCTTGAAAAACAGATAAACGAAGTTAAAGCGCAGCTGAAATACGGTCAGCTTGACGAGTTCTCCCGTGAACAGATGGAGAAAAAGTTACAGGGACTGTACGACGATAAAGCGGAAAAAGAGTGGCAGAGAAACGCACAGGCTCGTAAGGACGCCGCAAACGCAAAGTATGAAAGCGAGCAGAAAAGCTACAACAATCAGATCAGTGCAATTAACGAAAGCTTGAAAACCGTACAGCAGATAATGTCGGCTATGGCTGACGGCTCAAAAACCGTTGAAAGCATAGTCAATAACGATAACACACGAAATAACACGGCAAATGTTAACCTTATCGGTACGGCTCTGACAATGGCTCAGATAACAAAGGCTGTCAAAGACGCACTGATGGATGATATTGTAATCAGATAAGGAGGAAAGTATGGAGAAAATCACATTTTTAACCGTTCTCGGTACGGCGGTAACGATAGACGATGTCAACACATCATCCGATGCAGACGGATATATACCGCTCCACCTGATTAGCTTTGAGGGAAATGCACTCGGATATAAGCACGACAGCTCTGAGCGTGTAGGCTTTGACGGCGCAGGATTTTACGGCGCAAAAGCAAATGTTCGTACTATCACCGCAGAAATCGCTCTGCTTCCTCGCAACGGAAAGCCGGCTACGATGTATGAGCTTCGCAGAACGCTCCTGCGGTACTTTCCTGCCGGTGTTGAAGGTACGCTGAAATACACGAACAGCGTCGGCAAGACATATCAGATTGAGGGCGTTGTCAGTGAGCTTCCTGCGGTAGAACGGCAGGCAGGTGTGCTGTGCACATCAAAAATAACGATTTTGTCATACGTTCCGTTCTGGCGTGTGAAAGCAACAGACGTTGATGTGTCAGCCGCCGCAGGAAAAACGCAGGATATCAGCTTCACTGCCGGCACAGAAGAAAAGATACCTGCTATGCTTTACATATCGGCACCTGTCAGCATGGCAGGCACTGACACGCATTCAGCTATAATTACGCTTAGCGGTCAGGATAAAGCAATACCATACAGCTATATGAGTATTACCGGAAAAGAGCCACAGCGGGGTAGCAAAACGATAACCGGAGAACTTCAACTGACAAAATATCTGAGTACAAGCGAAACAGTAAATATCGACTGGGGACTTCTCGGCAAGGTGTATATACCGCCTGCACAGCGCTCTTTTATCGATCTGATAAAGTCAACGTCTCAGTATGTATATCCCGGCACTAACACTTTATCGGTGAAGAATAATGCAACAGCGGGTACGATAAAAGCAAAGCTTGTGCGTTTTGATTATGTAAGGAGTATCTGATGATAGTTAGAATATACAATTTTTTATCGGCTGAGAAGCCGAAATTCTCACAGAATCTTGTCGGCATCGTATCCGATGTTGAAAGCTTCAAGTACACTCGCAGAGCATATGACATCGGCAGTTTCGAGATGACAATACCTACACATGCCGATGAAGCCGGATGTATACAACCGGACCGTATGCTGATAGTCGGAGAAAAACTCGGTCAGACGTACATAGCAAGCGACCCGACAAAGCGTATAGTAAAAGGAACGTTTCTTTACGTTACGGACATTGAGAAGAAGGACGATAAGATAACCGTCACAGGATATGATCTGAAGTATCTGTTTGCGCTTCGTGTTACGCTTTTTCCGAAGGAAGAACAGGACAAGGGAACATACGGCTATTACGTCACAAGTGGCACTACATTTTCGTGCATCTCAGACATAATAAATTACAATATCGTAAACGCTACAGACAGCGACAGACAGATATACGGTATGTTTAGTATAACGATGCCTGTAAATCAGACCAGTGCAGATCCGCCGCTTACGGGAATACAGGATGATCGCTACATGACACGTCTTGAGCCTGTCAGTACGGCGATTTTTAATTTGCTGAAAAACTGCAAGACGCATTTTTACGATATGCGGCTGATCATAGATGACAATGCGGAGGACGGCGACAGTTACAATCCGCACATGGAATCAAGTGAGGACAAGCCGACTATCATCATAGACGAGAGCAGGTATAACATAAAAAGTTACACACGCAAGGACGGAACATCAGCATACAAGAACGCTATATATGCCGTAGTCGGTAGCGGCGATGATGTCACGGTAAAGTGCGTGAAACGTCCCAATGATACCGCAAGCGGAGTAAAGCGTAAAGAGGTTGTGCTTGATGTCGATACCGACAGTGTAGCTGAGATAGACAGATACGCACTTAAAGCGGCGGAAGAAAATGTGGTATCTGATGACTTTGAGATAGAACCGCTGTTTATGGATGACGAAGCCGAGCCTGAGCTTGCGCAGAAGGTATCTATTCGCATTGACGGAGTGGAGTACGAAACGGTCATAACCGAGATTACAGACGAGTATGCAAACGGCAAGCACACGCAAAGCTATGTCTGCGGCGACAAAAAGCTGAAGGTGCTTAATGTGCTGAACAAAGCAACGGCAGGAAATACGCAGAAAATCATAAACAACAAAATTACTACCGGTAATGCCGGCGGCGTCGGAAAGTTCACTAATACCGACAAAACCAGTGAAATTTTCAACGATTACAATCGTAATACGGCATATGGCAAATACTCACACGTTGAAGGATATAAAAACAGAATGGATAGCGAAGGTGCTAGTCGTAGCTGGGCAACACACATTGAAGGTGAAGAAAACACAGAAGCAAGCCGAACATCGTGTCCGTCAGATAAAAAAGCATCAAACAATCACATTGAAGGTAAATTGAACAGTTCCTACGGTCGCTTCAATCATATCGAAGGGGGAGGCTGCATTGCAGAGTATGATACGCAGTGTTGCCATGTGGAAGGAAGCGGCAGTCGGGTTTCTGAGGGCGCAAGAGTAGCACATGTAGAGGGAAAGGATTGTGTAGCTGGTAATGAATGCTCTCACGCAGAGGGCAAATCGGCTCAAGCAACAGGATACGCATCTCACGCCGAAGGGGGAAGTTGTATAGCAAGCGGTAGTTATTCACACGCCGGAGGACTTAGTAGTGAAGCAAGTGGCAAGTGTTCTTATACAGGCGGTGAACTCGGCACTGCGAGTGGTGATTATTCTCACGCAGAAGGTTTGTCAAATACTGCGAGTGGTAATTATTCTCACGCATTAGGCAAAGATAACACTGCAAGTGGTGATTATTCGATTGTTAGCGGCGCAGGAAGTAAAGCAACAGGAGGTTATGCGATTGCGCATGGATACAAATGCATTGCAAATAGCGGTTCAATGGCAATTGGAAGCCAGAGCCAAGCATCCAGTGACAGTTACGCCTTCGGCACTGGCTTAAAGGCATATTTGGGGACGGTTGCTTTCGGCACATACAACAAAGAAACTAACGCCAGATTTGTAATCGGTGGTGGAACAGCCGACAATCCTTTTGACGTGTTGTGGGTTGACAGAGAATGCAATCTGCATGTCGCAGGAAAAGTGATAGCCGATGGCGGTGCGGGGTATGTTCTTCCTACAGCGACTGCCGACACTCTCGGCGGTGTGAAGATCGGTGATAACATATCGGTAACGGCTGACGGGGTTATCTCGGTGAATCTGTC